>Ga0066698_10000613_pt1 | contig 13859 bp, 8 predicted proteins | sample GraSoiAngelo_147_FD_66457 | JGI IMG/M metagenome (GOLD analysis project Ga0066698, IMG submission 66457) | Grasslands soil microbial communities from the Angelo Coastal Reserve, California, USA - 14_1009_05_40cm | ecosystem: Environmental > Terrestrial > Soil > Grasslands | place: USA... | reverse complement strand
TCCGCAACGGATCGGTCGTCGATCTGCAGATCGCGCCGGGGAGAATCGGTGCGATGGTGAGCGGCTCAGACCTCTATCGGATCGAGGTGAAAGTCGCCGCCGTGACGACGGCCAGATGGACTGCCATCTGCAGGGATTGTGCGGGCGCCATCGACTCGCTCGTCGAGTTGCTGCAGGGACGGCTCTCGCCGGGCGTGATGGCGCGCATGTGTCAGGAGAAGACGGGTCTGTTTCCGTCGCCGGCGGAAATCGCGTTCACGTGCAGTTGTCCCGACTGGGCGTCGATGTGCAAGCACGTGGCGGCGGTGCTCTACGGCATTGGCGCGCGGCTGGACGAGCAACCCGATCTCCTGTTCGCGCTGCGCAAGGTGGACCAGCAGGATCTCATCGCACGGGCGGGCAAGGGCCTGGCGCAGACCGGAAAAGGACCCAAGGCCGCGAAGGTCCTCGGCGAGAGCGATCTCTCGGAAATGTTCGGGATCGAGATAGCGCAGCCTGCGAAGCCGCAAACCGCGGCCGTCCGCAACAAGCGGGCGTCGCGCATGGCGAGGCGATGATCGCGTCCGGCGCGTCACGGCAGGATTTCCACTGGATAGTGGCGATGGCCTCGACGGACTCGATACGTCGCGAAGTCTTTCCGATCGACGGCTTGAGCTTCTTTCTGATGGCCTGCGCGACTCCACGTCGCGTCCGTGTGGACGGTGCCGTCGCGTAGCCGCCCGGGCCAAGGTCGAGTTGCCGAAAGATGTCGTAGGGTGTGCGGTTGGTTTCGTGTTTGACTTGCTCCTGCAGTGACCGCAGGCCACGCTTCAAGGCTTCAGAGATGGGCAGCCCGGTCGCTCGCCGGATCTCCTCCAGCGCCGCTTCGGCGTCGTCATCGAGTCTGACTGTCCGTGTGGCCATCCGGATGTCCCTGTGTATTACCTATCCTTAGTCGTAAAACGCCGGCCCTTTCTTCAGCGCGGCGTTGGCCATGAAGTCGTGCTGGATCCAGAGCTGTGCGCGGCTCTTCTTCAGGAACGCATCGATGGCCGCTCTCGTTCGGCGCGTCTGGCCGGGATCGAATTCGAACGTCGGCACGCGGTCCAGCGTCCGCTCCTCGGGGTAATGGTACAGATCGCCGGAAAGGAGCACCGGTCCTGTCTTCGCCAGCTTCACGAACAGCACCTGGTGACCAGGCGTGTGGCCAGGGGCCCACTTGATCACCACTGAACCATCGCCGAAGACGTCGTAGTCATCGGTCTCGATGATCACGGTCTTGCTGTTCCTCAACCGATCGAAGGTCGCGCGCAGTAGATTGTCGGGCGGCTTGTCGGCGAACATGGTGTCCCGCTCGACCTGGCGGACAAGCCACGTCGCGCTTGCAAAGTCGTTGGTGTTGGCCGTGTGGTCGTAATGATAGTGCGACATGGCGACGTAGCGGATGTCCGCGGGCGCATAGCCTGCTTCGGCGAGCTGGCTCTTCAACGATTTCGCAAGCGTCACGTATCGCTCGGTATTGGTGAGCACGATATGGTGCCTCGCGCGCTGGTTCTCGGACGTGACCTCCTTGTCGGGCACGGCGCCCGTATCCCACATCAGCGCGCCGTTCGGATGGACAACGAGGTAGCACGCGACCGACATGTCGGTTGTGGCCATTTCCTCGCGCTTGAAGCTGAATCGGGCCGGATCCCCTTCGAGCGTGCCGCAATCGAACACGTACAGCCGCGGCGACTCGAGCCCCTGCGGTCGAGGCTGTACGGCGTACGCGCCGGCCCCGGCGATGAGCGCGAGGAAGGCCACTGCGATCGCACAAACCGCGGGAGTTTTCACGATTCTCATAGAGACGCATCTTACCAGTTGAGGTTGCCGCCGAACTTGATTGTGCGGCCGCCGTACACCTCGATGGCATTGCCATACGTCGGGCCGTACTGGTTGATGCGCGACGTGATGACCCCCGTGTTGAGGAGGTTGAACACTTCCACCCTCGGCTCCGCCTTGAAGCGACCGCGCGTCAGCGTCTTGCCAAAGTTGATGTCCACCACGTTGAGGTCGTCTTTTCGCGTCGTCGCGCGCGGCTCGACGACGATGTCCTGGTTGACCTGCGTGAGCCGGACGGTCGCCGCCGTGACTCGCACCGTATTGGTATCCGGCCACCCTGTGTAGTGCAGGGCGCTGGCGCCGAGCTTCATGTCGTAGGGCAGCACATACGACGCCGACACCTTGGCCTGGACCGGGATGCTCAGGTCTTCCGGCCCCCGCCCGTTCTGGAAGTTCGGATTGTTCAGGTCGCCCGTGCCATGAATGTAGGTGTCATTGCTGCCGAGGCTGACGCTCCCCATCAGCATCCACCGGTTGCTCATCCGTTTCTGGGCCGAGAAGTCCACTCCGTGGAACGTCTCGTCCAACGTGTCCGAATTGTCGTACACCACGTCGAACAGGCCCCGCAACGCGGCCGCCTGGTTGTAGACCGTTACGGTCCTGCCACTGCTGACCTCGGTGATCGTGATCGGCGTGTAGCTCTCCCTCGGCACCGCCACATTGGTCGAGCCAATCTGATCGAACGTTGACCGGTAGAAGTAGCCGACCGAGAACACGACGTTCCCGGGCAACTGCTGCTCGACCTCGGCCGAGAGCTCATTGACCTTCGGCCACGTGACGCCAGCCGCGAAGCGGTTGGTCGTCCCCAGGTTGAAGCCGGTCGAGGGCCCGAATTCGTTGATCTGGGCGATCTTGTCGCCGTTGAGATCGCAGCCCGAGGTCTGCCCGGCGGCGCACACCGTCCACGCCCGCGTGTCGTTCGCGGTCTTGATCGGGTTGACCAGATCGGGATACGACCCGCCCTGCAGGAACCCGCGGTAGCGGTTGGCCGAGAACTTCAGCGCCGTCCGCCCGTCTCCCCGCAGGTCGTAGACCGCCGAGAAGCGCGGCGTGGGACTCTTCCAGTCCGGGGCGCCTTCGACCGCCGGGAAGCACTGCGCCGCGATGAAGATCGTCGCCTGTTGGCATAGCTGCTCGCCCTTGCCGTTGATCCATCCGTAGATCGTCTCGAACCGGAAGCCCAGGTTCAGGGTCAGCTTCTGCGCCGCCCGCCACTTGTCCTGGATGTAATAGGCGTTCTCGTGCGTCTTCCGGGCGTACTCCGTGGGCGTGTTGTACGTGTTCACCGAGTCGGGCACGCCGTTGCGGTACACCGCGCGGAAGCCCGACGGAAAATTCGAAATCCCCACATTGCCGCGCACGTTCACCGTCCGCATGAACTGATAGCCGAACTTGATGTCGTGGTTGGCGGCCACCCAGCTCATGTTGGCCGCGATCTCGGCGCGGCGGCCTTTATTGATTTCCTCGTTGGCCGGGGCGACCGTATTGACGAGCGTCACGCTGTCGAAGCGCGGAATGTCGCCGTGTTCGACCAGCCCCGGCTGAAATAGCCGGTTCGTCTGGCCGTAATGCTGAATGGCAGCGACGTCCAGCACCATCCGCGACGACAGCACATCCGTCCAACGCGCCAACTGATAGTGGTTGCGGCTCGGGTTGTAGAACGAGGCCGACGTGTCGAAGAACTGCGTCACCGTCGGGCCGCCCGCCTGGTGATACCGCCCCTTGTGCACCCACCCGTATGTGAAGTGCAACTGGTTGTTGTTGGTCACGGCCCACGAGGCTTTGCCCAGCAGATTCCGCAGCTGGTTGTCATCCAGGAGCTGCGTGCCGTCCGCGTTGTAGCTGCCCACGCGCAACGTGTCGACCTCGGCCAGCTTGGCCGATGCCACGAACCACAGGCGATCGCGCACGACAGGTCCGGAGGACGAGACCATCGACTCCCACAGCTTCAAAGTCTTGGCGCCCGGCTCGATGTTGGGGTTGGCCGCCTTCGCAAATGCCGGGACGCCGGCCAGCAACTGCGCCTTCAGCGCCGGCGACAAGTTGTTCGACTGCAGCGACGAGTTCGTGCCGTTAATCGCTGCGGATCCGCGGAACCTGTTCGTCCCGGTCTTCGTGATCATGTTGCTCACGACCCCGGCGGCCGCCCGTTCCGCCGGCAGGTTGCCGCCCTGGTAGTTGATTTCCTGATACGCGAACGAATCCATGGTGAAGGAGATGCCCCCGCTATACGAGGTGATGTCCATGCCGTCCACCATGAAGGCCTGCTGCGCCCCCGTGCTGCCATGAATGAACACGGAGTTCGAGTTCATCAAGGAATCCTTGCCCCCAACGTCCAGCTTGCCGACCGTGAGGGCCGGGGCCAGCCGCGCGATCGAGAAGATGTCGCGCGCCGTCGGCAGCGTGTCGAGCACCTCGCGCGACATCACCGTCTGATTCAATGCTGACGTCGTATCCAACAGCGGCGACGACCCGGTCACCGTGATCGTCTCGGCCAGGTCTCCCACCGCCAGCTTCAAGTCCGCCCGTGACGTGTTGTCCGCGCTGACGCGAATATTTTCTTGAATGACCGCCCGAAACCCTTGCAGTTCCGCCTTCACGCTGTAGGTGCCGGGCACCAGCCGCGTGAATTGGTACGCCCCCGTCCCGTCCGAGACTGTGCTCTGGTCGCCGCCGATGACGCCGGGACTGGAGAGCGTCACGGTCACGCCGGGCATCACCGCGCCCGATTCATCCCTGACCGTGCCGCCGATCGCGCCGACGCCCTGGGCCATCGCCGGCAGCGGCAGGGTGATCATCGACAGTGCCGCGAGCAAGATGTTGCGAGCAACGGTTCTCTCGAGCATGGCACTGACCTCGCTCTGAAGAGGTGATTACCGATACTGACTCGACTACTTCTTGACCATCGTGACGTCGTTCGCGGCAATCATCAGCATGCCGTCCTTCTCGGTGACCTCGCCTGTAACCGTCACCGTGTGGGTCACGTGCGGCGCAATCTTGGTGTTGTTGCTGGCCACGAGCCCGCCCGCAAGCTGATACACCTTTCCGTCGGTCGTGAGGAGCCCCACCGGCTGCCCCTCGTATTTGGCGCACGCCCAGGCGCATTCGCGGCCCGCCCGGTGGTCCATCCCCGTGTCCGCCTTGTTCATCGAGTAGCAATAAAGGTCGATCACCTGGCCCGTCACGGTCTCGGTTTTCGCAAACACCGACCCGCACGCGGCGGCCGACAGTCCGCCCATCAGTACGGCAAGAGCCTTCCGCATCTTCAAACTCCTTCCAATGACGCGCTCACGCTTCGTTATTGGTTTTACAGCGGCTTGGGATCCCCGAACTTCGCGAGCGTGCGCATCGCCTCCCCGATGTCCTTGACCGCCCGGAGATTGCTCCAGATGGCGCGCGCCTGGTCCCGCTGCGTGTCTGACACGCGCTTGTACGCGCAGGCGCGATTGAACTTCGCCACGATCTCCTCCATCGTCAGCCGGTGCGTCGCCGTGGGCTTGGAGAGAAGCTCCCCCTCCGGGGCGACTCGCCGGCCGCCCTGAGTATCCCAACTCTTTTCTTCGCCGTTCTTCTTGCGGATGGTGGTGCGCGCCGGTGCGTTCCCGCGGAAGCCCGGACCCTGAGACATGCTGATTCTCGCCATGAGCGCCAGCACTGCGGGATCCCTGTACTTCGCTTCTGTGAAGGAATCGAGATAGATCTCGCCGTCCATCAGCGCCCGGGCAAGCATGTACGGCATGCTGTGGTCCGCGGTCTCCCGATTCCGGGGATCCCACTTGGGGGCGTCGGCGATTTCGCCCAGCCCGCCGAGCTGGTGGTGAATCGACTCGATCTCTTCGACCTTTGTCCACGCCCGCATCTCCGGGATGAGGTCGAGGGTTGCCTGAGAGGATCCTTCCGCGGGGTAGCGCTTGAACCCCATCCGGTGAATGGCCAGTTTCCCGTCAGCGCTTGCGGGCAGCGTGAAGTCCTGGCCCCGACCGTTGCGGGACCAGAGACCGCCTCGGCCTTCGAACGGCTGGGGCGGACCCGTGATTCCTTCGCGGGCCATCATCGCGCCCCACACGCCGCACTTGACCGGCTCCGCGCTCCGCAGGCCCTTCCACATCGACATCGCGCCGACGCCCTTGTTCAACGTCACGTGCGGCGTGAGCGCGATCGTCAGAGCGTTCGCGAGCCGATCTTCGTTCAGCCCCATGAGCTTGGCGGCGACCATCCCTGCATGGGCTGCCTCGCCGCCAGTACCGCTGACCGCCGCCAGCTCGTAGCCGATGGCGACCGCGGTCAGAACCTGCATACCGGTCGAATGAAGCGCCTCGCCGAGCGCGAGGGCTGCTGGAATCAGGTCGCTCACGTGCCCGCCCGGTCCAAGGTCGTTGAAGTCGCAGTGCCGAAGCATCGCGCTGTTGGTAAAGGCGGCCAGCTCCGGCGAGGTCGGGATCCCGTACCCCAGGACCGTGCACTTGAGATCGACGGGCTGAACCTGCCGCGCCAGACGGGCGCAGAGGCGTACGGACGGCTCCTCGAATCCAGCGACGAGGGCGGCCATCGCGTCGAGCATGATCTTGTTCAGCACCTCGATGTCGGGCGCCGTCAGCTTCGACTCGGAGAACTCGTTCACGAACTTGACGATCTGGCGACTCGTGTCATCCATCGGGCCGTTGTGGGATTCCCGATTGGCGGTGTACACATAGCCGGCGCGCGTCCTCACCGGCACGGGCTGCGGGGAAGGAGTCTGCGCGGCGACCTTCGGGGCGTTCAGTGCCGTCACGACGAGACCGGCGCCGAGCTTCATGAGGTCTCGGCGCCCAAGGGCGGGCACGCGCTGGTCACCAGTGTCGTCGCGGGCATCGTCTTTTCGCTCGTCGTTCATGTCGTCCTCCACCGAGATGCTGAGATCCGTGACTACCTGCCCCAGATCGCGCGCGGTCCCGTTGCGCGTCATCCACCTTCTTGAACGCACAGGCGCCGTTGAACTCGGATCCGACGCGTCGAACGGCGCCAGCCGACGCGCGTGCCAGCCCCAACCCGTGCTGCTACTGCCGGTCGTACACCAGGCGACACTCACACGAGGTTTACGCGCTTTCGCGTGTTATCCCATCGCCAGACCTGCCCACGGCTCTGCAAATGCACGCCACCCAACCAGCGATCTATGCCGCAAATCGCGACTCTGTCCAGCTGACCGGCCAACACCGACCGCCCCGTGTCCGTGAGCGCAACGAGGCCCCGGAGGACGTGGCCCTCTGCAGCGCGTGAGGGGTCGAGCGTGAGGAGCGGAGGCGAAGCGCGGGACAGGGTCTCAGCCAATGCTGCCAGCGAGCCGTCGGTGACGTAGTAGACTTCCTCGCCTTCGTGCATCCGTGGGAACGCCGTCCACAATGCGATCCCGTCGCCGTTCGCCAGCTCCAGCAGGCGACGCTCGGTTCGCGAGAGTCCGTCGGTTGTCCACGGATATTCCTGGAAAAAACGAGTGATGGCTGGAGCGAGATACGGCAAGGCCGACGTATCGTCCTGCCGAAGGTCGTCCAGAGCTTCGGGCGTGGGCTCACGAAACGCGCGCCAGGCACGTCGCGCCACCTCATAGTGTGGATCACTCACAGGCTGCCTCGTTTCCAGAAGCGACGCAAGTTCGTCAGGTGTGAGTTCACCGAGGCCCTTGAAGTCGGGACGTCCTGGGAACGACCCGATGCAGATGAGCGACACAGGCTTTGTCGCAGGGAGATAGTCGCGAATCCACGTCAGCAGCTGAATCAGGTTCAGTTGATCAGCCCAGATGGAGCAGGCGCCCGGAATGCCGGCGGCTTCAATCGTCCGGGTTGTGCACGTGCCGTTGGCCACGTGCAGGAAGCGCCTCATTGCTGCGGAAGTCACGGTGTTGAACGTATGGGGGTGGCACGTGGTGTGCGATGTCAGAACTGTCGGGCAGTAGGCGGCGAAGACGTCGGGAGCCACGGCTCTCGCCGAAGACGCACCACGCCTGCGAGTCATGCACGCCGGACGGCCTCTCGCCGAGGCCGCAGACCTCAGACGTTCGCCGTCAGCGCCTCGTGCATCGGCCTCCCCGCCTCGAGCGCCATCAGGATCTTGTCGGCGGTGACCGGCGCGCGACGGAAGACCTCGTCGCCCACCGCCGCGGCAATGGCATTCACGACGGCGCCGAACCCGGCGCCGACCGGCGACTCGCCTACGCCGCGCGCACCGACCGGCGTCTCCGGATCGGGCAGCTCGACGGCCGCCCACTGCATGTGCGCCGGCGCGTCGAGAATCGTCGGCGGCTTGCTGTTGTAGAACCGCTTGGCCAGCGGGACGCCGTAGTGCTGGTCGTACGCCCAGTGCTGGCCGTACGCGTGCCCGAACCCCAGCATGACGCCGCCCAGGATCTGGCCGCCAAGGCTTCGCGGGTGAATGACGGTCCCGCAATCGGAGACCGCGACGAAGTCGAGGACTTTGTAGGCGCCGGTTTCGACGTCGACCTCGACCTCGGCGAACCCGGCGACGTAGGACTTCGACGTGCCGTCACGACCGTAGTTGTCGCGCGCGACGCCCATCAGCCCCTGACCGGCAAGCGCGGTTGCCGACTTCTTGGTGTAGTTGTTGATGTCGGCGGGCAGCTCGTGTCCATCGTACTTGCCGCCGAGCTCGATCGCCTTCTGCGCCGCCTGCGCGAAGGTCAGGCTGCGGCCGCCGGCTGACACGCGTTCGTTGGCCACCTCATACGATCCGGCGCTCCCGCCGAGTGTTTTGGCCGCGATCTCCTGGAGCTTCTTCTTCGCGTCGGTGGACGCCGCGTGTGCGGCGCGCGTCATCGCGTGCGTGGTCTGGCTGCCGCCCTGCCCGCAGGTGTTCGGCACGTTCTTCGACGTATTGCCCCACGTCACATCGCATTTCTCCCAGGGGACGCCGAGCACTTCGGCGGCGACACGATGCACGTCGAAGACCGATTCGGTGCCGAGATTGCCGATGCCGGACTGGATCATCAGACGGCCGTCCGGTTTGATGACGAGGAGCCCATCGAATCCCATCGACCCGGCCGAGTACGCGCTGACGGCCACGCCGACGCCGCGCACCTTCGAGCCGCTGCGCTGCCCGCTCCGCGCCTTCCGCTCCTCCCACTTGAACAGGTCGGCGCCTTTGTCCAGCGCCTGCTTGAGGAAGGCACTGGTCGTGTAGTTCTGGCGCCCGCGGGCGTTGAGCGCGCCGAACGGGGCTTTGCCCTCGGGGGCGTTGATCCGGTGAATCGCTACTTCGTCGATCCCGAGCTTGCGCGCCGCCTTTGCGAGAACCGGCGCCATGAGCGCGTTGCCCTGCAGCCCTCCCGGCGCGCGCTGCGCGCCGCGCGGCGGCGTGTTGGTCAGCACCGTCAGCATGCGCCAGCGCATCGCCATCGGCTGGTAGCACAGCGAGATGTGATCGCCGGCCGACCGCGAGTCGCTCACGACATCGTACGGTCCGTTGTCGACGACGATGAAGCCGTCGAGCGCGGTGATGCGGCCGTCCTTCCTGAAGCCGACCTTCACGCGCGAGTGAAGCGCCGGACGCGCCCGCCCGATGTGATGTTCGTCGTCTCGCGTGATGCGCATCATCACCGGCGCGTTGGCCTTCTTCGACAGCAGCGCGGCGACCGCCGTGAACACGGAGGACGATCCCTTGCTGCCGAAGCCGCCGCCGGTGTATTCGCTGATGATCACCACGTTGGCGGGATCGATGCCGACCCACCGCGCGACGGCGCTCACGGTCCGCATCGTGCTCTGGGTGGAGCAGTGCATGTAGAGCTTGCCGTTCTGCCAGTAGGCCATCGCGGTCCGCGTCTCGAGCGGCTGATGGCTCGTGTTGTTGCCGACGAACGTCTCGTCGAGGACGAGGTCCGCTTCTTTGAAGCCGGCCTCCAGGTCTCCCACCTTCCACTCGTCGGTGTGTTTGCCGAGCGGGAGCTGGCCATCTTTGGCGGCGGTGAAGTCTTCCGCCGTCCACTTCAGCTCCTCGACCTTGGGCCCCGTGGGCGCCGGTGCAGCGCCGCCTGGCTGTCTGGCCGGCGCCGGCGCCGGCCGCACCCACACGTTGCCCTGGGTTCGGGCGTTCGGACTGCCCGGCCGCAGGCTCGCAATGGGATCCACGACGAAGGGCAGCGGCTCGAACTCGATCTGGATCTTCTCGATCGCCTCGGTCGCCGTCAGCTCGTCCACGGCCGCCACGGCAAGAACGGGATCGCCGACGTAGAGCGGCTCGTTCGTCAGACCGCGCTCGCTGAGCGTGCTCGCGATGATCCCTTCGCCGAGGTTGGCGCCTTCCACGACCGGCGGCAAATCGTCGACGGTCAGGATCGCTTTCACGCCGGGCATCGCCGCGGCCGCGCGTGTGTCGATCCGCACGACCCTGGCGTGCGGCATCGGACTCAAGAGCAGCTTGGCGAAGAGCATCCCGTCGACGCGATAGTCCTCCGCATATTTCGCCTTCCCCGTCACCTTGGCGATGAGGTCAGGGGTCGTGTAGTTGTGGCCAACGAGCTTGTTCGTCTTGTTCTCAGGCATGCTCACACTCCTGCATACGCTCGTCGCGCCGCGAAGTTGTCGACCCTGAAAGGGTCGACCTACACTTTCCGGCGAATACCTACACGTTCCCGCGATTGCAGGGCGACCCTTTCGAGGTCGCCGTGTCATTCGTCGTGCTGGTGCAGGGCGACCCTTTCAGGGTCGCCGCGAGGCAGAAACCAGAAACGACGCGAAGATACGCCTATTCCGCACGGTTTTCAACGGTCATCCTGCCAGGAGCGTGTCCGAGAAATGTGAACACGCTCCTAGTAGGCCGGCTCCGCCGGCGAAAAACGCCCCGAATTCGCAAGTCGTTCCGCGCGAAGCGCGGCTCCCAGACGCCCGACGGGGTCGCGTGGGTCACGTGGGTAAGGGATTCGTTACCCGACCTACCCCACCTACCCGACCCACGAGACCTACTCGACCCACGAGGAGCGTGTTCAATTTCTCAGACACGCTGCTGGTGCCGGCCTATTTCGCGACCGGCCCGGCGGTTGCGGCGACCCCTTCCTCGGCCGCGACCGTCCAGTCGAGGTTGGCCGACTCCACGGCAAGAAAGAACGAGCGCGGATCTTCACTGACGTAAGTAATGTCGCGTCCCACGCCTCGTGCGTCGACAGCGAGGACGAGCGCTCGTCCGCTGACGTCGCTGTGGACCGTCACGCGAAAGATCCCCGTGCCCGGCGCCGCCTCGTTCCTGGTTTCCCAACGCAGTCGAAGCGAGCCCGTGTCGCTGATGAACGGTTCGGTCTGCATCGGCCCGCGGCCGGACCACGACCCGAGCTTGCGCCAGACGACCGCTGGTGTTCGCGCGGCGTCGGCCGCGCCCCCGCACGACGCGTTGAGGAGGGCGACGCCGATCAGGACGAGAATCGACCATCGCGGCGCCCGGCAATCCGGCTGCTCCACGTTCACCGCCTCCCGAACCCGTTGACCGGACCGGGATGCAGCAGCTTGTCGATCGTGATGACGCCGTTCTTCTTGAACACTTCTCCGTTTTTCATCACGAACTGCACGTTGCGGACGGCGTCGATGTCCTGAAGCGGGTCACCCTGCACGGCGATGATGTCGGCATAGAAGCCGGCCTTGATGGGACCGCGTTGGTCTTTGAGGACGTCGGCCGCCTTGTAGCCGGTGATCGTGAGCGCCTTGAGGATGTCCTTCGGCGGGATGCCCGCGGCCTTCCACGTGAGCAGGAAGTTGATCGTCAGCTCGCCGCGGTCCAGCCACTCGCCGTTGGCCTTCTTCATCTTCTCGTTCCAGTAGTCCATGTCGGTGGAGAAGGTGATCGGCACGCCTTTCTCCCACGCCGACCTGAGCTGATCGGCCGCGCGTTTCTGTCCCTGCGCCGATCCGCGATACGGGGTGAACGGCGTGTCGGTGCTGGCGAGGTAGATGCTCTTTTGCGCCATCTGCGCGTGCTGCTCCGGCGTCATCTGCTGGCCGTGCGAAATCACATGGAGGCCGGCATCGATCGCGCGCTGCGCTCCGTCGCGCGTCTGCACGTGCGCGTTGACCTTCGCGCCGCCCCTGGCCGCTTCGCTGATGAAGAGCTTGATGTCGTCGACCGAGTAGCCCCACGGCTTGCAGTCGAGGCAGATCTTGATCACCTTCGCCCCGAACAGCAGATTCTCGCGGACCGCCTTGACGATCTCGTCGCGGCTGTTGGCCTCGAGGTACTCCGGATACACGATGTTGTGGCTCTTGTACATCTCCGGCGTCGGGTTGAACTGTCCGCCGGTGGTACTGATGATGAGCCCCGACGGAATGATCGTCGGCCCCGGGATCCATCCCTGCTCGATCGCCGCACGCAGCGCCGTATCGGCGTACAAGCCGTTGTTGCCGACATCGCAAATAACCGTGAAGCCCGCGGAGAGCGACTGCAGGGTATTGGACGCTGCCTGGATCGCCCGCAGCGCCGTCGAGTCGGCGACGTAGGTGTAGTAATAGACGTTGTTCTCCGGGACCTCCTTGTAGGTCATCGCTTCGTGCGTGTGCGTGTCGACGAAGCCGGGGAGCACGGTCATCCTCGACAGGTCGATGACTTCGGCGCCGGACGGAATCGGCACGTTCGGGCCGACGTCCCGAATCCGCACGCCTTCGGTCACGATGATCTGGTTGGTCGCCGCAGTGCCGGTCTCCGGGTCAATCAGACGGCCGGCCCTGATGGCCGTGGTTTTCTGCGGTCCGGACGGCTGCCCTCCGCGTCCCTGGGCGTGCAGGCCAGGGCTCGCGAGGCTGAGCAGGGCGGTCGCGACGATGACGCGCTTCAGCATGAGTGCTTCTCCTCCAGTGTTCGCTCGACTGACACGTTCCCTCCGCCCCGTGCAAGGTGAGCCTTCAGGCGAGCCGTCAGAAGTCGAACCGGAATCCGAGCTGCTGGCGGCGTTTGGGACCCTCGGTGAGCGGAAGGCCGAAGGTCGACGATTGCAGGCTGCCCTGGTACCGCAGCCAGTTGTCCACGTTGAATACGTTGAACATCTCCCAGAACGCCGTCGCCGCGTACTTGCCGCCGAACCGGAAGATCTTGCTGACACGAAGGTCGGTGCTCTTGTCGACGGCGGCGCGCTGCGAATTGCGCGGCTCGGGCCGATCGGCGAACGGATCCGAATCGAGCTGGACACTGGTGGTGACGCTGTACGGCAGCGGGCTCCGGTACGATGTGATACCGGCGAGCTGCACGTCAATCTTCCGCACGAGGTACGACGCGTCGACGACGAGATTGTGCCGCCGGTCGTTGTCGTCCGGACCCAGGTCTTCGTCGAGATCGAACGGGTTGGTCGTCCCACCAGTGCTCAGACCGGTGGACGTGTTCGATCTCGTCTTCGAGAGCGTGTACGAAAGCCCGGCGCGCGCGTTCGCCGACGGACGATATTCAACGCGCGCTTCGAGACCGTTGTACCAGATGGACCCGCCGTTGCCGACCAGCGTGATGTTGGCGTAGCGCGTATCCCTTCGCGAGTACGTGCCGTCGGCATTCTGGACCCAGTTCGTGTCGGGACCGATGCTGGCGTCACCTGTCTGCGTGTGCACGTAGTCGGCGCGGGCGCTCAGCGTGGCGCCGAGCTCGTGCGTCATCCCGACGGCGAAGTTCGTCGAGTACGGGATCTTGTAGTTCGGCTGAACGCCGAGGATCGTCTCGCCCGGAAACGGCAGGCCGCTCAGGTCGGGATACCCGGGAAAGCTCTTCGCCAGAAACGCGCGCATCTGGGCGATGCCGGCCGCCGTGTTCGACGGCGTCCAGAACGGATTGTTCGCCTGAGTGTTCGCGTTCAGCGAGATCCGCCGGAGCGCGAGCAGCGTCTCGTTCAGATAGATGTCGGTGAAGTTCCAATGGTTCTGGTCGTAGTAGATCCCGAAGCTGCTGCGCAGCGTGGTCCGGCGATCCCTGGCCGGCACCCAGACGACGCCAAGGCGCGGCGACACGTTGTTCTTGTCCGCCACCGACGGCTGCAGCGGCGCCGTGCCGCC
>Ga0066698_10000612_pt1 | contig 13863 bp, 10 predicted proteins | sample GraSoiAngelo_147_FD_66457 | JGI IMG/M metagenome (GOLD analysis project Ga0066698, IMG submission 66457) | Grasslands soil microbial communities from the Angelo Coastal Reserve, California, USA - 14_1009_05_40cm | ecosystem: Environmental > Terrestrial > Soil > Grasslands | place: USA... | reverse complement strand
CCCTCAGACCCAGTTCTGGGTTTCGATAGACTTTTGACAGGGCTTCTTCCGCTGGCCGCCGAGAGGACTGACGGTAGAACCGCTCTTGAGCCGGACGTCGGCCATAATTCAAGAACGACTGTCAATAATACACTCAGTATTCGAAGATCCGAAAACACTGTCCTTGTCTATCATGCCTCAGCTCAAGCAAAAGCCATGAATATACCGCTCTCAGATATCTACGTGGACGCTGGGGCTATTGATGCCGTTTCAAGAGTTCTCGCGAGCAAGCGATACATTCTTGGCGACGAGACAGCAAAATTCGAGAGTGAATTTGCCCAGAAACTTGGGACGCGGTACGCCGTTGCTGTCAGTTCGGGGACGGCTGCACTATTTCTTTCCATGCTTGCCTCCAAATTGGAAAAGGGAGACGAGGTACTCGTTCCCTCATTCTCCTTTATAGCGAGCGCATCCCCGATAGTTGATGTCGGAGCGGAACCGGTTTTCTGCGACGTCGATCCTGAGACCCTTACGATCGACCCACGTGATATCCGAGAGAAAATAACCCGACGTACGAAAGCTATCATCCCGGTCCACCTCTTTGGACATCCAGCGAACATGGACGAGATTGCAGAAATTGCTGAAGCAGCCTCGCTTCAAATCATCGAGGATTGTGCGCAAGCCCACGGGGCAATGGTCAGAGACCGACAGGTGGGAAATTTCGGTGTCGCCTCATGCTACAGCTTCTATCCTTCTAAGAATATGACAGTTTATGGAGATGGAGGAATGGTAACGACTGACGACCAAGAGACCGCTGATAAGATACGCATGCTGAGAAACCATGGAAGAGTCGAGAAGTATGTACACCAGATGCTTGGGTACAACTTCCGCCTAAGCGAAATTGCCGCAGCTCTAGGTCGATATCAGTTGGCCAAGCTCGATAAGTTCAACGGGTCTCGAAGGGAAGCTGCGAGGTATTACGACGAGGAACTCGGCGAAACGGTTGTAACACCGACGGAAAAACCCGGGTTTTCACACGTTTACCACATGTACGTCATCAGGACACCTGAACGAGAAGGGCTCAAACGGTTCCTATCCTCGAGAGGAATTGAGACAGGCGTTCACTACCCAGTTCCAATCCACCTTCAGCCTCCTTTCAAGAACCATGTGGCGAAGGGATTGCGGGTGACAGAAGAGCAGTGCGAATACGTGCTTTCGCTCCCAATGTTCCCGTCAATAACGACTGACCAGCTCAAGTATGTAGCGGCCCAAGTAAGACACTACTTCGAACTCCCCGCCCAAGAAATTGGTGCAAAAGCTTCAGCGTCTGCAATCCATTAATCGAGCCACAATGCAGCCGAATTCTTCGGGAAAATTCTTGCGGACGCCATCGATTCTTTTCATCTGGAATAAGGACATCAAGAATCCAGGCGCGGGCGGAGGAACGATCGAACTCCATGCCGTCATGAAAAGGTTGGCGGACAAAGGGTACAAAGTCACCCAAGTCTCTGGCAATTTCCCTGGAGGTAAGAAGTCTGAACAGGTCGACGGAATCAACATTGTTCGGCTTGGGAAATTGTACACTATGCCCTTCTTTCTGTGGAAGGCACAATTGTTGAACCGATTCATTGAGAAGTTCGATGTGGTAGTCGAAGGGTTAGGTTACGTCAGCCTTGGATTGCCGCTCATAACCCGACGGCCGTTAGTTGTCATTTGTGCTCATCTTCCGAAAGAGATCTTCTTCATTGAGGGTCCGATCGCAATGGGAAGACCGCTCGGTTACGTCACCGCAACACTTGCCCGTTTCATCGAATCCGTGTTGACTCCGAGACTCTACAAGAATGCCAAGGTATTCACATTTTCTGAAAGCACGAAGAGAGACATGGTTGAGACAGGCTTCCCAGAAAGCAATGTGATCATGATCCCTTACGCCTTGGCTCACTATACGACGCAAAGTGAAGACAATCTCAAACAACTCTCCGACATGAACTTTCAACTTGTCAAACATGACACACCGTCGATTGTCTGCATTGGAAGATTAAGAAAGTACAAGGGGGTTCAAGATTTGATCAAGGCCGTTCCGAAAATAAAACAGGATTTTCCCGATGTGAAAGTGCACATCGTCGGCAAAGGCCAGTATGAGGAGGAGCTGAGGGAACTAACCAAATCACTTGGATTGGAACAAAACGTCATCTTCCCCGGATACATAACGACGAGGGAAAAGTTTCACCTTATTGCCTCGTCGCAACTGCTTGTAATGCCGTCTTACAGAGAAGGATTCGCAACGCCTGTTTTTGAGGCACAGATGTGCGGAGCAGTCCCTATTGTCAGCGATGCCGTTGGTGTTAAGGAGCTAGTAGTCTCAGGAAAGACTGGCTTGGTCTTCCCTCGCGGAAACTCGGAGGCCCTCGCTGACTGTGTCGTTCATCTACTCAAGGACGAAAGGCTTAGGCAACAAATGAGGGAAAACGGATTGCAGTCTGTGAAGACAATCGACTGGCGCAGGAACGAAGAGCAGTTCATCCATACGTTCGAGAAACAAATACACGATTTGTCAGGTCAATGCACCCGTGAGTGGAGCAGTAACCTACGGCTTGAGAGTTAGACCCGCCCATTCTAGGATGCCATTGGGGAGGGCAGAGACCGAACTCTTTCCTTCGACCTCTTACTAACCTCGTGGTAGGTCTTAAGGAAACCCACGAACCCAGATGGGAGGCGCATTATTCCGAACTTAGACTGGCCGTGCTGCCTCCTGTAATAGGGAACCGGTACCTCAATAATTCTGAAACCCGCTCGAGCAGCGAAGAACACGAGATACCGATTCCAGTCTCGTGTCCAAATCATATGATCAGCTACTTGTCTCTTGAAGCACTTTATCCAGTTGGCATCATGAACATTGACCCCCAAGACATTCCTGTAAAGGAAATTGTACAGCCTCGATGCAACTATCTTTGCCCCAGTCCTTCCCTGCCTCCAACCCGCAACCAAATCCGCATCGCTCATCTTCTCCAAAAGTACCGGTATGTCCTGTTCCGGGTCAGATTCAAGATCGCCGGGAATTATCAGAATCATCGCACCCCTCGCATTTCTTATTCCCGTTCTGAGTGCTACAGAGACACCGCGCTTCCGCTCGTGACGAACCAGCCTGACTTCGGCATGAGTTTTTTTCGATTCCTCGAGAACCTTCATCCTCGTGGCATCGGAGCTGCCGTCGTCAACCACGAGAATTTCTCCTGTCTTATTGGCTGAAACCAAACCGCTTGCTGAACGCGATATCGCTTCTGCGATGGTTTGTTCTTCGTTATGAGCCGGAATCAAAACCGTCACATCCACAGGCACGTTCCGCGACCCTTGGTCTTGCGGGGTGAGAGTCATTTGTCAAGTTATGAAACTATCTGATAAAGAACAAACTGTCCTTGAGTTTGAACAGCTTCGAAATTCAATGGGAGTGTGTGGACTCCGTACCAGCCTGACCCTCCGACAAACCAAATCGTAAATGATAATCCTCTCGGAGTGATGGAGTCGAATGGAGAAGGAAGCCACGGGTTCGCCTCTCCTATATCGACCAACAGCAGCTGTTGCACATTCGGTACCAACAGTGCGAGCCCGTAGAATTGCCGTGGCAGGTACAGAGTTACGTCTTTAGGAAGTGCCGCCATCGAAGCTGTCAATAATTCCATTAGATCTTTCTGGTACGATATTGGGATCGTGCTTTGGAGATATCCGGTTGGCATGTAATACCTGAAGGGCTGACCCAAAGCCATGTAACCCATTGGGCTCAGAGGCGAAGAGATCAAGTAGGCAGCGGCATTGACTGCAAGAAAGACGAGTACGACTCCGAACACGAGTCTGAAAATCCGAAATTTTCCGTACGTCCTCAGCGCCCGCCCGGCAAACATCGAGAGAGGAAAACTTGCCATGAAGTAGATGAAAGGAGGTGGAATGGTGTAGATCCCAGTTGTCAAAAGACCGACCGCAAAGAACGCGATAAGCAGAAGCCAGATCGCCTCGGGGCTGCTATCTCTAATCCGAAATACAAATGGGAGAAAAATCAGAAGCGGCCAACTGGTAAAGATCAGGAACGCGATTCCTGACAAAGCCTGACTGGCCCCTCCTACTGGACCGAGAATCGATAGCTGAACATTAGTACTCAACAGTCCCGAGGCAGCTAGAAAGGATAGTTGGACGGCGAAAATAACTGATCCAATCATCGATGTGATCAGAGCTATTCTAAAGGGTCGTTTTCGCACGTATGCGTATAGAGTCTGAACAATCATGGTCAGGAGCAGAAAAACAGATGGAAGAGGATTCGTGAGAACTACAAGAACCGTCAGAGGAATTATCAAAATTCTGACGCGTGCCGACCTCGACAACATTGCAGCAAGCGCTCCCATCACTAAGATCATGCAAATGCTTATCCGATACTGATCCCACGTCAGTCGCAAAGTTATAGGAGAAAGTGTAAACACAGCGGACGTCAGAAACGCATATTTCTCGTCCAGAAAAACGACCGACCTCGCATAAGTGTACGCCGAAAACGCAAGACCAGCTTGAAGAATAAGCGCAATCGAATCCAAGATTAGGAAAGGTTGCTTCTCCAGTTGATAACCAACCCAAATGATCAGAGAATTCAGGCCCGGATAAGTGAAGATGGCGTAAGCACTCGGCGGTCCACTCACCATTAACGGAACATACAACGCGGTGGTATCAAACCCCACTGCATAAGGCCAGGAAGCTATTACTGGCAGAAGACGAAATCCTATCGCGAGTAGAACAGAAAGGACCATGTAGAGATTCGCTCTACATTGAGAAAGGAGTCTTTGGGCAAGCGAACTGTGGGAAAAACTGGCAAAGCTAATCACTGTGGCCCGTATCTCTTGCGAGCCAAGTCGCCTCATAACGATATCTGAGAGATAGGGCACGTGCAAGTTAACAGACGGCTCGGAAAATTCGCCGACAAAGCCACACGTGCTGCCGCACAGCCTACTGTCCAGGACATCGCAGTTCTATTCATTCTGAATATCATCTTCGCTCTTAGATATCTGATCTCTCCCTCCAGTCAAATGCCCGGATTTCCCTTCAGGATGGATGGTTACAGCTACCCTCTCTTTTCGAGACTGTTCGTGCAATTGATGCAACAAGGAGTGGTACCCCTCGGTAGTGTGTGGTTACCTCAAGTGGCAGCTGGACACTCGTTTTTCATAATTCCCGACCCTCTCTACGTCACCTACTCCGCAGTTATGCTGTTGACTAACGACTTTATCCTGAGCTACAAGATCACTCTGTTTCTTACCTACGTCGCGGGAGCAGTAAGCAGCTACTATCTTGCCTCGGTACTTCTCAACAGGCGATCCGCGAGAATGGTTTCGGCCACTTCATTTGTATTCTCTCAGACTACGCTGTACGAGGTTTCGCTCGGACATTTGTCCATGTCTTACGGCATGGCCCTGATGCCGCTCATAGTTGCTCTTCTTCTGAAATCATACCGAAACTCTCGCTTTGCATTATCGGTTGTCTGTGGACTTCTTCTGTTCTTCTTGATCATTGAGCGAGAAGACTATGGTTACATGATGATAGCATTCTCGATAGTGCTCCTGCTCTATCACGTCGTCTTTCGACGAGAATTAGCAAAATCAGCCAGCCTGAGCACTGGTGTCATGCTCTCGACAGCATTTCTCTTCAGCTTTCCCTACCTCCAGTCAGCAATATTCTCGAAGCTCTCGTTATGGGATCAAACTGGGACGCACTACGCCTCATACTCTCCAAGCTTCCTGCAATTGGTTGCACCAATCTTCTCCAATGTCGAAGCCTATATTGGCGACGTTACATTGGTTCTTGCATTCGTCTGCGTTCTCGCGCTCCTTCGTCATTCCAAGAGGCTCCCTCTCAAGTACGAACACAAGTTCTATCTGATGACCTCTCTGTTAGCTCTAGTCTTCGTCGTTCTCGGCCTGGGATCGTCAACACCTCTTTACAGTTTCTTGTACGCCTACCTACCTAGTTTCACAGGCTTCAAAGCGGTCGCGGGGAATCCAACATATTGGCTCCAACCTGCAAAACTCTGCCTTTCGGTGTTAGCGGGAGCTGGTAGCAGCTTTCTCGTCTCACTGATGACCGGACTCCGAAGGTTTGATCTGCGATTTCTCAGAACTCCCATTATCATTATCATGCTCGCCTTGATTGTTCTTGATGGAGCCACGTTCCTAGCCAACAGCGAACCATATTCACCTATCATTGGATGGTCCCCAACAGCGTCTAACGTTTGGAACTACAACCTATACCACTTGATCCAGACGTCTCACGTTCCAGCAGGTCAGTCGATCTACAGTTATCTAGCCCGTGAGCCTGGCAACTTCAGCGTAGTTGAGATCCCAGACGTTTACACGATCCCCGATTTTCAGTACCTTTCGTATCTCACATCGTCAAATGTCCAAATGCTAAACCCCTATGGTGTCCCAGACGTTCCATCGATCTTCAATGACATATACTCATCAAGAGTAGCTGTCTCAGCTACTTCTGGAGACGCGTCGGAACTCGCCTCAGATTTGGCGCTTATCGGAGTAAAATATGTTGTGTATGAGGGTGCGTGGGGAGGTCCGAATTTTGCGCACGGTCTCAACGAGTCTTCTAGTCCATTCCAGTACGTAATGAACGATGGAAACGTTTCGTTGTTTCGAAACCTGCTGTTCGGACAAGTTCGATCATTTCCGAACATGATGTTGGATTCGGACTTTGAAAGCGTCAACAACACAATTTGGCAGCCTTGGAATCTGAGCGACAATTACAGTTGCGTGTTCGCATGTTTTGTGAGTGGGGTCTCATATGAAGGTGCCGCTTCGTTACGCGAAACTGCCACAAACAACACTATCATTGTCGGGAGAACGCAGATTATCGATGGGTCTCAATTTTCATCAGGAAAATATCTTATGTCGGGATGGAACAAAGCTGTGAACGTCTCCTCAGGTTCTGAGTTCGGACTCAGGGTCGTCGAATCTTTTCGAAATGGAACCCAGAACACCATTGCGTATTCGCCTTTTGAAGTAGCGACCCATGATTGGGAGTACTCTGAAGCATTCTTCAACGTCGAAAACACCCAAAACATTTCAAGCGTCGCAGTTACCACCTATCTCAGATCAGGCACAGGCACAGCTTGGATTGATGACGTGGGTCTCAGCAAGATCCAGCCTCTCGATAATTGGGATGGAGTCTTCGCGGTACGGTCTGTTTACGGCGACAGCGTGTCCCTCATTGCGTCGCAGAATCTGGTGCAATTATCTTCGAGCTGGACAGGCAATAGCCCAATGCAAATGGAACTCAATGTTTCGATCGCGCAACCGGCTTTTCTGATCTTGCCCCTTAGCTACGACTCAGGATGGAGAGTAAGGACAGTTGCGGGAACGATTGTACCAGTTGACCAATATCAGGGACTGATGCAAATTTGGCTGCAAGCAGGCTCATATCGCCTTTCGTTCGTCTATGCCGCTTACAGAGACTCCCTCTATGAAACTTCTGTGGTATACGTCAGTGGACTCGCGTTTTGTATCATAGTTATAGACCTGCAACGTGTGTACTTCGCTAGGAAGAGAAACTAACTAAATTGGTCGTGGGTCCAACTGAGGAATGAGAACAATCAGAATCACGACGCGACCAACATGACAAGTTCCGAGCCCAGCCGCAAATTCTTCACGAACCCGGATTACACCGACTATTGGGCTACCCGAATTCGAGAAGAGAAGTATGAGGAAGTATACTGGAACAAATTCCTCGAGAATCTGAAGACCACCACAGGAGACCTTGTCCTTGAAGTTGGCGTAGGCGAGGGACGAAACGCTGCAAGATTGCTTTCCGATGGAGCAACGTATGTTGGCGTCGACATATCTAGGACAATGTTGAACAAAGCACGAGACAAGTTACGGACAAATCATTTTGAAAAGACAGACCTGGTCGTGGGAGATGCTCAAGCTCTTCCATTCAAGACGGCCTCCTTTGACAAGGCCATATCCTTAGCCACAATCTTCTTTGTGCCGGATCAGAAGCAAGCCATTAGGGAATTGCTATCTGTGTCCCGGACGAGAGTTGGAATTGAGTTCAGAAACTCAGTGAATCCGAGAATTTTTCTCTACGCAAAGCTCGTCGTAATGGTGAACGTTGCTCTACCGGTACTTCGGGGACTCTTGCGGGCGCGGACATCTCGGAGAGTTTTGTCCCTAGTCATTGGGAGGAAGAGGACTGAGCGACTTGCGAAGCAAGTCATCGTATATGGTACGCTCCAACCGGTTTTTGGAATCCGGGCGAGCCAAATTCGTCAGGAGATCGATAGTCAAGATTGGAAGATTGAGTCATTGGAAGGATTTCCAATGATGACAACAGCCGAGGAAAAGGCGAATGCCGATAGCCAAAAGTCAGGCTATGGCGCCTTCGACCCAGTGCTTATAGCGTATGCTACTGCAGATTAGACGACGCATGTTCGCAGAATTCATATCCCAACGAAGCGTGGTCCAGAGGAACATTTCGGAAGATGATCGCTGACACCTCTACTCGGAAAGCAAGAGTCTCGTCGAGAAGCTCCCGATATCCACGTGATTCGTACATTGATGCAGACACTCGGATCGGCAATAATGTCCGCATTGGACACTTTGTAAGCGTCCATCGCGGCGTAAAAGTAGGCGACAATGCGCGGATAGAAGATGGTGCTAGGATTTACGAAGGGTGCGAAATAGGCCCGAACTCGATCCTTGGAGCCAACGCAGTTCTGAGACCGCACACCCAATTGGGAGAGCACACGATTTTTGGAACGCTGTCATGTGCTGAGGGTCTCAGCACGATCGGCGACTTCACCACAATACATGCACAGTGCCACATCACTCAACATGTAACAATAGGCAACAACGTCTTCATCGCGCCGTTCTTCATTGCGACCAATACTCCTTCGATCACACAAGGACGGCATGGAAGTGCGAAATCCGAGACCCCGACACTTAAGCCTACCGTGATTGAAGAAGGAGTGAGGATGGGTGCGAGCGTTAGGATGACCCCAGGGCTTACTGTCGGGGCCTTCTCTTTGATCGATCAGGACACTCTACTTACCAAGAATGTTCCGCCGCACTCACACGTTCGAGCTGGCAAGGACAAGATTGGCGTGGTCATAGGTCAGGTCTAATTAATCAAGAGACAGCTCTCTCATTACCAACCAAGGCTGAGCCCCTGCCCCACCCGTTTAGGATAACTAATCGGGCCTTCGTGTTCCTCTAAGCAGATTTCGAATCAACGGTACGGGAAGAATTAAATGGCTACCGGAAGCGCACAGCGCTAATAGCCGGTTCTCAAATGCACGCAAGCTCGACCGTGCAGACCCCGTCTGCCAAAGAGGGACAGAGAATTGGATCGATGCGAATCTTCATCCCTGAGGAAGATAAGGCATGGATTCTATCCAAATTCTCCGAAATCCTCGATTCTCGAATTCTCACAAATGGCAAGTTCTGCGCAGAACTCGAGAAGGAACTTGCCAAGTACCTAGGGGTCAAGCACGTCTTGGCAACGAACAGTGGAACCGGAGCACTAGAGGCGATGATTCGCGCTCAGGGCCTCACGGGGAAGATCCTTGTGACACCTGAGACATTCGCAGCGACAATCTTTGCAATACAGCGGTCAGGATGCCAACCTGTCTTTGCAGACATTGGACAAGACATGAGCCTCGATCCGGACCAAGTGGCCAAGAAAATAACCAAAGACACGGCTGCAATCATGACTGTTCACATGGGCGGTCACGTTTCGCAAGGCGTCTGGAAACTAAGGGACATAGCTGATCAGCATGATATTCCATTGCTAGAGGACTCCGCCCACGCCATCGGGTCAAAGATAGATAACTCGTTTGCTGGCACCATCGGGACGAGTTCTGGATTTTCTTTCTTCCCGACCAAGGTGATGGGCAGCGCCGAGGGTGGATTCGTTTCAACCAACGCCGCTGAAATCGCAGAGAGAGTCGCAATTTTGAGGGACCAAGGAAAGAAAGTTGGCAACTTGTGCATCGAAAAAGGCTACAACTGGCGCATGTCTGAATTCCAAGCTGTCATAGCGCTCGCACAGCTTCGGAGGCTAGAAGAATTCATCCAGAGAAGGACCGAGATCGCGAGACAATATTCTCAGTTTCTGCAAGCAAACAAGTTACACTACAAGATACGAGAGTATTCTGTACCTAAAGGGGCTAGACCGAACTGGTATAAGTTCATTGCATTTCTAAACGGCGTAGAACGCGACCGCTTGAAGGCTAAGCTCAAGGCCAACTCGATTGAGATGAGCGGAGAAGTATACGAAGTGCCATGCCACACACAACCTGTCTTTGAAGACCTTGGGTACAAACAAGGCGACTTCCCAGTGACGGAAGATGTATGCAAGAGCCATGTTTGTTTCCCACTTATGGCCAACCTAACGGATGCCCAAGTTCAATACTTCTGCGACAAGTTAGGGGAATCACTAGGATGAAGATTGGCGTCACAGGCGGATCTGGCTTCATCGGAAGCCGAATAGTCAACCAACTCGCAAAGCTTGGTCACGACGTGCTTTCGATCGATATCGTTGAGCCGGCACAACGTAACAATTTCAGTTTCGCTAAGGCCGATCTGACTTCTTTCGACGAAACCCAGAAGCTAGTGGAGGGACTCGACCTTGTATACCACGTAGCGGGCACAGTTCTTGACCAAGTAAGGGCCGACCCCTACAGAGCATCGGAAATCAACATCAACATCACTAGAAATGTTGCGGAAGCATCTCGGAAAAACAACGTAAAGAAGATAATCTTCGCCAGCTCGTTCTATGTGTACGATGGGCTACCTCCTCAAATGATAGTTAACGAAGCCACGCCACTGAACACCCTCGACATGGAACTCTTTGGAGGAACGAAAGTATTCGGCGAAACACTGTTGAAGGAATACGCGAGAAAATACGGAATAAAGTATGTGATTCTAAGGTTCGGATCGGCTTACGGCCCAGGCGGCCAAGGCTCCAACGTGATTAAGACATTCTTAGATGCGGCAATCGCGGGACAGACAATCGAGATATGGGGTCCAGGCCGCCGAAAGAACCAGTACACCTTCGTTGAGGACTTGGCGAAAGGTTCCGTATCTGCACTTACCAAGGACAACGAGATCTACAACCTAATCTCGCCAGAGGAGACGACGGTCAAACAGCTGACTGAAATTGTGTCTCAAAAGGTCGTAGCTAAGGTTCATTTCGCGTTGGACAAGAAGGAAGGATCCAGTATGCCGTACATGTCGTCCCGCAAAGCTATCAATGAACTCAATTGGCAACCCATCACAGTCGACAAAGGGATCGACAGAATTCTAGGCCGTTCAACTGAAGAATGGTTGACGACCACGAATTGAGTTACACCGCGCTTAAAGCCGACATGGTCGGGCATCCGAAACCGGCGTCATTTTGCATCCATCTGGAGAATGGAACGGAGATAGATAATGCCACCTAGGGTTGCAGTTGTCGGGGCCGGGAAATTCGGCAAGAGACACGTTGCTACCCTCGCTAAGCTGCGAGACAACCATTTCTGCAGTCTGGTGGCAGTTGTTGACGTCGCCCCCCAGCAACTTCAACGACTAGGCGATTACGGGTGCAGACTCGAGACCTCCCTCTCTAACGTTCTCCCGGAGGTAGATGTGGTGGATATTGTCACCCCGGCCTCGACTCATCACGATCTAGCGAAGCAGTGTCTTCTCGCAAACAAGCACGTAATCGTTGAGAAGCCGATGGCAGTCTCATTCGAAGAAGCCGCAGAAATACACAACATTGGCGTCATCAGAAAGAAGCTCGTAGGAGTCGGTCACCTCTTTCGCTATCACCGACTCACCCAAAGGTTGAGGGAACTGATTGATTCTGGGAAGCTGGGCCAGATTAGCCTAATTGAAGGACAATTTCTCAATCCCAACCAGCCTCGAAATGACGTGGGTTCGATCCTCAACTATTCCCATTTCATTGACGTCTGTAATTACCTGTTAGACTCGTTCCCGACTGGGGTCACTGGCTCTGTCTTCAAGAATGATGGAAGCAAGTTCGAGAATGATGCGATTACAATCTTCGATTATCCCCATGGGACTCAAGCCAAGCTTCACGTCGGCTGGGCCGGACGAAGAAAGAGGAGATTCATTGCGGTCGAAGGATCCCTGGCAACCGTGACTGTGGATTATCTCAATCAGTCTATCGAGATCTTGCGCGGCGATTCGGATTCGGGAATCAACGGAGACACTCTAGTGCTAGAACAAGCCCAAACTACGGAGCCGCTCTACCTCGAGCTACATGATTTTCTCAGTTGCATTGTAACTGGTGACACGCCGCTAGCCGACTCCTTTTCCGGAGTCGTGTCGGTCTATCTTTGTCAACGGGCCCTTCAGTCAGCAGCTGAGCGACGAAGTCTGACGTGCGAAATTCATGACAAGGACTTCTCGGGCAGAGTTCTGTCGAGCACTGAATCCATCGCGGCTCGGTAGCTCATCGGATTGCCAATGTCGATACGCTTCTCATCTCCCCCCAACTTCACCCCGACAAAACTGTGGCCGTCGGCTATCATTTTTCCAACCGCGTGCTCAAGTTCCTTCTCAGGCCTCACCTTCGATTTTGCTTCGACCAAATAGTCGAATACCCTCGGCTTGAACGCGTAGACTGCGATCGTCACGACATTTGACTTGGGTTCGACTGGCTTCTCCTCGACTGAGTCGATGAGCACGCATCCGTCTTCCAGCTCCTTGCCTGTGACCACTCCATACGGTCTAGGATTCGGAGTCTGGTCAAGAAGGCACGCTACCGAAGCATCGTGGTCGCGAAAAGCAGACTCCAACCTTCGAAGATGATGGTTACCCTCGGAAAGGATGAGATTGTCACCCGTGTGAAGAATAAAATCGTCATTGCCCACGAAGCGCCTGGACTTCAGAATAGCATCCCCAAATCCGAGCGATTCGGGCTGTCTTATGAAACTCAGCTGGGACGAACCCAGCATCTTGAAAAACTCGCGGATTTGTTCGACTTCTCCGTTGTTTGCTGTAGTCGAGAGAAGATTGAGCAAGCCATGATCTTCCGTAAAGAAGTCCTCGACAGACCGCCTTCTCCTTCCCACTACAAAACAGAAATCCCTGAGACCGTGAGAATAGAGCGATTCGAAAACGAGTTGAATCATCGGCTTTGCGCGTGGAGCTCCGTGAGAGTCGTAGACACAGAAAGGGAACATTTCCTTTGGAAGCTCTCTCGTGGCAGGCAACAATCTTGTTCCCAAGCCCGCGGCGGTGATTACCGTCTTCCTTATCATGGGTTTTTGCCTCAATTCCTCAACCTCTTTCGGTGAGGTTATAATTGCTGTAGAAGCGTCCGTTCTATGGGTAGAAATTATCACTGTTACCAACGTTGAACGCTGGCTTGGGCTGTGCAGGAGAAATCGCTGGTCTTAGACTGGAAAGTTAGTGGATGTCCCTATTTTGAGGACTTGTGCGAGCTATGTTTGTGCGATAGGTTCTGCGCTTCCCAGTACAAGTCAGGCGAGCCTACGTCCAGCCGTACTTCGCCCGAAGCGACGCGGGTCGAGTACACGTTAAGACCCCAGTCTACCATCTTTTGAATACCGTCCGTAAGTTGAAGCTCGCCAGCAAAACCGGGCGCCGTGGATTCCAGTGCTCTGAAGATGCTAGAGTCGAACACATAGACGGGCATTATGGCCAGTTTCGAAGACGGCTGTGCAGGCTTCTCAACTAGACGCTTCACTTTCACAAGCCCGTCGGAATCTTCAGTGCCCTCCACAACGCCAAACCGTGTCGGATCCTCAACCTCCATCGTTAAGAACAACGCGTTGGCCTTGAACCTTTCACTCAGCCTCACAATCCTGCGGAGATGCTC
>Ga0066698_10000610_pt1 | contig 13870 bp, 7 predicted proteins | sample GraSoiAngelo_147_FD_66457 | JGI IMG/M metagenome (GOLD analysis project Ga0066698, IMG submission 66457) | Grasslands soil microbial communities from the Angelo Coastal Reserve, California, USA - 14_1009_05_40cm | ecosystem: Environmental > Terrestrial > Soil > Grasslands | place: USA... | reverse complement strand
AGCGCCGTGAGTGGGAGGCGAACCTAAGAACGCGCCCGGCAAGCGTCAAGGCGGCTTCAAGGCGACGTGATGGTGGCAAGCGCCGCGTCCAGGCTCGCCTGCGAAATCGCCATGAGATCAGGTACATCGGTCCACACGAGCGCGGCGCGAATATGCTTGTCCGGGTAAAGCTCACCGAGCACGGCGCGATAAAGTGCAAGCTGGGCGACGTAAGCCGGCGGAACCTCGGTCAGGCAGCGCGGTGCGGGACGATTGGTCTTGTAGTCGGCTATCAGCACGGCGTCGCGCGTCACCGCGAGCCGATCGACCTGGCCCGAAACGGCAACCGTGCCGCCGTTGAGCCAGCCAACGATCGGAATCTCGGCGCGGCTGCCCGGCGCAAACAACTCCGAGAAGCGCGGATCCTCGAGCAGCCGGCCGAGTTGCGCCACGATCGTCTCGCGCTCCTCGGCAGAAAAGGTGGCGGCCGATCGAGCAAGATAGCGCCGAGCCGCGTCCGCGCGCGCTGCTTTGGGAATATCGGGCAGCGACTGCAGCAGCCGGTGCACCAGCGTTCCGCGTGCCAACGCTTTGTCGCGTTCCTCGCCGCTGGACGATGCCCACGCGCGGCGCGGCGCCGCCTCGTCGTACGCGGCCGCCGGCGAGAGGAGACGAATGGGCGGTGGTTCGGTTGGCGCGTCCGCGTCGAGCCAGGGCGGCCGTCCATCTGCGGCCACTGGTTGCGGCAAATGGATAACCCGACTCTCGGCAGCAACGGGCAACTTGCGATAGCGCCAGACCTTCCCGTCGCCATCGTCGTCTTCGACCGAGAGCGGCGGCTTGAGCGCCGCGAACACCAGGTCCCACCAGCAACCCTGCGGCCGCGCGCGCTCGCCCTCGGCGCCGCAGATGACGAGCCGGTCGATAGCGCGCGTCATCGCGACGTAGAGCAGGCGCCGGTATTCGGCCTCGGCTTCCTGGCGCACGCAATCGCGCGCCGCGCTCACCGGCGCGGTGTCGGTTGCTTTCGCGCCCGCCCAAACGAGGCAGTTCGGCGCTTGCGCGGTCGCCCCCGGCAGCGACAACAGCCGCGGCTGGCGCTGCGGCGGGCCCGCCGGCGCTGTGGTGGTGTCGGCGATGACCACGATCGGCGCTTCCAGGCCCTTGGCGCCGTGCACCGTCATTACCCGCACTTCATCGCGGGTGATCTCCATGTCTCGTTTCACGTCGGTCTGAGCCGCGCGCAGCCAGGCGAGGAAACCCTGCAGGGACGGCGTTTTGCGCCGCTCGTAGTCGAGCGCGAGATTGAGGAATTCGTCGAGCGCGTCGTCTGCTTCGTGACCGAGCCTCGCGAGAAAGCGCTTGCGGCCGCCCGCGCGCCCCAGCACGCGCGCATAGAATGTAAACGGCATTTCGTGTGCCCACTCGCCAAAGTGCTCAAGCTTCGCCAGCGCTTCGGCAAAGCGCGCGTTGCCCTGCGCTTTCGCCCGCAACGCCGCGCGCAACGAGCTTTTGCGCTTCCAGGCCAGATCGAACAGATCCGCATCATCGAAGCCGAAGAGCGGGCTCTTGAGCACGGTCGCGAGCGCGAGATCGTCATCGGGCAGCAAGAGCGCGTCCGCGAGCACCATCAGATCCATGACGGCGATATGCTCGGTGAGCACCAGCCGGTCGGCGCCGGCGACCGGAATCTGCAAGTCCTTCAGCGCGCGGATGATCGCCTCGAACAAGGGTCCGCGCTGGCGCACGAGCACCAGCACGTCGCCCGCGCGCGACCCCTGTTTCATCCAGGCCTTGACGTTTTTGGCAATCTTGGCCGCGAGCCGCACCTGCGGACTTGTTTCGGTGAGCTGATCGAACGGCGCATCCCAGGCTTCGATCTCGCGTTTGCTCGCGGGCTTGATGAGCTCCCAAATCTCTACCAAGCCGGGAGCCGCGTCGGGCAGCGATTCATGAACGGTGTTGGCCACTTCGGCAGAGAGCCCCGCAAAAGCTTCAGGCCGCGCAAAGATCGCGTCGACGGCGCCGAGCACGTTGGGTCCCGAACGGAAGGAATGGCGGAAGCGGACGTGGCGAAATTCATGTTCGGCGGCTTTGGACAGCTTCTCGAACCTGTGATGCATGACGGCGAACTCACGCGGCGCCGCGCCTTGGAAGGAGAAAATTGATTGCTTCTCGTCGCCGACCGCGAAGATCGTCCGTCTGATCAAGCGCGCGCCGGAGCCAGCGAAAAATTCGGCGGTGAGGCGGGCGATGATTTCCCATTGCTTCGGGCTCGTATCCTGCGCCTCGTCGATCAGCACGTGGTCGATCCCTTGATCGAGCTTGTAGTGCACCCAGGCCGCGCCCTGCGCGCCGAGCAGCGCCAGCGCCTTGTCGATGAGATCGTCGTAATCAAGCTGCCCGCGCCGGTCCTTCATCGCCTGGTAACGGGAGAGCACGGCATCGGCGATGGTGATGAGCGCCGCCGTGCGGTCGCGGCAGGCCACGGCTTTGCGGCGCTCGATGAGCCCAAGCATCCGCTCGCGCTCGCGGCAGAGGCGCTCGGCAAGCTCGGGGTTGGCGAGCTCCGTCGATCGGGTGAGGATTTGCTGGCGCGGCTCGAGCTTACCGGTGACAAAGACCTGTTGATAAAAGCCGGCGCGCTGCGGGGCGCTCGCCGCAGACGCGGCAAGGAGCCGCCGCGCCTGCTCGTGGTCGCTCTTGCCGCCCCGCTCAAGGGCCTCGGCGGCGGCCGCCCATTGCGATGCTGGAAAGATGGGGCCATCCGTCATCTCGCTTTCGACCCGCTCGATCGTATCGTCCCCGCCGACGCCGAGCGTGCCGCAAAGTGCGGCGATGGCCGCCTCGATGCTGCCGCCGTGGTCGACCCAGGCGCGCACCGCATCGCGCTTGCGGATTGCCTCGCCGATCACGTCCTTGAACGTCTGGTCGGATGTCCCCGCAATGGCGCTCGCCAGCGCGCGGCCGAGCGCCTCTTCTGGCGCCAAGGCTGCGTCGAGCAGCACGCCGAGGCTAATCTCGTTGAGGAGTTGCGCTTGCGCCGCCTCGTCGAGAACGCTGAAGCGGGCGGCGACATTGGCCTCGAACGGAAAATGATGCAGCAGTCGCGTACAGAAGGCGTGAATGGTCTGCACCTTCAATCCGCCCGGCGTCTCCAATGCCATGGCGAACAGCCGCCGTGCGAGCGTGCGCCGCGCCGCGTCCGGCTCGATGCCCGAAATTTGCTTAATGGTTGCGTCGAGCTCGATATCGTCGAGCGCGGTCCAGCGGCGCAGCTCGTCAAAGACGCGGTTCGCCATGTTTGCGGCGGCGGCCTTGGTAAACGTGATGCAGAGGATCTTTGCCGGGTCGACGCCGTCGAGCAGCAAACGGATCACGCGCAACGCGAGAACATGGGTCTTGCCGGATCCGGCATTGGCCGCCACCCACGCCGAGGCCGCGGGATCCGATGCCTCGATTTGCAGGCGCCGCAGGTCGCCGGGAATGACGCGGCCAATTCGCTCCGCCGTGCGCATCATTCGCTCTCTGCATCCTCCGGTCCGGCGACGGACCATTCCTTCACCCGTGCGAGGTGGTCATACGTGCCGTAGCGGCTCTTCCACATCGACAAGACCAGCGGCTGATAAGGCTGTTGTTCGTTCTCGAATCGCTGAGCGACACTTGTGAGCTTCTCGAGCGCGCGCTCGGCATGGAAGTCCGCGTCGCCATTCTTGAAATCGATCGGCACGCCGTCGCCTGCGGGATCGCCGCCCTTGAGCGAGACGTAGACCAGCTCGGCGATCGAGGCATCAGCAGGGATATCGGGAAATCCACCGTGGCGCAGAATCGCGGCCTCGAGCGTGAGCTGCGGCGAGACGCCGATGCGCACCTGCTTTTCGCTCGGCACCTGTCCGGTTTTGTAGTCGAGAATGGCATAACGCCCGCCCGCGAGCCGCTCGATACGGTCGGCACGTGCGCGCAAGGTGAACACCCGCTCGCCGAGAGAAATTTCGATCCTGCCTTGCACCTCGGCGGTGAGCGCCGCGAGGCTCGCACGGCGCCCCTTCTCCCAGCCGGCGAACCAGCGGGCGATCCGCCGGAAGCGTGGCCACCAGAACGCGCGCGCTTCGGGATAGTCTTCAAGCGCAGCAAAATGCTTGCGGCCGATGTCGATGAGCGCGGCGGCCGGATCGGCGGGGAGCGCCGCCGCGAAGGTCTTGGTGAAATCGCTCAGCGCGGCGTGGATGACGATGCCGCGATCGGCCGCGCCCGGCGGCAGATCGACGGCATCGAGCTCGCGCAGCTTGAGGATGTGCTTGGCGTAGATCGTGTAAGGGTCGCGCAGCCAGTTCTCGATGTCGGTCACCGAGAGGCCGGTCGGCCGCGCGGCGCGCGGAGGCCTTGGCATGGGTTTGTCGACCCGCTTGACCTCCGCGGGTCGATCGAGCGCGCGCGCCCAGGCGAGATATCTCGCTCCTCTCGCGCAGACCCCTTTCCAGCGCTGTTCGCCTGCGACCGCCGCCAGTCGCTGAACGAAGCGCGAGGGGACGCTTGGCGTACCGGCCAGTTTGGCGGGATAAGCGAGGATCACCTCGCTCGCGCCGAGCGCCTGCGCGAAGTCGTGGGCGGAGAGCGAAATGCGCCGCTCCGGCAGATCGAGCCCAAGGGCGTGGCGCATGGGGCGGCTCAGCCAAGGATCGGATGCGATTTCGGGCGGCCATGTGCCCTCGATCAGGGCGCCGAGCACCATGCGATCGGCGCTCTGCAGCCGCGCTTCCAGCGGACCATAGATGTGGAGCCGCACGCCCGATAGCGGCGGCCGCCGCACCACGCGATCGCAAATGGCCGTGCGGAACAGGTCCGCATAATCAACCGCCTCCACGGCAAAATCGGCGTGGCTCGCATTGGCCGCGATCTCATCGAACGCGCTCTCGAGCGCCACCCCGTCGCGGCCCTGGAAGGCTGCCGGGACGCCAGTTGCGTCCGCGCTCAGCGCGGCAACCACGCTTCGATGGAGCGCCGCGATTTTGGCGAATGGCGCGCGCGCCTGTCCCTCGAGCGGGGCGAGCGCCGGTGCGAGCCGCGCGAGGAGGGCGGCAGCGTCATGGAGCTGCGCGTCGGTGAGGTCGGCGCGCGGATCGGAGGGATGCAAGTCCGATGGTTGGCCGCGTCGCAGCTTTGCGAGCTCGGTGTGAAACACCGTCAGCGCGTGCGCGAGACCAGCCGTGCCCGGCCGTGGACGCGAGCCGCGCAAAACGACCTTTTCGAGCCCGGCGATTGCGCGTGCGTGCGCGCCAGCGGCGGCGCCAAGCCGCAGGAGCGGATGCTTGAGCAGCGCGAGGAGCGCAACCGGGGTAACTCCATCAAGCGCGGCTTCCGCCGCAAGGCGCGCGAACAGCCCTGCGGGAGTGTCGGCGAGCTCCTCGCCGGCCGAATCCTCGACCGCCACATTCCAGCGTTCCAGCGCCGCAAGCACGCGGCGCGCCAATGCGCGGTCGGGCGTGACGAGCGCTGCGGTCTTGGCTGGCGTCTCAATCGCCTCGCGCAGGCTGATCGCGATCGCGAGCGCCTCTTCTTCGGCATTGGCGGCTTCGATGACCGTCAAACCTTGCAGGGCGCCTTCGATCCACGGGACGTCGCCACCAGCGAGCCGTTTCCAAGCGTCGGTCGCGGCGGCCGGCCGCAGCGCCTCGCATACATAGCGTTCGCGCCGATGCGCGGCCGGCGTACCCAGCACGCTCACCTGTTCGCGGGTGATCCCGATGCGTTGCAGCAGCGCCTGCATGGCGAACTGCGGATGCTCGAATGCTGACGAAACGCGTGCGGCCGCCTCCTCGCCCCCGCCGATCAGCTGCCAGGACCGCGCGTCGAGTTCGAGGTCGAGGCCGGGCAACACGACGGCGCCGCGGTCGAGCTTGGCGATAGCGGCGATCAGCTCGGCGGTTGCCGGCATGGAGGCGGTCGAGCCGGCGGCGATCACGGGCCCGTCGGCGTGCGCGGCAAGGCGCGCCGCTTCGGCCTTGATCAGCGCGTCGCGCCGAGCAGCCGGCTCGATCGCGCCTCGTTCGGCAAGAATCTTCGGCCACGTCTCGCGGGCGATTTGCAGGAATTCGAGCGTGAGCTGCCAATAACGATCGAGCGCTTGCGGCACCAGCCCATCGAGCCGCTCCCAGGGCACGCCGCGCGTCGTCATGTCGTCCATCAGGCGCGCGAGGTCGTCCGCGAGCGCCAGCGCGGAAGCGGGATTGTTCGCAACCAGTGGCGCCTCGCCCTGCTGGTCGGGGGCGATGCGCTCCGCCCATTTGAGCACGAGGCGTGTGAGCAGCAGGCGCCGCTCCAGCCCGCCGAGCGCCGGCGGCAACTCGAGCGCCTCGCTGGCCAATGCGCCAGCTCCCATCTGCGCGAATGCGATTTCGTCCTCATCGATGTCGCCGACAGCGACGATGCGCGGCACGATCGCCGCGCTTTTGCCGATCATCTCGAGGAAGAGGTCGCGCGCGAGCCGGCAGGCGCGCCGCGTCGGCAGATAGAGCGTGGCGTCTGCAAGCGCGAGCGGGTCGTGCGCAGCGGGAAATCCCGGCACCAGTTTTCCCTCGATCAACGCGCGGAGGAGCGTCGGGACGAATGGCACCGAAGCTGGAATGGTGAACACGTGGGGGGCAGGCGCGGCGGTCATCCGCTCAAGTGTACGGACTGATTCGCGCCGACTCAATTTTCGGAATGGAAAGAGGGCCGCGGCTACCCGAGCCTTAGATGGCGTGGGCGAGGATTGTTTTCTCGGCGGCCCGGACAGCCTCGGGCGTGCCGACATGCATCCAAACGCCTTCAAGGCGCAGTCCGCAGAGCCGCCCGGCCTCGGCCGCCTGGTCGAACAACGGGGACAGGGAGAAAGCTCCCGCCGGTGCGCTGGCAAAGAAAGCGGGCGTGAGGATCGCGGCGCCGGCGTAGACGAAGGGCACCACCTCGTGCTCGCCGCGCCGTGTGAGCCGGCCGTCGGCCGCCATCGAAAAGTCGCCGCGCCCGCTATAGCCGATGCTGGCGGCCGCCGGCGCAAGCAAGAGCAGCGCGTCCATGCGTGCGGCGTCGAAGCCAGCCGCGAGCCGGGCGAGATTGGGTTTCACCCCGTCGATCCAGATCGTGTCGGAATTGACGTGGAAGAATGGGCCGTCGCCGAGCTGCGGCAGCGCCTTGACCACGCCGCCGCCCGTGCCGAGCAGCTCTCTGCGCTCATCCGAGATGACGATCTTCGGCCGCTTGCGGCCGGCAAGATGGCGCTCGATCTGATCCGCCAGGTGATGAACGTTGACGACCGCGTGCTCGATCCCCTGCGCCGCGAGACGATCGAGCACATAGTCGATGAGTACCTTGCCGCCAACCGGCACGAGCGGCTTGGGCAGCTGCCCGTTGAAAGCGCGCATGCGCGTGCCGAGCCCCGCTGCCAGCACCATGGCGCGTGTCGGCGCCGTCGCAATTTGGCGATTGTCCATCAATGGGTTCTGCTCGCTGGCGCTTAAATTGTATTTAACGATGGCACGTGGGCAATATACCACGCGTTGAGCGCTTCCAGTGCCGGATGGCTGAGCGCGCGCTGCAGATACCCCCAGACCCGCGGCAGATGCCGCAGGTATTGCGGTTTGCCATCGCGCATGTCGAGCCGTGCGAAAATGCCGAGAATCTTGCTCGCGCGTTGGGCGGCGAGCGTTGCATAGATCGTGATGAATTGCGCCGCGTCAAAATCGGCTGCGCGACGGCTGCGGCCGCGCACATATTGGCCGAGCAGCGCAAGCTCCGTCTCTTCGGAGATGTCGACACGCGCATCCTGCAACAGTGAAGCGAGGTCGTAGGCAGGCGGGCCCATCACCGCGTCCTGGAAGTCGAGAAGGCCGATCTGGGCGAGCTCGCTGCGCTGCGGCAGCCAGAGCAGATTAGGAGAATGGAAGTCACGCAAAACCCAGGTCGGCGGCGCATCGATCGCGGGCTGCAATAGTTCGCGCCAGATTGCGCGGAACGAGTCCCGTTCCGTGTCGGGGGTCGCGGCGTTCAGGCGCGGCAGGAACCAGTCCAGCAGCAGCTCGGCTTCGATCAGGAACGCGTCGGTGTCGTAAGCAGGGATGCGATAGTCGAGCTGCGGCGCGACCGGCAGTGTATCGGGCAGTTGCCGCTCATGCAGCGCAAGCAGGACGTCGACCGCAACCTCGTACCGCTCAGTGATCGGCGCCGGCGGATCGCCTGCGACGAGTCGCTCTTCGCCGAGGTCCTCGATGATCAAAAATCCTTGGCCGAGATCGGCCTGGTAGATGGCGGGCGCGGAGAAGCCGTACTGCCGCAGCCCATTCGCCATCCCCACGAACGGTACGACATTGTCGGCGAGGTGCGCGATCGCGCTGTATGGCTTGTCGCCGCGCACCGGCGGGCCGTCAGGGCGGGGTGGCGAACTCATCAGCAGCACGCGCTTGTCGCCGAGCGCGAGCCGCTCATATGAGCGCGTCGAGGCGTCTGCGCGCAACCGCGTGCGCAGCGCCTCGCTGTAGCCGCTCTCGGCGATGAAGTGGCGCACCGCGGCCATGCGGTCGACGCGCGGCGCCAGTGCGCCATAACCGGTGACGCGGGCATGGCGGAATTCGAGTTTGAGCTTTGGGGCCAATGTGAGTGAGACATCGAACCGATCGGGCGGCAAAAGGTGATCCACGCGATCGGGCCACTCGAGCAGCACGACCGCGCGCTCCGGCAGGTCGTCGAAACCGAGTTCGGCGAGCTCCGCCGGCCCCGACAGGCGATAGAGGTCGACATGCACCAACGGAAATTGCGGTAGCTCGTAAAGCTGCATCAGCGTGAAAGTCGGGCTCGGCACTTCGAGTGCAGGATCGTCAGCGAGATAGCGGATGAGCGTGCGGGCGAGCGTGGTCTTGCCGGCGCCGAGATCGCCCGAGAGGGTGACGAGGTCGCCAGGTTCGACCGTATTGGCGATGTCGATCGCGAGTCGGCGGGTGGCGTGCTCATCAGGCAGCGCCACCGAGAAGCTCGATGTCTCGGATTTGGTCAGCGCCATGGCATCACTCGCCGCCCGCTCGCGCGAGCATTGCCATCGCGGGTCACGCAGCGCTTTGCTCCGCTGTTTGGGCCAGCGGGAATACGCAAGTGACCGTGGTGCCCCGCCCGACCGTCGACTCGAGCGTCACCGAGCCGCCGTGCAGCTCCACGAAAGAGCGCACCAAGGAAAGCCCCAAGCCCGTCCCGCGGTGGTGCGAGCCGAGCGAATGCGTCTCGAACCAATCGAACACCTTGTTCTGCACGTCGGCGGGAATTCCCGGCCCGCGATCGGTCACCGAGAAGACAAGGGCATCTCGGCGCCGCTGCGCGGCAAAGGTAACGATCTCGCCGGCGGGCGAAAAGCCCACCGCGTTGGCCAGCAGATTGAACAGCGACTGTCGCACGCGCCGCTCGTCGGCCACGAAACTTCCGATCTCCGGCGGGGCATGAATTTCGAGCGTGATTCCGCTTTTGACCAGGCGATCCTGCACGCCTTCGGCGGCAGCTTCCATGGTCTTGCGGATATCCACCGCTCCGAGGTTGAGCGTCATGGCGCCGGCATCGATGCTGGCGAGGTCAAGGATATTGTTGATGATGGCGAGCAGCGCGTTGGTCGAGACCGTGATGTAGCTCAGATATTCTCGCTGCTTGCCGGTGAGTGGACCGGTGACGGGATCGCCGAGAAAATCCGCGAAACCGATGATGTTGGTGAGCGGCGAGCGCAGTTCGTAAGAGACGTGGTGAACGAAATCGGTCTTGAGCTTGTCCGCCGCCTTCAAGGCTTCGTTGCGCTCGCGCAGCGCGCGCTCGACATTGACGGTGTCGGTGACGTCCTCGAACGCCACCAGCGTCGCGCCGTCGTGGAGCGGCATGGTGGCGCAATCGAGCACTGTTCCGTGGCGGCGTTCGAGCCGGCCGAGCGCCGGCTCGCGATTGTCAATCGCCGTGATCGTAGCCCGCAATTTTTGCCACACGGGATGCTCGCCGTGCAGCGGCCGCGTCCAATCACTGATCGATTCGATGTGCGGCCGGCCAGACAGCATCTCGGGCGAAAGCCTCCACATCCGCGCGAAGGCAGGGTTGTGGAGGCGCAGCCGCCCGTCGCTGCCGAACACGGCCACCGCCTCGGTGAGGTTGTCCAGCGTCTCGCTCTGCACGCGGATCAAGGCATCGTAGCGGCGCTCGAGATCGAGCCGCTCGGTGACATCGTCGAAGAGGTAGATCACCCCCCCTTCCGAGTTGGGCGTGGTGACGACGCGCATGGTGCGGCCGTGCGGCAGATGCCACATGTGCTCCTTGGCTTCGACCGCGCGGTAGGCATCGTAAAGCGCGTTCTTCCATTGCCGGAAGTCCTGCTCGTCTGGAAGCTTGCGCGCCGCCCGCAAACGATCGAGCACGGCTGAGTCGGTGGGCCCCTGGTCGAGGAAGGCCGCCTCGAGATCCCACAGTGAACGATAGGCGGCGTTGTAGAAGGAAAGCCGCCGATCGGAGCCGAAGATTGCCACTCCGGTCGCGAGTTGGTCGAGCGTACGCCGGTGGGCATCCATCATGCGCTTGAGTTCGCCGCGCATGAGCTCCGCCTCGGTGACGTCAATGGCGATCCCGGCGCTGCCGCGTGCGGCGGGCACGCTCGTCACGTCGAAGCTGCGGCGCTCTCCCGCGACCACGGCCGAGAGCCGCCCGCCGTATGGTTCGATTGCCCCGTGCGCGCGCAGAAGCTCGCTGCGCCCGCCGTGCTCGAACAGCTCGATCCCGCGCTCGATGGCTTCGGCGGCATCCTTGGCCTCGACCGCACGCGCATACGCTTGATTGGTGAAGCTGAGCTTGCCCGCCTCGTCACGCGCCCACACCGGCGTGGGGATCGTCGCGATCAAGGCGTGGATGGCCGCGCTGTCATCAAGATGCTTCTGGTGGCGGCGGGCGAGCTCGGCGAGTTCTTGTTTGGTGCCGCTCACCTCGCGCAACCGCAGGATCGCTCGGCCGCCGATCACTTGGCCCTTCGTCTCGATGAAGTGGCCGGCGAGCGTAGCAACCGTCATGGCGAAGCTCACGCCGCGCGCGCGCAACGCGTCGAGGGAATGCTGCATGTCGCGCGCTGCCTCGGCCTCGAGCCAGGCGCCGAAGTCGAGCAGGCCTGCGCCCGCGGTGGTCAGGAGCGCCGGATCGCCGATGATTTCGGGCTCGTCGGCCGCCGCCGGCCATGCGACCAGGACTTGCGGCTCGGACAATAGCAGCGCATAGGCGCGATCGATCGCAGCCTTGGAGGCGAGCGCCTCCTCGTGTGCCACCGCTTCGACCTCCGCCAAATGCCGGCGGGTGCGCACGAATAGGATTGCGCTGACGACGGCGAAGCAGAGGATGCCGACCGTGAGCGCAAGCGCGGCGATATCGTCGCGATCGAGCAGCGGAAGGGCGGAAAGGTAGGCCTCGAAGCCGCGGAATTCGTTTCCTCCGGCGGCCCAGGCGCCTTCGCTAGGCAGAAGCGTTGAGAAGGCGAGGAATGTCGTGCGGACTTTGCCATGACGGCGGGCGGTGGACGCGCGCGCATGCGCTTGGTGCTGCGGATGAGCCCCAAAGCCCTCCGCGGTTATCCGGAGCGCGTCCGGCATTCCCGCTTGCCCCATTGCCGCATTTGCCGGCGTCGGGCGACTGCCGGCGCGCATCGCTTGGCGGAGTGCCTCATTCCGCCGAGCGGTGCGCGAATCAAAACACTTTACCCCCAATAGGAGTTGCGCCGGAAGTAGGCCAGATCATGAACACGTGATGCGGCAGCGGCGGAAGAGCGCGGTTCGTGTGCCATGTCCGCGGGTTTTGAAACTATGACCGCCCGGCGAGCTTGAGCCCTTTCTCCAGCGCGGCATAACTGCGCACGGGCGCAGCCATCAAGAAGCGATAACCCTCGCCGAGGATGCGCTCCACATTATTGGCGTCCACGTGCGGGTGACCGACCACGACGTTGTGCCGCTTGCACGTCTCGACCACCCGCGCCATCCATTTGAGCACCTCGGGATGCTCATATTGACGTGGATAGCCGAGTTCTTGAGAGAGATCGCCCTCGCCGATGAGGATCGCGCCGATGCCGGGCACCTTCTGCAGGATGACAGGTAGCGCCTCGATGCCACGCGTGTCTTCCATCATCAGGATCACGAATACTTCGCCCTTGGGATTGAGCGGCCACACGTCAGCGCGCGCGTAATAATCCTGCTGGGAAAGGCCCCAGTAGCGCACGGCGGCGGTTGGTCCGTCCCCGCGGATGCCAGCAGGCTCATAGAGCGGCGCGGTTTTCAGGCGCGGATAACGACAGGCGGCGACCGCGTTATACGCCTCCTCCAGGGATGAGATGTGCGGCCAGACGATCCCATAGACGCCAAGGTCGAGCGCCTGTTTGGCCTGAAACTGCGCTTTCTCCGCACCGTTGGGAGGGATACGCACCATGGGCGTGACCGAGGGCGCAGGCGAGCTGGACTTGGCGATCTGGCCGCGGTTGAGCATGTATTGGAGGCTATCCCGCAGCGCCCGGATGTCCCACGGATTGTGCTCCATCTCGTAAACGATGCCGTCGTATTTGGCCGTCGACATCGCGATCGCGGTCTCCGGATCGGCTTGGCAGAAGGACGTGAATGCCGGCTTGCCAGCCTCGAGGGCGCGGATGACACCGTTCAAACGCGGAATATCGGCCATGCTTTTCCCCTGCGATGACGTTTGCGTCGCATCCTAACAGAGCCCAATCCTGGTTTGACAACGGTGAAGCCCGGTTCGTAGCATTCATCGCGGGAGGGGACTCCGGCTCAGGAGTTTTGCGCCCCAATCCTAACAACAGCGACGGTGCCATGATCATCGATTGCCACGGCCACTACACGACCGAGCCGAAAGACCTGCTGCGGTGGCGCAAGGAGCAGGTGGATCATGTGAAAGACCCTGTAAAACAGCCCTCCAAGGCGTCGCTCAAAGTTTCCGACGACGAAATCCGCGAGAGTCTCGAAGGCGCGCAACTCAAGCTCCAGCGTGAGCGCGGCACCGATGTCACCATCTTCTCCCCGCGTGCCATGGGCATGAGCCATCACATCGGCGATTACAACGTGAGCCTGGCCTGGTCGCAGCTGTGCAACGAGATGATCTATCGCGTCTGCACGCTCTATCCGAACAATTTCATCGGCGTGTGCCAATTGCCGCAGTCGCCAGGCGTTTCGCCGGACAGCTGCATCGGGGAGCTGGAGCGCTGCGTGAAGGAGTTCGGTTTTGTCGGCTGCAATCTCAATCCGGATCCTTCGGGCGGGTATTGGACCGCACCGCCGCTGACCGATCGGTGGTGGTACAAATTTTATGAAAAGGTGGTGGAGCTTGACGTGCCGGCGATGGTGCACGTCAGCGCCTCGTGCAATCCTTGCTTTCACGGCACCGGCGCCCACTACATCAATGCCGACACCACTGCATTCATGCAACTCATCATGGGAGATCTGTTCAAGGATTTCCCGACGCTGAAGCTGATCGTTCCGCACGGCGGCGGCGCAGTGCCGTTTCACTGGGGTCGCTACCGGGGCTTGGCAATGAATAACAAGCGCCCGCCGCTCGATGAGATGATGAAGAACAACGTTTGGTTCGACACCTGCGTGTATCATCAGCCTGGCATCGACCTTCTCACCAAGGTGGTGCCGATCGAGAACATCCTCTTTGCCTCCGAGATGGTCGGCGCGGTGCGCGGCAAGGATCCACAGACCGGTTACGATTTCGACGACACCAAGCGCTATGTCGACCACGCGCCGGGACTCTCGGCCGAGGACAAGAAGAAAATTTTCGAGGGCAACGCGCTGCGCGCCTACCCCCGCCTGAAAAAGAAGCTTGCCGCAAGAGCAACGGCGCCGGCGTAGTGAAAGGACGA
>Ga0066698_10000602_pt1 | contig 13939 bp, 14 predicted proteins | sample GraSoiAngelo_147_FD_66457 | JGI IMG/M metagenome (GOLD analysis project Ga0066698, IMG submission 66457) | Grasslands soil microbial communities from the Angelo Coastal Reserve, California, USA - 14_1009_05_40cm | ecosystem: Environmental > Terrestrial > Soil > Grasslands | place: USA... | reverse complement strand
GGCGGCGGTGGTGGCGGCGGGGGCGGCGGGGGCGGAGGCCAGCGCCGCGGCGGTGGTGGCGGCCGGGGCCGCGGCCGGGGTGGGCGTGGCGGCCGCGGCGGGGAGCGTCGCGACGATCGCTCGCCTCGCGAAGGCGACGGCATCCTCGAGAACGTGATCGCCATCAACCGCGTCGCCAAGGTCGTCAAGGGCGGCCGGCGGTTCAGCTTCAACGCGCTGGTCGCCGTGGGCGACGGGCAGGGGCACGTCGGCATCGCCACCGGCAAGGCGAACGAGGTGAGCGAGGCCGTCCGCAAGGCCGTGGAGGCGGCGCGCCGGCGGCTCACCGAGATCCCGCTCACCGGCGGCACCATCCCCCACGAAGTCGTGGGCCACCACGGAGCGGGACGGGTGCTCTTGAAGCCGGCGGCCTCGGGGACGGGCGTGATCGCGGGCGGACCCGTGCGCGCCGTGCTCGAGTGCGCCGGGGTGCGCGACATTCTGACCAAGAGCCTGGGGTCCACCAATCCGCACAACATGGTGCGCGCGACGCTCGACGGACTGAAGCACCTGACCACGCCCAAGCGCGTGGCCAAGGAGCGCGGGATCGAGGTGGACACGATCCCCTACAAGGCGCGTCAGGAGGCCGTGGCCCGTGGCTAGGAATCCGCCGACCCGGAAGCGCCGCATCAGGGTTCGCTGGCGGGACCCCGGCAAACAGCCGGCCGGCAAGGGCGAGATCCGCCTGCGCCAGATCCGCTCGGCGATCGGCCAGCCGCCGCCGCTGCGGCGCACCCTGGAAGCGCTGGGCTTCAAGCACCATCAGGACGTCGTGGTGAAGAAGGATCACCCGGCGCTGCGCGGGATGATCTACCTGGTGCGCCACCTCGTCGAGGTGACGCCCGTGAAGGACGGGAAGTGACCGATGGCGACGACCAAGACGAAGTCCGCGAAGCGCAGGCCCCCCCCGAAGGCGAAGGCCGCGAACGCGCCGCCGCCCCACATCTCCCTGCACTCCCTCGAGCCGCCGCGCGGCTCGCACCGCGCGCGCATCCGCGTCGGACGGGGACCGGGCTCGGGGATCGGGAAGACCAGCGGCCGGGGCCAGAAGGGGCACAAGGCCCGCACCGGCGGCTCGACCCGCCTGGGGTTCGAGGGCGGGCAGATGCCGCTGATCCGGCGCATCCCCAAGCGCGGCTTCACCAATCCCTTCCGGGAGCCGGCGCAGGTCGTGAACGTCCGGCATCTCGCGCTGCTGGCCGAAGGCGTCGAGGTCACGCCCGAGACGCTGTTCGGCGCGGGGCTCGTCCGCCGGCCCGCCGGGCCGATCAAGCTGCTCGGCATGGGCGAGGTGAGCCGCAAGTTCGTCGTGCGCGGGGTCACGGCGTCCGCCTCCGCCCGCGCCAAGATCGAGCAGGCGGGCGGCACCATCGAGGGTTGAGCGCGTGACCGCACCGAAGATCCCCAATCTGTTCAAGGTTCCGGAGCTCAAGGACAAGATCCTCTTCACGCTCCTGGCCCTGCTCGTCTATCGGATCGGGGCCCACATCGCGACGCCGGGCGTGAACGTGCAGGCCCTCGCGGCCTACGCCCAACGCTCGCAGGGGACGCTGTTCTCGCTGTACGACCTGTTCGCGGGCGGCGGCCTCTCGCGGGCGGCGGTGTTCGCGCTGGGGATCATGCCCTACATCTCGGCGAGCATCGTCTTCCAGCTCGCGGGCCCGGTCTTCCCCATCATCGAGAAGATGCAGCGGGACGAGGAGGGGCGGAAAAAGCTCACGCAGTGGACCCGCTACCTCACGGTGCTGCTCTGCCTGTTCCAGTCGTACGGGTACTCCCTCTTCATCCAGTCCCAGATCCCGGGCGCCGTGACGATGAACCCGTTCGGCTTCAAGCTCCTCACGGTGCTGACGCTCACCGCCGGCGGGGTGTTCATCATGTGGCTGGGCGAGCAGATCACCGAGCGCGGCATCGGGAACGGGATGAGCCTGCTCATCTTCTTCTCGATCGTCGAGCGGATCTGGCCGGAGACGTTGAAGACCTTCGAGACGCTCACGACCCCGGGCAGCGACCTCACCATCCCGAAGCTGCTCGTCGTCCTGGGGATGATGGTGCTCGTCGTCGGGGCGACGGTGGCGGTGACGGTGGCGGCGCGGCGCATCCCCATCCAGATCCCCCGCAAGGTGATGGGCCGGGGCCGCATCCGGGAGGGTCAGAAGACTTTCATCCCGCTGCGCATCAACTCGTCGGGCGTGATGCCGATCATTTTCGCGCAGTCCCTGATCATCGTGCCCGGCACGCTGGCGCAGTTCAGCAACATCCAGTGGCTCAAGGACTTCTCGACCTATTTCAACTACACCTCGATCGCGTATCTCATCACGCTCGCGGTGCTGATCGTGTTCTTCGCCTACTTCTACACGTCCATCATCTTCAACCCCGTGGACCTGGCGGAGAACCTCAAGAAGCAGGGCGGCTTTATCCCGGGCGTGAAGCCCGGGGCGGCGACCGCCGACTATATCGACGAGGTCCTGTCCCGGATCACCCTGCCCGGCGCCATCTTTCTCACGTTCGTCGCCGTGCTGCCGATCATCATCGGGAACGTGCTCAACATGCCGTTCGGCTTCGGGGGCACGGCGCTGCTGATCGTGGTGGGCGTGGCGTTGGATACCGTTCAGCAGGTGCAGCAGTATCTCCTCCTCCGGCACTACGACGGCTTCATGAAGGAAGGCCGAGTCAAGTTCCGCGGCCGTACGCAGTAGCGGCGTGTTCGTCCTGATCCTCGGCGCCCCCGGTTCGGGGAAGGGCACGCAGGGGAAGATCCTCGCCGAGCGCCTGCAGCTCCCCAAGATCACGACCGGCGACATTCTCCGCGCCGCGGTCAAGGACGGCACCCCGCTCGGTCAGGAAGCGAAGAAGTACATGGATCAAGGGCAGCTCGTCCCCGACACCCTGATTCTCGAGCTCATCAAGGCAGAGGTGAGCAAGCCCGAGGCCAAGAACGGAGCGGTCTTCGACGGTTTTCCCCGCACCGCGGCGCAGGCCGAGCTCGTCGACAGGGTGTTGGGCGCCGAGGGCAACCGCCTCAACCACATCCTGCTGCTCGACGTTCCGGAGGAAGAGCTGGTCCGCCGGCTGATGAGCCGCGCCCCGGTCGAAGGCCGTTCTGACGACACGCCCGAGGCGATCAAGACCCGCCTCGCGGTCTATCAGCGCGACACCGCCCCCCTCGTCGCCCATTACGCCCAGCGCGGCGTCATGCACCACGTGCCGGGCACGGGCACCATCGACCAGATCGCCGAGGATATCAGGCGGATCATCGGGCGATGAGCGTCACCATCAAATCGGCACGGGAAATCGAGACGATGGCGGCCGCCGGCCGCATCGTCGCGGGCACGCTGGCGCTCGTGCGCCGGCACGTCCGGCCCGGCGTCTCGACCGCGGACTTGGACCGCATCGCCGAAGACTTCATCCGCAGCCACCCCGGCGCCCGGCCGTCCTTCAAGGGACTCTACGACTTCCCCGCGACGCTGTGCACCTCCATCAACGCGGAGATCGTCCACGGCATCCCGTCCCCGCGGCGCGTGCTCGCGGCAGGCGAGATCCTCAGCGTGGATGTCGGTGTCGCGCTCGAAGGGCTGCACGCGGACTCCGCGGCCACGTTTCCGGTAGGGGACATCAGCGCCGAGGCGGAGCGGCTGCTGCGCGTGACCCAGGAGGCGCTCGTGGCCGGCGTCGCCCAGGCGCGCGCCGGCAATCACGTCGGAGATATCGGGCATGCGGTGCAGCAGGTGGCGGAGGGCGCGGGCTACTCGGTGGTGCGGGAGCTGGTGGGCCACGGCATCGGCACGAGCTTCCACGAGGAGCCGCAGGTCCCCAACTTCGGCAAGCCGCAGCGGGGGCCGCGCCTCACCCCCGGCATGACGATCGCGATCGAGCCGATGGTCAACGCGGGGGCGCCGGAGATCCGGACCCTCGAGGACAAATGGACCGTCGTGACGGCCGACGGCTCACTCTCCGCCCACTTCGAGCACACGGTGGCGATTCAGGAAAACGGCGCGCCGCCGCGGATCCTCACGACGTCGGGCTGACGGACCGTTGGACGAGCCTGCCCCGAGCGGAGCGAGGGGGCGGATTAGTCGCGTCCCAGACGCTCCGCCTCCTCGAGCAGGTCCCCCCCCTGCGCCGGATCCGAGAGCGCCGCCACGTTCACCCGCACATTCTCGACCGCGCCGGCCAGCGCCGCCCGCGCGAGCTGTTCCGCCACCTTCGCGTCCGAGCGGGCGTTCTTGTTGCCGATGTCGCCGAGCTCGCGCGCCAGCGCGATGACGCGCCCCGCGCCGCGCGCCACGGCAATCGGGGTGATGGCCGCGCCGCGCAGCGCCTCGTCCACGGCGCCGATCCGGCGGGGATCGTCCTTGGGGATCTTGTACGCGGCGCTCACCCGACCGTACGCCGCGGCGTCGTCGTCGACCAGGCGCCGCAGCTCGGCGCGCAGCGATTCGGCCTCGGCGAGGATCTCCCGCGCCCGCCCGTCGGCAGGCGCGTACGCCTTGCGCCCGATCGTCAGCCGGCTCACCATCGCCACGAGCGCCGCGGCGAGCGTCCCGGCGAGCGCCGCCGCGCTGCCGCCTCCCGGGACGGGCGCGACGCCCGCCAGCTCCTCGATCCAGGCGTCGAGGGTGGGCCCTTCGGCTTCGCGGATCTTGGCCTCGAGCAGGTGATCGGCGGCGTCGGGAAGCTTGAGCAGCGCCGCGCCGGCGCCGAGCACCGCGCGCTCGGGGATCAGTCCCACGACTTCACTCCTGACCACGCCGACCCACCGCGCCCGGGCCTCGGCTTCCACTGCCGCGAACACGGCCGCCGGGGGCGTGACGTCGATGTCCAGGAGGTTCATCGAGACCTGCGCCTGCCCGTCGACCAGGAAGCCGCTCGCCTGCACGGCCGGGAGCCCGCCGCTCGAGGTCCGGATGCGCTTAGCGATCGCTTTGGCGAGTCCCACGTCGGTCGCGTCGAGATAGATGTTGTAGGCGACGAGGAACGGCCGGGCGCCGATGGCCGTCGCCCCGGCCGTCGGATGGATGCGCTTGGGACCGAAGTCTGGGTCCGCCGCGGGGTCCGTCCCGATGCGCTCGCGCAGCCCCTCGAACTCGCCCTTGCGGATGTCGGGCAGGCGCTCACGCTCGGGACGCGTCGCCGCGCGGGCGTAGAGGAAGACGGGGATGGCGAGCTCCCGCCCTACGCGCTCGGCGAGCTGGCGCGCGAGCTGCACGCAGTCGTCCATCGTGACGCCGCGCACCGGTACGAACGGCACGACGTCGGTCGCGCCCATCCGGGGATGCTCACCGCGATGCGTGGTGAGGTCGATGCGCGCGGTCGCCACCTGCATGGCGCGGAACGCGGCCTCGACGGCCGCGTCCGGCGGCGCCACCAACGTGAACACGGAGCGGTGGTGAGAGGCGTCGGCCTGGGTGTCGAGCAGTCTGACGCCCGGCACCCGGGCGATCGCCTCGCGCAGAGCATCGAGGACGGCCTGGTTACGACCGTCTGAGAAGTTCGGGACGCACTCGACCAGCGCCGCAGCCACCCGTTACGCCCTCCGTTAAGTTATTGTCTTCCCGCACCTTGCGGCCCCCTACCTTGTCGCCTTAGGTTCTCCGCCCATGGCGCGTGTCTTCAGCGGGATCCAACCCTCCGGCGAGCTGCACCTTGGCAACTACCTCGGCGCCGTGCGCAACTGGGTGCGGTTGCAGGACCAGCACGAGTGCCTGTTCTGCGTCGTCGACCTGCACGCCATCACCCAGCCCTACGAGCCCGCGACGCTCGGCGAGCGGACACTGGAGATGGCGACGGGCCTCCTCGCCGCCGGGCTCGACCCCGCCAAGTGCACGGTGTTCGTGCAGTCGCACGTCCCCGAGCACAGCGAGCTCAACTGGCTGCTCACCACGGTAGCGCCACTGGGCGAGCTGGAGCGCCAGACGCAATACAAGGACAAGGCGCAGCGCCAGGAGAGCGTCCCGGCCGGCCTGCTCAACTACCCCATCCTCCAGGCCGCCGACGTGCTGCTCTACAAAGCGGAGCTCGTCCCCGTCGGCGAGGACCAGCTCCAGCACCTGGAGCTGATGCGCGAGATCGCGCGCCGCTGGAACCACCGCTTCGGGGCGGGCTACTTCCCCGAGCCGCAGGCGCTGCTGACGCCGACGAAGCGCGTGCTCGGCCTCGACGGCCAGGCCAAGATGTCCAAGAGTCTGGGCAACACCATCGGCCTGTTCGAGGACGCCGACACGATCTGGGAGAAGCTCAAGCCGGCGGCCACGGATCCCGCCCGCGTCACGCGCAAGGATCCGGGGAACCCCGACATCTGCAACATCTTCACGATCCATCAGGGGTTCTCGACGCCCGCGCAGCAGGCGGACGTGGCGCACAAGTGTCGTACCGCGGGGTGGGGCTGCCTCGACTGCAAGCGGCTGTTGGCGGACAATATCATAGCGGCTCTGGCGCCGATGCGCGAGCGGCACGCGCGCTACCGCGCCGACCCCGAGCGCGTGCGCGCGATACTGCGCGACGGCGCCGCCCGCGTCCGCGTCATCGCCCGGAAGACCATCACGGAAGTGCGCGCGCGCATGGGGCTGCTCGAGGCCGCGGAGGACTGATGCAGGACTTCCTGGGGCGCATGGTGGAGGTGTTCCAGCTCGAGCTGTTGCTGCAGCTCGGGCTCGCCGTTCTGCTCGGCGGCGCCATCGGCCTCGAGCGCGAGCTCGGCGGCAAGCCCGCGGGGCTCCGCACCAACATCCTGATCTGCATCGGGTCCGTGCTCTACACCAAGCTGTCGGTGAGCATGGCCGGGACCAACGCCGATCCGACGCGCGTCGCCGCCCAGATCGTCACAGGGGTCGGCTTCATCGGCGCGGGGACGATCCTGCACGCGCGCGGGGCGGTCGTGGGGCTCACCAGCGCGGCGACGATCTGGGTCGTCGCGGCGATCGGCGTGGCCCTCGGCGCCGGCCATTATCCCGAAGCGCTGGGCGCCACCCTGCTCGTTATTCTCGTGCTGCGGGGACTCGGCCGCGTCGAGGCCATCATCTCGCGCCAGTCGACGCGCAGCCACCTCACCGTCCACGCGCGGCCCGAGCCCGCCGCGCTGGAGGACCTCGAGGCCCTCGTGCGTCGCACGGGGCTGGACGTCGAACGCGTCGAGTCGCGCCGCGAGAACGTGGATCTGGTCATCGAATACGACATCCGCGGCCCCAAACGCCTGCACGATCAGGTCATGATCGCCATCCTCCACCACCCTGTGGTGCGGACCGTCTCCACCGGGGAGTGACCCGCCGCTTCGTCGTCGACCTGCACTCTCCCCGAACGGCCTGGCGCGTCACGCCTGTGGCCGTCCGGGCCATTCGGGATGCCCTCGGACGCGGTTGGGAGGTGCTGGAGGTCGACGCGCCGGCCGCCTCGGACGGCGACGGCGGCGCGGGCTCGCCGCAGTCCGTCGCCGCGGCGCGTGGGGCCGAGATCTACCTCGGCTACGGCGTGCCGACGGGCGTGGTCGCCGCGGGGCGCGCCAGCCTGCGCTGGGCCCACAGCGGGACAGCCGGCATTGGTGGGAGCGTTCCGCAGCTCCGGGGGACGGGGATCGTGCTGACAAACTCGGCGGGCGTGCACGCCGAGCCGATCGCGGACTGGGTGATCGCGGCGGTGGCGTATTTCGCCCGCGGCCTCGACCGGATGCGCGAGTTCCAGGCGGCGGAGCAGTGGGCGAAGGCGGCGTTCACGGACTTCGCCGAGCCCGTGCGCGAGCTCCGGGATCTGCGGATGGGGATCCTGGGGCTGGGGGGGATCGGGACCGCCGTGGCCACGCGGGCGACGGCCCTGGGGATGACGGTTGCCGGCGTGCGGCGGCGGGTCGAGCGGGGCGGCCCGCCGGGCGCGCGGTGGGTCGGCGGGCTCGATGCCCTGCCGCGGCTGGCCGCCGAGGCGGACGTCCTGGTCATCGCGGCGCCGCGGACCGCGCTGACGGGCGCCGCGGTCAGTCGCGACGTGCTGGCGCGGCTGCCGCCAGGGGCGGTCGTCGTCAACGTGTCCCGCGGCGACCTGCTCGACGAGGCGGCGCTCCTCGAGCTGCTGGACGCGGGCCGCCTACGAGGCGCGGCGCTCGACGTGTTCGCTCACGAGCCGCTGCCGCCCGGCCACCCCTTCTGGCGGCACCCGCGCGTGCTGGTGAGCCCGCACGCCGCGGGCGTGACGGCGCGGTTCTGGGAGCGGGAAACAGGGCTGATCGTGGAGAACATTCGGCGCTATCTTGCAGGAGCGCCCCTCCTCAACGTGGTGGACCTGGATGCCGGGTACTGAAGGTATGGAGAAGATCATCAAGGCCGCCGTGGAGCGCGGGGCGTCGGACCTGCACATCAAGGCGGGGGACGTCTTCCGCGCGCGGATCGACGGTCGCCTCGTCCCGCTCACCAAACAGCGCCTCACCCCCGAGCAAACGAAGGCGATCGCCCTGCGGCTGATCTCCAGCGAGGACGACCGCGCCAAGATCGACCGCGTGCGCGACTATGACTGCTCGTGGGGGATGCCGGGGATCGGTCGCTTCCGGGTCAATATTCTGCGGCAGCGCTCGTCGTTCATGATCGTGATGCGCGTGATCCCTTTTGACGTGCCCACGTTCGAAAGCCTCAAGCTGCCGGCGGTGCTCTCCCAGGTCGCCTCCGCGGAGCGGGGGATGATCCTGGTCACCGGCGTCACGGGCTCGGGCAAGAGTTCGACGATGGCCGCGATCATCCACCACGTCAACCAGACCCAGCACAAGCACATCCTCACGCTCGAGAACCCGATCGAGTTCCTGCACCGTGACATCAACTGCTCGGTGACCCAGCGGGAAGTCGGCGTGGACACGGACGACTTCCGCATGGGGTTGCGGGCCGCCCTGCGCCAGGACCCCGACGTCGTGCTGATCGGGGAGATGCGCGACGTCGAGACCATCGACACGGCGATGAAGGCCGCGGAGACGGGGCACCTGCTCATCTCCACGCTGCACACGCCGGACACGGTCACCACGGTGAGCCGCATCGTCGCGATGTTCCCGCCGGAGGAGCAGGAGATCGCCCGGATCCGCCTCGCGGAATCGCTGCACGCGGTGGTCTCGCAGCGCCTTTTGCCGCGGGCCGATGGCCACGGACGCGCGGCGGCGCTCGAGGTGCTGATCTGCACCGGGTTCGCCCGCGATCTGATCAAGGACGCGAACCGCACGCCGGAGCTGCACAACTACATCCAGGAGTCGCGCGAGCAGTACGGGATGCAGACCTTCGACCAGCACCTCATGGACCTGGTGAGCGACGGCACCGTCACCTACGAGACGGCGGTGGCGGCGTCATCCAATCCGGCCGATTTCGAGCTGAAGATGAAGACCCTGCGGCGCCGCTCGCGGGTTGCGGCGCCGTCGTGAGCGGACGTCGCTTCGGGGGCGTGCTCGCCCCTATCACCACACCGTTCGATCCTGCCACCGGCGACGTCAGACCGGGAGCGCTCCGCCAGAACATCACGCTGCTGCTGGAGGCTGGCCTCGACGGGATCGTCGTCGCCGGGTCGACCGGGGAGGCGCCGCTCCTCGATGCCGATGAGCAGCGGCGGCTGGTCGCTTGCGCGCGCGACGCCGTGCCGCGGGACCGCTGGCTTTTCGCCGGGACCGGCGCGGAGTCCACCCGCGAGGCCGTCGCCCGGAGCCGGGCGGCCGCCGTGGCCGGGGCGGACGCGGTGCTGGTGCGCCCGCCCGGGTATTTCGCGGCGGCGCTCACGCCCGCCGCCCTCGTCGACTACTTCCGCGCGGTCGGGGACGCGTGCCCCGTGCCGGTCCTCGTGTACAACATTCCCAAATACACGCACCTCGCGATCGCGCCGGCGGTGCTCGAGCAACTCGCCGCCCATCCCAACATCCTCGGCGTCAAGGATTCGTCGGGCGATGTGAAGAACCTCGGGGCCTACCGCGCGGCCGTGCCGGAGTGGTTGGTCTTCGTCGGCTCCGGGTCGCTCCTCTACGCCGCCCTGGAGCTGGGCTGCGACGGCGGGATTCTCGCACTCGCCTGTTTCGCGGCCCGCCGCTGCGTCGACCTGTTCGCCGCCTTCCGCGCGGGAGACCGCGCCCGCGCGGAGGCCTTGCAGCAGCCCCTCATTCCCCTGAACAAGGCCATCGTGAGTGAGCTGGGCGCGGCGGGCGTGAAGGCGGCGATGGACGCGGTGGGGCTCACGGGCGGCCCGGTGCGCGCGCCGCTGCCAGCGCTCGCACCCGCCGATCGGGAGCGTGTGGTGCGGCTGCTCACCCCGGGTGACTGACCTCCACGCCCTGCTCGGCCGGCTCGCCGTGCCGCGGTTGGTCGGCTCACCGAACCATGCCCGCGTGCGGGCGCTCCTGCGCGAGGAGCTCGAGCGACGCGGTTGCGTCGTGATGGAACACCCCTTCACCGCGAGTCCCGTCCGCTTGGTCGCCGCCCAGGTCTGGGGAGCGGGGGTCGGGATTGTCGTCTTCGGCACGCTGCTGCTCGCGACGAGTCGCCTCTCGGCGGATTGGGCTGCCGGGTGGGCCTGTGCGGGCGCCGCCGTGCTCGCGGCCTACCCATTCGCGCCGCGCCTGTGGCGGTTGCCAGCGCCCGCGGCGCCGGCCGCGAATCTCATCGCGGTGCGTCCTGGCGCGCGCGTGCAGGTGTGGCTGGCCGCCCATTACGATTCCAAGGGCCAACGGCTCTCGATGCGGTGGCGGCTGGTGGCGGTGGCGCTGTGCGTCGTGGGACTCGTCGGCGTGCTCGCCATCGCGGCATTGCGGGTGGCATTGTCCTGGCAGCCGTCCTGGGGGGTGCTCGCTGTGCCGGGAGCGATCGGCGCGTTGCTCCTGGCTCGCTGCCGCACTCGGGACGACTCGCCGGGGGCCGTGGACAACGCCACCGGCCTGCTCACGGTCCTCGCTGTGCTCGACGCCCTCCCGCCGAATGCCCCGGTCGGTGCGCTGCTGCTCGACGCGGAAGAGTTCGGTCTGGACGGCGCGCGCGCCCTCGTGCGCGATCGCGCCAATCTCCTCTACGGGACTGCGGTCGTGAACTTCGACGGCGTGGACGACGGCGGTGGGGCGGTCGTCTTCGAGCACCGACCCGGGCCCGTGGGGAGGGCGGTGGCGGAGTCGCTGGGCGTGCGGCGGTCGCGGTTCCTCCCGGTCGTCGTCGACGGGATCGCGCTCGCCAAGGGGGCGGCGCAATGCATTACCGTCATGCGCGGGAATTGGGGGACAACGGGCATCGTGCACACACCGCGCGATACCGCTGAGCGGCTGGCGCTGACAGGCGTTCGGGAAGTCGCCGGCGCCGTGGCCACCGTCTTGCGTTGACGCGCGCCCGGTTTTCTCCTAGCTTCCCCCAGAGGATACAGGAGCCCCCATCGGGGGCTTTTTTGTTGGGGGGGGTCGATGTTCGGACCGAAGAGTCACTGCGTCGTCGTCGTCGGGGCCCAATGGGGCGATGAGGGGAAGGGGAAGATCGTCGACGTGCTCGCCGAGCGCGCCGATCTCGTCGTGCGCTACCAAGGGGGCGCGAACGCCGGCCACACGGTGAACACCGGGGCCGGGGAGTTCGTGCTGCACCAAATCCCGTCCGGCATCCTCCAGGGCGCCGTCTGCATCGTCGGCAACGGCGTGGTCTTGGACCCGGAGACGTTCTTCACCGAGCTCGATGCATTGGCGACGCGCGGCATCAAGGTCGACGGCAAGCTGTACGTCTCCGACCGCGCCCACCTGACGCTGCCCTGTCACAAGCTTCTGGACCGGGCCCGCGAGCAGCGCGAGCGCATCGGAACCACGGGGCGGGGGATCGGTCCCACCTACGAAGACAAGTACGGACGCCGGGGCATCCGCGTCGGCGACCTGCGCCACCTCGATCACGCGAGCCAGACCGTCACCGCGCGAGTGCGGGCCGCGAACGAGATGCTGCAGCTGCTGGGCGCCGCCGACCGGGCCGATCCCGCCGAGCATACCGAGCTGCTGTCGCGCCTGGCGCCGCGGCTGCTGCCGCTCGCCGTCGATGCCGGCCGGGTCGTGTACGAGGCGCTGGAGCGCGGAGAATCGGTGCTCCTCGAAGGCGCGCAGGGCGCGCTGCTCGACGTGGACCACGGCACCTATCCCTACGTGACGTCCTCCAACACGACGGCGGGGGGAGCCGCCGTGGGCGCCGGCATCGGCCCGACGGCGATCGACGCCGTGCTCGGCGTCGTGAAAGCCTATACGACCCGGGTAGGGAATGGGCCCCTGCCCACCGAGGCCGCGCCGGAGGTGGCCCAGCGCATCCGCGAGTTGGGGGGCGAGTTCGGCGCCACGACCGGTCGGCCGCGCCGCTGCGGCTGGTTCGACGCCGTCGTGGTCCGTTACGCGGTGCGGATCAATGGGCTCACCGGTCTCGCCGTCACCAAGCTCGACGTGCTCGACTCCTTCGCCGAGATCCCCGTGTGCGTGGGCTACCGGCTGGACGGAGCGGATGTCGACAGCATGCCGGCGGATGTCGAGCGCATCGCTCGGGTCGAGCCGGTCTACGAGACGCTCCCCGGGTGGCAGAAAACGCTCCAAGAGGTGCGGCGGCTCGCCGATCTGCCGCCGGCGGCGCGCGCCTACCTGGATCGGCTCCAGGACCTCGCGCACGCTCCGATCCGCTTTGTGAGCGTGGGAACACGGCGGGATCAGATCATCGAGGTGGGGTGAAAAAAGGAACCCCCCAGGGTTGCCCCTGGGGGGTAGTCGCTTGCCCGACATCGTGCGCCCTAGAACCCGATGTGAGCGAAGCGAGCAACTCTATCGGGTCCGGGCGCCGCTACTCTGGCGGCCAGGCTATCTCGCATGGGACCCGAGACCCTTGGCTTTGCGTCCCGCCGTCGCCGGCGGTTTGCCCTTAGACAGAGATGCTGCTTCCAGGCATTTCAGCAAGAATGATGCCTTAAGTGTAAGTTCTTAGGCGTCAGTAGACTTAGCTTGGTCGCCGCTTCATCGTGTCACGTATTATGCAATAAATCGTGCAACTTGCGTCATCAGTTGGGAGCCCGTGCCCCAAATCGTCCTGATCGCCCCGACTGCATTCAAGGGTACGTTCGGCCCTCGAGCGGTCGCCGAAGCACTCGCCTCCGGCGTTCGCCGGGCGCTGCCGGAGGCAGTGGTGCTGAACTGTCCCATTGCTGACGGCGGAGATGGCCTGCTCGAAGCCGTGCTCCCCCCTGGCGCCCTACGCGAGCGCGTCCGTGTCACTGGGCCGCTGGGGGCGCCCGTCGAGGCCGCTCTCGGCTGGATCGATCCGCAAACCGCCATCTTCGAAAGCGCGAGCGCCTGCGGGCTCGCCCTGCTGACCCTGGAGAAACGGGATCCTCTGCGAGCGACCAGCCGCGGTGTGGGTGAGCTGTTGTTCGAGGCGGTCGATCGCGGCGCCCAGACCGTGATTGTGGGGCTGGGTGGCACGGCGACGGTGGATGGCGGGACGGGAGCGGCGCGCGGTTTGGGCTGGACGTTCGCCGACGTCGAGGGGCGCCCGCTCCCGGAAGGCGGCGGGGCGCTCCCGATGCTCGCCGCGATGGGAGGAGGATGGGGGCTCGCGGCGCGGGTGATCGCGCTCACCGATGTGGCGACGCCGCTGGTTGGTCCGGAGGGGGCGGCCCAGGTGTTTGCGCCGCAGAAGGGAGCGACCCCGGCGCACGTGACGCATCTGGCGGCGGGCCTCGAGCGGCTGGCGCAGCTGTTCACACGGAGCGGGCGGCCCGAGCTGGCGAGCCTGCCGGGCGGCGGTGCGGCGGGGGGCCTCGGCGCCGGGCTGGTCTACTTCGCGAAGGCGGACCTGGCGCGCGGCGCCGAATGGGTGTTCGAGCGGGTAGGGTTCGACGCCGCGCTCGCCAAGGCCGACCTCGTCCTCACCGGAGAAGGGATGTTCGACCGTACTTCGCTCGTTGGGAA
>Ga0066698_10000597_pt1 | contig 13955 bp, 11 predicted proteins | sample GraSoiAngelo_147_FD_66457 | JGI IMG/M metagenome (GOLD analysis project Ga0066698, IMG submission 66457) | Grasslands soil microbial communities from the Angelo Coastal Reserve, California, USA - 14_1009_05_40cm | ecosystem: Environmental > Terrestrial > Soil > Grasslands | place: USA... | reverse complement strand
CCGAGGAGGTGGCCGCCGCGGTGCTCGACCTGTGCGTCGGCGCGAGCGGGCGGAGCGGCCAGTCGATCGTCCTCAAGGCCGGGGCCATCGCGCCGTGAAGTTCGAGATCATCAATCCCGAATCCCTGGGAGCGCCGAAGGGCTGGAACAACGGCCTCCTCGCGCCGAAGGATGGCCGCCTGCTGTTCATCGCGGGTCAGGCGGGATGGGAGGAGGGATCGGCAGGTTCGCCGCCCGCTTTCGCGGATCAGTTCGCCCGCGCGCTCGACAAGGTCCTCACGATCGTCCGGGCGGCGGGAGGCGAAGCGGGCGATCTGGCGCGGGTCACGATCTATGTGACCGACCTCGCGGCGTATCGGAAGAGCATGAAGGCTCTGGGGGAGGGGTGGCGCGCGCGGATGGGGAGGCATTACCCCGCCGTGGCGCTTGTGGAAGTGACCGGGCTCGTAGACCGCGGGGCCCTGGTCGAGATCGAAGCCACCGCGGTCATCGCGGGGGTCCGGTAGCATGGCGATCGCGCCCCGGTCGTTCCTCTACGCTTTGAGCCCCGACACGGGAGTCGCGACCGTCACGCTCAACCGGCCCGAGCGGCTGAACGCCCTTACCTTCGAGGTCTACGCCGAGCTGCGGGACACGTTTCACGCGCTGGATTCGGAGCCGGACGTGAGGGCGATCGTGCTGACCGGCGCGGGCCGCGCCTTCTGCTCGGGGGGAGACGTCGAAGACATCATCGGTGCGCTCTTCTCGCACGACGCGGCCGGCCTTCGGCGATTCACGAGGATGACCTGCGACCTCATCCTGAACATTCGCCGGTGCCGGCGGCCGGTCATCGCCGCCCTGAACGGCACCGTCGCGGGCGCCGGCGCCGTGATCGCCGCGGCGTGCGACATCCGGGTCGCGTCCGAAACCGCCAAGATCGCCTTTCTGTTCGTCCGCGTCGGGCTTTCCGGCGCGGACATGGGGGCGTCGTGGCTCCTTCCGCGCCTCGTCGGGCTCGGGAATGCCACCGAGCTGCTCATGACCGGCGACTTCATCGATGCCAAGCGGGCCTACGAAATCGGGCTTTACCAGCGCCTCGTCCCGCAAGACCGCGCCCTCGCCGAGGCAACGGCGCTCGCCGAGCGCCTCGCACGTGGGCCCTCGGGGGCGATCACGGCGACCAAGCGCGCGATCGAGGCGGAGTTCGATCTTACTTTCGATGAGGCGCTGCTGCACGAAGCGGAGGTCCAGGCGGGGCTGATGGAGCACCCGAACTTCCGAGAGGCGTACGAGGCCTTCCGAGCCAAGCGCGAGCCCAAGTTCCGCTGATGGCGATCCCCGACACACGGCCGGTCCGCGCGTTCCTCGAGGAGCGCCACGTCACGATCGCGTCCGAGGTCGGGGCCTTGGCACGCGAGATCGCGTCCCGTCCCGAGCCCCAAGACGACGACGCCGCGCGGATCGAGGCGCGGGCGCTCCTCGCGCAGATCGGCGCCGCGGGATGGTTCGATCCGATCCGCCGCCAGGACTGGCGCGGGTGCTGCCTCGCCCGCGAAGCGCTCGCCGCCGCATCGCCGCTCGCCGATGCGATCTTCGCGTTACAGGGATTGGGCACGCTCCCGATTCTTCTATCCGAGAACGGACCCGTCCGGGACCGCTGGGTGGACGCAGCGATCGCGGGGCGGGCGATGGCCGCGTTCGCGATGACGGAGCCCGAGGCAGGTTCCGATGTCGCGGCGATCGGGACGACGGCACGGCGGGAAGGGGATTCCTACGTCCTGAACGGCACGAAGACCTACATCTCGAACGCGGGGATCGCCGACTTCTACACCGTTTTCGCCTCGACCGATCCCACGGCGGGCGGCAAAGGGATCTCCTGCTTCGTGGTTCCCGCCGACACCGCGGGCCTTCGATTCGTCCGACCCCAGATCCTGTCCGCGCCGCACCCGCTGGGGGAGATCGCGTTCGAGATCTGCCGCGTTCCGGCCGCGAATCGCCTTGGCGAGGAGGGACGGGGTTATGCGCTCGGCCTCCGGACGCTCGATCGGATGCGGGCCACGGTCGGAGCCGCGGCGTGCGGCATGGCCGCCCGCGCGCTCGCCGAGGCATGCGACCACGCGCGCGTCCGAAGGCAGTTCGGGAAGCCACTCGCGGAGTTTCAGCTCGTCCAGGAGAAGCTGGCGCGAATGGCCACCGACCTGACGGCGGCGCGTCTCCTCGTATACCGGGCCGCGTGGGCCGCGGACAACGGGGCCTCGCGCGTCACGCTCGAAGCGGCGATGGCGAAGGCGTTCGCGACGGAGGCGGCGCAACGGATCGTCGATGACGCTGTCCAGGTGCTGGGAGGCGCAGGCGTGATGGCCTCCCATCCCGTGGATCGGCTTTACCGCGCGGTGCGTGCGCTCCGGATTTACGAGGGAACCACGGAGATCCAGCACCTCGTGATCGCGGGGCAGTTGATGCAGGACACGGGCGCGTGAAGGTTGCGTGCATCGGGGGCGGACCAGCCGGACTCTTCGCCGCGCTCCTGCTCAAGAAGGCCGATCCGAAGCACGAGATCGTGGTCCATGAGCGGAACCGGCTCGACGAGACGTTCGGTTTCGGCGTCGTTTTCTCGGACGCGACCGAGCACGCGCTGGCGCAAGCCGATTCGGAGGTCTCGGCCGAGATGGCGGCCTCAAGCCACCGGTGGGACGATATCGAAATCCACTACGCGGACACGGTGTACACGTCCAGCGGCCATGCGTTCTCGGGGCTCTCCCGAAAAACCCTGCTCAAGATTCTGGCGGATCGCTGCCGAGCGCTGGGGGTCAAGCTTTGCTTCCAGCGCGAGATCGTCGATCCGGAGACCCTGCGCGACGCGGACCTCGTGGTCGCCGCGGACGGTGCGAACTCGATCGTCCGGGAACGCTTCCGCGAGCATTTCCGCCCGGTCGTGGACACGCGGCCGAACAGGTTTGTATGGCTCGGCACCGCAAAGCCGTTCCCCGCGTTTACGTTCTATTTTCAGGCGGATCGGCATGGGCTCTGGCGTGTGCATGCGTATCAGTACGAGCCGGGATTCTCCACGTTCATCGTCGAAGCGCGGGAGGCGACCTGGCGGGCGGCCGGGATGGACAAGGCGAGCGAGGGAGAGACCATCGCGTTTTGTGAACGGCTCTTCGCCAAGGAGCTGGACGGGCATCGTCTTCAATCCAATCGGTCGATCTGGCGGAGCTTCCCCACGATTCGAAACGAGCGCTGGCATCACGACAACGTAGTGCTGCTCGGTGATGCGGCGCACACGGCGCATTTCTCGGTCGGCTCCGGTACCAAGCTGGCCATGGAGGACGCCGTGGCGCTCGCTGAGGCGCTCCGGACCCACCGCGACATCGCGGCTTCGCTCCAAGCGTACGAAGAGGCGCGGCGCCCTGCCGTCGAGAGTCTCCAACGCGCGGCGCAGGCAAGCCTCCAGTGGTTCGAGGACACCGAGCGTTACGTGAAGCTCGAGCCGCTCCAGTTCGCGTTCACGCTTCTCACGCGCAGCCTGCGGGTGACGCATCAAAATCTCAACGCCCGCGACCCGGGGTTCATCTCCAAGGTGGACGCGTGGTACGCGGGAGAGGCCTCCCGAAAGTCGGGCGTCCCGGTGAGCGTGGATCCTCCCCCGCCCCCCATGTTCACGCCGTTTCGGCTGCGTGAGCTCGTCCTGGAGAACCGCGTCGCGGTCTCGCCGATGTGCCAATATTCCGCCGCGGACGGCACGCCGGACGATTGGCACCTCGTCCATTTGGGCTCCCGCGCGATGGGAGGCGCAGGGCTCGTCTTCTGCGAGATGACCAATGTGAGCGCCGCGGCGAGAATCTCTCCCGGCTGCGCCGGGATGTACAAGCCGGAGCACGCTCTCGCCTGGAAGCGCGTCGTGGATTTCGTTCATCGGCACACCCGGGCCAAGATCGCGATCCAGCTGGGTCACGCGGGGCGAAAGGCCTCGACGCGCAAGTCATGGGAAGGGGACAACGAGCCGCTTCCGGCGGGGAACTGGCCGATCCTTGCCCCCTCGGCGGTCCCGTACTTTCCGCACAGCCAGGTTCCAAGGGAGATGACGCGCGGCGACATGGACGCCGTGGTCGCGGACTTCGTTCGCGCGGCCGGGCTCGCCGTCGAGGCCGGGTTCGACATGCTCGAGATCCATGCGGCGCACGGCTACCTTCTCGCGAGCTTCATTTCGCCGATCACGAACCGGCGCACGGATGACTACGGCGGGCCGCTCCGGAATCGCATGCGGTTCCCACTCGAAGTCTTCGATGCGGCGCGCGCTGCCTGGCCGAAGGAGAGGCCCATGTCGGTCCGCATCTCGGCGGTGGATTGGTATCCGGGAGGCATGGAACCCACCGACTCAGTCGAAGTCGCGCGGATGCTGAAGGAGCATGGCTGCGACATCGTCGACGTGTCGGCGGGGCAGACCGTTCCCGACCAGCGACCCGTCTACGGTCGGCTCTTCCAAACACCCTTCGCCGACCGGATCCGTCACGAGGTCGGGATCGCCACGATGGCCGTCGGCAACATCTCCTCCTACGCCGACGTGAATACGATCCTCGCGGCTGGCCGCGCCGATCTCTGCCTCCTCGCTCGGGCGCACCTCTGGGATCCCTATTGGACGCGCCACGCGGCACACGAGCTGGGGTACCCGTTGCCATGGCCCGATCCCTATGAGTCGCTGAACAGCTACAAACCACGTTTCACGTGAAGGAACGGAGAGCCCACATGCCCGTCACGTATTCCAGCTACTTGAAGCTCGACGAGCTTCTGGCGCTCCAGCAGCCGCTCTCGGAGGGGCCGGAGCACGATGAAACCTTGTTCATCGTCATCCATCAGATCTACGAGCTTTGGTTCAAGGAGCTCCTGCACGAGATCGACTATTTGAAGGGCCTCTTTGCCCGGCAGGACACTCCCCGCGCGCTCCATACATTGAAGCGCGTCCTCACCATCCTCAAAGTCGTCGTGGCCCAGATCGACGTCCTCGAGACCATGACCCCGCTCGAATTCCTCACCTTCCGGGCGCGGCTCGAATCGGGGAGCGGGTTTCAATCATTTCAGTTCCGGGAGCTCGAATTCGCGTTGGGCGTGAAGAATCCCGACGCGCTCACGCGCTACCCCGCCGGGAGCGAGACCCGCCTTAGGCTGGAACGGCGCATGGCGGACCCCACGCTGTGGGACTCGTTCCTCCACTTTCTCGCCGCGAAGGGGCACCCCGTGCCGGCCGATCTTCTCAACCGTGACGTGACCCGCCCCGTCGAGTCCGCGCCCGCGCTCAAGCCGATCCTCATCGACGTTTACCGCCGCGATCCTATCCTGACATCGCTCTGCGAGCGGCTGGTCGACCTGGACGAGGGAATCCAGGAATGGCGGTATAGGCACGTGAAGATGGTGCAGCGCACGATCGGGACGAAACACGGAACCGGCGGGTCGGAGGGTGCGAGCTACCTCATGACCACGCTCAACAAGCCGATCTTTCCCGATCTTTGGGCGATCCGCTCGGACCTCTAGCCGGGCCCGCGCCGCGGGGAGTGTGATAGGCTTCCGCGTCCATGAGCGCGCTACCCGATCTGCAGCACCACCCCAATCCACTCGCCGCCCACTACTCACGTTTCCGGGTTGCCGACCGGCTGCTCCTGACCGGGCACTCGCATCAAGCCTGGCCTGACGTCGGCTTCGAGGGACAGGTCGAGGCGTGGAACGACGCGGCGGAGCTCGTCGATGAGAAATGGGCGCGTGCCGGGGAGAAAGCGGACCGCGTCCGGCGTGGGTACGCGGAACTGCTCGGCGATCGCGACGGCTCGATCGCGCTCGGGCAAAACACCCACGAGCTGATTCTGCGCCTCCTCTCCGCGCTGCCTTTGCGCGAGCGTCCCAGGCTCGTGACGACCGACGGCGAGTTCCACACCCTCCGCCGCCAGCTGGACCGCCTCGCCGAGGACGGTCTGCTCGAGATCGTCAAGGTGAGCGCCAAGCCCGCCGACGCGATCGCCGAGCGGCTCATCACCGCCACGAACGGCCGTACCGCCGCAGTGCTCGCGTCCTCGGTCCTCTATGCGAGCGCCCACATCGTGCCGGGGCTGGGTTCCGTTCTCGAGCACTGCCGTCGGGTGGGAGCGGAGCTGCTCGTGGACGCATACCACCATGTGAACGCGGTCCCGCTGTCTCTGGAGCGGGAGGGATTGGGGGACGCGTTCATCACCGGCGCGGGATACAAGTACTGTCAGCTCGGCGAGGGGAACGGTTTCCTGCGCGTCCCTCCCGGGCGCGATCATCTGCGCCCGGTGGCCACCGGCTGGTTCAGCGAGTTCGCGCATTTGACGGACCGGGTGAAGGATTCGGTCCAGTACGGAAAGGGACCGGCGCGCTGGGCGGGGGCGACGTACGACCCAACGAGCAACTACCGCGCCGCACGGGTCTTCGAATTCTTCGAGAGGGAGGGGCTCTCGCCTGAGGTTTTGCGAGCCATCAGCCAACATCAGGTCGGACTTCTCGCCGGGCGATTCGACTCGCTGAGCCTCGATCCGCGGTTGATCACGCGCGATCGCTCGGTGCCGCTCGACTCGATCGGGGGGTTCCTGGCGCTCGAGAGCCCCCGCGCTGGAGAAATCGCGGCGGGGATACGCGAACGGGGCGTGCTGGCTGACCTCCGCGGCACCGTCCTCCGCCTGGGCCCCGCCCCGTATCTCTCCGATCCGCAGCTCCATGCCGCGATGGACGCGATTGGCGAGGTCGTGCGGGCACTCCCGGCGACCGGGCCGACGCCGTAGCGCCCGACCCGCCGCCGCGCCCTCAGATCTGGTTGGAGATCGACGCCAGCAGCTTTTCCAGCTCCTTGGGATCGGCAGGCTTGGTCAGGTGGAAATCGAATCCGGCTTGGTGCGACCGCAGCTGGTCCTCGTGCTGTCCGTAACCGGTCAAGGCGATCATGAACGCCGAGCCTCGCGGAAAGTCCTGCCGCAATGTCTCCGCCACCGCGTAGCCGTCCATGGGGCCGGGCAGCCCGATGTCGCAGATCACGATCTCGGGGTGACAGCGCTTGGCGAGCTCGACCGCGGCGGGACCATCGTGGGCCTTCTCCACACGGTGACCCATGAGGTTCAGCAACATCTCCATGCTCTCGGCCGCGTCGACACAGTCCTCGACGACGAGGATGCGGTACGACTTCGCGGGCGCCGGCGAGGAGCGGACCGCCTTGGGAGCGGGACCCGTATCACGCTCGAGGGAGAGCCGAACCTTGAACTCGGATCCTCGTCCGGATCCATCGCTCGACGCGGCGATGATGCCTCCGTGAAGCTCGGCCAGCCCCTTGGCCAGCGCCATACCGATACCAAGCCCGCCACCGCTCCGGGCGAGACCTTGCCCGCCCAAGCGGAAGGCGTCGAACACCCGTGCCAGGTGCTCCCCATCCATGCCCACGCCGGTGTCCCGGATGGCGATCCACGCGGACTGGCCGTCGGGATCCTCCGAGAGACCGACCACGATCCGGCCGCCCGCCTCGGTGAATTTGGCCGCGTTCTGGAGAATGTTGGCCAGGATCTGGGAGAGCCGGGTGGCATCGCCGCTTACCCAAAGCTCTCTCTCGGGAAGCCGTGTCTCGAGCTCCAATCCGGCCGCTTCCAGCGTGGTTCGGTAATCCTCCGCGGCGCGCCGGACCAGCGCGGTCAGGTCGAGCCGCTCTCTCCTGAGCGCGATGGTCCCGTTGGAAATACGGGACAAATCCAGCAGATCGTCGGTGAGGCGAGCCATGTGCATCGCCTGGCGCTCGATGATTTCCCGCGCCTGCCGCGCGAGCGGCCCGTTGGGGTCACGTTGCAACACGTGGAGGGCGTTCTGAATCGGGGCCAGCGGGCCGCGCAGCTCATGCGAAAGCACCGCGAGGAACTCGTCCTTACGCCGGCTGGACTCGGCGATTCGCGCTTCGCTCAGGCGCAAGGTCTCCTCGATGCGCTTCCGCTCCTCCAGCTCGCGCTCGAGCTCGGCCAGCTGCTCCGCGCGACCGCGGGCCAAATGCTCCGTCAGATCGGTGACGATCAGGTAGGCGGCGGCGCCCGAGTCCTGTACCGCGTTGACCGCGACGTGGACCGGGACGACGCTTCCATCGGATCGGAGCAACGCGAACTCACCCTGACCGCTCCCGGATCCGATGACCTCGGCATAGGCGACCTGGGAAGGAGCCGCCAGAAAGCGATAGACCGATGCTCCAATCACCTCATCGACCGGCCGCTCAAGCATCTCCGCGAAGCGCCGGTTGCAGTGAAGGATGGTTCCGTCGGTCGCCGTCGCGACGGCGCCCTGCTGCATCTTCTCGACGAGTATGGTGTAGGGGCCGTTGGCGGTTTCCAGCATCAGAATCCGGTCATTGTGGGGTTGGCTCGATGCGGGATCCATGGCGTCCTAGCCTTACATGAAGCCTTGCACGAACGGATCGGATGATCCGTCTCACGTCCTTCCACTGAGGGAAGCCCGTTAGTATAGGTTCATCCGTCCCCGGCTTGGTACGTAAAACCACGCAGAATCTGGTTGGTCCTAAGCGCCTCTGCGCGCGAGCCTTATGCCTACCGGCGCAGGAGGAGGCTCTCCGCGAAGGGCCATTCTCGATCCACCCACTGGGACAGGCAATCAAAGCCACCATGCTTCGCCAGGCGCGCGGCGTCCTCGCGCTCGAACTTGTAGGAGCTCTCGGTCCAAATGGTTTCGCGCTCCTCGAAGCGGATGCGCATGTCCAGAGCGCGAATCGTGACCGTGTGCGCGCGCCTCACGACGAGGTGCATTTCAATACGGCGCTCCGCGGCGGACCATCGAGCCTCATGCGCGAATGAGCCTGGATCGAAATCGGCGCCCAGGTCGCGATTCAGGTGCATCAATAGGTTCAGATTGAACGCGGCGGTCACGCCGAGCGGGTCATCGTAGGCGGCCAGCAGGGTGGGTACCGGCTTCAGAAGGTCGGTTCCGAGGAGGAAGCCGTCCCCGGGTTTCAGCCGCTCGCCGACCTCGCGGATGAAGTCCCGGGCTTGAGCCGGCTCGAAGTTACCGATCGTGCTGCCGAGGAAAAGCAGGAGCAGCCGATCGCTCTTGCCGCGTCGCGCCGCCACCTCGGAAAGGCCCCGAAGGTAGTCCCTCTCGATCGGCTCCACGCGAACCGAGGGGAGCTGGCCGAGCTCGAGGGCGCAGCGTGTGAGGGCAGCGCGTGAGATGTCGATCGGGTAGTACGTCGTGGACCCGCGCCGCGCGATAGCTTCCAGGATCCACCGAGTCTTCCGCCCGCTACCGCTCCCAAGCTCCGCGACCGTGATCGGTCCAGGAAGACGCCCGACGATGTCCCGGGCGTGCGTGCGGAGGATGCGCTCATCGGCACGCGTAAGGCCGTACTCGGGGAGGAAGCTGATGGCATCGAAGAGCGCCGAGCCTAGATCGTCGTAGAGATACCGCGAGGGTATCATCTTTTGTCCGGGCCCTGCCAGGCCCGTCCGGATGTCGCTGGCTAGCTCCTCATGAAAGGCCAAAATGGGTGAGGCCGCTTCGGATCGCATGGGATTCGCTCACGAGCCGGCTAGGCGGAAGCCGGCGTAGACGTAGGGGTAGTGCGGCTGGAACCAATTTCGGAACGACCGGCGAAGCATGCACGCCGCGGTCCGGGGCGAGCCCCCCTTCTGGACGTAGTGCTCTCCGTCGAAGAAATTGGCGGAATATCCCTCGTAGAACGGATGCGGACGAAATCCAGGGAACGGCCCGAACACGCTGGCCGTCCACTCCCACCCATTTCCGACGAGCTCGGAGACCCCGAACGCGCTATCCCCGCCGGGGAAGGCACCGAGCGGGGTCGGATCCCAACGCCTGAGATCGAAGTTACCGCGGCTCTGGTCCGGTGGCTCCGGTCCCCACGGATACTCGCGCTCCGTGCCGTCGGGTGTGCCGTAGGCGGCGCGATGAAACTGGGGCTCGGTGGGCAGGGTGCGCCCCGCCCAGCGCGCGAACGCCGAGGCTTCGTCATGGCTCACGTATACCGGCGCGTTCCGGGGAAGAGGGATCTCGGCGAACATCCCGCGGTAGAACCACGCTCCCCCACGCTCGCGCCAAAAGTGCGGATGCCCTGCGCCTTCGGTCTCCTTCCATGCCCAGCCCGCCTCCGACCAGAGATCCCGCCTCCGGTAACCGCCGTCCTCGAGGAAGTCGAGGTAGCGTCCGTTCGAGACCTTGTGGACATCGATCGAAAATCCGGGGACCTGCACCCGAAGCTCGTCGAACTCATTGTCCCACCCGAAGGCCCCGCCTGCCCTCGCGAGGCCCAATGTGGCGAGGCCGGCGGGGATGTTCGCGGTCCGGGTTGCGTCCAGTTCTCCCGAAGGGAGCGGGGAGGGAGGCTCGACTCGCGCGATCTTGGCGTCGTACGGGAGCTGGTGTAGAAGGTAGGCGAGCGTCTCGGCGTGCATCAGGCGATGCTCGATCGCCATGTTGAAGATCGTCTCCTGATCCCCTTCGGAGCGGGGGGATCGGGGCCGATCGAGGCACTCGTCCACGATCCTACGCACGCGCTCGTTGTAGTCCCGTATGGCGCCCGGCTCCGGCCAATCAGAAGGTGGCTCATTCGGGAGCCCCCCCCCGACCGGGTCGATTCCGAAGGCGAACAGGCGGTCGAATGCCTCGTTGAAGGGCTCGATTCCGAAGGCCTGTCTGGCGATGAGGTTCCAGTCGAACGCCTCGACATGCCCGAGGTAAAACACGAGCCGGTGGCGCTCTGGGATGGGGCGCTCGTAGAGCGCCTCGGGTTTCACAATCGCGAAAATCTCGTCCGTCCTGGCGCGGGCCTCTGCGACCCGGGACGCCAGGGTTTGGCGGGTTTCGGCCTGAAGTAGAGCGTTCGACATTGGCTGCCTCCGAGATCCGGGAACCGGGTGACTACAGTAATAATGAAGCAGCCGGTGCGCCCGGTCTATCCCTTGCTGCGAGGCAGGCGAAGGCCCTTCGGGACCGCGACGAGGTCGATCAGATCGAACGCCCTCTGAACCAGGACCGCCAGCGCGGCCGCGGGAATCGCCCCTTGTAGGATCAGGGAGTTCTGCCGGAGCTGGATGCCCGACAGGATGGGCTCGCCCAGCCCTCCCGCCCCGATCAGGGCCGCCAGGGTCGCCGTCCCAACGTTGATCACGGCGCTTGTCTTGATGCCGGCCATGATGGCGGGGGATGCCATCGGCAGCCGCACGCGGAATAGCTGCGCCCGGGGGGAGAGACCGATCGCCTCCGCGGCCTCGGCCAGCGGGATGGGGATCGTGGTCAGGCCGACATAGGTGTTTCGGACGATCGGAAGAAGGCTATAGAGGAACAGCGCGATCAGCGCAGGGGCGATGCCGATTCCGAAGAGCGGGATAAGCAGCGCCAGGAGCGCCAGCGAAGGAATCGTCTGAAGGAGGCCTGTCAGCGAGAGGATTGCGCTTCCGAACAGGGGCGAGCGCGTGGCGATGACCCCGAGCGGAACTCCGATCAGGACGGCGACCAGCAGAGAGAGGACCACGAGCTTCAGGTGCTGACCGGTGTTGCGTAAGATCGAGCCGGCCACGTCCGCCTGGGCGGGCTTGCGCGACGGGACCCCTTCGAGCACCTCCGTGAGGAGCGAATCCGCCGATTGCCGGAAGGTCTGGCCCCCAAGCACGACGCGGGCATTGGCCCGGATCATCCTCGCTTCATCGACCTTTCCCGTGAGTACCCGGATCGCCTCGAGCGCCCTCGGCTCGCGCGTCGTGAGATCCAAGCGATAGAGCCACACGGCGTCGTATCGCGGGAAGAACCCGCGATCGTCCTCGAGCACGTAGAGCCCCAGGCGCTCGATTTGTGCGTCGGTCGTATAGATGTCGGTGACGTCGATCCGCCCGCTCGCGAGCGCCGTGTAGGCCAGCTCGTGCTGGATACCGAGGACATGCTTCATGCGCAGCCCGTAATGGCCCGCGAGCCCAGGATATCCATCCGAACGCCCCATGAACTCGTGCGTGAGCCCAAGCTTGAGCTCCGGATGACGCCCGAGATCGGAAATGGTGCGGAGGGCGTAGCGCTCATGTACCGCGCGGGTCACCGCGAGCGCGTAGCTGTCGTTGAAGCCGATCGGCTCGCTCACGCCCAATCCCTCCTTGGCGAGGGCCGTGCGCATTTCGGCCAGGGCGATCGGGCGGGGAACGTGCAGGATCACCTCGAGGATCGTGCCGGTGTACTCCGGATAGGCATCCACGCTCCCCGAGCGAAGCGCCTGGTACACGATCTCGGTGCCGCCCAGGTTACTGCGGTGCTCGATCTCCCCGACCCCGAGAGCCCGCATCTCCTCGGCGAGCGACTCGCTCAGGATCCATGACTCCGGAAACGCTTTCGAGCCCACGGTCACCCGTCCCGCCGCCGGCGCGGCGACCAGAAGGAGGCCCAGGACCGCGAGGAGAGCGTGCGAGCGCATCAATTCGCGGCGAGGTCGGCCACGTCGAGCAGACGTTGAGCCCGGATGAATTCGGTGACGAAGGGATCGGCCGGATTTCGAATCAGGTCCCTGAGGCTTCCGCGCTGCAGGACCTTGCCCGCCCGCATGATCGCCAGCTCACCCGCGATGTACGCGGCCTCGGCGATGTCATGGGTCACGAAGAGCACCGTCTTCCGGAGTCGTTCGAAGACGCGGCGCAGCTCCCGCTGGAGATCCGATCGGATCATCGGGTCGAGCGCCGTGAGCGGCTCGTCCAGGAGGAGAACGTCCGGATCCATCATGAGCGCCCGCATGAGGGCGACCCGTTGGCGTTGCCCACCGCTCAGCTGCGTCGGGTAGCGCGAGAGAAGCGCGCGGGGGATCTGGGTCAGCTCGAGAAGCTCCTCAACCCGGGCCGCGATCTTTCCGCGCTCCCAGCCGGTGTCTTGTGCGACAAGCGCGATGTTGTCCCCCGCCGTCAAATGGGGGAAAAGCCCGCCCTCCTGGATCACGTATCCCATTCGAAGCTGAAGACGGCGTCGGGTGGTGGGTTCCATCCTCGTTCCCGCGACCGTAACCAGTCCCCGGTCCGGCGCGAGAAGCCCGACGATGAGGCGGAGGAGGGTGCTCTTTCCGCAACCGCTCGGGCCGATCAGCGCGAGCGTCGCTCTCGGCTCGACGGCGAGGCGATCCACGTCGAGCGCCAACGTTCCGTCGTAGCTCTTCCGCAAGTCTTCGATTTCGATTCCCGCGGCGTCCGACAAGCAACCCCTCCGTGAGGCCGGGCCCGTCAATCGGGCCCGGACAGGGGGCCCATGATGGACGCAAAAGGCCGCGCCGTCATCGATATAGGTGGGGAGCCGATCAGGGCGCGGCCCGCGCGCGGAGGATCAGGACGACCCCGGTGATCGCGACCGCCGCCGCGATCAGCGTTCGTAATTCGAGCGTCTCCCCCGCGAAGGCCCATCCGAGAAACATCGCCACAACGGGGTTCACGAAGGCGTATGTCGAAACGCGGGCGGTGGTCGTCGCGCGAAGGAGCCAGATGTAGGCGGAGAATCCGATCAGGGATCCGAAGGTGATCAGGTAGAGGAGCGAGAGGAGCGAACGCGCCGAGGCGTGTGCCAGGTCGATCCTCGACCACTCTCCCACCGCAGCGCCGGCGAGCACGAGGAGCGCACCCCCGGCCACCATTTCCATGCCGATCGAGAGAAAGGGGGCGGCCGGGAGCTTCGCCCGCCGGGAGTAGAGCGAGCCCGCGGCCCACAGTCCCGAGGCAAGGACCAGAACCGCCGCGCCGAGAGGTGGTGCGGCCCCTTCGGGCGCACCGCTCGTGCGTACAAGGAGCGCGACCCCGCCGATCCCGAGCGCGAGCCCGAGCACGATCCGCCGGCTCGGTCGGATGTTTCCCAACCAGAGCCAATCGAGAAGAACGAGCCAAATGGGGACCGTCGAAATGAAAAGGGCGGTTACTCCCGAAGGGACGATCTGCTCGGCCCAGCAGACGCCGCCGTTCCCCCCGA
>Ga0066698_10000596_pt1 | contig 13961 bp, 6 predicted proteins | sample GraSoiAngelo_147_FD_66457 | JGI IMG/M metagenome (GOLD analysis project Ga0066698, IMG submission 66457) | Grasslands soil microbial communities from the Angelo Coastal Reserve, California, USA - 14_1009_05_40cm | ecosystem: Environmental > Terrestrial > Soil > Grasslands | place: USA... | reverse complement strand
CGGTGGGTCATCGTGGGTCTCGCGCAGAACGATCATGAAATGCCAAAACAGTTCTGATACCCAACAAAACAAGAACAGGTTACCAGTTGTCGGACTATGCCAGCTATGATCGTGGATCATGCGGAGAACAGCGCCAGCGAAGCCCGTAATTACCCGGATTGAGGCAATGAGGGATTAGGGCGAATAGCCACGCCAGAATCGGAAAACACTGACATTATTCCAACGCCAAGCAGTATCGTGCGCGCACCCTCAGAAATCACCACAGTAAATTCCGGCCTAGCCAAGACAGTTATCCCGAGCAAGGACTCGCTGGCGAAGGTTACCTACTACAAGCTTGATCTAGACACTATTCTAGATGGATTAATTCCTGATCCTCTTCCAGTGTCGATCGGTAAGGACAATGCTATTCACCATTTGAACATCATAATCTTTGGAAAGCCAAACACTGGCAAGACGACATTATCAGAGTCGATTGCTCAAGCGCTAGCTCGTAGGTACGGTCAGGAGAATGTGAAGGCCCTACGATCAACCAGAGACCTTCCGGCATTATTTGAAAATATGGATAAGCTGTTCAAGCGGTTTCGGAAGCCTCCGAAGGCGGTTTTGTTGTTTGCTGATGATATGACGAAGGCGTTGAAGAAGCTCTCTGGGACTGTCGTGGTGAAGGATTCCAATGGACAGTTGCAGAAGATGCGGAAGATCGACTACTGGCTGGATAAGTGGTATGATATCAGAGGCGAGCTCTTCAAGCGCGGCATGCGACAGGGTCTGGTAATAATGGTCGCCGCCCTCCACCGGTTCTACGGGGGAGATATCGACCTCCGGGCTGACGCAGACCTGCTATTGGTCAGGAGTACGGGAACGCCTGGGACGTTTGACGCGAACAAGGTCGAGCGGATGCTTGGCCCAGTTGTCTACTATGCCATGCGCCAGCACGAAGTTGACGCTCTACGAGACAGGAAAGAACTCGCATGGACAGCATACGTAGCAAAAACAGGCTCCGGAGTCTTCCGCGTACCACGACCACCAGTCACAAAGAAATGGCTAATGCGAAACGTGGGATCTAGTGAAAGTTCGGAGGAAACCGCTGTCGAACTGGTTGAGCCTAACAAGAAATCAGAACTGAGTGAGGCTAGCAAGAAGTCAGCGGTCGAAGGAGAACTAACCATTCAGCCCAGACCACACCGCGGCAGATGGGGTCGGCGCTTCATTATCGCCACAGCGGTCTTGGTGATATTATACTTGGCCTGGGAGTACATCTGGCCCCTTCTCAGGTAGAGGCCCGCGATCCCGGGAGCCGTAATTAGTCCATTTTATGGAGCTTTGGAGCGGGATTCTTTGGGCCGCGCGACTTGAGTAGGCCCCGGGGGGCCCTGGAAATCACCGGTGACCGATTTCAATACTGGTTTCAATAACTAGTTTCAGTACCCGTTTCAATAATCGGTGTCAGAACCGGATCCAGTTACCGTTTCGATTGTCGGATTCAAGAAGCATTTCCATGTATTGATTTCAAAAAGTGTTTTTCAATGTCCATTGCCAATTCTTAAGCTCACGACTGCCAAGGTTCAAACGGTTCGTCGGTAACCACCAACGGAAGGTCTTGGACGTGGGAAAAGCAACTAGTTCATCCATCAAGAATTGGTCAAGACGCTAGAGTGTTCGACTAGAATTCGTCGCTATCTTCACGCACCTTTTTCGAACCCCATCCCTGAACCTCTTAGGTGTGTGTTTCTGTGAGCGTGTTGATTTTATCTCGTCGAGAGTGGACACATTCTTACTTTACTCAGATAAAAAGGTAGGCAGAACATAAAAAACGTTCATTGAACATCTTCGGGCTGAGGCAGGGCGCGCTTGACGCACTACTGTTGAGGCAACGCCGTGATGCCACAAAAGTGATCTATGAAATCCTCAGCGTAGCCGCAGACGGAGTCTCGAAGACTCAGATTATTTACAGAGCAAACCTCAGTTTCCGTCTCGCAGACCGGTACATCGAATTCCTCTCAAACAGAGGATGGTTGCGACAAGACCTCGAGGAGTATGGAAAGCCTCGGTTCTTCCTAACAAGCGATGGTGAGCGAATTCTTAGAAATCTCGATAAGGTTGAGAAGGAGTTTTCCAAGCTATTCTCTGGTCCAATCTCAAACAGGGCCAGCCGGTAACATCCTCGGATTCAATGGGTCAAAAAGAAACTGAGTTCTAGAACTCGGTTTCTGGCCCGCTTAATAATTTAGGCCCGATGAATCATGGTCCGAACTTAGTTGGCGAGTTACGCAAGTCAACCCGTGATGATGCCTTACCCTGGCCGCCGCGCAAAGAAGGCCGCAATCTGGACCCTCGCAACGATTCTCATCTTTCTGACGGTTATCGGAGGAATCCTCCCGATCATGCCCGAGCTGGTCAACACACTGTTCCCTGCCTCCCAATCTTCTCCATCGATCAAATCTAGCAAAAGTCCGAATTTGTTGAGTTCCGGGCCAGGAGTTCCTCTGCCGCCTGGGACGATCCAGTACGGATCCAGAGAAGGGCCAGTGATGGGCCAAGTTACCGACAACAAAATTCCAGCCAAGGTAGTATCAACTCCCGAAGCCTACGTCTACACGACATCATACGGCCAGTATTCCTTTAGCCATTCTGAACCATTCGTTTTCAGCCTCACGTCCAGCTCGGGCGAGAAGCTCACGAATGGAAGCTACTTCTTCATCGACCAAGCCTCGCTAGCCCCCGGCCTCGCCAATGTTACTGTGGCCGCGGACAGTCAATACAGTGTAAGGTACGAAGTTCTGCAGGGACAAACAGTCGTCGGATATCTCACCCTCAAAGTGGAATTTCCTGCAACAACCACTCCAAAGTTCAGCGTCGAACTTTCCAAGACAGCCTCATGGCCATTCGCCAAATACCAAATTTCCTGGAACACTATTCCGGTTTCTCGCTGGGCAAGGGTTGGGAATGGACCCCACGCGGTTGATATTAGCCAAATGGCAACGATGCCCGGGCTAGCCAGCTCCCATCGCCTCGAGATCGGACCGTCTCAGGACGCATCCTCCTGGGATCAATGGCTTACGACAGACTGGAGCGATGCTCCGGGAGGCTCTGCCGCAATAGGAGACGCCAGCTTCGCAACACTTCATGGTCAAGGTCTCAAAGTGGTCTTCCCATCGAACACTGACAGTATCGACCCTACTCAGGTTTCAACCTCCGCGGCCAGCTCGGCGACCGGCTTCAGTACGCAACGGAAGACATTCTCGTATGGAGGATACTATTTCCTGTTTTGGTTCGATGGTTCTAACATCGTGTACGCGGCCAGCCCAAACGGATTGACATGGTCGCCGGTTGCATCCACAGGTTCGGGCCTCGTAAGTTCTGGATTCGATCTTTACAATTTCGGCTCGACAGTCGCAATTGCCTGGCTGAAGTACGATCCGTCATCGTACGGGGACCATGCCACACAGCTCCAGTTCTTGAAGGGGGCTGTTGTGGGCAACTCGATAAACTGGGACCCAATAAGATTTGTCGCATCGCTTCCTCAGCCGTACAGTTGGCCGCCCAGCGTGGCGATAGGAACAGACGGAAGCTTTTGGGCGGGTGGAATTTGGTTTGATAGTCCCACAAGTTCGCATTACTACATTTGGATCTATCGATCGACGGACGGAGCCAATTTCGGCAGTCCGAGCATTCAATATTCTGTCTCTTCTCCCTGCACCGACTCGAGAAACGAAGCTTTGCAACTGATTCCGCTCCCGAAGGGTCGGTTGATGGCACTCTCAAGTCATTGGTGTGACTCGACAATCCGATGGTTGACCTGGAATCCCCTAGCGCAAGGAGGCCCAGCATGGAACGGAGTCCAGACGTTTGACTTGGGCCTGCCAACCCGTACTCCGAAATGGGACATAATGTCGGCAGCTGCAACTTTGGACGGCCAGCTGGAATTGGTCTTTCAGCGCTACGTATCGTCGGCCTATAGCATCGCGACAGTATACTACACAAACTCTACTGATCAATGGACTCTTGAAAGTACTCTCTACAACGGGCTAGCACGATACCCGACCCTGACTGTAGACAATCTCGGCAATTTCTTCACGTACTGGATGGCCGACTCGGGTGGAACTCTTACCTATCTCAAATCGGCCGAGAAGGTCAGGTACCAATCGTGGTCGCTGCTGTCCGATCCGTTCGGTTCAGGTCCGATGATCACAAATGGCGGATGGCTAAGTACGTCTAGACTCTCGATCAAACAGATAATTCTCGGATGGACGCTAACCGGCGGGTCAGGTCCATTCCCGGTCGTTTTCGGGTCCATCCCTCTACCATCAGGAATAGCATCCTCTCCTCCATCACAACCATGGAACAGGATAGGGTTACCATCCACGGCGCCTGCTGGAGAATACGTCTCACCCGGTAATGGCCTGCTGACGATTGCCCAAACCGATCTTGTTGCTCCCGGTAGAAACCAGCTGAGCCTGTCGATTTCAAGAATTTACGAGGAACCTTTCACCTTTCTGCAAGGCGTTCCCTTCAACTATGAAACGAGCCCCTATGCTAACCTTGGATACGGATGGCAGCTGAACCTTCCTTGGGTGGGAAGTCAAGACCTACACTACCTGAATGGCCGATCGATCCCGATCATTTGGACTGACACGAACTCGTCGTGGCGCGACTCCAACAATCTTTATGTGACAAATTCCATGCAAGTTCATGATACAGAGGACCTTGTCTTCTCCATAACCGCGCATTACGTTATACAATGGTTCTGCTTCATCTTCTGCATCCCCATACCCATTTTGAACGATTGGTCATACAGAGCCGTCACTAAAGACGGGACATTCTATAATTTCAACCAGGTCGGAGAGTTGACCAACATCGTTGACAAGACTGGGCAGAACCAGATAATCTTCAACTACAATGGGTTCACATTATCCAGCATTACTGACTCTGTAGGCAGAGCGGCAGCTTTCACCTATGACGGTAGCGGTCGTCTATCGAGTGTCGCATATGCCGGCCAGACTGTAAGATACTCATATTCTGGAGGCAACCTAGCGTCTGCAACGGACGCAGTCAACCGTGCGATAACGTTCAGTTACAATGCGCAAAACGCTTGGCTAGTTTCTGGGATAACCTATCCTTCAGGTGGGAGTTCCAGTTACACTTACGGGAGCGTTAACATTGGGACCGATGCGGTCAATTACTATGTCACCCTCCAGAACCTTTACGCGAGCACCCTCGTGAAGTCAACCAGTTTCTCATACCAGATAACGGACGGCAGTGTAACTTACACGACAATTACACAATCTGACGGTTCAAGCGTGCAGGGATACACTACCAATCAGTACAATGCGCAAGCCAGGAGCACTACCACTGCAACGTTGGATGCAAACATGGTCCAGTTGAAGAAGACAGTTTCCTGGTACGACGCTGGAGGAAAAACGGTTCAGCAAGACGTTTACAACGGAAACTCCGGAACATCGAGCTTCTACACACGAAGTTCATATGACAACTGGGGCAATATGATATACTATCGAGACCCCTCCGGCCACGAATCATTCCAATCCTTCATGAACACTAACACACAGGATATGTTCCAAGGTCTTGGAAACCTCACAACGACCACTTCAGGAAAAGTGTTCTATGACGACTTCAACTCGCCGTTACTCGACTCAACAGCTTGGGCAAAAGGAGGCTCTGAGAGCGGAATCAGCACAACGACTGCTTCAAGCCTACTTACACTACAGGGTGCTTCCTCCAATGGAGGATGGCAGACAGATTGGGTACGAACTTCTTTAGGGTCCAATTATCCATTCTACATTGAAACCCAAATGTCGCTCGGTGCAAACCCGAGTCAGCTCAGTCTCGATGCGGAGCTCGTTCTCTCACCTCAACTAACCGCATCAAACGGTAATCCGTTCCAGAACCCTGACGCCTTACGACTGATACTAAACGATGGGCCGTATTACAGGGTGGCAACCAACGTGGGCGGCGTCACCACCGTGTGGTATGACTCGGGATTTACCCCTGGCGGTTCGACTTCCGTCTCATGGAAGGTTGTGTTGGTTAATCAAAACACGATCTCAGTTTATCTAAACAGAGGTTCAGGGTACAACTGGGTCTGCTGCAGCGGATCTATCGGCCTATCCAGTGCTTTTGCGCCCGCGTATGCCTACATCGAGGAAACCAATCGCAATACGGCAGGGTACTCGGCCAGCTTTGATTATCTTGGACTTTCAGGCTCAAACACGATACCATTCAATGGCCTCCAGAACCAACAAAAAGTCGAAATTTACGATTCCAGCGATGTTTTGCAAGCATCCGGAACAGCCTCAGGCTCGGGGACGGTCAGCTTGGACGTGACGAACATGGTGTTCCCGTATGGCTATGCAAAAATCTACGAAGCGGACGGTCGAACCGTGCAGTACACTTCACCCACACGTAATGTCTGGGGTGGAGACACGTACACCTACACCTCCCCCAAAAGGTCCGGTGGGATTACCCGAACTACGACAGGATTTCTAAACTCGAGCACTGTTTATGTTGACGACAGTTATCCGTCTGGTGTCTACTATAGCGAGAATGGAGACTACTGGGACGTAACGGGGCAGCCTTACGCGCCAGTAGTCAGCGGATCAAACAGCCATGTCGGGGCTTCGGTCTCAGGAGAACATCAACACTGGTTCCAAGAAGCGTATCCGTCAATCTCGACACCGTCAGGATACTTCCATGTTCAGTATGTCTACATTCCATGGTACTCCGTACCAAGCGAGATTATGCTTCAATTCCAGGACAATGAAGTTTCAAACGCTGGCTTTGAGACGTGCGATTTCAGTGCCTGGTCCCAGAGTGGAATGATCATACGAGGTGACTACAAGCACACCGGTCGGTGCGCTGCAGCTCCATCCTACAATGGAGGCACAGGTGTCTACTCTGCGTATACTCTCTACCAAACCTTCCCGGCGATAGCCGGATCACGCGTAACGGCTGTTCAGCTCTGGTACATATGGGGCTCCGGCGACACAGCCTACGTACTGTACTCAGACGGCAGCTCCACAGCGACAAGCCTGCCCTACGTGGGCAGTATGACGTTGAAAAATCTCGGCTGGGATAGCACCAAACAGATCACGGGGATTGAGGTGATCAGGCCGACCGGCACCGGAACGAACATAGTACTGGACGATATTGGCGTTCGGGCGGGAGTGGGAACCACCTCCGGCGTCGACTGGGAGCACAGGGCGTATTGGGGCGCTAACGATATCGGCTGGGGGACCGATGGGACGGGGTCTCGCCGCAACATGGGGCCGATCCCTGCGGCAACGAACAATTGGTTGGAACTGATCGTCAAGACGGACGACGTTGGTACGAACGGGCTAAAGGTCGATGGGCTCGCCTATACACTCTACGATGGCGGAGTAACCTGGGATTACTCTGCTCTAGGGGGCCCGTTAACAGGCACAGTGACTATTGGTGGGCTCTCGCCGGGCCAGCGGGTCGAGCTATACGACCAGAATGGCGCGTTGAAAACTAGTGCCACCGTCTCAACCGGGTCTACCTCTGCGGGGCTGGACGCCTACGGCGCAGGAATCAATGTCTTTCCGTTTTCCGGCTACATCAAGGTATACGCAACTAGCGGCTCGTTACTTTACTCGAGCCCCTTGATGAAGGACATCTGGGGAGGTGATGTGTACACGTTCAACGGTCTCACTTTCTCGAACGCGTTCAACCCAGGGCCAGTCGGCGTGACCATTCACGATGCAGTCATAGGCCAGGCACAATATCAGAAACAGAACTCGGTCCCAGAAGAATCATACTCAAAGTATGACGCTTTTGCGAACCTCTTACAAGCAACCCAGCTCCACAACGGCTCGCCAATAACTTCCTCATACACCTATGACCAATACGGAAACGTACTGTCATCCACAAACGCCAACAACCAAGTCGAAAATTACGCCTACTCAGCAACCTACCGGTCGGCCTATCTGACAAACGTCACGCAGGTTCTGGGCGGAGGTGTAGGTGCGGTAACAAGTTTCGTCTACGACTTTCCCACGGGGAATAAGATTGCAGTAATCGATCCTCTTGGAAACCGGACGGATTACTCGTACGACGCGATAGGCCGGCCGAAAGTCGTTCGCTACCCGGCAGTTAATGGTGTCCGGTCAACAGTCAACACTTTCTATGGGGACACACAGAACAGCATCGATGTTCAGAACGAAAAGGGCAACTACACCCGAACAAACTTCGACGGACTCGGAAGAAAAGTAACAGTCAAGCATTACGCGGGCAGCAACTCGAGCAACATCCTTTCCATCGAGAGCTACGCCTACGACTGGAACAACCAAGTAAAAACCTACACGGCCCCCGACGGCAACGTGACCAGCTACTCCTACGACTCCCTGGGCCGCCTGACCAAAGTTACAAACCCAGACAATACCTATCGTACATTCAGCTACGACAACGTCAACCTCGTCCAATCGAACCTCGATGAGAATCAGCATAGGACGGACTATGTGTACAATAACGTGCAACGGCTCGTCCAAGTCAGAGAATACTATTCTCCGACGTCATACTACACGACTTCTTACACTTACGATGCGCTCGGCAATTTGCTTAGCACACTCGATGCTAAAGGTCAATCCGTAACCTACTCTTACGACGATATGAACCGTCCTGTTCTGACAACATATCCAGACCAGGGCTCCGTCACCAGAACCTACGATAATATTGGAAATATTGCAACAAAGAAGGACCCGAACGGGAACACTATCACTTACACCTACGACAACCTCAACCGATTGACGCAGATCAGCTATCCAGACTCGACTACCGCCACTTTCAGTTATGACAAGAACGGAAACCGCCTATCAATGTCCAACGCCGCCAGTTCAGCCACCTTTGCGTACGACGCGAGAAACCGGCTCACAAAAGAGAGCTGGAGCATAGCGGGAAGCAATTACGTCGTGGGCTACGGCTATGACTCTGTGGGCAACCTTGTGGGGATAACTTACCCTGACAATACCAAGGCGACATATTCGGTTGATGCGCTCAACAGAGTTACGAGCGTGTCGGTTGCGGGAACCACAGACGCCACGCTGACCTATGGGAAGAACCTCAAAGTCAGCGGCATAGCCTACGCGAACAGCGTGGTGACCAATTACGATTACGATAAGCGCGGACGGCCGACGAGAATCAAGGTCAATTATTTCAGCAATACTCTATTGGACCTGAGCTACTCTTACGATAACGTCGGCAATGTGGCTGGCATCACAGGAACGAGCACCGAAACCTACTCCTATGACTCGTTGAACCGGCTAACATCCTCGACGGGCCCGTGGGGTACCCTTGGCTACGGCTACGACGCTCTCGGAAATAGAGTGTGGATGACCAGTGGTTCCACCAACACCACCTACACCTACGGCACCTACGATCGACTAGCATCAGTCGGGACAACGACTAACACATACGACAATAACGGTGCGCTCAAGACGGAGAATATGGGCGGATGCAACTCCAACACTTTCATTTACGACTATGAATATCGACTCACCAGCGTAGCGAACGGTTGTTCGGGAACCTTAGCGACCTATTCCTACAACCCGCTGGGCACCAAAATCCAAGCGGTCGAATCCGGTGCCACCACCGTCTACATCAACCGGGGTCTCGATGTTCTCTACGAGAAACAGATTTCCTCCGGTACAATAACTGACTACATTTTCATCGGGAATCAGCTAATCGCCAAATTATCCGGGAGCAACACGTATTTCTTCCATCAAGATCATCTCGGAAGTACTAGACTCGTCACAATCGGCAAGAAGACCAACTTCTCGACCAACTATCAACCGTTCGGCCCCCAGTATGGTGCGTTGTTTACCGATCCGGTCTACAAGTACACGGGGAAGCCGCAGGATTCCGTCACTGGACTATACTATTACGGGGCAAGATGGTACGACTCAACAATTGGACGGTTCTTATCGCGAGACCCGAAGCCCGGACGATTGTCCGACCCTCAGTCGCTCGACCCGTATGTCTATGCTCGCAACAATCCACTCAGGATAATCGACCTAACCGGGATGGCAGACTGTGGCTTCTTGAACCCTCTGGGTTGTTTGGAGAACGCGGGAAGTGCTGCGGTAAATGCTGCGACGAGCGCTGGAAACTGGGTCGTAAACGAGTGGAACACAGACCCCAACTTTAGGACGGGCGTAATTATGACGCTGGCGACAGTTGCCATAGTCGCGACTGCGGGTTTGGCAGCACCTGCCTTGGTCCCGGCGATAGCATTGGGAATCGGGATAGGAGCAGCTACCTCATCAGCAGCATATGTGGGTGTGAGTGTCGCGACAGGCCGTCAAGTCACCTGGAGCGGGCTATTCGCGGCCGCGGCAACAGGTGCATTTACGGGCGCCATTGGAGGAGGGGCGGGTGGGCTGGCCACTTCAATAGCGGCGAAGGGAGGATCCTACGCTCTCGGTTTTGGTATTTTGGCAAACGGGGCAGGCGCGGCCGGAGGTAACGTCCTTGCCAAGGCCATGGATGCCGCAGTAAACGGGAAAACCTACAAGCCCGACCCTATTGCAATCGCGGCAGACTTCAGCCTCGGTGCTGTCACATTCGGTATAGGGTCCAAGTTTGTGAACAGTGCTGCGGAAGACGCTGCGGCGGGAAGAGTCTACGGCTCGCTCCCGCCCGGTCAGATGACGCTCGACCCCTACATGCCGGGTTCCGTCGTATTCGACCAGTACGAAATGGTCACCGGCCTGATAAAGAACAGCTACGACTCGGGAATGCTGGCCGCCGGAACCTTAATGGACGTATTCGTCTAGGTCTCATTGAGACCGTGGCGGTTATGGGGAGTGTGAAGAGGAAGCTCCAGGCCCTCTGGCGACACCGTCTCACTGAGACCCGACAACTCATTCCCGAAACTACCTATCCAGTGAAGCCCTTGTGGGCAATTCCCATCTCAATCGGCCTCCTTTTCTTGGAATTCGTCTACTTCCAATATCTAGTTCCATACGACACCATTCCCGGCATACCAGTTTTCTGGGGAGCGTTTGCTTGCTGGGCGGCCGCGCCCGTCGTGGCCAATTGGCGTTACCGAAACCTTCCCACAAAACGCCAAGTCGACAAGTACAGCAACTTCTTCATCGGATTCGGCATGGTAGGACTCTTTGTCGCTATCGTTGCAAGAAGGGTAGACCTGATCTTGCCCGTGGCTTACGCTTTGATGCCAGGAGCGATGGCTGGCGGGCTGGCTGGAACCATAACCGTGGTGATATGGAGCATCTACAAGGGCGGTGGACCCACCACCTCCAATGCGGGAAGACCCGCAGAGCCTCCCTCTCAAATGCGCCTGGACTAGGTGACTGATGGCATGAGTTGAGAAGCATCCGATCAGGGTTTTCGTTGGAGTCGCCGGGGCAATTTTCGCGCGTGGGGAGAGGGGCGCAATAATTTTCCGGAATTGTTGGACGCAAGAATTCTTACATTTGGTTGATCCTTTGGGCCTTGCTTTCTGATGATATCTCGATCCAGTAGCCGTCGGGGTCCTCCTCTCGGGAATACTGATCGGGACCACCAGCACTCTATGGATCAAAATCTACAAGCGTACTATTGGACAATAGAAATCAAAGCGATTGCCAAAGCAAAACTTGCGACTCCCGTCCTGTCCTTCCACTTTTTAGCAACCCCTATGGCCGAGTCTGGAGTTGCCGAGGCTATGAGGACCCTTGCGAAAGTGTTCAATGCTTTTGCCGTTCGAAACATTGGGACGAATTAATCCATTTTAAATCCATCTTTTGGATATTTTGTGCGGACAGTCTTAATATATTTCCTCTGACGATAGACACTCTTGCGGACTCTAGGATCGTAGCGACACGGACACATTTGGTTTCTGGCGCATTTGCAAGAGACTACGCGATGTGACGCGCGGGAATCCGGGAACGCAAAGGAAGAAAAAAGGGGGAAAAAGAATGGTTGAAAATGTTTCAGGTGGTCCGAGGGCGGAGTTCTTCGCTCGTATTCAGCGTTTCTCCGATGAAATGCTGGACAGTCTGGAGGGTGCGTCCCGGGGAAAGGATGTGGATGAGAAGGAGGCTCGGGCGTTGCGAAGCGTTCTTCTGAAGTTGTTGCGGATATGGGACAAGGCTCTGCTTGACGGTCAGCGTGATCCTCGCCTAGAAGAGATGCTCCAGCGGGTCGAGAAACAGACCTCCCAAGGCAAGGCTGGAGAGACATAGTCTCTGTCAGAGGAGTTTGATCCGAACAGGCTACGGGACGTTGAGATCAAGAGGTTAGCAGAGTTGGCTGCACTAGCGTACCGGAATGCGATGGACGAGAGCTTGAGGATGAGGACTCGTGAGAGCTGGTATCAGAAGTACACCAACGCGGTCCTCGCGCTAAACCAGCTGTTGAAGGATCTTCAGTACAAAGAGTATGAGAAACGGTTGAAGATCGTTGAGGACTCGAGAAGACTTCGGAGAACAGTGCTCTCTGCGACCGATGCAAGGAAACTATTCGGACCCGTGAACCGAAGGGTTCCATCGAGGAAGAAACCTTCTCGATCTCGTAGGAGGAGGATTAGCTAGTTGGCCGGATCAGCATTCGTCAAGATTGATCGTCTCTATGAGAGTGAGATGCGAGAAAGAGCTAGAGATGCTCAGAAAGATAAGCCGATCACTTCCTGCAGTATCTTGGACTTCTTCAGGCAAATGACTGGTTTCGAGCCCACAGCCTACCAGGTTGCCTTCTTGCTTGATATGAGCCAGTTTGTCGTGGCGCGATGGTCCCGGCAGAGCGGCAAATCCCTCTGCCTAACACTGATCGCCCTCTACGTTGCCCTGTCAGCTTCCAATCGTCGGATCGCGATCCTCGCTCCGAGTCTCCGTCAGAGCAGAACGATGATCCGCCGCGCCGCCTCCTTCCTACCGAAGCTTCCGAAGAACGCGTTAGAGGGACGTGCGTTGAAGACGAAGCTGGAGTTCTCCAACGGGTCCACAATCGAAGCATATCCCAACAGCCCTGAAACCGTGCGAGGGCTAACGCTCAATCTGTTAATCGTCGATGAAGCGAACTATATTGAAGATGATCGGGCCTTGTATGACGCGGTCATTTACGCGCTCGGAACAACGAACGGCCGATTCATCGCGACCAGCACACCCGGGTCTCGTGACAGCCTCTTCTATGAAATGTGTATGGATGATGATCTGTACGGCGACTTCTCACGCCATCACGTTAGCTTCCACGACGCGCTGGAACCAAACGGACCGCTGAAAAAGGCGATCTTAGAGAAGCTTGAGCGGCAGATGCGGGAGGATCCGTGGCGCTGGCAGCGCGAGATGTTAGCCGAGTTTTCAGAGGACGAAGAAGCCTACTTCAGCTACGGTCTCATCGATAGCGCTGTCAACAACAATCTAGAGTACGTCGAGGACCTGAACAAGCGTGAAGCGGGAGGTGAACGGGAAACTGAGCAATAACACGCCTGGTCAAGCGTCGGGACCCAGTGTACCTACGGAGGATTACTATGTCGGGGTCGACTTGGGACAGAAGAGAGACCACTCGGTCGTTGCGGTCATACTGAAAAAGAACGGGCAGATTACCCTCGTCCACCTGAAACGGTTTCCTCTAGGCACAGAATACCAAACAGTAATCGAGTACCTGAAGCTTGCAGGAGAACGGTTCCGGAACGTACGAGCCTACTACATTGATCAGACAGGTGTGGGAGAGGCGTTTCCTGAGAACGCGCGGAGGGCCGGGGTGAAGAACGTGAAGGGAATAGAGCTCTCGCTACCCCGGAAGTCAGACGTGATGACGCACTTGAAACAGGTGATGGAACAGAAGAGGTTGCATATACCGAGAGATAGAGAGCTGATCATCGAGATGAACGCGGAGATTGCCAAGCTGACCGAGGCGGGAAAGACGAAATTCTCCCATCGATCCGGGACACATGACGACAGACTCTGGGCACTAGCACTAGCAGTCTA
>Ga0066698_10000576_pt1 | contig 14149 bp, 17 predicted proteins | sample GraSoiAngelo_147_FD_66457 | JGI IMG/M metagenome (GOLD analysis project Ga0066698, IMG submission 66457) | Grasslands soil microbial communities from the Angelo Coastal Reserve, California, USA - 14_1009_05_40cm | ecosystem: Environmental > Terrestrial > Soil > Grasslands | place: USA... | reverse complement strand
CTGGTCGGGGTGCTGATCATGCGGAATGCGCTCGCGGTGATCGCGGCCGACGCCGGCCGCATCGAGGCCGCGTACGAGCACGTCGCCCGAGCGATCGAGATCGCGCGCGTATCGGGCCCAGCGGCGTACCTCGCGCATTGCTACGCGACGCGAGCCGAGGTCGCGCTCAAGGCGAAAGATGGCGCGCTCGCGCGGTCGAGCGCCGAGGCCGCCATCGCCGCTGTGCAGGAGCGGGGTGCCGATGCCGACCGCGCCGTCGCCGGCGCGACCCTCGTGCTCGCCGAGCTCGATCTCCGTGAGGGCGAGGCTGCCCAGGCCGAGCGTCGGATGCGCGAAGTCGCCGCGACCTACAAAGCGCTCGACGCAAAGGCAGAGCTCGGCGAAGTCTTCATGCGACTCTCACGAGTCGCTAAGAAGCGCGGAGACCTGCGCGCGGCCGAGCGCTACGCCACTCAGGCCTATGCCGTGAGCAAGCCGGGGAGCGCCAACGTCGACATCTAGCGATAGCGAGCGGGGACGGCCCGGGGCGCGGGTGGCACGGGTGAGCGGGTTGCGCGCGAAGCGTGCATCCGGCCGCGTCGCTCGGAACGCAGGTCGACGCGGGCGCAGCGGACCGGTAGCTGAGCGCGCAACCCCGAACCCGAGACAGGACCCGCGCCCCTACGACGGATCAGTCCTGCTGCTGGCGCTCCGCGGCTGTCAGGACGTTTCGCAGTAAGAGCTCGGTGGTCACCGCGCCAAGCCCGCCGGGCACTGGGCTGAGCGCGCCGGCGACGGGCGAGACGCTCGCGACGTCGACATCACCGACGATCCCTTGAGGCGTCACGTTGATGCCCGCGTCGATGACGGTCGCACCGGGTGACAGCATGTCGCCCTTGAGGAACCCCACTCGTCCCACACCCACGACGACCACGCTCGCGTCCTTGGTGATGGCACGAACGTCGGGCGTCTGCCGGTGGGCGATCGTCACCGTCGCGTCCTCTTTCAGTAAGAGGTAGGCGGCCGGTCGCCCGATGACCGTGCTTCGCCCGATCACCGCGGCACGCGCGCCGCGAAGCGCGACGCCGTGGAACTTGAGGAGTTCGACCACGGCGTCGGCGGTCGACGGAACGAAGCGCGGCCGCCCGTCGGCGAGCAGCCCGACGTTGAATGGGTTCATACCCTCGACGTCCTTGTGCGGCGCGATGTGATCGACGATGTGCCCTTCGTCGAGCGCGCCGGGCAGGGGAGTAAGGAGGAGGATGCCGTGGATCCGCGCATCGGATCCCAGGCGCTCGAGAGCACTGACCAGCTCGCGCTCCGAGGCCTCGCGCGAAAGGGCGACTTCGTCGACGGCGATGTCGATCTTCCTCCCGCGCGAAGTGAGCCGCTGCAGGTACGTGTTCGCGGCGGGGTCCGCACCGACCGCGACCACCGCGAGCCGTGGAGCGACGCCGCGCGCCCCGAGCGCGGTGCTCCGGCCTCGCGATTGCTCGTGGAGCTTTTCCGCCAAGAGCTTGCCGTGAAGCAGACGCATCGCGTCGGCCTACCGGGCGATTCGCGATTCGACGAAGTCGGTGATCCGCCGGCGTTGTTCGTCGCTGCCGTCGACCGCCCGATCGAGATGATCGGAGAGCGCCTTCACCTGCGCGGGATCCTTGACCGACGCGAGGTTGATCATCACGTTGAGCGCCGCGCCACGCAGCGCGGTCTCGGCCATGAGGGCTCCGACGCCGATGTCGCTGGCCGTCATCGGGCTGGAGCTGGCGACGCCACGCTCGCACGCATCGAGCAGCCTGCGCGCGGTCTCGGCGACCTCGAGCGGGACGCGCGATGCGGCAAGAAGGGCGGCCTGCATGCGCTCCTGGCGGACCTTCTTCTCTTCGTCGCTCTTGCGCGGAAGCTTCATCGCCTCGGCAACGCGCGCGTACGCCGCGCTGTCGTCATCGACGAGACGAAGAAAGTCAGAGCGAAGATTGTCGGTCTCTTCGATGAAGGTCTTGAGATCGTCGGAGGGCTGCTTCTTTATCGAGATCCGGGCGACCATCGCGGCGAGCGCCGCCCCCATGGCGCCCGCGTAGGCCGCCGCGCTCCCGCCGCCTGGAACCGGAGCGTCGGTGGAAAGGTCGTCGCTGAACGTGCGCAGCGTTCGTTCGATGAGGCGGTCGGTCATGGGAACGGGGCCGAAGTGTACGTGCTAGCATCGATCGAAATTTCATACGCGATCCCTTTCATCTAGAGAGGCTGAGGGAACGGCCCGATGACGCCTCGGCAACCGGCGGAGTCCCGCTGCGGTGCCAATTCCGTCCCGGTGGGTAACCCCCAGGGAAAGATGAGAGGGTCGACCGAACTGGGAGACCTCTCGTCATAGATAGAAGGAGAGGTCTTTTCTTTTGGGCGCACTCGCGAGCCTTCTTCGATCGGGAGAGTTCGTCGTCACGGCGGAGCTGAATCCGCCGAAGAGCGCCGCGGCCGGCGTCGTCCGCCGGCGGGCGGAAGCGCTCAGGGGTGTGGTCGATGCCGTGAACGTGACCGACAGCAACCGCGCGGTGGTCGCCATGGCGGCGATCCCGGCGGCGACGATCATCCATAGCGTCGGCCTCGAGCCCATCGTCCAAATGACCGGTCGCGACCGAAACCGCATCGCTCTGCAGGCCGATGTGCTTGGCGCAGCCGCCATCGGGATCGAGAGCTTCGTGTTCATGAGCGGCGACGACCCAGCCGACGGCAACCATCCGACGGCTGTGAACGTGAAGGATCTCGATGGAGTCGGCCTCGTGAAGATGGCCGTCGCGATGCGTGACCAGGGGCGCTTTCTCTCCGGGGACGAGATCAAACAGCCGCCGAAGATCCTCGTCGGCGCGACGGCTTCGCCGTTTACCAAGCCGATGGAGGCCGATCTCGCGAAAACCATCGAGAAGATCGCGGCCGGCGCCGACTTCCTGCAGACGCAGCCGGTATTCGACCTCGCGACGTTCAGTCAATGGCTCGTCGCGGTGCGCCGGGACGGTTCCCGGGACGTGGCAATTCTCGCCGGCGTGCTCATCCTGCGATCGGCGGAGCAAGCCGAGCGACTCGCGAAGGTCCCCGGCGTTTCTATCGACGCGGAGGTCATCGACCGGCTCAAGAAAGCGACCGACGGGGAAGCGGAGGGCGTGGCGATCGCCGTCGAGATGGTGAAGGCGCTCCGAGCGCTGCCTGGGGTGCGTGGCGTGCACCTCTACGCGATCGAATGGCCGGAGGCGGTCGGGCGCGTCGTCGAGGCGGCCCGACTCTTGCCACGGCCGGAAGCCAGGGTGGTAGCGGTATGAGGACAACGGTGATCGGCGCGTATCCGAAGATCGGCGATGCGCTCGAGGCGCAGGAGCTGCGTCGCGCGCTCCACCGCCGCGACCGCGGCGAGGTCGGCGACGTCGAGCTTGACAAGGTGTACGACGAGGTCACGCGGGCGGCGATCGGCGAGATCGAAGGCGCCGGCGTCGATACTGTCAACGACGGGCAGATCCGGTGGGACGATCTGCTCGCACCAGTTGCCCGCTCGTGGACCGGTGTGGAGCAGGGTCCCCTTGAGCGCTTCTACGACAACAACACCTACTACCGCCAGCCGGTCATCACGGGGCCGATCACCACCACTGGCCAGTCGCTCGTCCGCGACTACGGCTTCGCCAAGGGCGTGGCCAAGGCGAGGCTCAAGGCCGGAGTTCCCGGGCCGCTGACCTTCGCGACGCTCACCGCGCGAGATGACCAGTACCGGTCGATCGAGGAGCGCACGCTGGCCGCCGCGGACGCCATCGCCAAGGAGATCGCCGGACTCGCTGCGGCCGGCGCGCGCATGATCGATATCGAAGATCCGGCGGTCGTGGCGGCTCCGAAGTACATCGAGCTCGCCCGCGAGGCGTACGCCCGCCTCGCCGATGCCGGCCACGCGCTGGCGCTCGTCACCTATTTCTTTCCGGCGGATGCGGTGCTCGAGTCGCTCGCCTCGTTCCCGGTTGGAGTGATCGGCCTCGACGTGCGGAGTCGCGAAACGACCGCGTTCGAGCGTCTTGACGCGTTTCGCACGCAGTACGTCCTCCTCGGCGTCGTCGACGCCCGAAACACGCGGCTCGAGACGGCCGAAGAGGTCGCCGGATACGCGGAACGGGCGCTCAAGCTCCTGCCGCAGGAGCGGCTGATCCTTGCGCCAACCACGTCGCTCGAGTACCTGCCTCGCGACATCGCGCGCGCGAAGCTCGCGGCCCTGGTCGAGGGCGCGCGTTTGGTGACTGGAGAGAAAGTCCCCGCATGACCGACAACCTGCTGCTCACAACGACCGTCGGCTCCTTTGGGAAGCCAGATTATTTGACGAAGGCGCGCGGTCAGAACGCGCGCGGAAAGCTCGGCGCGACCGAGCTCGAGGAGCTCGAGCGCAAGGCGACCGCCGAGTGGATCCGCCGCCAGGAGGACATCGGGCTCGACGTCCTCGTGGACGGCGAGATGTATCGCGGGGACATGGTCGCGTACTTCGCGGAGCGGCTCGAGGGCTTCAAGATCGGTGGGCTTGTGCGATCCTACGGCAACCGCTACTACCACAAGCCGGTAATCGCTGGCCCGGTCAAGCGCAACGCGCCGCTCACGGTCACCTGGTTCGAGTACGCGCAGTCGCTTACCTCGAAGCCGGTCAAGGGCATGCTCACCGGCCCGTACACGCTCCTCGACTGGTCCTACAACGAGGCGTACCCGACTCGTCGCGACGCGGTGCTCGCGCTCGCTGAGATCGTGCGTGACGAAGCCCGCGATCTCGAGCGTGCTGGCGCGAAGTACATCCAGATCGACGAGCCCGCGATCCACGCGCGGCCCGAGGAGATCGAGATCGCGATCGAGGCCATGGGCATCGTCACCGCAGGGCTCTCGGCGAAGACCATCTCGCACATCTGCTACGGCGACTTCGCGGCGATCTACCCGCAGGTGCTCGATCTGCCGGTCGACCAGCTTGACCTCGCGATGGCGAACTACGGCTACCGCTGGCTCGAGCTCTTCGATAGGAATGCCTTCACGAAGGAGCTCGCGATAGGGATCGTTGACGTGCACGCGCACCAAACCGAGACGGTCGATGAGGCGGCGGAGGGGATCCGTAAGGGCCTCCGTTACGTTTCGGCGGAGAAGCTCTGGCCGCACCCCGATTGCGGGCTCAAGACGCGGACCGTCGAGGAGTGCGTCGAGAAGTGCGCTGTGGTCGTCGCCGCGACGAAGGTGGTTCGGAAGGAGCTCGCGAAAGTCCCGGCTTAGCGTCGACTAACGAATTCGAGGCTCCTGCACCATTTCATTGATGGTGCCAGGCTCGATCAGCGCCGAACGCTGGGAGCAGCTCTACCGCCTCGAGTTCGCGCGTGTGTATCGCGCGCTGCTCGCGGTCCTCCGTGATCCGGATCGCGCGCTCGACGCGCTCCAGGACGCGTTCGTCGCGGGACTGCGCAGGCCGCCTGCAGAGGACCTTGACCTCGCTGGGTGGCTTTTCGTGGTTGCGATTCGTTCCGGCCGGCGGGGCCTGGGGCGAAAGCTGCTGGGTCTCGATCACGCCCGATCTCAGATCTCAAAGGACGAGATCAAAGCGTCGCTTGATCGGATCGAAGTAGGTCGCCTCCTCGCCGGCCTCAGCGAGCGGCAGCGCGCGATGGTCGTCGCCCAGTTCTACCTCGGCTTGGATCACCGCGAGATCGCTCGCCATTTCGGCGTAAAGACGGGAACGGTGAGCGCGACGCTCGCGCAGGCGAAGGCGCGGATGCGCACGGAGGTGCGAAATGCTTCCTGAGCTCAGCATCGAGCGAGTCTTCCGGAGAGAGCTCGAGGCGCTGCCCGTGCCCGACGCAGGGCTCTGGGTGCCGAACCGAAGAGCGGGATTCCCGCTGATGCTCGCGCTTTCAGTCGCGGGCGCCGCGCTCGTCCTCGTCGTCGCGGCGATCGGACTCGTGCGCGAAACGAGCGGCGCCGCCACGCAGCCACGCGGAGCTGCGACGGCACCCCCGTCGCTCCAGCCGTCGGCGACCTGCGAGCCTCCGGCTTACGGCGCCAACGGACGGTGCTTCATGTTCCTGCCGAACCTCGTCCGCAACGAGGCGTTTGGCTACAACTTGATGATCCCGGGAGAGTGGCACGAAGCCCAGATGCCTCCAGGCACCGAGCCCTTCGTCCGGGATCGTCCGACTGCCGATCCGGCGCTCACCGCGCCGTTCCTCCTCGATCGGCGCGTCTTCACCGGTCGTGCCACGTGGGATTGGGTAGCCCCGACCGACAATCGAGCACCCGCGTGGGACCTAGACGTCCAGGTGTGGGATCGTCAGGGACGAACGGCGCTCGAGTGGTCGCGGACGTTCGGGCCGTGTGATCCCGCCGTGCGAACCTTCGGATCGACCGGTTGCGTTCCAACGATGGACACGATCCGCGGAGCGACTTTTGTGGTGACGACCGTGAATTCGATAAGCGGATACACCACCGTGTCTTACTACCTCGCGCGTGGCGACCATATGTTGATCCTTCGCTACTCCACCGATCCGAATGTGGCGCCGCCACTCGGGTTCACGCGCGCCACCCTCGAAGGCATCGTCCACGCGATCGGGCTGGTGTAACTACCCCCGGAGGGCCATCGCCGCCGCGACGAGAAGCGGCCGACGGCCGGCGCGCCGCTTTCCGGCGAGGATCGCGCTCACGAGCGGTGCGGCGTTCGGCTCGTACAGCTTCGCGGTGCGTCCGCTCCGCGAAGTCACGAAGCGCTGCGCGGCGGACGAGGTGCGGGGCGGGATGACGCGCGTCAGCGTCACGGCGCCCTCGATGGGCTCGAGCTCCTCTTGCAGCGATTCGCACCAGGTCCAGAGCGCGCCCTGCGGCGCCGAGTAATCAGCGAGACCCTCGAGTCCGAGCCGCGCGTTCTGTGCCATGAAGACGCCGATCCGGCCGCTGCCGCGCTTCAGCATCGCGTCGGCGACGGTGTCCAGGAGCGCGGTCGGAGCGAGATAGTTCGCCCGGATAAGCGCCTCGCGGTCGCCCTCGGTCGAGACCGCGCAGTGCACGAGGACATCCGGCGTTTCGTCGGAAGCTACGGCTCCGCCCGCGGATAGATCGAGCGGCACGAACGACCAGTGACGTCCCACGCGTTCCGCCCAGGCCGCCAGCGCCGGAACATCGTGGCGCCCGAGCGCCGCGACGTCGTATCCGCGGCGGAAGAGCTCGAGCGTCACCGCGCCGCCCCACGATCCCGACGCGCCGGTGACCCACGCTGTCGGCATCAGGAGGTCGCCCGAACCATCGTGGCCACCGCGAAGAAGCGACCCGCTTCGCGTTCGCAGCGCTCGACCCGCCACCCGTGCGGCTCCGCGAGCTTCGCGACGTCCTCGGCGGAGCGGAGCGTGGCGACCCAGGGCCGCTTGTTGAAGTCAATCGTCGTGGCCGAGAGCAGGGCGAGGTTGGTGTGGCGCTCCATCACTGTCCAGACCCAGCGAGCCCCGACATCGGTCGCGCGCGTTCCCGCGTCCATCAGGCGCTCGAGATCCGCACGGTCGTTCAGGATGTCGAAGAAGCCGGAGGTCACGAGGATGTCGAACCGCGGATGCGGCCAGGTCGCGGAATCGAAGGCATCCGCCTGGACGAAGCGGATGTCGGCGCGGCCATCGCGCTCGGCGCGCGCGCGTCCCCGCGCGACCTCCGCGGGCATGATGTCGCCCGCCCAGTAGTCGCCCGCCGGCAGCTCGAAGAGATACGAGCCGGGTCCGGCAGCGACGTCGAAGAGGACCGGCGCCGAGTAGCGGTGGAGCGAATCCTTGAGCTGTGTGATGAGCAGCCGCCGTCGCGCGCGAACGCCTTCCCAGACCGGGTGATCGAGGAAGACGCGATCGAACGCCCGGCCGAGTGGCGTGATGCCATGGGCCTCGTTCCGGTAGACGTAGTCGACCATCGTCCCGGAGTCAAAACCGGTCTCGTATCCGAGACGGATCCCGTCCGAGAGCCGGCCGAGCGTCCGCATGCCCAGGCCGAGCGCCGAGTAGGCCGGGTTCATCCGTCCAGCCCTCGCGACTTCACGCGCCAGAGCCAATCGAGCGTGCGCGTCACCTCGCCGTCGGTGGTGAAGCAGTGCGGCGAGAGACGGATGCAACCCGCGCGGTCGCCGACGACGATGCGGCGGCGATAGCCCGCTTCGACGACGGCCTTCGCGTCGAGCGGCGCGGGATCGCAAGAGACGATGCCGCTCCACGCGGTCGGGTCGGAGATCACGCGGTAGCCCATCGCCATGAGCCGCTCGTGCACGCGATCGCGGCGGCGGCGTACGCGCGCTGAGACCTCATCCCATCCGGTGCGCTCGAACCAGCGGAGGCTCGCGCGGAAGCGCAGCAGCGCGGTCGGTGTGACCCAGCCGAGCTCCCACCGGCGCGCGCTGTCGACGAGACCCGACTCGAGATGCGGCGGCTCGCGAAGGCTGATCGGCGTCGACCAGGGACCCTCGAGGTCTGCGAGCGCGCGGTCCGACACCACGAGCACCGCGAGCCCGAACCCTGAGACGAGCCACTTCTGCGTCCCCGCGGCCCAGAAGTCCACGTCCGCCGATGTCGAGGGCTTCACGCCCGCGGACTGGATGGCGTCAAGGCACGTCCAGATACCGGCGGCGCGGGCCCGCGCGCAGACGTCCTGCCACGGCCGCTCCGTCCCGGTCGTCCAATCCACGGTCGAGATCGCGACGAGCCGGGTGCGCTCCGGGAACGGTGCGGACCAGTCACGCACCGCTCGCGCGCACACGCCATGTCGCATGAGGTCCGTCCACGGCAGGACGTTCGCCGGATAGTCGCCCTCCGGGTAGACGACGACGTCACCCTCCTCCCAGCGAAATGTGCGGGCGACGGCGTGAAGCGCCGCGGTGGTCGAACCCATGAATGCGACGTTCCGTTCGGTGACGCCGAGCCAGCGCGCGATCGCGTCGCGAAGCTCGCCGTGACGCGTGAACAGCGGGCGCATGAACGCGAGGCCGCCGATCTCGTATGGCCAGAGGCCGGCGACGGCGCTCCGCAGCGGCATCAGGCCGATGGATGCGTAGTTGAGGTAAGTGAGCCCGATCACATGCGCGCGAGCTCGCGCACGCTGCGTCGCACACGAAGGACGACGGTTAGCAGGATGAGCGCGACGAGGATCTGGCAGACGACCGTCCAGTCCACCGGGAAGAAGATCGCGATGCCGCACGTGACGAGGAGGATCGCGAGCCGGTCGGTCTGTCCCGCGGGTCCCACCGACTGGGTCGACCCGCCGGCCACGAGGCCGAGCACGCCGAAGACGTTCACCAGCCACGCGCCGGCGATGACGAGCGTTGCCCACACCGGGTCCGCGCGAGTCCAGAGGCCCAGGAGGATGAGGACGTCACCGAGCTCGGCCGGAACGCGGTTGACGTACCCGCCGATCCGCGTCTTCTTACCGTAGTTCTCGGCGATGTGCCCGTCGAGCGTCGTCAGGACCATGCGCCCGGCGATGCCCAGGATCGCGAGCGGCCACCAGCCCATCGCGATCGAGATTCCGGCGAGCGCCGACGGGATCAGCGAAGCGAGCGACACCGCGTTCGGGCGGAAGCGCGCGATTCCGGGGATGCGGTCGAGGATCCGCCGCAGCGCGTACTTGCCCTGGTAGAGACCGAGGTCAGGCATCCGCCGCTCCACCCGTCGCCCAGAACCGAGCGAGCTCGTCCGAGAGCCGTCTCGTCGAGTCGGTCGCGAGTGGCTCGCCGAAGGTGACCTCGAGCGTGCGAAACGGCCGCCAGAGCCGCTTGCCCGCGGGCCACGCCTCCGCGGTGCCGCGAATCGCTACCGGTACGAGCGTCCACCCGCTGTGGGCCAGGACGAAGAGGATCGCGTCGTGTGCCTCCGCGCGTTTGCGGCTACCCGACGGGTAGACGAGGAGCCAACCCTCGCGCTGCGCCTCGAGCACGCGGGCCCAGTGACGAAGCTCGGTGTAGCGCGTTCGATCGAAGGCCACCGCCATCCCGAAGAGGGACGCCGCGATCGCGCGTGGCAGCCGCTCGAAGAAATAGTCGCGCGCGGCGAGCGCGGCAATTTGCCGGCGACGCTTCTCGGGCAGCGCGGCGAGGACCGTGAGGGTGTCGAGATGGCTGTGATGGCTCGCGAGCAGCGCCACGCGTTCGCCCGCCGGGAGCGCGCCTCGCCGAACGATCCGGTACTGCGCGCGCATCGCGCCGATGACCGCCCATCGCGCGAGCGAGCGCAGCACATCGAGCGTGATGTCCGGGACGCGCGGGTACTGACCGAGCTGCTCGCGGAGGGGTTTGTCGATATCGGGAAACGGCTGATAGTCGAATTGGAGGCTCATCGCTCAACCCGGGAATGCGCCGAAGAAATACCCCATGAAGTGAAAGAAGACCGGCGCGACGAGCATCAGCGAGTTGACTCGGTCAAGGATCCCGCCGTGGCCGGGCAGGAGCGTGCCGAAATCCTTGATGCCGACGTTTCGCTTCACGTTGGCCATCGTGAGATCGCCGATCTGGCCACCGACTCCGACGATCACTCCCGCCGCGAGGACGCCCCACCACGGAAGCTGCGGAAAGGCGATGCCCCAGTTGAGGAACGCAAGCACGACGGATGTCGCGAGCGCGAAGAGCGAGCCTTCGACCGTTTTGTTCGGGCTGATCACGGTCCAGTGGTGCCGGCCGATCTTCTTGCCGAAGAGGAAGGCGAGCGCGTCGTTGAACTGCGTCGCAAGGACGACGTAGATGACGAATCCGAGGCCGGCAGGTGCATGCGCGAGATACGTCAGGTGAGCGAGGAACCACGCGAAGTAGACGACGCCGACCACCGAGAGGGCGAACGCTTGGAGCATGCCGGCGGTGCGATTGAGCAGGATCGGGATGAGCGTGAGCGCGGCGACCGCCCAGAGCGGCGCGACCATGAAGAATCCGTAGTACGGGAGATAGGCGAAGAGGTTCATCGCGATGATCGCCGCGTACACGACCAGGACGAAGAGGGTCTCGCGATAGAGTCCCGTCGCCTTCGCGAACTCCTTGAACGCATAGATCGAAACGATCGTCACCAGCGCAGCCCAGCCGAGCGTCCCCAGCCAGAGCGCGGCGAAGACGACGGGCAGCATGACGAGCCAGGTGCGATAGGGCGTCCACGCCACGGCGACGCGAAGCCCCGCGATGACGAGGCCCATGAGGCCGAAGCCGATCGCGGTGACGACCGTGTAGAAGCGAAGTGGGTCAAGAGCCAACGTGGCGGCGTCCATGCGGCTACATGTATAGGCCTGGCGTCCAAGGAGGCGTCCGTCTCCTTGCACACGTTCTCAGCGCCGGTCCTTGCTAGGAGCGGCGGCCCTTTTTCTTCTTTTTCCCGGCCTTTTTCTCGGATCTGGCGCGTCGCGAGCGCGGGGAGACGGGCAGCTCAACGATCGCTGCGGGAGCAGGTGGAGGCGCGACGACCGGTTCGAGGCGACGCGAGACGGTCGTTCGCTGAATGAAGTAGACGGTCCCGGTGGGAGCCGTCATGTTCAGGTGCCGGACCTCGAGCTCCGCTTCCGCGAAGTGGTGCACGACTCTGCGGACACTCACGTTCTCAGGGCGCGGAGTGAAGTTGCGCAGGGAATCGAGGCGAACGACCGCGTAGACGTCCTGCTCGCCGGGGGCCGGTGTCGTCGCCACGCGGTGAGGTTACTAGCGGTCGTAGAGCTCGAGGATCTCCCGACGGAAGGGCACGCCCGCCTTGGCACGAAGTTGATCGAACTGATCGAAGTCCCACTCCCCCACAAAGGTGATCGCGACGCCGGTTTTGCCGGCGCGGCCGGTCCGGCCGACGCGGTGGGTGAAAACGTCGGCATCCTCCGGAAGGTCGTAGTTCACGACATGGCTGATGTCTTCGATGTGCAGGCCCCTCGCCGCGACGTTGGTTGCGATGAGCACGTGCAGATCGCCCTCGCGGAATCGCTCCAGCGTTCGCTCGCGCTCGCGTTGCGTCATGTCACCGTGGATCGCGGCCACGTTGTGCTTGCGCTTCCGGAGCTTTTCCTCGAGATCGTCGACGCCGCGCTTGGTATGCCGGAAGACGAGGACCTGGTCGGTCTCGTAGCGCCGGAGGAGCTCCTCGAGCGCCCGGACTTTGTCCTGGTCGAGCACCTCGACGTACACCTGCTCGACGCTGTCCACGTTCTGCTGTTCGGGCTGGATCGCCACCTCGACCGCATCACGACTGAACCGCTGCGCGAGGTCGCGGACCTCGGCGACGAGCGTCGCGCTGAACAGTGCCGTCTGCCGGCGCTCGGGTACGCGGCGCAAGAGCCGCCGGACCTCAGGCGCGAATCCCATATCCAGAAGGCGGTCGGCCTCGTCGAGTACGACCACGAACACGCCGGAGAGATCGAGCTTTCCCCTCTCGATGTGGTCGAGAAGCCGCCCTGGAGTGCCAACGACCACCTGCGTCCCGCGCGCGAGCGCGCGCTCCTGAGGGCCGTAGGGCACTCCGCCGTAAATCGCGACCTCGTGGGACTTGCGGTACTTACCAATCGCTCCGAATTCACGCGTCACCTGCAGCGCGAGCTCTCGCGTCGGGACGACGATGAGCGCCTGCGGCCGCTTGAGGGTGGCGTCAACCTTCTCGAGGATCGGGATCGCGAACGCTGCGGTCTTCCCGGTTCCGGTCTGCGCTTGAGCGAAGAGATCGCGCCCCGACTGGAGCACCGGAATGGCCCGGGTCTGGACCGGCGTGGGCGCCATGAAGCCAAGGTCGTCGATGGCGCGGGAGATGTCGGGATGGATCGCGAGCTCGCCGAAGCGAGCGGTTGGTGGTGCGAGAGTCAATGGCTCTCCGGTTTTGATGTCGATGCTAACCGGTGAAACGCTCTCGGTGGACGAGTTCTTCCAACGGCCGACGGTTCACGCGCTCGAGGATCGTTTCGGGATCGGCTTTCCGTCGCGGCCGCGGCTGACCCGGCGCCGGATACCCGAACGTGATCACCGTGGCGATCGCCGCATCCGCCGGAACGTTCAGGTCCCGGCGCATCCGGTCGTGCTCATCCGGTCGAACCGAGTTCGGGCAGCTGCCGATCCCCTCGGCCCACGCCGCGACCATCATGTTCTGCGCTACGCGTCCGGCGTCGAAACGGAACCGCTCGTTCAGGAGCACGACCGCGATCGCGACCGTACATCGGTCGAGATTCCGCGGTGCCATCACCGCACTCGCAAGGTCCTGCCGGTGCTTCGGGTCCTCGAGCACGACGAAGCGCCACGGCTGCGTGTTCTTGCTGCTTCCGGTTGCGCGACCCGCGTTCAGGATCTTCGTCAGCAGCTCAGCCGGGACCGGACGATCGAGATATTCACGGACTTCGCGTTTCGCCACGATCGCGAGATAGGCGTCCACGTCGCAAGTATCGAGGCAGGCGGCCCCTCTGCCGCCTGCCTCGATGGATCGTTACGGGCCGTGGTCTCCGAGCTGGCCTCGGATGACACCGGAGGGGCAGACGTTCGAGTGGACGTTGACGTAGTAGGCGCTTGGGTTCGCCTGCAATGCGGCGACGAGCGCGGGATTCGTAAAGGTGCCCTGCTTGATCACGCCGTTCTCCTCGCCCGGCGTTGGCGCCAGCGTCTGCACCACGGGTCCGGCTGTGCCGCTCGGCGCGACATGGATGTGCGCCGCGACCGGAGTCCCGGGCAGGTTGTTCGCGACGAGCGTGAAGTCGACGGTGCCGGCCGTCGCGTCGGTCACCTGGAACACGGCAAGCCCGCGCGCCGCGTTGGTCGCCGCTGCACAGTGCGGGACCTCTTCGTCCGCACTGAGGACAGCGACGAACGTCGTAGGTGGTGGGGCGTCGGCTGTCGCAGAGATTGCCATCGCTGCGAACGTGAGCGCTACCGTGGCAACGCAAACTGAGAGTGTGCGCATGAGCTGACCTCCCCTGCAGTCTTTGGCCAAGAGTGTGATACGCGGGAAGGTCAGGAGCGGATCAGACCTCGCCGCGTCTTTCCCGTAGCTCGGCAAGGATCTCAGCAGTCGACGACGTGCCGAGTCGCGTTGCGCCGGCGGCGATCATCGCCAGCGCATCGTCCAGCGTGCGTATGCCACCCGACGCTTTGACACCCATCTTCGGGCCGACGATCTGACGTAGGAGCCGCACGTCCTCGACCGTCGCGCCCTCCGGGCCGAATCCGGTCGAGGTCTTC
>Ga0066698_10000566_pt1 | contig 14271 bp, 13 predicted proteins | sample GraSoiAngelo_147_FD_66457 | JGI IMG/M metagenome (GOLD analysis project Ga0066698, IMG submission 66457) | Grasslands soil microbial communities from the Angelo Coastal Reserve, California, USA - 14_1009_05_40cm | ecosystem: Environmental > Terrestrial > Soil > Grasslands | place: USA... | reverse complement strand
GCGACCACGGCTCGGCGCCCCAATCGATCTGCTTGCATCCGGACCCCACCGAGGGGGACGAAGCGTCGGCGGTCATGTTCTCGATGGTGGCCGACCTGGGGACGAGACGGATGTGGGTGGCCGTGGGCAACCCGTGCGAGCACGAGTACGAGGGCATCGACGTCGCGGAGCTCTCGGCATGAGGCGGGCAGGGCGACGTTCCCTAGCACCGCGTCGACGGCTGGTGCTATACCAGCGCTGCGTTCGCTGGGTGAGACCCCGGACCACGAGCAACCCGCGGAGACGCAGGTTCCGTACTAGGGAGGAAGACGTGGGAGGAGCCAAGATGATGCGGAGATGGCGTCCGGTGGCCCTGGCGGTCACATTAGCGATGGTTGGAGGGGTCGCGCTCTCCGGCTCGGCGCTCGCGCAGTCGAGCGGCACCAGCAGCCCGACCGGCAACAAGATCGTGTTCAAGGTCGGCGTTCCGGGCGACATGATCTCGCCGAACCCGCTGCTCGCAACGAACGGGGACGACTACGAGACGTTGTTCAACGCGTACGACCTGCTGTTCAACTTCAACCCTGATGACCTGTCACCGATCCCCGGTCTCGCGACCGGGTGCGACCCGTCGGCCGACTACAGGACATGGACGTGTACGATCCGCAGCGGGGTCACGTGGAGCGACGGCCAGCCGCTCACGGCCGAAGACGTCGCGTTCACGTACCGATTCATCGAGACGACCGACGAGAACGAGGTGTTCACGAGCTACCTCCCCTACCACCCGACCTTCTCCGTGCCGAACGCGACCACCCTCATCTGGAAGAGCCCAAAGCCGACGTTCGCGCCCACGATCCCGCCGTGGGTCCCCATCCTGCCCGAGCACATCTGGAAGCAGTACGAAGGTGACGGCAAGGCCGCGAGGGGCTTCGCCAACGTTCCGGCTGTCGGGTCCGGGCCGTTCGTCTTGACGTCCTGGGACAAAGGCCAGGGCTGGACGATGGAGGCCAACAAGAACTACTGGGGCGGCGCTCCCACGATCGACGAGATCCAATACATCGTCTACGACAGCCAGGAGGCCATGGTCCAAGCGCTGAAGTCCGGTCAGATCGACTTCGCCGACAACCTCAACCCGACGCTCTTCAACTCGCTGGTCGGACAACCGAACATCGGCACGGTGAAGGGCACCGCGTCGACGTTCAGCAACCTCGCGTTCAACTTCGGCGGTCAGGGACCGGATGCCACGAACAACCCCGTCCTGAAGGATCTGAACATGCGTCGGGCGATCGCGATGGGGATCGACAAGCAGTCGATCGTCGACAAGGTTTGGCAGGGGGACGCGGAGGTCGGATCAGTCGTCACGCTCCCCTCGCGACCGCAATGGTTCTATACGCCGACCGATGTCCAGTCGCAGGCGTACGATCCCGGCGCGGCGAACACCCTGCTGGATCAGAGCGGATACGCGAACAAGGATGCCAGCGGCATCCGACTGGACAAGAACGGCCGACCGATCGTCCTGAACATCATCACGCTCCCCGAGGAGACGGGCTCGGTCGATACGGGCAAGCTCATCGCCGCCCAGCTGCAACAGATCGGGATCGGGGTGAAGCTGCAGTCGATGAGCGACAAGCAGATAGAGAACAACAACTGGTACACGGGCGACTTCGACGCATACGTCTGGGGCTGGGGCGGCGACCCCGACCCCAACTTCATCCTTTCCATCTTCATCACCAGTCAGTGCCTGGGGTGGAGCGACGGGTGCTACTCCAACCCAACCTACGACAAGATGTTCGCGCATCAATCGACCCTGCTGGACCACACCGCGCGGGTCGCGTACATCCAGAAGATGCAGCAATTCATCTACGATCAGATCCCTGAGATCGTGCTGAACTACCCCAACTACCTCCAGGCGTACCGGTCGGACCGATTCACGGGTTGGAAGCCCGAGCCCACCAACGGTGGAACCTATCTGTTCGGTTGGGGGAACCAATATCAGGGACTGCAGCCGTTGGCGGCGGCCGAGGGCGGCTCGTCCTCAGGGATCCCATCCGTCCTATGGGTCGTCCTCGGACTCGTCGTCGTCGCGGTGATCGCGTTCGTCGTCCTCTCCCGCCGGCGTCGAGGGGAGGAAGAGGCCTGAGCTCGGATCCCTAGTTCGGAGGCTGCAGGCAAGGGAGGCCAGGGTGGGGAGGAAGTACCTCGCGCGCAAGACGCTGCATGCGCTCGCCACCCTGGCCTTCGTGCTGGCGTTCAACTTCTTCCTGTTCCGAGTGATGCCCGGTGATCCGGTCCGCCTGCTCGCCCGTGGAGCAGCAACCCACATGACGCCCCAGCGGATCGCGGAGATCGAGCACGAGCAGGGCCTCGACCGGCCCCTTCCTCAACAATTCGTCGTGTACGCCAAGAACACCCTCACCGGACAGTTCGGGATCTCGTTCGTCACGAACGAGTCGGTGACCAGCGTGATCGGGCGAGCGATCTGGCCGACGGTCCTCCTCGTGGGAAGCGCGACCCTCATATCGACCTTCTTCGGCTTGTGGGCAGGCATCAAGGGCGCCTGGGGACGCGGAAGCCTGTTCGACACGACATCGCTGTTCGGGTCACTCGTGCTCTACTCGGCTCCCGAGGGATGGCTCGGCATGATCCTGCTGATCATCTTCGTCGGCACCTTCCATTGGTTCCCGGCAGGCCAGATGTCGTCGAACACCGGACAGACCGGGATCGCGAACGTCCTCGATGTCCTCTCCCACCTGTTCCTGCCCTGCATGACGCTCGTGCTCGGCTACATCGGGGAGTACACGATCATCATGCGGTCATCGCTGCTCGAGGTCATGGGAGAGGACTTCGTCATGACCGCCCGTGCCAAGGGGGTCCCCGACCGTCTGGTCCGCCGGAGCCACGCGGTGCCAAACGCGCTCCTGCCGACCCTGACGCTCGTCTTCTACAGCTTCGGCTTCATCCTGGGTGGTTCGGTCATCGTCGAGGCGGTCTACTCGTGGCCGGGGCTCGGCCAGCTCACGTACCGTGCGATCCAAGACCTGGACTACAACGTGATCCAGGCGGTGTTCCTGCTCTTCAGCCTCGCGGTCATCGCGTTCAACCTGGCTGCGGACATCACGTACGGCTACCTCGATCCCCGCGTCCGAGAGGCTTGAGACGTGCAGACGCTGGATCCCACACCGAGCGAACCGCCGGTCCTCGTCGAGGAGCCCGCCGACCTCGTCCCGCCGAAGAGCCCGCGACGTATCGGGTGGGCACGGCGGCGCCGCGCACTCTCGGCCTTCTGGAAGACCTATCGCCGCAGCCGCATGGGGATGGTCGGCCTCGTGATGATGATCCTGTTCATCCTGCTGGCCGTCTTCGGACCGCTGTTCGTCCCCGCACGGAACGTCAGCGTCGCCTTCGCCACCGGGAAGCCGTTCCAACCGCCGAGCCTGCAGTGGCCACTCGGCACCGACAACTTCGGTCGTTCGGTGCTGTCGCTCATCGTCGTGGGATCGCGCATCTCCCTCATCGTCGGTTTTGCGGCCACCGTCGTCACGATGGTCCTCGGCGCCGGCATCGGGATCGCGTCGGGGTTCTACGGGGGGAAGACCGATACCCTGCTGAACGCGCTCACGAATTGGTTCTTGGTGATCCCGTGGATCGCGCTCGCCATCGTGATGGCGTCGATCCTCGGGCCCACGTTGCTGAACATCATCCTCATCATCGGGATCACGTCGTGGGCGGGGACGGCCCGGCTCGTGCGGGCGCAGGCGCTCACGGTGAAGGAGCGCCCCTACGTCGAGCGAGCCCGCGCGCTCGGCGGGGGCGACGTGCACACGATCGCGCATCACATCCTCCCCAACGTGATGCCGGTGATCTTCGCGAACACGGTCCTCACCGTCGCGCTGTCGATCCTGGCCGAGACGACGCTCTCGCTCTTGGGGCTGGGCGACCCGAACAGCATCTCGTGGGGTGGCATCATCAACGAGGCGTTCCAGGCGGGGGCGCTCTCGGCGGGGTATTGGTGGTGGATCATCCCGCCGGGCGTCATGATCGTGCTCGTCGTCCTCGCGTTCACGATGTGTGGGTACGCGCTCGACGAGATCATCAACCCGAGGCTCCGCGAGCGATGAGCGTCCTCTCCATGCGGGATCTGAGCGTCGAGTATCGAACGACCGGGGGTGACGTTCCCGCCGTCCGCGGCGTCGACCTCGAGGTGGATCGCGGCGAGGTGCTCGGTTTGGCCGGGGAGTCGGGTTGTGGCAAGTCGACGATCGCCGGCGCGATCCTCCGTCTGCTGCCCGCGAAGACGAAGATCACGGGCCGGATCGAGCTGGACGGGAACGACATCCTGGAGCTGACGCCGGGGAAGCTCCGTGCCGTCCGCTGGACCGCGGGGTCGATCGTCTTCCAGGGCGCGATGCACGCGATGAACCCGGTGCAGCGGATCGGGGAACAGATCATGGAACCGATCCTCGTCCACGGGCAGTCCGGTGAGCGAGAAGCTCGCATGCGGGCGGGCACCCTGTTGGAGCAGGTCGGTCTGCCAACCCGACGGCTCGATGACTATCCGCACGAACTCTCGGGGGGCCAGAAGCAGCGCATCATGATCGCGATGGCGCTCGCGTGCAGCCCGAGCTTGATCGTTGCCGACGAGCCGACGACCGCGCTCGACGTCATGGTGCAGGCGCAGGTCCTCCAACTCCTCCGGACGCTCCAGCACGACCTCGGCCTGGCGCTCCTGTTCATCACCCACGATCTTTCGGTGCTCGTCGAGGTCGCGGACCGCCTGGCCATCATGTATGCGGGCAAGGTCGTCGAGCAGGGAGGCGCGGAAGCGGTCTTCCACTCGCCCGCGCATCCGTACACCAAGGCACTGGCCGCCGCATTCCCAGCGATCGGCGACATGCGGTTCCGTGGCCGCCCGAGCGGACTCGGTGGTGACCCGCCGGATCCGCAGCAGATCCCTACGGGCTGTCCGTTCCATCCGCGGTGCGCGGAGGTCATCCCCGCGTGCTCATCGGTCGTCCCGGAGCTCTGGACGGCCGGTCCCGCGCGACTTGCGGCATGCGTGCACGTCTCTGGGGCGCCGGCGCTCGAGGGCGTATCCCGTTGAGCGATCCGCAGCCGGAACCCGACGTCGCGGAGCTCGGGGTCCCCGTCGTCGAGGTCGAGGACCTCGAGGTGAACTTCAAGGGCCGGGTGGGCTTCTTCGCGGGCTTGCTCGGGCGGAAAGGTTTCGACGCCAAGGCGGTCGACGGCGTTTCCATCACCCTGTACGAAGGCGAGGTGCTCGCGCTCGCGGGTGAGTCCGGCTGCGGGAAGACGACGACGGCGCGCGCGATCATGGGCTTGCTCATCCCGGATGCCGGAACGATCCGGTACCGAGGAGATCCCCTCGCACGATCGAGGAGGGGGCTCAGGGGCTACCGGAAGCAGGTGCAGATGGTGTTCCAAGACCCCACGGCGGCGCTCAACCCCCGCCAGACCATCTACGAGATCGTGGCCGAGGCACTGCGGATCCACGGGGTACCCGGCGGTCCGGATGCGAAGACCGAGGAGCAGCTCGTAGCCCGCGCGCTCTCACGGGCCGGGCTCCGACCGCCGGAGCGGTTCTACCTCCTGTATCCGCACGAGCTGTCCGGCGGGCAACGTCAGCGCGTCGTGATCGCCGGCGCGCTGGTCGTCGATCCGGCCGTGATCGTGGCGGACGAGCCCGTCTCCAACCTCGACGCCTCGGTGCGCGGCGAGATCCTCGCCCTCCTGATGAAGCTCCGGGAGGGATCCAGGATCTCGATCCTGATCGTCACGCACGATCTGGGGCTCGCGTGGACGGTCGCCGACCGGGTGGCGGTGATGTATCTGGGACGGGTCGTGGAGGTCGGGCCTGCCGAAGAGGTCCTCCAGCGCCCGAAGCACCCCTACACGAAGGCGCTGCTGAACGTCGTGCCGGAGGCCGGAGGCACCGAGCGGCCGATCCTGCAGGGCGAGCCGCCGGACCCCACCCGCATCCCCAAGGGGTGTCGGTTCCATCCTCGCTGTCCGGTGGTCGCGAGCGGCCGAGCGGAGCGGCTCGGCATCCTGAACCGCTGTGTCAGCGAAGATCTGGCGCTCGAGGAGATCGCGCCGGGTCACGACGTCGCGTGTTACCTGAAGGGGCTCGGCGAAGAGCCGTAGCCGGGAGGTTCAGCCTGCCGCAGGCGTTCCGCTGGGCTGGGCGAGCTCGCCCCCGGTCTCCGAGTCATCGTGTTCGTCAGCTGTTCCTCCGGGGGCGACACCGCCGCTCTCGGCCTCCTCGCCTTTCAGCACGCCGAGGATCGCGGCCATCTCGGCATCGCCGACGCGGGTGTCCGACCTGACGTTGCTGCCCCGCGCAGAGGCGAGGAGCGAACGGAGGTTGGACTCAGCCATCTCCGCCCGGCCCTCCAGCTCGCGGGCCCGCTCCGACGACGATCGCGCGCGGCGTTCAGCCTCGTCCATCCGCGCTCGCGCGTCGCGGGTCTCCTCGCGGAGCTGTCGTGCTTCCGCCCGGAGCTGTGCGTTCTCCCGACCGAGCTCGACGACCTTGTCGGCCACCGCCCGGCCCAGGTCCGAGTAGCCGGGCGAGCCGCCCGCGGCGCGCCCGCCGCGCGGCTTCGCCGCGCCGCGGGCGCGCCGCGGCCGCCGACCGATCGATTCCTTCTCACCGGCGTCCACCGGCCGGGCGTCCAGCAGCCGATACGAGCCGTTGGCCGGCTCGAGCCGGCGGCGAGCGATAAGCGCACGGACGGCCCTGGCCGTGGACAGGGCATCGGGCAGTCCGAGCGCTCGCCCGATCTCGGCCGGGGTGTCGGTCATGACCTCCCCCACAGCCACACGCTCGACGACTGCAGCAAGGAAGGCATTGGCCCGCTGGAGGCTTTCGTCGTTCATAGGCTGCCAATCATCCACGATTGTGCATTGCATTACCAGTTGTGCACGGGCGCACCGTCAACAGCCCGTTGCGCAGTCAAGCTGGATCTCACCCTTGTCGACGAAGCGACCCAGGTCCCCGTCGGGCCGCGAGGCCGCGGCGACCGCTCCCCCGTGCCCATCCGTGAAGGGGATCGCTGGCGCGAGGCTCCGGATCGTGGCCAGGAACCCTCCCAGGTCCTGCGACCCGGTCGGAGCGACGCCCGCCCGCTTGAAACCGAGAACGATGCGACCGCCCGATCTCCTGCCGGTGACGAACAGCGACACCTTCCGGGTCTGCACCTGGGCCACAGGGAAGTCGCAGCCCCAGCCCCGAAGCGAGGCGAGCGCTTCGCCCTCGGCCGTGCCATCCGGCAGGATCGTCACGTGTCCGGACGTGAACCAACGGCTCCGGCAGGAGCCTCCGACGTGCAGATCGTGGCGGCTCGCACTGTCCATCACCAGGTTCCAGCGCTGGTTCGACGGTGCGGGGGTCGTCGGTGCAGAGGTCGTCGGTCGCGCGCCGGGATCTTCCACGCCCGGCGGGAAGGGGTTCGTGTGCGCCGCGACGAAGGCGCCGGCTCCCGCGCAGACACCGAACACGCCCAGCCAGAGCGTCCGCTTCACCCAGCGAGGCACGAGGTGGAGCCTAATGGCTGCGATGACGGACGTAGTCGCGCAGGACGAACTCGCCGACGTTGCGATCGTCCATCAGGAAGACGCGTCCGCCCGTTCGCTCCGCGAGGCGCTCCATGAACCGCGCGAGCCCCTCCGAGTCCTCGAGCATGAAGATGTTCAGCGTGACGCCGCTACGCGAAAGACGGACCGCCTCGGCGAGCGTCAGCCGGATCGTCTCGGGCTCGGGGGGCCAGGCGAAGAACGCCTGCTCGCCCTCCAAGTGGGCCGTAGGCTCCCCATCGGTCACCATGATCACCTGACGGGCGGCACGAGGATGCTGCGCCAGGAGCCTCCCGGCCATCATGAACGCGTGCTGCATGTTGGTCCCGTAGGTCCGCTCGAACCCCGGCGTGGCGAGCTCTTCGGGATGGAGGCGACGAGCGAAGTCGCTGAACCCGATCAGGTAGAGCGTGTCGTGCGGATAGCGACCCTCGATCAGCGCGTGCAACGCGAGCGCCATCTTCTTCGCGTGCACGAGGTGCCCGCGAAGCGGCATCGAGAACGACAGATCCAGCAGAAGTGCGGTCGCCGTCTCGGTCCGTTCCTCCGCCTCGACCAGTTCGAAGTCATCGGGACGGAGCCGGACGACCCCCTCGGATGCCGCGCCGCGCGTCACCGCGTTGAACACCGTCCGCTGGACGTCGATCCGTCCGTGGTCGCCGAAGCTCCACGGTCGCGTCTGCCCGGTCGGCTCGGCGAGCCCGCCCGGATCCCTTGCCTCGTGCGTCCCCTCGCGGTCCCGCGTCAGCCGTTCGAACACGCGCGTGAGCGCCCGTTCGCCCATCTTGCGCGCGCCGCGCGGCGTCAGCTCGAGTCGCCCGTGCCGCCGCTGCACGAGCCCCGCGTCCTCGAGCATCTTCTCGATCTGCTGCAACCGGCGGAGATCGCGGACCGCCGGCTCCCCCAGCGTCCGCCGGAGGGCGTCCTCGTCGACGTCTTCGAGCGACGCGCCGGGATAGGACCCGTCCAGCGTCCGGTCGAGCTCCTCCTGATCGTGCATCCGCTCGAGCGCATCCACCGTGGCGGACATCGGCATCGCGTCCTCGCCCATGCCCCATCCCGGCTCGTCCCACCCGGCGTCCGGGAACGCGGCCGAGAGGTTCGCACCGAGCCGGTCGAGCTCGAAGGCAAGGTCCATGTCCTGCATCACGTCGTCGACGAGCTGCTGCAGCTCGGCGCGCTGCTCGTCCGACAGCGACGCCAGGAGGCGCGACATCGCCGCCATCCGCCGAGCCATCTGCTCGAGCAACTCGTCGAGGGTGCGCGGCCGTTCGGGGAACAGATCGCCGTAGCGCTGCATGAAGTCCTCGAACGCCGGCTGGACGTCCTCCCCCCGCTCCCGTCGCTCGAGCAACCCGTTCAGCTCGGCGATCATGTCCTTGAACCGAGCCAGTTGTTCCGGATCGATGTTACGCATGCCCTGCGCGAGCTGCCGGAAGTACGACCCGAGCACCTGCTCCTTCAGGTGCTCCATGAGCTCCTCGAACATCCGCTTCGCGTCCGGATCCACGAACCGGTAGTCCTGGAGCTCTCGGATCTGACCGGGGACGTCCGGCGGGAGCGCGTCCAGCGAGGCCTCGCGCATCCGCGCGTCCTCTCCGGGCTCGAACGACAGGCGCGAGCGCTCCCGATCAAGGATCTCATCCAGGCGCTGGCGGAGCTCCTCCAACGGGCCGGCGAGGTTCAGCCTCGTCTGCTCCTCGTCGCGAAGCTGCTGGAGCCGGCGGCGGAGCGAATCGAGACCGCTGAAGCGGCCCTGCATGCCGCGGCGCATCAACCGGCGGAGCGCCGAGTCGGGCGAGTCGCCCATCAAGATGTCGTCGGAGAGCTCCTCCAGAACGTCGGAGGCAGGCATGTCGTCCGCGAACGGATCCTGCGAGCCGTCCCACCGCGAGTACCGGAAGCGAGCCACCCGTCAAGGGTACGGCGGTTCATCCGTAGCCAAGTCCGGTCATCAGCGCCCGGCCGGCGAGGCCGAAGCAGATGAACCCGGCCGCGGCGAACACGACCCACGGCTGCGAGAGCCGCCCGCCGGGCCCGCTCGCGTGGACCTCGCGCGCCATCTGGTGGGCGATCAGGAAGACCACGAGCGGTCCGAACCCGTAGACGTAGTGCAGCCAGGTCACCCGGTATCCCAGGAGCAGCAAGATCAGACCGATCGCGGCTTGAACGCCGGCGATCACCTGCGCGACCACCAGCCAGGTCCAGAAGCCTTGCCCTGGCGAGCGCCGCCTGATCAACGCGAGCAGCCCCCACACCCAGCCCACCGTGAAGATGGCCTCGACGAGGAACCCGACGTACTTGTGGACCTCCGGCATCGGCCGGGGAGTCTACGGTTGGCCTCGAGAGAAGCGGAGCGGCGGCCGTATCCTCGGATGACCGATGGGGCCCCAACGCAACCGGGTCGTCACGACGACGCTCTTCGCTGCGTTCGTCGTGATCACGCTGCTCGTGACGACCGTGCGACCGACTCCGCCCGTCGATCTCGCCGTCTATCTGCGCGCCGCCAGGATGTTCGCGACCGGCGGCGGCCTGTACGACAACGGTTGGGGGGGCGCCCTTGCGGTGCCGTTGCCGTACACCTACCCGCCCGTCTGGGCTGGCCTCCTTTCCCCCGTCGGTTGGCTACCGTGGCGGATCGCTTCGCCGGCGTGGACCGCGCTCAACATCGCGCTCCTCGCCTGGATCGTCCATCTCTGCTACCGACCCTTCCTCGACCGGAAGGGGGAGGCGCGGTCCGCTTGGTTCGTCATGATCGTGATCGCAGCGGCGCTCACCACACCCATCGCGAGCGTGTTCTGGTTCGGTCAGCTCGGCATCGTGCTGGCCGCCGTCTGTCTCGCCGACGTCGTTCCCGCTCGCCCGCGGCTGCCGCGTGGGGTCCTCGTCGGCTTCGCGACCGCGCTGAAACTCACCCCCGGGCTATTCGCCGTCTACTGGCTCGCCACGAAGCGCTGGCGACCGGCGCTCGTGGCGGCCGCCACCTCGCTCGGCTTGTGGCTCGCCGCGGCGGTCGTCCGCCCGGATCTGTCACGTCAGTTCTGGACCGACGTCGTCTTCCGGAACGAACGGGTCGGAGACGCGCGCTTCGTGAGCAACCAGTCCGTGCATGGGTGGCTCGTGCGGTCCGGATGGTCGGAACCGTTGCTGTGGGTCTTCCTCGTCGCGGTCGTGCTCTTCATCGGTCTGGCCCGGGCTCGCGTCGCGCACACGGCAGGCGACGAGCTCGCGGCGGCGACGATCATCGGGATCACCGCCCTGCTCGTCTCTCCGATCTCGTGGATCCACCATGGCGTGTGGATCGTCCCGGCGGCGGGGGTGCTGCTCGGGGACGGACGCGAGACCTGGCGACGGGTGTGCGCGGCCGGGGTCCTCGCCGTCTTCGTGCTGCGACTTCCCGACTGGGTCGCCGACGGCCGACTCGCGGTCGGACCTTTCCTCACGCCTCTTTTGGAGAACGCGTACGCGTTGGCCTACGTCCTGCTGCTGGTCTTCCTGCCGGTCCGAACCCCTGCGCCCGATCCCTATCCGGCGGTCGGGTCCTCGGCTCCCGCGTAGCGCGCGACCCCGCCGTCCTCGTCCTTGTTCAGCCGCCGTGATAGGTGCAACCCTTCCAAGGCGAACTCGAGCGCGCTCGCGGCGACGCCGGGACTCTCCTCCTGCACGCCCAGCCGCTCGAGCAGCTTGGCGAGTCCCGGGAGGTCGCCCAGCCCGCCGAGGAGATCCGATGCCGGCGTGAGCTCGGAGGTGTCGACGGCGAACGATGGGTCATCGAACCGGCCGAGGAGACCGGAGAAGTCATATCCCGACAACCTTCGGCGGAAGACGGTGAGCTCGGCCTGGCGCAGGGCGCGCGCAAGGATGTCGTGTTCGCGTCCATCCTCGACCGTGTCGAACTCGACGCGACCCTCAGAGGACAGGAGCACGGCCGACAGGTCGATCGGGCGAGGGACGGCCTCCGGTTCGTGAGTGCGCGCCGCTCGACGGACGGCCGCGGCCTGGAGCGTCTCCAGGTTGCCGATCGAGTAGCGGACGCTGATCCCGCTCCGATGGTTGATGTGCGGAGAGCGCCGGAGCTCCTGCGTCAGCGAGGCGACGACCTCCTTCATGAACACGGGGATCCGGACGGGGATGCCTCCGGTGAGCGGCCGTGTCTCCTGGTCCATGATCCGGATCTCGTCGGACGGCGTGTCCGGGTAGTGCGTGCGGACCTGCGTCCCGAACCGGTCCTTGAGGGGCGAGACGATCCGGCCACGATGGGTGTAGTCGTCGGGGTTGGCGGTCACGACGAGCAGGATGTCCAGCGGGAGCCTGATCCGATACCCGCGGATCTGGACGTCCCGCTCCTCGAGGATGTTGAACAACGAGACCTGGATGCGCTCAGGAAGGTCGGGCAGCTCGTTGATCGCGACGATCCCCCGGTTCGTCCGCGGGATCATCCCGTAATGGATCGTGAGCTCGTCCGCCAGGTAGCGTCCCTCCGCCACCCGGATCGGATCGACGTCACCGATCAGATCCGCGACGGACGTGTCGGGGGTCGCGAGCTTCTCGCTGTAACGCTCGTCCGGCGCGAGCCACGTGATCGGCGTGGCGTCGCCCTCGCTCGCGATCAGATCGCGGCAACGAGCGCAGATCGGCCGGAACGGATGATCGTTCACCTCGCATCCGGCGATGGCCGGCGCAGAATCGTCAAGCAGGTTGACGATCGCCCGAACGAGTCGCGTCTTCGCTTGGCCTCGTTCGCCGAGCAGGATCAGATCGTGCCCCGCCAGGATCCCCCGTTCGAGACCCGGCAGGACCGTGTCGTCGAAGCCGAGGATCCCCGGGAAGAGCTCCTGGCCGAGCTCGAGCCGATGAAGCAGGTTGGCGCGGAGCTCCTGCTTCACGGTCCGGTCCGGGTACGCCGAGGCGCGAAGTTCGCCGAGGGTGGTCGCCTGCGTCATGCAGACCAGGGTAGCGGGGTCTGCTGATAAGACAGCCTCAGCGACGCGCGATCGCGGCGGCGAGCGCGGCGGCCGCGAGCAGCGGCACCGCGACGGACAGCAGACGGAGCGCCCGCTCGGGGGTCCCGCGGAGCCATGCGTTGTCGAGCGTCTCGTCGGTCCCGTCGTCGTAGACGGCACGCCCTTCGATCGCCACCGCGTTCCTCCGGAGACGGCGCACCGGCGTCGACAGGGCACGCTGTGCCGCAGAGAGCACGGCGCAGGCCGCGGCGGCCAGCAGCCCCGCCCATAGCAGTCGGCCCATCTGAGCGAACGCAGCGGTGAGCGCGGGGAACGCCCCCCACCCGATCGCGAACCACAGATCCGAATGGAAGGTGCCGTGGAACCATTCAAGGTTGTAAGCGAGCGCGATGAACACGCCCATGACGATGAACGCGAGCATCCACCACGTCACCAGGACCGCGCCGTAGAAGCCGATCACGGCCGCGCCGCTCAGCCCGACCAACGCGATCGCCACGAGCACGGGCGAGGGGATCGCGGTCCGGAGCGGTCGCCCGTTCAGCTCATCGAGGGCGTGCGCACCCAGACCGACCGCGCCGAAGAAGGCGAGCACGGACCACGCGAGGTACCCGAGGTTGACGTCGGGAACCGTGCACGCGCCGATCACGACGTAGGAGAGGTGCCACACCGTGTACGGCGGGTGGAGCAGGGTCACGTAATCGCGCCATCCTCCACGTGGCAGGGCGTAGAAGGCCGGCCGCTCCCCCTCCAGACTCACCGCCTCACGCCCCAGGTCACGATCGCGGCGCCGTTGGACATCGCTCGCGTGTGGACGGGTCCGATCCCGGCCGCCTCCCACCAGCCGAGCTGTTCGCGGAGCGGATGGGCATGCCAGTACTCCTGGATCGACCGGCTGAGGAAGCGTGCGGTGCTCGCCCATGCCGGCGAGACGACCGATCCGACGAGCGGCATCACGTACCGCGTGTAGGGGCGCCACGCCGCCCGAGCCCACCTGGTTCCGGGCACGTGGAACTCGAGCGACGCGATCACCCCGCCGGGTGTGACGACCCTCACGAGCTCCTGCATCGTGGCGGCGGGATCGTCGACGTAGCGCAGCAGGTAGGTGAACGTGAGCGCCGCGAAGCCGGCGTCGGCGAAGGGCAGCGCCTCCGCCAGGGCTACGACACGCGGGCCGGCGGGTCGCCCCGAACGGAGCATCTGCTCGCTCGCATCGATCGAGGTCACCCGGTAGCCGCGGGCCGCGAGCGCTCGAGCGACCAGCCCGGTGCCGCTCGCCACGTCGAGCACGGACGCGCCCAGGGGCGCATCCACGCGACTCACGAGGGATCGACGCCAGCGGGGGTCCTGGCCGAACGACAGGACGGCGCCCATCCACTCGTACTCGGGCGCGATCCCCGCGAAGAGCGCTCGTGCGTGACGTGTCCGGGTGGACATCAAGCGCCTCGGAGCCAGCCGGGCACGTCGGCGAGCGAGTCGAGCACCGCGTCGGGCGATCCCTTCGTGAGGTCCTCCTCGCGGAACTTGCCCGTCCTGACGAGCACCCCGGTCATGCCGGCGGCCCGCGCCCCCTCGATGTCGTTCGTGATGTCATCGCCCACCATGGCGGCGCGGGCCGCCGGCACACCCAGGAGGTCCAACGCCGTCTGGAAGTACCTAGGTGATGGCTTGCCGCAGATCACTGCGCTGGTTCCGGAAGCTTCCTCGAGCCCCGCGATGTAGGCGCCTCCGTCCAGCT
>Ga0066698_10000565_pt1 | contig 14275 bp, 13 predicted proteins | sample GraSoiAngelo_147_FD_66457 | JGI IMG/M metagenome (GOLD analysis project Ga0066698, IMG submission 66457) | Grasslands soil microbial communities from the Angelo Coastal Reserve, California, USA - 14_1009_05_40cm | ecosystem: Environmental > Terrestrial > Soil > Grasslands | place: USA... | reverse complement strand
TCGACCCGAGCCTGCCGCAGATGGTGGAGTCGGCGCGAGGCAAGGTAGATTACCAGTTCGCGCGCCTCCTCGAGGGGCTGACGAGCAAGTCGCGTCACCGCCTCGAGCGCCTCCACCCCGAGTGGCCGCGGGTGCGCTATTACCTGCTGCCGGGCGACCGCCTCCAGGAGCGCCGCCTGGCCTCGCTCGAGGTGATCGCCTACCGCGGGGCGGCCGCGGCCTCCGAGCTGTGCGAGCTGGCGGAGGAGCAGGCCGAGCGCCTCCAGCGCGGCGTCCACGAGCACCTCGTGCTCGACCTGTGATGGCGTTCGACGCGCTGTTCTTCGGGGCCCATCCCGACGACGTCGAGCTCACCTCGGGAGGCCTGGCGGCGCTGCTGGCCGGGCACGGCCACCGCGTGGCGATCGTGGACCTCACCCGCGGCGAGGCCGCGAGCCGCGGCAGCGTGGAGCAGCGCGCCGCCGAGGCCCAGGCGGCGGCCGGCGAGTTGGGGGTGGAGACGAGGGAGTCGCTCGGGCTTCCCGACCTCGGCCTCGACCGCTCGGATCGCGATCAGCTGCGCGCCGTGGTGGCCACCCTGAGGAGGTACGCGCCCGCGCTGGTCGTTGCGCCTCACCGCGACGATCCCCACCCCGACCACGGGGAGGCCGCGCACCTGGTGGGCCGCGCCTGCTACGTGGCGGGGCTCGCGCGCTTCGATCCGCCCGGGCGCCGCCACCGGCCGGAGCGACTCCTGTTCGCGCTCTTCCGCGGCCTGGGAAGGCCGCATCTCGTGGTCGATGTGAGCGAGGTCTGGGAGCGGCGCATGCGCGCGCTCGCCGCGCACCAAAGCCAACTCGAGTCCGGGCGGGGTCCGGAAACCTACCTCACCCATCCCGATTTCCTGGCCCAGGTGGAGTCGCGAGCCCGGGCCTGGGGCGCCGCGATCGGGGCGCGCTTCGGTGAGGCCTATCGCCTCGAGGGCCCGCTCGCCGTTACCGACGCTCGCGCCCTGCTGCCGGCGGGAGCAGGAAGGGGAGCATGAGTAGAACCCGCCTCGGGGCGGCGCGCGCCGGCTCCGTCAGGGCCGCGGGAGGCGGGAGAGGGCGTACCGCCGCACCCGAGCGGAGCCGCACGGCTGCGGGAGACGGGCCCCCCGGCCCCAGGGGCCGGGGGCGCGGGCGCGCGGCTCCCTCGCGGCGCCGGCGCCGGCCCGGGCGGATCGGGATCACCTGCTACTCGCACTTCGGCGGGAGCGGCGTGGTCGCAACCGAGCTCGGGCTCGCGCTGGCCCGCCGCGGCTACGAGGTGCACTTCGTCGCTCACCGGCTGCCCTCGCGCCTGCGCCGTTTCGAGGCCAACGTGTTCTTCCACGAGGCGGTGGCCGCGAGCTATCCGGTGTTCGATCAGACGCCGCTCAACCTGGCGCTCGCGACCAAGATGGTGGAGGTAGTGGAGAACTACGACCTCGACCTCCTTCATGTCCACTACGCCATGCCGTTCGCGGCTAGCGCCTACCTGGCGCGCCAGCTCCTCCTGCCCCGCCAGCTCGGTGTCGTCACCACGCTCCACGGCACCGACATCACGGTCGTGGGGGTGGAGCCGGCGTTCTTCCGCATCACACAGTTCAGCATCCAGTCGAGCGACCGCGTGACGGCGGTGAGCCGGTTCCTGAAGGAGCGCGCCGAGGCCACCTTCGGCATCACCCGCGAGATCGAGGTGATCTACAACTTCGTCGATCCGAAGCTGTTTGCCCCTCGCAAGCGCTCCACGCTGAGGCTTGCCCCGCCCGAGAGCAGGGTCCTGATGCACGCGTCCAATTTCCGCCAAGTCAAGAACATACCGGCCGTGATTCAGGTCTTTGCCGAGGTCCGCACCCGCGTGCCCTCGAAGCTGGTCATGATCGGCGACGGTCCGGAGAAAGCGGCCGCCGAGCAGCTCACGCGCGAGCTCGGCCTGGAGCGCGACGTGCTGTTCCTGGGCAATCAGGATTGCATGGAGGAGCTGCTCCCGCTCGCCGATGTGTTCCTATTGCCGAGCTCCTCGGAGAGCTTCGGCCTGGTGGCGCTGGAAGCGATGAGCGCCGAGGTGCCGGTGGTGGCCTCCAACGTCGGAGGCCTGCCCGAGGTGGTGGAGCACGGGGTCACCGGGTTCCTCCACGACCCGGGCCACATCGCCGGGTTAGTGAGCTCGGTGCTCCGGCTGCTCGGCAACGAGTCCTTGCGGCGGACCATGGGGCGGCGCGCGCGCCGCGTCGCGCGCGAGCGCTTCGGCACCGACGAGATGGTCGGCCGCTACATCCGGGTCTACGAATCCTTGCGCTGATGCTCGGGAGACGCCGGCGCCTGGCCATCCTCGCGGAGGGATGCTTCACTGCCCTCGAGGCCAAGACCGCGGTCGGGGTGCTGCGCTACCGGGGAGACGAGGTGGCGGCGGTGATCGATTCGACCCGTGCCGGCCGGACGGCGGACTCCTGCGTCGGCTCGGGAGGGGAGACTCCGGTGGTGGCGAATCTCGAGGAGGCCGCCGCGCGCGGCGCCGACTCGCTGCTGATCGGCATCGCGCCCCAGGGGGGTGCGCTTCCCGAGGTGTGGCGCGAGCGGGTGCGCGGGTCGCTCGAGCGCGGCTGGGACGTGATCTCGGGCCTGCACGCGTTCCTCGGTGACGATCCCGAGCTGGCCGCGGCGGCGCGCCAGGGAGGGGGCCGGATCCACGACCTCAGGCGCCCGCCGGAGGCGCGGCGGGTGGCCACCGGCCGGGCCGCCCGCGTGGCCCCGCTGGTGGTGCTCACGGTCGGGAGCGACTGCAACGTAGGCAAGATGACGACCGCGCTCGAGATCGAGCGCGAGCTGGTGAAGCGCTCGGTTCACGCCACCTTCGTGGCGACCGGGCAGACCGGCATCATGATCGCGGATCGCGGCGTGGCGGTGGACGCCGTTCCGGCCGACTTCGTGGCCGGCGCCGCCGAGTCGCTGGTGCTCGAGGCCGCGGGGGCCGGCGCCGACGTGGTGCTGGTGGAAGGACAGGGAGCCCTCCATCATCCAGGCTACTCGGGAGTGACTCTGGCCCTGATGCACGGTGTGTGTCCCAGGGCTCTCGTGCTCTGTCACCATCAGGGGCGCGACCGCATCCGGGTCTCGGAGGAACGGGACTCGGGCCCGCGGATTCCCGCCCTGGCCGAGCTCCGGCTCGCCTACGAGGCCGCCGCGAGCTGGGTGAGCCCGGCTTCGGTGGTGGCGGCCTCGCTCAACACGCTGGGGCTGGACGGGGCGGCCGCCCGCTCGGCCTGCGAGGCGGCCGAGCGCGAGCTGGGCGTTCCCGCGACCGATCCGGTGCGCTTCGGCGCGGCTCGCCTGGCGGACGCGATCGAGGAGGGAGCTTGCGGCTGAAGCACGAGCCTCTCGAGCTCGAGACCACCTACGAGTTCCGGATCGCGCTCGGGGGGCGGCGCCGCCACGCCAACACGCTGGTCCGGATCGAGCACGGCGGGCTCACCGGCCTCGGCGAGGCCGCGCCTTCCCATTACTACGGAGAGAGCCAGGCGCTGGTCGAGGCGGCGATCGCCGAATGGGCGCCCCACCTCGGCGACGACCCCTTCGCGCTGGAGGCGATCGAGCGGCGGCTCGAGGGCGTGCTGCACTTTCATCGCGCGGCGCGGGCGGCCATCGAGATGGCGCTCCACGACTGGATCGGCAAGCGGCTCGGCCTTCCGGTGTGGAGGCTCCTGGGCCTGGATCCCGCCACCACGCCGCTGTCGTGCGTGACCCTCGGCCTCGCGACCCCCGAGGAGATGGAGAAGAAGCTCGAGACCCTGATCGACTTCCCGATGCTCAAGGTGAAGCTCGGGGGACCGGGCGACGTCGACAACCTGAGGCGCATCCGGCGCCGCTACTCGGGCAGCATCCGGATCGACGCCAACACGGCCTGGAACGCCTCCGAGGCGGTGCGCGTGCTGCGCGCGATCGAGCCGCTCGGGATCGAGCTGGTCGAGCAGCCGGTGCCGCGCGAGGATCTGGACGGTCTGCGCTGGGTGCGCGAGCGCAGCCCGATCCCGGTGTTCGCGGACGAGAGCGTCCACTCCGCGGGCGACATCGCGAACCTCGCCGGGCGGGTCGACGGCGTGAACCTCAAGATCATGAAGTCGGGCGGCATCCGCGAGATGCTGCGCACCCTCCACGCCGCGCGGGCGCACGGCATGAAGGTGATGCTCGGATCGATGGTGGAGTCGAGCCTCGCGCTCTCGGCCGCGGCCCAGCTGGCCCCGCTCGCCGACTACCTCGACCTGGACGGCCACTGGCTGCTGGCCCGCGACCCCTTCGACGGCGCCCCGCGGGAGAAGGGCCGCATCGTGCTCTCGGATCGGCCGGGACTGGGGGTCGTGCCCGCGGAACGCGCCTCGCCCGCCGGCGCGAGCCGGTCGCGGCGCGGGGGCCGGGCGTGAGCCTCCGCCTCCGCCTCTACGTGGCGCTGGTCGGGGCCACGGCGATCGCCCTCCTGGCCTTCTCGGCGCCGATCGATCTCGAGGGCCGGTGGGGCCACTATCTCGCGTGGGCCGCGTTCTGCGCCGTCTCGGAGAGCCTCTGGCTCACCACCCTGTCGGGCGCCGGCACCGTCAGCATGGCGTCGGCCGCCGGTCTCGCCACCGCGGTGCTCTGGGGCCAGGGCCCCTCGATGTGGATCGTCTCGGCGAGCAGCATCGTCGCCGAGCTGATGGTGCAGCGGAAGCCCTGGGTGCGAGCCGCCTTCAACGCCTCGCAGATGGTGATCACGATGTGGGTCGCCACCGGCGCGTTCGCCCTGCTCGGCGGGCCGCGCGAGGGACTGGAGTCGCTGGGGTCGCTGGCGAGCGGGCAGGCGACGGTGACCCGCCTGGCGCTTCCCACCCTCGGCCTGTTCGCCGCCTACCTGCTGGTCAACCGCGCGCTGGTGGCGGTCGCGGTGGCGTGGTCGACCGAGCGCCGCTACCTCCGCGTGCTGCGCGAGGACTGGTTCTACACCGAGCGGCTGCTCGAGGACGCCGCCGCGTTCCTTCTCAGCCCTCTCATGGTGGTTTCGTTCAAGTCGATCGGATACGCCGGGGTCCTGCTGTTCTACGCCCCGCTCAAGATGATCAACGAATCCCACCGCCGGTACCTCGAGCTCCAGACCGCCCAGCAGCAGCTCATCCATCGGGAGCGCATGGCCGCCAAGGGCGAGATGGCGGCGGAGATCGGGCACGAGCTCCGCAACCAGCTGGTGGCGATCAAGGGCCGCGCCCAGATGATCAAGAAGGACGCCGAGCGCGAGATCTTCGCCGACGCCGGGCGCCATGCCCAGATCATTCTCGACCAGACGAGTCGCATGGAGGCGCTGTCCAAGGGGCTCATGGACTTCTCCCACGCCCAGCTGGTCATCGAGCGGGTCGACGTCAACGCGCTGATCCTGCGATCGATCGAGTTCGTGCGGACGCAGAACCGCTTCGACGGCGTCGAATGGGAGCTGTCCCTGGGCGAGCCGGGACCCGAGCTGCGGGCCGACCCGGGCCAGCTCCAGCAGGTGCTGCTCAACTTGTTCATGAACGCGGCCGACGCGATGAAGGAGGCTTCCAACGGGAAGAAGGCGATCGGGGTGACGAGCCAGACCGACGAGCGCGCCCGGCAGGTCCGCCTGGTGGTGACGGACTGCGGGCCGGGGATCGCTCCCTCGAACCTGGCGCACATCTTCGAGCCTCACTTCACCACCAAGCCCCAGGGTCACGGGCTGGGGCTCGCCACGTCGTACCGCATCGTGCAGAACCACGGCGGCCGCCTGCTCGCCGAGAGCCCGCCGGGCGAGGGGGCGAGGTTCACCGTGCTCTTGCCGCTGCACGGGCCGGGAGGCTGGACGTAGTGTCACTAAAGATGGGCGACTCTCGTTAGTGCCCGCCACCTCGCCGCCTCGGGCAGACCTCCACGAGGCCGTGGTGGCGCGGGTCGACTACGGCTCGTGCATCTTGATGCCCGGCCACGGTCCCCCGCTCGAGGGCACCGTGAAGGGCAGCCTGCGCGGCTCCAGCAAGGCGCTCGGCAACGCGGTCGTGGTCGGGGACCGCGTCCACTTCCAGACGGATCGCGGCCGCGCCGTGGTGGTGGCGGTGGCTCCGCGCCGCAACGTTTTCTCCCGGCGCGCGGCGGGGCGGCGACCGGCGGAGCAGGTGGTGGCGGCGAACGTCGACCAGGTGGTGCTGGTGGCCTCGGTGCTGGAGCCCGAGTTCAAGCCGAACTTCGCGGACCGCGTCCTGTGCCAGGCCGAGCATGCCGGGATCCCGGCGCGGATCGTGATCAACAAGATCGACCTCGGCTCCCGCGACCTCGCCCTGGTCGTGCTCGCCGACTACGCCCGCGCGGGCTACCCGGGGCAGCCGGCGAGCGCGAAGAGCGGTGAAGGCGCCGATCACCTGCGCCAGGCGTGCCGGGGCCGGCGCAGCCTGTTCGTCGGACACTCGGGAGTGGGGAAGAGCACGCTGCTCAACGCGCTGGTCCCGGAGCTCAACCTGCTCGCGGCGAGCGTGAACCCGAAGACCGGCAAGGGCCGCCAAACCACCACGGCGGCGTGGTTGCTGCGCCCCGAGCCCGATCTCGAGCTGATCGACACTCCCGGAGTGCGGACCTTCGCCCTGTGGGGAATCGGTCCGCGCGACCTGGACCAGTCCTATCCCGATTTCCGCCGCTTCCTCGGCGAGTGCCGCTTCGCCAACTGCCAGCACGACCGCGAGCCCCAGTGCGCGGTGCGCGAGGGAGTGGCGGCGGGCCTGATCGCGGCTCGCCGCCACGCCTCGTATCTCAAGCTGCGCGCCGAGCTCGAGGCCGAGGGCCCGCCGTGAGCTCGCAGTTCAATCCGGCGCTCCTGGGATTCGAGTGCGCGGCGTGTGGGCGCCAGGTGTCGCCGGGCTCCCCCGAGCCTACCTGCCCCGCGTGCGGCAAGCCGCTGGTGGCGCGCTACGATCTGGCGAAGGTCGCGAGGACGGCGAGCCCTCGCGACCTCGACCGCGGTGGCAAGGACCTGTGGCGATATCGCGCGCTCCTGCCGTTCGCCGAGCCACGGCCCGAGCTGCGCCTCGGCGAGGGAGGAACCCCGCTGCTCGGGCTCCCGAGGCTCGCGCGCGAGCTGGGGGTGCGCGAGCTGTGGGTCAAGGACGAGGCCGGGAACCCGACCCAGTCGTTCAAGGCGCGCGGCCTGGCGCTGGCTGCGAACGGCGCGCTGGCGCTGGGGAAGCGCGCCGTGGCGCTGCCCTCGGCGGGCAACGCGGGGAGTGCGGCGGCCGCCTACGCGGCGGCGGCCGGCCTGGCGTGTCGCATCACCGTCCCCGAGGACACTCCCGAGGCGTTCGTGCTCGAGCAGCGCGCCCTCGGCGCCGAGGTCCGGCAGGTCCCGGGCACCATCGCCGAGGCCGCCGTGGCCCTGCGCGAGTGGGCTCCGTCCCCGGAGTGGTGGAACGTCGCCACGTTCAAGGAGCCGTTCCGCCTCGAAGGCAAGAAGACCCTGGGTCACGAGATCGCCGAGCAGACCGGGTGGCGGCCTCCCGAAGTCATCTTCTATCCTACCGGCGGCGGCACCGGACTGGTCGGCATGTGGCGCGCGTTCCTCGAGCTCCGGAGCCTGGGCTGGATCGAGGGGGCGACCCCCCGGCTGGTTGCGGTACAGTCGCAGGGCTGTGCGCCGGTGGTGCGCGCGGTGCGGACCAGAGCCAAGCGGATCGAGCGGTGGGCGGGAGCGGCCACGCTCGCGAGCGGGCTCCGGGTGCCGGCGCCGTTCGCGGACGAGCTGATCCTGACCTCGATCGGCGAGACCGGGGGCGCGGCGCTCGAGGTGAGCGAAGAGGCGATGCTCGACGGCATGATGGACCTGACCCGCGCGGCGGGATGCTTCGCGTGTCCGGAAGGCGGCGCGACGCTGGCGGGGTTGCGCCGGGCGCGCGAGGAGGGTCTGGTGTCGCCGGAGGATCGCGTGGTGCTCTTCAACACCGGGAGCGGCCTCAAGTACCTCGAGGCGTGGCGGCTCGCGACCCGGCGCCGGGAGAGCCGGGGGGACGGATCGTGAGGGGCGTCGCGAGCCGGCTCGGCGCGCGCCACGGCGCGCTGGCGGCGGGGGCCTTGGCGTTGCTCGCCCTTGGCGCCGCGCACGCCGCCCCGCGGGGCGAGGGGCGACTGCTGGTCGTGAGGCTCGAGGGCACGGTGTCCCCGGTGATGGCGGAGGCGCTCTCCAGCGCGGTCGGCCGCGCCGAGCGCGAGGGCTATCGGGCGGTGGTGCTGGAGGTCGACACGCCGGGCGGGCTGGAATCCAGCATGCGCGACATGGTGAAGCGGATCCTGTCCTCGCAGGTCCCGGTCCTCACCTGGGTGGCGCCGAGCGGGGCGCGCGCCGCCTCGGCCGGCGTGTTCGTGGTCATGGCGGCGGACATCGCCGCGATGGCGCCGGGCACCAACATCGGCGCCGCCACGCCCATCAGCCTCCAGGGCCCGATGGACTCGACGCTGGCGCGCAAGGCCACCAGCGACGCGGCGGCGTTCGCGCGCACCGTCGCGGCGCAGCGCGGGCGCAGCGTCGAGTGGGCCGAGCAGGCGGTGCGGCGCGCCGTGGCGGCGAGCGAGACCGAGGCGGTGAGCCTCGGCGTAGTGGACTTCGTCGCCGCGACCCTTCCGGAGCTCCTGGCCAAGGCCGACGGCCGCAAGTGGAGGCGCGGCGCCGAGACCCGGACTCTCAGGATTCGAGGCCTGCCCGCCGACCGCATCGAGCCCGGGCTGCGCCAGCGCGCGCTCGGGATCCTCGCCGATCCGAACATCGCCTACATCCTCCTCATGCTGGGCTTCTACGGGCTGCTGTTCGAGCTCCAGAACCCGGGCGCCATCCTGCCTGGCGTGGTGGGCGGCATCTGCCTCATCCTGGCCTTCTTCGCGCTCTCGACCTTGCCGGTCAACACCGCGGGCGTGGCGCTGATCCTGCTCGCCATCGTGTTCTTCCTCGCCGAGATCAAGGTGCACAGCCACGGCCTGCTGGCGGCGGGGGGCGTGATCTCGCTGCTGCTGGGCTCGCTGTTTCTGTTCCAGGGCGAGACCACGCGGCTGTCGTGGGGCCTGATCCTCGGCGGCACCGCGGCGACCAGCGCGTTCTTCCTGTTCATCGTCTCGGCGGGGCTCAGGGCGCAGAGGCGCCGGGTGCTGACCGGTGCGGCGGGCCTGATCGGCTCGCACGGCGTGGTGGTCGAGCGGCTCGCCCCCGAGGGGTGGGTGAGGCTCGGCGACCAGCGCTGGAACGCCCGCGGCGACAGCGTGATCGAAGCGGGAACCGAAGTGGAGATCACCGGGCTGGACCGGCTGACGCTGCGGGTGCGGCCGGCGGCCAAGGAGGCGCATTCATGACAGCTGTCGTAGGGTCGTTCGCGTTCTTCGTCGTGTTCATCGGGATCGTCATTCTCGCCAACGCGGTCCGGGTGGTGCGCGAGTACGAGCGGCTGGTGGTGTTCCGGCTCGGGCGCGTCATCGGCGAGCGAGGTCCGGGCCTGGTGCTCTTGATCCCGCTCGTGGACCGCGCCGTCAAGGTGGGGCTGAGGACCGTCACCATGGACGTGCCGCCGCAGGACATCATCACCAAGGACAACGTCTCGGTGAAGGTGAACGCGGTGATCTACTTCAAGGTGATCAGCGCCCAGGAGGCGGTGATCGAAGTCGAGAACTTCCTCTACGCCACCTCGCAGATCGCCCAGACCACCTTGCGCTCGATCCTCGGCCAGGCCGAGCTCGACGAGCTGCTGGCCGAGCGCGAGAAACAGAACCAGGCGCTCCAGCAGGTGATCGACCGGCAGACCGAGCCGTGGGGCGTCAAGGTCTCGACGGTCGAGGTCAAGAACGTCGATCTGCCGCAGGAGATGCAGCGGGCGATCGCCCGCCAGGCGGAGGCGGAGCGCGAGCGGCGGGCCAAGGTCATCAACGCCGAGGGCGAGTACCAGGCGGCCGCTCGCCTAGCCGAGGCGGCGGCCGTGATCGGACGCGAGCCGACCGCGATCCAGCTCCGCTACCTCCAGACCCTGGCCGAGATCGCCACCGAGAACAACTCGACGACCATCTTCCCGGTCCCGGTGGACATGCTCAAGGCCTTCATGGGCGCGCTGGAGAGGCGGGCTCCGGCGTAGTGTCCCGAGGACGAGGTCGGCAGAGCCAGTCGCGATGCGGGTGCTGGTGACGGGCTCGAGCGGTCTGATCGGGGGCACGCTCGTCCCGGCACTCGTGGGCGACGGGCACGAGGTGCTGCGGCTGGTGCGCCGGCCGCCGCGGGACCGCGCCGAGATCGCCTGGGACCCGGCCGCCCGCTCGATCGACCCGCGGGCGCTGGAGGGCCTGGACGCCGTGTTCCACCTGGCTGGCGAGAGCCTCGCCGGCGGGCGGTGGACCCGCGACCGCAAGGCCCGCATCCGGACGAGCCGGGTCGAGGCCACGCGACTCCTGGCCGGCGCGCTGGCGGGGCTCGAGCGCCCCCCCAGGGTCCTGGTTTCGGTCTCGGCGATCGGCTACTACGGGAACCGCGGCGACGAGTCGCTCACCGAGGAGAGTCCCCCGGGAACCGGTTTCCTGGCCGAGCTGGCGCGCGACTGGGAGGCCGCCGCCTCCCCCGCGGCCGCGCGCGGCGTGCGCGTCGTCCACCCGCGCCTCGGGCTCGTGCTCTCCTCGCGCGGAGGGGCGCTCGCCCGCCTGCTGGTTCCGTTCCGGCTCGGTCTCGGCGGCCCGATCGCCGAGGGCCGGGCGTGGTGGAGCTGGATCGCGATCGACGACGTCGTGGCCGTGATGCGCTTCGCGCTCGGGCGCGAGTCGGTGCGCGGCCCGGTGAACGTCGCGGCTCCGGAGCCCGTCCGGCAAGGCGACTTCACGCGGGCGCTGGGGGGCGCGCTGAGACGGCCCACGCCCTTCCGCGTTCCATCGTTCGCCTTGCGCGGGCTGCTCGGGGAGATGGCCGACGAGATGCTGCTCTCGAGCGCGCGTGTGCTGCCCGCCCGGCTCGTCGCGGCGGGCTTCCGGTTCCGGTTCCCCGAGCTCGGGGAAGCCCTGCGTCACGTGCTCCGCGCCGCGCCGAGCGCTCGTGCCGCAGGCGTCCCCTAGCCCGGATAGGCGGCCCCCGCTGGACTAGTTGGCGGTCCTCGTCCTGGCGGTCGAGGGCCCGCCGGAGGCGGATCCGTCCTCGAGGTCCGCTGCCTCGTTGAGGCCCGCGCCGATCGACGCCACCTTTCCATCGGGCTCGATCGCGCCCGTGGCTACGCGGCACTCGGTCTCCACGGCGCTCACCGTCTGCTTGAGGTCGAAGCCCATGCCGTGCGCGATCTGGCTCCAGCCCATGCCCTCGCGGTCGTGAAGCTGGAACACCTGCTTCGCGGCGATGCGGTTCGGCGCGCTGGAAGCCAGCGTGTGGGCGATCACGAGCTCGCCCCACCACGCGTGGAGCGCGTTGCGCTCCGCCACCAGACTCTGGGCGGACACGCCGAACTCGGCCGACAGGCGGCTCGCCACGCCGGCCTCGTTCTCCTTCGCCTGCCGGTCCACGACCTCCGCGGCGTCGTCGAGACGTCCCTCGAACTTCGCGCGGGTCTTGGCGGAAAGCTGCTCGCCGCGCACCATCACCCGGTAGAGTCGCTTCTCGGCCCGGGTGTGCCCGGCCACCGGATGGTCGGTCGTGATGTCGCCTCGTTCGGAGCCGGCGGCCGTCGCCTCGCTCGCGTCCGTTCCCGGACCCCCGGGCGGCGTGGTCTGAGCCAGCCCGGCCGTGAACAGCGTGAGGGTCGAGGCCAGGGCGGCTGAACCTATCCATTTGGCATTCATCGTTTCGTCCTCCTCCATTCCCTTGACGGCCGGGCGGCTGGGCCCACAGCGGGAGCCGGTCGGAATGACCTAGGCAAGAACCGAACCGCGCCGGAGCACGTTCGCGACATGCATTCCGCATCGGTGTTCAACCCGCGGCCCACCGCGCCGGTCGGCGGGGATCCCGGAGTTGGCCCGTGCCTCGACCGGTGATAGCGTCCCGCTCTCCGACAACTCGAGGCCGGTTCGCTGCCCCTTCACCCAGGAGGCGCCATGCATTTTGCAATCCTCTCGCCCACGGTCCGGCGCGCGACGTTGATCCTTGCACTGGCCGGCCTCGCGGGTTGCAAGTCGTCCGCGACCCCGATCAAGACGCTGCTGGACGATCCGTCGCGGTTCGACAAGCAGACGGTGCGGGTGGCGGGCGAGGTGACGGGCTCGATCGGCGCGCTGGGCTACGGCGCTTACAGCCTGGACGATGGGACGGGGTCGCTCGCGGTCGTGAGCCAGGGCGGCGGCGTGCCGCGCCAGGGAGCCCGCGTCGGAGTCGAGGGAACGTTCCGCTCGGCCTACACGCTCGGCACCGAGACCGCCGCCGTGCTGCTCGAGAAGCGCCGCTTCACTCCCTGATGGGCGGCGTGGGCGGGGCTGCCCGGCCGGAGCCGCGCCCCCGGGTACCGGGGCTCCGCGAGTCCCACGAGCGCTTGACGCACCTTTCGAGGCGCGGCTAGTCTCGCCCGGTGCGATCCGTCATCGGCTGCGCGCTCGGGATGGCGCTGACGAGCGCGGCCCTCCTGGCCGGCTGTTCCTCCGGTCCGTCGCCGCAGCCGCAAGAGCCGCCCTCCAGCACCGCGCCTCCCGCGAACCCATCCACCGGGTTCACGCGGGTCGTGAGCGGCGCGGGGGACTCGGTGGGGGCTCAGCCCGGCTCGCCGAGCGCTCTCTATAAGTACCGCTTCAGACAGATCGACCCTGCCAGCGACCGGTTCACGTTCCAGGACCGCGACCTGTCCTTCTACTTCAAACCCACCCCCGACGCGCTCCATTTCCAGGTCGAGAACCGGCAGAACCGCCCGGTGTGGATCGACTGGGAACGGTCGACCTTCGTGGATCCGTTCGGCAAGACCGGAAAGATCGCGCACGCCAGCACGACTTGGCGGGACCGGTTCGGCGTCCAGGCCCCGACCCAGATCGTGGGCCTGCAGGTCTACGGCGATTACCTGTTGCCGCTCGACTACCTGGTGGACCCTGCCGGGTCGGGCCAGCAGCTCCATCGCACGCTGTTCCCCGAGGATACGAGCGCGCCCCAGTACGACGACCGTACCTTCGGGGCGGATCTGGTGTTCCGGGTCGAGAACAGCCCCCGCTCCTATTCCTTCCGCTTCAAGGTGTCGGCTGTGGTACCCAGGTAAGCGGTCGCCGCCAGTCGAACGGTATAGGTTGCGCCTGGAAAAGCAGGCAGCGACACCCGCCGGGCGCCGGCTCGAGGCGGCACCCGGGCGCCCCACCTCCGGAGGGTGTCCGAGGACCACCTGACCGGGGCGGGGACCTCGTGGATTGGCACTCTTTTCGCCGGCCTTTCTCACTTGATTTCGAGGCCGATCCGGGGCAAACTGAGTTGCCTCGAAATCCGCCCGGGGCGGCTCCATAACCGCATAGTTGATTGGGTCTTGCGGGATAAGACCCGGGGTTGTGGGGCGACTCGCGCAGCTCCCGAGGCAGCATCCGCCCGAACGCCCGCGCATCGGCGGGTCACAAACACCGAAAGTCAGCGCCGGAACCGCGTCTCTTCTTGTCGCCGAGCGGAGCGCGAAGCCTGCGATGCGATCGCCGGAGAACAATGCCGCCTCTCCGCTCGCATCGTCGAGTGCCGTCGCGCTGCGCGAGAGCGACATCAGCCCTGAGACGCCTTTGACACCCGCTCCCGGAATTCCTTGCTCGGGCGACTCGCCTTCCGCTGCCTCGCCGATTTCGGCGGGCACGGCTCCGTCCTTGCCGGCTCCCCTGCATCCCTTCCTTCGGCGCAGCTTCCTCGCGCTTGTCTCTTTCATGCTCGTCTCTTCCCTCACGGCCGGCGCCGCCTGGGCCCAGAAGACCTGGGTTGGCCTCGGTGACGGCACGAGCTGGTCGGACGGGGCCAACTGGAGCGGAGGCTCGTCCCCAAGCCCCGGGGATCTCGTGGTGCTCGACAACACCACGGTCGCCGGGAGCTACACCGTCAACCTGCCGGGCGGGTCCACGATGGTGAGCATCAGCCGGCTCACCATCAATCCAGGTGTCGCGCGCACCATCACCCTCGTTCTGCCCAGCTCGAACACCGGGAACCCGGGGCTGAGAGCGGGGGACGGGGTGGCGGGGACCGACGACATCGTGCTCAAGGCCGGGGCGGTGCTGCGGAACTCGTCGGGAGCCTCGGTGGGGAACGGGGTGGAGGCGAGCAGCCTCTCCAACGGCACGGTGCGGATCGAGAACGGTGCCCGCTACGTGCACGGCAC
>Ga0066698_10000561_pt1 | contig 14306 bp, 15 predicted proteins | sample GraSoiAngelo_147_FD_66457 | JGI IMG/M metagenome (GOLD analysis project Ga0066698, IMG submission 66457) | Grasslands soil microbial communities from the Angelo Coastal Reserve, California, USA - 14_1009_05_40cm | ecosystem: Environmental > Terrestrial > Soil > Grasslands | place: USA... | reverse complement strand
CGAGTAAGGGAGCCATCATGTTCGAGTCCGTCGAGGAGGTCCAGCAGCGGTTCAGGGACGCGCGCTACATCGCGAGCCGCCGCGTGTCCACGGTCGTGTTCCTGGCCGCACGCATGGGCCGTCCGGTGCTCATCGAGGGGCCGGCCGGTGTGGGGAAGACCGAGCTGGCGAAGACGCTGTCCGAAGTGACGGCGCGCCCGCTCATCCGGTTACAGTGCTACGAGGGGCTCGACGAGGGCAAGGCCCTCTACGAGTGGAAGTACGCCAAGCAGCTCCTCTACACGCAGCTCCTGCGCGACCGCATCGGAGAGTTGATCGCCGACGCGCCGTCGCTGCCCGACGCGGTGGCGAAGATCGCGGGCCAGGAAGACGCGTTCTTCTCGTTCCGCTTCCTCTCGCCGCGGCCGCTCCTTTCGGCGATCCTGGCCGAGCAGCCGGTCGTCCTCCTCGTCGACGAAATCGACAAGGCCGAGCCCGAGTTCGAGGCGTTCCTGCTCGAGGTGCTCTCGGACTTCCAGGTCTCCGTCCCCGAGCTGGGGACGGTGCGAGCCAAGCACATCCCGCTCGTGGTCCTGACCTCGAACAACGCCCGCGAGCTCTCCGACGGGCTCAAGCGCCGGTGCCTGCACCTCTTCATCGACTTCCCGGCGCCGGCGGACGAGCTGCAGATCATCCGGCTGAAGGTCCCCGAGGTCCCCGAGCAGCTCGCCCGTGCCGTCGTCGCCGCCGTGCAGAAGATCCGTGCGATGGACCTTCGCAAGCTTCCGTCCGTCTCCGAGTCGCTCGACTGGGCGCGCTCGCTGGTGATCCTCAACGCCCGAGCGCTGGACCCGGGGATCGTCGAGTCCACGCTCACGATGCTCGTGAAGCACGAGAAGGATCTCGAGCGCGTCAAGGGCTCGCTGGACAAGGTCCTGGCGGAGTAACCCCTGGACGAGAGGATCCTCGAGTTCATCGGCGACCTTCGCCGGGCCGAGATCCGGGTCTCGCCCTCGGAGGCGCTCGACGCCCTCGCCGCGAGCGCCGAGGTCGGTCTCTCCGACCGCGAGACGTTCAAGTCCACGCTGGCCGCGACGCTGATCAAGGAATTCCGCGATCAGCCGACCTTCGACCGGCTCTTCAACCTTTACTTCCTCGACCTCGAGGCGCTCGGGGAAGGGCTCAAGAAGGCACTCGGCCCCCAGGACCCGCGCGTGCAGGAGCTGCTCGACGAGCTCCTGGCCGACGACGGGATGGAGCTCGACGAGCTGACCGAGCTGCTCATGCGCGGCCAGGGGAGCGAGCTCGAGATGGCCATCCGCTCCGGTAGCCAGAACGCCGGGCTCGAGCGGCTGATGTACTTCCTGCAGGTCGGCTTCTTCTCACGCCGGATCTCGGACCGGTTCGACTGGTCCGCCATCGAGGGCGACCTCGAGCGGATCATGAAGGCGCTCGAGGCGCGCGGGCTCGACCCGGGCCAGCTGGCGCGGATCCGCAACTACCTCGAGCTGCGGCTCGAGGCCTTCAAGCGGATGATCCGCCAGCACGTCGAGCGCGAGCTGGAGCGTCGGGCGTACCGCCAGGGCGAGAAGCTCACGCGCGAGGTTCTCTCGGACAAGCCGCTTTTCGCCCTGACGCCGGACGAGATCGCCCAGATGAAGAGCGTGGTCGCGCGGCTGGCACGCAAGATCAAGGATGCGCTCGCGCTGCGTCAGCGGCAGGAGCACAAGGGGCGCCTGGACACGCGTCGGACGACGCGGAAGAGCCTCCAGTACGGCGGGGTGCCGATGGAGATCTTCCTCAAGCGGCGGCACCGCGAAAAGCCGAAGCTCATCACGATCTGCGACGTGTCGGATTCGGTCCGCAACGCCTCGCGTTTCATGCTGCAGCTCGTCTGGAGCCTCCAGGAGTGCTTCAGCCGGGTCCGCTCGTACGTGTTCGTCTCCGAGATCGCCGAGGTCACCCAGGCCTTCAGCACGTATCCGGTCGAGCGCGCCATCGAGTGGGCGCTCAAGGGCGCGCCCGTGGACTACCACTGCCGATCGGATTTTGGATTTGCCTTCAGCCGATTCGCGAAGACCGAGCTCGACTCGCTCGACCGGAAGACGACGATCCTCATGCTGGGCGACGCGCGCAACAACTACAACGATCCGCAGGCGTGGGCGCTGCGGCTCATCCGCGAGCGCGTGAAGGGGATCATCTGGCTGAATCCGGAGGGCCAATGGGGCTGGGGCATCGGTGACAGCGTGATGCCGCTGTACGCGCCCGCGTGCGACTTCGTCCGGGAGTGCCGGACCATCGGGCAGTTGGGTGAGGTCGTCGACAACCTCGTGCATCACTGGTGGCGTCGCGGACGGTAGTGCGTGCTCCCGCCCTGTACGCGCTCGCGCGCGGCTCGAGGGTCGGCGTGTGTTAGCCTTCAGGGCATGGGACACGCCGACCGCGAGCCGACTGGCGAGCTCGCCGAGCGTGACGCGAACGACCTGATCGCGACGGCGAGGGCGATGAGCCGCCCGCTGGCGATGATCGTGGCGACCTCCCTCCTGCTCGCCGTGGGATCGGCCGAGACCGCGGCGCAGCCCGACTGCGTGACGATCGAGGACTTTTCGAAGGCGAAGGTGGGCGAGTTTCCGACCGATTGGAAGCCCCGCAAGGACGCCGGCAAGGACGTCTACCGGGTCGCCGAGGAGCCGAACCTGCGCTTCCTGCATGCCGCCGCCCGCGGGCTCGGCATCCAGGCCGCAAAGCAGCACGAATGGGACCTCGGCGCGTACCCGGTGCTCGCATGGTCGTGGCGGCCGCTCGAGTTCCCGAAGGGAAGCGACGAGCGTGAGTCGAAGACCAACGACAGCGCGCTGGCGGTCTACCTGCTCGTGCCCTACTCGCGCATCAGGGGGCCCAACGCGGTCAAGTACCTCTGGAGCGAGAAGGTCCCGATCGGCACCCGACTCAACTCGAACATGGGCCTCACTCAGGTGAGGGTGTTGCGGTCAGGCGCCCCCGAGAAGAAGGGCGAGTGGGTCGAGGAGCGCGTGAACGTGCGCGACGACTACAAGAAGTACTTCGACGTGACCGAGACGCCCAAGCCCGCCGGCATCGCCGTGCTCACCGACTCCGACGACACCAACTCCAGGGCGCAGGGGGACTACGCGAACTTCAGAGCCTGTCGCCAGTAGGCGATGGCCCGCGAGGTTCTCGTGGTCGAGGACGAGCCGGATATCCGCCGGCTCATCGTCCTGCACCTCGAGCGCGACGGCTTTCGCTGCCGGACGGCCGCGAACGGCCCGGACGCGCTACGGGCAGTGAAGGCCGCCGTTCCCGACCTCGTCGTCCTGGACCTCATGCTGCCCGAGCTCGACGGTCTCGAAGTGTGCCGCCGGTTGCGGAGCGATGCCAGCACGGCGGGCGTGCCGATCATCATGCTCACCGCGAAGTCCGACGAAGTCGATCGCGTGGTCGGGCTCGAGGTCGGCGCCGACGACTACGTGGGGAAGCCCTTCTCGCCCAAGGAGCTGGTGGCGCGGGTGCGGGCCGTGCTCAGGCGCTCGCGCCCGGACCACGGGCCCCGCGCGCTCTCCGTGGGTCCCGTCGCGCTGGACCCGGCGCGCCACGCGGTGACGCTCCACGGGCGGGCGGTCGAGCTCACGCCCAAGGAGTTCGACCTCCTGCACGCGCTGCTCGACGCCGCCGGGCGCGTCCTCTCCCGCGAGCACCTCCTGAACCACGTGTGGGGCTACGCCCGCGCGGACGAGATCGAGTCGCGCACCGTGGACGTGCACGTCCGCCGCCTGCGCGCGAAGCTCGGCGCCGCCGGGAGCCGGATCGCGACGGTCAAGTCTGTGGGCTATCGGTTCGAGGTGGAGTCGGCATGATCCGCCTCTTCGTTCACTTCATCCGGCGTAGCATCGCGCGGAAGCTGACGTTGACGCTCGTCGGCTTCGTCGCCCTCACGACGGTGGCCGCGGGCCTCTACCTGACCCGCGCCCTCGCGACGTTTGCCGTGGAGACCCTGGAGGCGCGCCTGGCCGGCATCGGCCGGCTCTTGCACGACGAAGCTCGGAGCCTCGTCTCGAGGAATGCGTCGCGGGCCGAGTTCCGCGCATTCGCGCTCCGCGCGGCGCGGCCGACCGCGTCACGAATCACCGTGATCGCGGCCGACGGGCGCGTGCTCGGAGACTCCGAGGTGGCGGTCGAGGACTTGCCCCGCGTCGAGAACCACGGAACGCGGCCCGAAGTGCGGGGGGCCCTCGCCGGCCAGGTCGGACGCGACCGGAGGACGAGCGCGACGATCAATGTGTCACTCCTCTACGTAGCGCTGCCCATCGTCGACGGCGGCCGCACGATCGGCGTCATCCGGGTGGCCCTGCCGCTGACGGCGGTGACGTCGTCGTACGCGGAGATCCACGGGGTCATGCTCGCCGGGGGCGTCGTCGCGCTCGCCGTCGCGTTCGGGATCGGGCTCTTCGTGGCGGGGCGTGTGACCAAGCCGGTCGTGCAGATGCAGGCGATCGCCCGCCAGATGAGCGAGGGCGACTTCACGGTTCGCGCCCCGATCCGCTCCCCCGACGAGATCGGGTCGCTCGGGCGGGCGCTCAACGGCCTGGCGGCGCGGCTCCGGGAAAAGGTCCACGATCTCGGGCACGAGCAGGCGAAGGCCACCGCGATCCTCGACGGCATGATCGAGGGCGTCATTGCCGTCGACGGCCGCGACGTCATCCTCCTGATGAACGAGCGGGCGCGCTCCATGTTCGGCCTCGACGCAACGCGCGGCGAGCGAAAACCCTTCCTCGAGGTCATCCGCAACGCGGAGCTGCACGAGGTGTTTCGCGAGAGCCGGGCGGCGGGCGAGGGCAGCGTCTCGCATCGCGAGCTCCGCCTCGCGAGCCCGATCGAGCGGCGCGTGCAGGTGAACGCCGTGCCGCTCCGCCTCGCGGCCGACGAGGTCGGGGTCGTCATGGTCCTGCATGACGTCACCGAGCTGCGCCGGCTCGAGCAGGTGCGCACGGAGTTCGTCGCCAACGTCTCGCACGAGCTGCGCACCCCGCTGACGGCCATTCAGGGCTATCTCGAGACGCTCCTGTCCGGCGCGCTCGAGGAGCGGGAGAACGCCCGACGGTTCCTGGACATCGTCTTCCGTCATACCGAGCGGCTGGGGCGGCTCCTGAACGACCTGACCGATCTTTCGAACATCGAGATGGGCCGCGTGTCGCTGAAGCTCGCGCCGACACGGCTCGACGAGGTCGTCGACGCAGTGCTGGCGATCATGAGCCCGAAGGCGGCGAGCGGGCGCGTCACGCTGCAGAGCCGCCTGTCCTCGGACCTGCCGTCGGTGCTCGCGGACCGCGATCGGCTCGTGCAGATCGTCATCAACCTCGTCGACAACGCCGTCAAGTACACGTCCGAGGGCGGCCGTGTGACGGTCCAGGCGCAGAAGCCGGCCGACGGCCAGATCGAGGTCGACGTGATCGACACCGGCATCGGGATTCCGCCGGCCGATTTACCGAGGATCACCGAACGGTTCTACCGCGTCGACAAGGCCCGATCGCGGGAGCTCGGGGGTACCGGCCTGGGGCTCGCGATCGTCAAGCATCTCGTGTTCGCCCACGGCGGCCAGCTCCGCATCGAGAGCGAGCCGGGCCGCGGCACGACGGTGCGCGTCACGCTGCCGGTCCCGACATCTCCTTGCAAGCCCTTTCCGGAGGCCACGGTCGCTTAGAATCGCGCGCGAGGAGCTCGTGACCGAACGAAGCGACGAGCGCCCGGGTGGCCCTCGCCCTCAAGCGGAGCGGAGTGACGTGCGTGAGGCCTCTCGAGGGCGGATTCCCCGCGTGGCGGAGCTTGGACTCCCGGTTGACGCTATGCTGGCGCGCCCGATGTGACTCCTGGCAGCAAGTCGAGGGATATGGGACAAGCGGTGCTCCTATTTCGCCGTAGCCAGCTTGGTAAGCCGCCAGCTTGCTAAGAGAGAATACTATCCGCCATCTCGGACCACTCCTTGCGTCTGGTCGTGATTCGGAGATCTTCGACTACGGTCCCGGACTCGTCCTCCGCCGCTCCCGTCGAGGTCGCTCGATGGAGAAAGAGGCGAAGATTATGGCCTACGTGGCCAAGTACGGATATCCCGCGCCACGGGTCGAGGAGATCAGTCCCGACGGATCCGAGCTGGTCATGGAGCGCATTGATGGACCGACCATGCTTGAGGTCCTCTCACGACGACCGTGGCTGCTGCGTCGAAACGCCGTCGTGCTGGCCGCTCTCCACGAACGCCTCCACGCGATCCCGGGTCCAGAATGGCTTGAGCCATTCGTCGGTGGCGGCGACTGCGTCATCCACCTGGACCTCCACCCGCTCAACGTTATCGTTTCGCCTAAAGGCCCGGTCCTCATCGACTGGGCTAATGCGGCTCGCGGCGCGGGGCCGGCCGATGTGGCCCTCACGTGGCTCCTGATCACGGCCGCCGAAATCCCGGGCGGAGGCGTGCAGGCTGCGGTCGGTCGCATGGTTCGCGGGATGTTTGTCCGTTTATTTCTCGCCCACTTCGACCTCGCACTCGTCCGGACCGCCCTCCCCGCCGTTGGGGCATGGAAATGCGAGGACCGCAACATGCGCCCTGCGGAGGTGGCCGCCATACGGCGGCTTATCGCGAGGGAATCCAGCCGACGCTAAACGGGGGAAGTCGGAACGTGCGCTCGCCCGGCTTCTGAGCGGCTTTGGAGAGAGGACGGCGTGGTAGAGCACGGCCCCGCATTTGGCGCCACACCTGGAGAAAGCAACAGCCTACTCAGTCGCGCAAATGACCACGAAGGCACTGCCGAGCGATCAGCTCCTGCGCGCCCCGTTTTTCGAAAAGGACTCTTCCCCCCGCAATCAGGCGAACCAAGGGGTAGCTCGGGCCGCTACGCGGACTTGAGGTGCTCGGACAGGCGCTTGCGCACGAAGAGCCGCGAGCGGTGCACGCGAACCTTCACCGCCGGTAGGCCAATGCCGAGCGCTTCTGCGATGTCGGAGTTCGACACGCCTTCGACGTCGTGGAGGACCAGCGCTGTCCGATAGTCGGGCGGCAGCGCGTCGATCGCGTCCGTCAGGGCCTGGCGTAGCTCGGCCTGCATCCCCCGATCGTCGATCCGATCCGACCAGTCGTCCATCGGCTCGAAGTGGCGGCCGTCGCAGTCGAACGCGGGCAGGACGTCGTCGAGCGCGATCTCCTCGGCCTTCCGTCGCCGCGTCCGCAGCTTCTGGTACGCTGCAGCGACGGTGATCCGGTCGATCCAGGAGCCGAAGGCCGACTCGCCCTTGAACACGTGAATCCTGCGAGCGGCCGTCAGCAACCCATCCTGGGCGGCCTCTTCGGCGTCTTGGCTCATAGCGGTGATGCGCGCGGCCAGCCGGTACACGCGATCGCCGTAACGCTCGACGAGCTGGTCGGCGGCGTCCGGATCGCCCCGGCGCAGCGCCTCAACGAGGCCGGCGTCGACGTCCACCTGCGTACCCGACGCCTCAGGCATACGGGAACCACCTCCCGATCGTCTGGTGCTCGTCACCGCACGTCCGCCTGTTGCTGCGCGATTTCCCCGGCGTGACGTTTGCGCTGTCGCGGTCACGCCCGCGAGCCTCTCCTCCCGGCCGTCTTCTAAGACACCGGAGGTAACGCGACGTGAAGCAGCTCACGGTCAGTTCCGGCCGCGCGAACTGGAGCCTGTCCTTAACCCACCGGGCGGTGGTCGGCTGCGCCCGTCGCACTGGCCGGTCGGGTAGCCGGCAGGATCAATCGCGCCCTGTCTCCGCTGTCGTTCGTGCAGGACCCGATCACCGAGGTAGTCGGTGCAACGATCGATGGCACGTGGCTGGACCCGGAGTGCTGACGAAACGGAAAGGACCGTCGCGAGCGTCGACGTCGGAGCTCCCGCCGCCTTCACTCGGCGCGGCACCACGGCCTGAAGAAGGTCGAGTAGGCGATCCTTCGCGGCGCCTTCGATCAGAGCGTATTCATTCAAGTCCATCCAACCCATTGGAGACCAAGAGCACTGCAAAGAGATCGCCAACTTCAACCGTGCAGGCAGGATCGTCGAAATCGGTCCAAAGCCGCGCTCGGATTGTTTCATCGCGGAACACGGCGTTCCGTTGTGGAATCGCCGACCGTGGATCCCGGCGATGTGGCGGCGCGCGTCAGGCGAGCTCGTGCGTGGCTCGTCCGCGGTCGGGATCCATTCGGGCGTTGTGCCCGATATCGTCTGTTTCGTTCGAGCGTCAGCGGCCTTGTCCGTGATGGTACGCGAAATAGCGGGCGGGCCTTTCGCCGAGGACGAGAACGCGGTTGAGGCACTCGCGCCGGGTCGAGCCGATGAATCGCTCGGCGACAGGATTTCCTGGGTGGTCCCAGGAGCGTGATCATCGTGCCGGAACCTTCTTCGGATCTGAGCCGACAGATCGACCCCTGCCGTGTGGATAGGAAGCACAGGAAAGCGAGTCTCGGCCACTCGCATCCTGGTCAGGGTTACCATCGACGGTGCAGGAGGTGTCGCCATGACACGCGACGAGATGGTGCGGCGCGCCTTCAAGGCGTTTCGCGCCGACGCGGAGGCCGTGCCTCCTTTGACCCTTCGCGGTGGCAACGCCGTCGACAGCTACGACGAGGCCGACCCCTTCGACCCCGCGCGCGATGAGCCGACCGACGCATATATCGAGGGGTTTGCTTTCTGGGGGCTTGGCTACCTCGACGCGCAATCATGGCGGCACTATCTCCCTCGACTCATCCTCTACGCCTTTCAGCGTTCGGACGATCCGGCGATGGCCGTAGAAGCGCTGATCCGTTCGCTGCGGCCGCCGGATCGGTATCCGCCCCGCCTCGGGGTGTTGACCGCCGAGCAGGAAGCGGTCGTCCTCGCCTTTCTCGAGATGCTCGCGCTCGGCGACGGCACCGGTCATGTGCAGGATGACGCGCAGCAGGCGCTGGAGGAATGGTGGCTCCCCGGCGCACGCCACCGGCCGCGACCCGAAGATGTGGCCGCCCTCCGTACCGCACCGGTGACCTATCACGTCGTCGAGAGAACTGGGTACCGCCTGACGCTCCCCGCAGCCTTCGCGAGCAGCGGAGCGCGACACATCCCAGACGAGCACCGGACCGTCGAGGTGTGGAGCGGCCTGCTGTGTGGCGACGTGCCCACGATGGTCGCCGTCAATCTCACGCCGCTGGCCGGTCGACATCTCCGCCGGGTCATGGAGCGGGCAGCGGCGGGTCTCCGAGCCGCGAGCGTCGAGCCGCGCCGCGTGCGCGTGCCCGGTGCGACGCGATCAGAGCGCCTCGACGGTATGACTCGAGGCAACAGCCCGGCGGAGCCCGAACGCATCACGATCGTCGCCGCCGTCGCTGGCCAGGAGGTTGTCTTGCTCACGGTTCGGAGCTGGCCGCGAGACGACGTCGAGGCTGCGATGGAGCTGATCGTTGGCGCGTTCGAGATCCTCGCGCATGACCCCGTGGAATCAGGCTGAATCAGATGTGCAAACGCCAAACGCCGAGAGCGCCAGAGGCCGTCACTGCTTTGGCCTCAACTGGTACCTCAACTCGCGAGGTGCGCGATGGCCAACTGGACCCGGCATTGGTACGAGAACAAGCTCGGGACACCGACCACTGCCGCCAGAATCGTCTGTGGACCGCCGCCGTGGGCGGCCTCGACTTTGGTCTCTTTCGGGACCACCCGCTGCACGCACACTCAGAGCAGTTGTTCGGCGTCGATCCGCTCGAGGCCTCCTCGACCGAGAGCGTGAGCGCAAGCACCGCGGAAAACGACCCCACATCTCTGGTGACCGTCGCCAAGCATCTGCACGCGCGCGTCGTGACCGCCAGCGCGAACGCCGGGCCCAACATGGACATGATTGCGCTCTGACCCGACGACCGGCGCCCAACCCACCTGATCGTCTGTAACGAGGAAGGCGCGGACAAGCCGGGAGTCCAGCGCGTGCGCATCGCGGACGGTACGGTCGAGACCATTCTGACGGCAACGGTGTCCCGCGATCCCGTCCGAGGCACTGCGTGGGGCACGATCATCGTCGGCGAAGAGGCTGGCGCAACCGCGGACCGCCCGTCCCCGGGGATGGCAGGGCGGCGCCATCAAGATGCGGCCGTCTGGCTTTGGCTTCGGGCGTCTTGCCCGATCAGCGTGGCACAGCGTTTTCGATCGCACCCTGCTCGATCTCGCTCGGCTTGACGCGCTCTCTTCTGCGACGCCAGATGTCTGTCGTCGGCCGTCCGGGAACTCCGTGGATTCGACGGAATTCCTCCGCTGGGATGGTCCGGACCACTCGACCTAGTCCGTCGAGGATGGTCACAGGTGCCGCGCCCTCCTCATCGGAGGCAAGTCTCAGATCTGCTGAATTCATTGACACTCCTCCCTTTCTGTGACTGTCCCCGCTTTTGATGCGCCCATCACGGGCACGGGTTCTTGCCACCGCGATTTGGCACGACGATGTCGCAAGACGATTGGTCCACCGGCGCGGAACTGTTGCTCGATTAGCTCGAGTCCAGTAAGCGCGAGTGGTGTCTTCGGAGACCCGTCTCGAACTCCGCTTCGCACTTTGCGTCGCCGCGCCGGGCGCTTATTAGATGGCGATACTGACCGCTTCGATTCGGCCGCGCGCAAACGAGGATTTTTTCATTCGCGTTCCCTGAATCCCTCTGGAACGTCCGTCATCGTAAGGGCGACTGAAGGGAGGGAGATCAACATGAAGCGAGCGATTCTTTTCGCGCTGATGCTCGTCACCGTTCTGGCGCCGCTCGCGGGTGTCGCCCACGCGGACTTGAGGAGCGACCAGACTATTCCGCAGGCGCCGTAATCTTCACGCCCCGACGCGTACGGCAGGCTTCGAGGTCTGTCGTAGACGTCGGCGCACGAAAACGGCGACGCCCGGACAAAGTGAAACAGACCGAGGTGAGCTCCTCGTGAATCATAGCTCTCAATTCAAGTGTCGCGTGCTTCTCGCGGCGGTGACCGCTCTGCTGACGCTCGCGACGGGCGCCAGTGGGGCCCCGGCCAGACCATGGCCACCTCTCCTGGGTTCGCGCGAGGCGTTCCCGCCTGACGTGTCAGCAGCTGTCGAGCGCGTCTGGATCGAGCCCACGCTCAGCCGCACGGTGAACGGGCGCGCCGCGCGTGTCCCGTTCGATGTCTACGTCGCGTTCGTGGACACGCCAGAGGTGACAGCCGCCGCGGCGCGCTTCCGCAAGCTCGGGAGCTATGAGATTCAAGCACTCGATGACGACCGCTATCGGGGCAACGATGGCGACGGAGCCCGCGGGATTGCTCAGGTGCTCCGACGCGAGCCGCGACGGCTCGTTCTCCTTTCCCGGGGGGAGCACACCGGCCCGATTCTCGGCACGATCAGCGGAAGCGCGCTCACGATACTGGACTTCGAGCCGCGAGAGGGCGTGGTCAACCCGAGGCTTACGGCCTACGTGTACATCGACAACCGCGTCGCCGCCGCCCTCGCCCGGGTGCTCATCGCGACCTTCGGGTCCCTCGCCGACCGTAGGCTCGGCGAGGGGCTTCGCGTCACAGCTGAGGTCGCCGAGTGGGCGGTCGATCGATCAGGCGGCTTCTGTGAATGGCTCGCACGCGAGCCGCTTCCGCCTGCGCGACGCGATCGCATTCTGGCCGCCCTGCCATCGTGCGCAGCGGGCCTAGGTCCAAACGGCACTCGGCAAATCCAAAGTCCGTGACCTGGCCTGCTCCCCGCGGCCCCGTGTTGGCCCCGTGACACCTAGAACAAGAGGACTAGCCCATGAACATGGGGGACTCCCAGAACGCGGGGAACTCGCTCTTGCGACGCACTCCGTTTAGCCGGGATGTCGATCTCCAGGCGGCCCGTTCGTCTATATAGCGCAATGGAGATAGCGCAATGGAGGAGCCATGTGTCCTGCATGCATCGCAACCGCGATTCGCTCCGGTTTGTTCTTCAGGGCTACCGCGATTAGTCCGCCCGTCGAGGTGGCACCAGCCGCGACTAGGGCTCACCTGCCGCAAGGATCTTCGAAGTAGAAGCCGCGCCCGCCCCTGCGAGTGTTGATCCGGACATCGGTGTGGCTGTGCGGCTCACTGCCGTACGGCATGCCGGCAAGCGCGGCCAGGCTGACCCAGGGTAGTGTGCGCCGTTCGGCGCTCACCTGGTCGCGTCATGACCGTGCCCGAGAGGGAACGCTAGCAACCCGGAAAAGGAGGAGGAATTCATGCCAAGCCGAGTGAAGCCCATCCCGGAAGGACACCGCACGGTCACGCCCTACCTGGCCATCAAGAATGCCGCCAAGGCACTGGAGTTCTACAAGCGGGCATTCGGAGCAACCGAGAGCTACAAGCTGATGATGCCGGACGGACGCGTCGGCCATGCGGAGATCCGGTTGGGCGATTCCCTGGTCATGCTGTCGGATGAGTTCCCGGAGTACGGCGGCAAGGCGCCGGACACCCTTGGCGGGTCGCCGGTGAGCCTCCATCTCTACGTGGAGGACGTGGATGCGTTCGTCAAGAAGGCGCTGGCCGCCGGCGCCAAGGAACGCAAGCCGGTCACGGATCAGTTCTACGGCGACCGCTCCGGCCAGCTCGAAGACCCCTTCGGGCATCTCTGGTGGGTGGCCACTCACAAGGAAGACGTCGCGCCGGAGGAGATGCAGAAGCGCGTGGGGGCGATGTTTGTGGGGAACAAGTAGGGAAATGATGAGCCGTCCGCAGCTCATGGCAGGTGAATGTGGCGGGTCTAACCGTCACGGGCCGCCCCCCGGGCCTGTTGAACGGTCCCGGCTGTCGATTTCGGGGCTCGCCGTTCGACCTACCTACTGATAGAGGCGAACATACGGCACACGGGAGGCACCAATGCGAAAAGCGATCCAAAGGATCACGCCGTTCTTGTGGTTCGATGACCAAGCCGAGGAGGCTGTCAACTTCTATGTGTCCATCTTCAAGAATTCCAGGGTTGGAAGCATTGCCCGTTACGACGAAGAGGCGGCAAAGGCCTCCGGGAGGCCGAAGGAATCGGTCATGACGGTGGCATTCGAGCTCGATGGGCAGGAATTCGTGGCGTTAAACGGCGGGCCGCTTTTCAAATTTACCGAGGCGATATCGTTCGTCGTGAACTGCGAGACACAGGAAGAAGTAGACCACTTTTGGGAGAAGCTCTCCGCCGGCGGCCAGGAAGTGCAATGCGGGTGGCTCAAAGACAGATTCGGGGTGTCGTGGCAAATCGTTCCCGCTGTCTTGGTCGAGATGCTGCAGGACAAGGCCGGCGAAAAATCGACGCGGGTCATGGCAGCGATGCTGAAGATGAAAAAAATCGACATCGGAGCATTGAAGAAGGCGTACGAGGCTGCGCGGTGAGAAGGCCGCCGCACTAGAGGGGTGCGCTGGTCGTGAAGAAGACGCGGCCAGGGAGGATCCGACAATGGCTCGACGCTCGCAAGGCCCTCATGGCGAAGGAGAAGTCTTCGGTCGCGTCACCCTCGTGGAAGTCACAGGAGGAATCGACTTCGCGGCGCTCGCTGGCGTGGTCGAGGACCTTCTTTCGGCCTGACGCGAATGATCCAGTCAGAGAGTCTTCGCTTGATTTGATCGCGCACTGGTTGGAACAACTCCAGTCGCTCATCCTCCGTGCCGGTAGTCTTTTTCGGGAAGACGGGGCACGCCTCGTTCGCCGCGTCGCACACGGTGATCACGTAGTCCCAGGGCTCTTCCAGGAACTGCCCCACTGTCTTCGACGCGTGGCCATGCAAGTCCACCCCGACCTGCGCCATCGTTTTCACTGCGAGAGGGTGGACGCCGGTCGCCTCGGTGCCCGCGCTCGCGATATAGAAACGGTCGCCCGCCATGGAGCGCAGGAAGCCCTCTGCCATCTGACTCCGCGCCGAGTTGTGCGTGCAGAGGAACAGGTCCGGGGCCGGCCCGCTGCCCTTCATCACGAGCCCCAACCGTCACCCAAGATTTACACGCCCGTCATCGTCCCGTAACCCGCCCCGGCGACACTTCAGCTGGGTGAGCATCGCACGGGAGGCCGACATGATGACCGCGGACCGACGCCGGGTCCCGCCGGGGCCAGCCAGTCGGTGCCGCCAGCGTCTCGGCCAGGTGCTTCTCGTGGAGGACGAGCAGGATGTGGCCGAGCTGATCCGCTACAACCTCACGAAGGAAGGCTACGACGTCATCCTGTCCGGCAATGGGAACGAGGCGCTCCGGCTCGCCCGGGAGCACCGCCCCGACGTGCTCCTGCTCGACATCATGGTCCCGCAGCTCAACGGCTGGGAGGTCTGCCGGCGCATCAAGAAGGACCCCGAGCTGGCCGCGATCCCCGTG
>Ga0066698_10000557_pt1 | contig 14323 bp, 13 predicted proteins | sample GraSoiAngelo_147_FD_66457 | JGI IMG/M metagenome (GOLD analysis project Ga0066698, IMG submission 66457) | Grasslands soil microbial communities from the Angelo Coastal Reserve, California, USA - 14_1009_05_40cm | ecosystem: Environmental > Terrestrial > Soil > Grasslands | place: USA... | reverse complement strand
TGCTCCAATGAAAGGACGTGTCAGCGCGGCGAGAACGCCCAAAGCGCCGGCCGGAAGCCACTCGCCTCGCCGTGCGTGAAACATGGCGCCGATCGAGAGCGCGATGAGGAGTGACTCCGGGTACACGACGGAGAGGAAGACGCTCGTCGGAAAGACCAGCAGGTAAAGCGCGGCACGCCGTCCGGCGGCGACGTCGTGATCGATCGCGACGAGCCGGACCAGGTACCAGAGCGCGGCGAAGAGCGCCACGTTCGAGATGAGGATGCCCGCCAAAAGGTAGGCGTCGTCGCTTCCGCCGAGCACCGTCGCGAGGAGGCGCATGAGCAACGGGTACAGCGGGAAGTACGCGTTGTTGGCGGGTACAGCGCCGTACCCGTCGTGCGCGATCGCGACATACGCACCGGAGTCCCACCGCGTCGCCGCGTCGAGGAGCGGATTGGCGGACGGGTGGCACACGTCGGGGCAGCTCGTCGGGGCGGAATAGAGCGAAACCGCCAGGAGGGCGATGAGACCGGTCAGCACGCGGGTCAGGAGGAACGGCGCGAGCACACTCCGCGCGGCTGACACCGAGCGGGATGCTAGATGCTCGGGAGGTCGATCCCGTTGCGTCGCGCGAATTCGATCGCGTCCGGATACCCCGCGTCGGCGTGGCGCATCACACCGGTGCCCGGATCGGTGGTCAGCACGCGTTGCAGCTTCTCGCGGCCGAGCGGGCTTCCGTCCGCGACGACGACCATCCCCGCGTGGATCGAGTTGCCGATCCCGACGCCCCCGCCGTGGTGCACCGAGACCCAGGTCGCGCCCGAGGACGCGTTCACCAGCGCATTGAGCACCGGCCAGTCAGCGATGGCGTCGCTTCCATCGCGCATCTCCTCGGTCTCGCGGAACGGCGAGGCGACCGAACCGGAGTCGAGGTGATCGCGTCCGATGACGATGGGCGCGCTGATCTCGCCACGTGCCACGAGGTCGTCGATACGTTCGCCGAACTCGGCGCGCTCGCCGTAGCCGAGCCAGCACACGCGCGCGGGCAATCCCTGGAACGGCACGCGCTCGCCCGCGAGGCGTATCCACCGCGCGAGAGTTCGGTCCTCGGGAAAGAGCTCGAGCACGAGCTGGTCGGTGCGCCTGATGTCGGCTTCATTTCCGGAGAGCGCGACCCAGCGGAACGGACCGCGTCCCTCGGAGAAGAGCGGGCGGATGTACGCCGGCACGAATCCCGGATAGCTGAACGCATCCGCGTACCCCGCGGCGCGGGCTTCGCCCCGCAGGTTGTTCCCGTAGTCGAAAGCGACCGCGCCCCGCGAGGCGAGCGCCACGATCGCCTCGCAGTGGCGCGCCATCGAGGCGCGCGATCGGCGCACGTAATCCTCGGGATCGGAGCGGCGAAGTGCATCAGCGTCGGCCACTCCGGCGGGAACGTACCCACTGAGCGGGTCGTGCGCGCTCGTCTGATCGGTGACCACGTCGACCGCGGTGCCGCGGCGGACGAGCTCAGGCAAGACATCGGCCGCATTCGCGACGAGGCCGACGGACCGCGCGGTCCGTTCGCGGCGGTACCGTTCAACCTTGGCGAGGGCGTCGTCGAGAGATGGCGTGATCTCGTCGAGGAATCCCTGACTCCGCCGTCGCTCGGCTCGAGTGGGATCGACTTCAACGATGAGAGCCGTTCCCTCGTTCATCGTGACCGCCATCGGCTGGGCGCCGCCCATGCCTCCGAGCCCGGCGGAAACGACGAGCCGGCCGGCGAGCGTTCCGCCGAAGTGCTTCGCCGCTACCGCGGCGAACGTTTCGTACGTCCCTTGAAGGATCCCCTGGGTGCCGATGTAGATCCAGGAACCCGCGGTCATCTGTCCGTACATCGTGAGTCCGGCATCCTCGAGGCGGCGGAACTCATCCCAGGTCGCCCACCGCGGGACGATGAGAGCGTTCGCGATGAGCACGCGTGGCGCCCACTCGTGTGTGCGGAACACACCCACCGGCTTGCCCGATTGCACGAGCAGGGTTTCGTCGGACCGCAGGCGTGAGAGCGTCGCGAGGATGCGGTCGAAGGCTGACCACGAGCGAGCGGCGCGACCCGTGGCGCCGTAGACGATGAGGTCATCGGGACGCTCGGCGACGTCGGGATCCAGGTTGTTCTGGATCATCCGGAAGGCGGCTTCCTGCGGCCAGGCCAGGCAATGCAAAGAGCTGCCGCGGGGGGCCCGGACGACGCGTGCCGTGATGGTCACCTTGTCAATTGTCCGTCTAGCGGCGGTACACGCGATACGGACCGACCTGCGTGACCAGGGTGGCGTTCCGCGTCAGCGCCGCGATCAGGCTCTGCTCGAGCGGCGGCTCTTCGACCAGCTGTAGCCGGTCCTTCACGAAGACCCAGCGCAGATCGACCTCGTCGGCGAATCGTGCCGTCTCCGATGGCGTGTACGGCGTCGCGACGTCGTAGAAGTAGACGCTCGGAAGACGGGGCCGCCGGTCGAGTGCGAAAAACGCGGGGTCCTCTCCCGGAAGGAACGCGATCGCGTCGTCGGGCGGAACGTTGTCCCGGATCCAAAAGAGGATGGCGTCGAGGTCGCCAATATAAGGGCCGCGGGCCGAAAGTCCGGCGAGGGCAGGAAATTCCGATTGGATGACCGGGCCAGGCGCGTTCGCATCGACAAAGAGAAGTCGCGCATTCGTCAGCGTGTAAGCCGCGCCCGAGACCGTGAGGACCAACGCGAGGGCGACCCCGAAGAGTGGCGCCATCCGCGCGGGTGCGGGCACGAAGTGCGCGAGGTCGCGGACAAGCGCCGCGATCGCAAGGACCAGCAGCGGGAAGATGCCGAAGGTCGACCCGTTCAGTCCGAGCGACATGAGCGCGCCCAAAGCCGTACCCGCGAGCAGCACCGGAACGACCGTATCGATGCGCGCGCCCTCGCGGAATGTGCGGACGACGGCGAGGACGGACGCCGCAATGAGAATCGGCGGGAACAGGGTGTTGACGTCGACAAAACTGAGCGGGCCGGACCACCGGAGAGCGAGCGGGATCGCGAGAGCCACGACGAAGATCGGAACGCGGATGCGCTGCGCGACCCGCGGTAGCGCGATGACGAGTCCGAGGAGCAGGACTCCGGGCCAGACGATCGACGGATCGATGAACGAGCCGATGCGTTCAAGCGCGACGCCGCGGCCAATCAGCGCGAAGGACCAGGTCCAAGCGAGGAAGTGATCGATGCCGATCACGAGCTGCAACGCCATAAGCTCCGCGAAAAGGGCTGTAGCGAGACCGCCGATAAACCAGCGGAGGCCACCGCGTGCCGACGGCCGAGCCAGCGCATCGGCGACAAGCGCGACGACCGCCAGCACCAGGAACGCCCCGCCGGTGTTCTGCTTGATGAAGACCGGCACGGTCACGAGGGCGCCGGCGACCAGCCACCTCCCGGGTGTCGGGTCGTCATTCGCCGCGAGGATCACGGCGATCGCTGCGAGGATCACGACGCACGCGTCGGGGTCGTAGAACGGTGTCGTGATGATCGCGTAGACACCCAGTGGCACGAGCGGGATCGTGAGCGTCGCGGCGAGTAGGGCTGGTCGCGCGACGACGCCCGCGAGGAGCCGGCGCGCGATCGCGTAGGTCAACACCGTCGCGAGTCCGCCGAGGATCGTCGCGTATGCGACGTGCACCGCGAAATGCGGGCCGAACAGCTTGATGAGAAGCGCTTGGGTCAGGAACTCGAGCGGAGCTTGAGCGAGAGGGAACTGCGCGTACGGCACGTCGCCCGCGGCAACGCGCGTCGCGGTGTTCAGGATGTACGCGATATCGACAAGCACGGCGACCTGCGTGTTGCGCCAGAGCGTGAAGCCGGCGCTCGCCGCGAAGAGAAGGACCGGTAACAGCAGGGGAGGTTGTTTCTGGAGCGCCGCGCGACCGGCGCCGAACACGAGGCGGGAGTATAGGTGGCGAAATGGGTGCCGGACCCGCTATGCGCTGGCTCCTTCTGGGCGCGAGCGGCCTCGTCGGCACGCATCTGCGCAGAGCGCTAATGGGCCGCGACGTCGTGATGACCTCGCACCGCACCCCGCTCGAAGGCAGCGTCTCACTCGATCTCGCGAACGGCGCGGCGACCGATCGCGCCGTCAGCGAAGCCCGACCTGACGTGGTCGTCGTGGCCGCGGCGAACGCGTTCGTCGAGGGATGCGAGCGCGATCCCGCGGCGACGCGAGCGCTGAATGTCGATGCGGTTCGGCGTGTCGCTGAGGCCGCGCCTCGCGCCTTGCTCGTCGTCTTCTCGAGTGAGTACGTCTTCGATGGCGCAGCCGGTCCGTATGCAGAGGACGACGTGGTCGCGCCGATCAACGAATACGGGCGGCAGAAGGTCGCTCTCGAGCAGATAGCCCGCGAGCGCAATGATCATCTGGTGTGCCGAGTGTCCGGCGTATATGGGTGGTCCGCGGCGCGAACGAGCTTCGTCGCGCAGCTCGTCGACAGGCTTCGCGCCGGGCAGCGCTTTCGGGTCCCTGCGGATCAGCTGATCACTCCGACGCCGGCGCCGGATCTCGCGAACGCCATCGTCGAGCTCGTGGATCGCGGTGCGCGAGGGACCTTCCACGCCGCCGGGCCCGAGATCCTCGATCGCCCCGATTTCGCGCGGCGCGCCGCCGCAGCGTTCGGTCTCGATGCAGCGATGCTGGACTTCGTGCCGACCGCCCAGCTCGGACTTGCCGCACAGCGTCCTCTGCGCGCCGGATTGCGGACGGAGAAGCTCCGAAGGTTCCTGGGTCATGGTCTCGCGCACGCGGGAAAGGGCCTCGAGGCGATGCGTGATGCGGAGCCGAGCCGCTGACTCAGCCGATCTGCGGCGTGTGCGGCGCGGCAGGGTCACCTCGCGTCCGCGGGGGCGTCCGTGACTACATCACCGGCGAACGCTTTCGGCTCGCGCAGTGCCGCCGCTGCGGCTACGCGCTGACCGACCCGGTGCCGCTCTCGCTGGACCGCTACTACCCGCCGCGCTACCGGCGTTTCAATGCGCTCGCCTTCTTCGTCCTCCGCCGTCTCTACCTCCGGCGAGTCGACCGATGGGCTGCGCGCCTTCCGAAGCGTGGCGTCGCGCTCGAGCTGGGAAGCGGGACCGGGTGGATGCTCCGGGCGCTTCGCGAGCGCGGCTGGCAGGCCGTCGGAAGCGAGCGCAGCGTCGAGGCAGCGCGCGCCGCCGGGGACGTCCCGATGTTCGTCGGAGACCTCGACGCGATCCGTGAGGCGCCGCTGCTCGATCTCGTCGTCATGTTCCACGTCCTGGAGCACCTCGCCGATCCGCTCGCGGCCCTGCGCGCCATCGCGCGCCGTCTGAAGCCGGGAGGGATGCTGATCCTGGGCATCCCCAACATCGCGAGCTGGCAAGCCCGCACGATGGGCTCGTCGTGGATGCACCTCGACGTGCCTCGGCATCTCGCGCATTTCTCACCCGACGCCATCGAGCAGGCACTCCGCGCTTCGGGACTTCGCCTCGCGCATGTCGATTTCCGATCGTTCGAGCACGATCCGTTCGGCTGGGTCCAGAGCAGCCTCGATCGGCTCGGTTTCGAGCAGGGACTCCTCGTGAAGCTCCTCGCGCGGATGCCGGATCGGCGCACCGGCCGGCTCGGGACGGTCGCGGCCGTCGTCCTGGCGATTCCCCTCGGCGTCGCCGGGCTCGTTCTCGCGCTCGCCAGCTGGCCGGCGCGCGCAGGCGCGGTGATGGAGGTCTGGGCCGTTCGGGACGGCGGCTCGGAGGCCGAGCGGTCGTGAAGCAGCTGCGCGTCGCGGTCGTCGGGGCCGGCGTAACCGGACTCGTTGCCGCGCGCGAGCTGCTGGGACGGGGTCACCGCGTCGAGCTGTTCGAGCGCTGGCCGGACCGGTCCGGTCAGGCCAGCGCGTTCGACGTCGGCGGTGACGTGAGGATCGAGCGCTACCACCACCACCTGTTTCCGAGCGATCGGGAGATGATCGCGCTGCACGACGAGCTGCTGCCGGGCACGCTCGAATGGTTCCGCTCGTTCGTCGCGATCCAGTCGGGTGGCCGGCAGTGGCCCTTTAGCGGACCGACGGACCTATTGCGATACGGTCCGCTCTCACCGATGGAGCGTGCCCGGCTCGGTGCCGCGGTCCTCCGGCTCCAGCGGCGCAACGACTGGGTCCAGATGGACGACAGCCCGGCGCTCGCGTCCGGCTCGGCCGCGAAGCGGCGGCCGCGATCGACGCTCCGTCCTAGAGGTAGGTTCGGTTCTTGTCGACGATGAAGACCGGCCGGGATACCCCGTTCTTGTACGTTCGCGCGAGGTAAAGCGCGATGGTCGAAAGCGCGACGAGCGCGAAGTAGAACGTCGCGACCGACGCGAGGCTGGCGATCGTCGCCGGGCCGAGTCCCGCGAGCGCGACGACAAGCGGGAACAGGATCCCGATCGCCACCGCGAGATAGAGGATCAAGCGGAGCGGGAAGGTCGAGCTCGCGAGGAACCCCGAGACTGCGAAACGGGTCATGTTGAAGAAGTTGTAGTGCGTCTTGCCGGACGTGCGCACACCCCGTACGTAAGGCACGCCCACGCGAACGAAGCCGACGTAGCCGAGCTCAGCACGCAGGAACACGTACGTGGTGTGCGGCGCCAGGATCGCGTCGCGCACCTGCCGCGTGATCATCGCGAACTCGGCCATCCACAGCACGATGTCGCTGTCGGCGATCCTCTTGTTCAGGTAATAGAAGAGACGGCGGAAGAACGTCACGAGCACGGGCTCGATCCGGTTTGACCGGATCCCGTATGCCACATCCGCACCGCCCTCGATGGCGCGATGGAAGTCGAGCAGCAGCTCGGGTGGATCCTCGCAGTCGACGTCGATCATCGCGTAGCGGTCCGCCGTGACGAGTGAGAGCCCCGCGAGCAGTACGGCGTGGTAGCCGAAATTGCGCGAGAGCGATATGACCTTCACGCGCTCGTCGCGAGTCCTGAGCTCACAGATGCGCTCGAGGCTGCCGTCGGTGCTTCCATCGTTCACGAAAACCATCTGCCACGGCTGTCCGGGAACCGATTCGAGAACCTGACGCACCCGGTCGTAAAACGGCGCGATGTTCCCGATTTCGTTGTGGACAGGCACGATGACGGCGAGCGTGCCGCTCATTTTGCGGACGCCGTCTCGAGCGTCGATGTTCGAGCGCGGTACTGGACAAGACGGTGGTACCGGCGCGTCACGACGTCGCGCGCCGTTAGCCGGCACTGCCGGTAGTGGACGATCAGGTCGCCGATCGAATCCTCGAGCGAACGCGGAGCCCACCAGGGCCGGGCGATCCGGTCGAGCTTCGACGTGTCCATCGCATAGTCGCGTGGGTCCGATCCCTGGTGCCGCTCGATCACCCGCGCCCCGGTCACGCGCGCGACCAGTTCCGCCGCCTCACCGACCGACATGTTGAGCGCTGCCGAGTTGTAGAGGCCGGTGGCGCCGCGCTCGAGCAATCCGGCGGTGAGCGCGGCGAGGTCTCGCACGTCGATGACCGGCCGCCTCGTCGCCGGCGTTGTCATGAGGACGATCTCGCCGGTCGCGACCGCGGACGCGACCATCGCGTTCAACAGGAGGTCACCGCGAAGTACCGGAGCCGGCCCGTGGACGGTGCCGTTCCGGAGAACGAGCGCATTCGGGCGCGCGAGCGCCACGCGCTCGACGGCCACCTTCAGCTCGGAGTAGAGGGTCAACGGGCGGAGCGCGGCATCCTCACCGCAGATCTCGTTGCTCACGCCGTAGACCGACGCGGACGAGTAGACGACGAGCGGACGGTCTCCGGTGAGGTCGATGGCGCGGACCGTCGCGTCGAGGTTCACTTCCCGCGTGAGCGCGGCGTCGAGCTCGCCGAGTGGATCGTTCGACATCGCCGCAAGCAGGACGACCGCATCGCATCGCTCGATCTCGCGGCGTAGGGCTTTGGTGTCGCGGAGGTCCGCGAAGGTCTGGCGAGCGATCACCGGCAGGGAGTGCGTCGCGAAACGCACGAAGAGCGCGCTGTCGTATCCGTGCACCTCGTGACCCGCCTCCGTCAACGCCTTGGCGAGCACGGGCCCGATGTAGCCGAGATTGCCGGTGACGAGAACCTTCATGCCGTGCTCCCGGCATGCCGGCCGAGCCGGGCACGCACCGCGGCGGCGGCCGCTGAAAGTGTGCCCGCGTCGCGGTCGCGTTCCGAGAGTCGCGGCGCCGCGACCGGCCAGCGGATCGCCGCGTCCCGGTCGTCGTATCGAAAACCGAATTCGTCGGAGCCGTCGACCTCTTCCGTGAGGAGGTAACAGACGATCGCGCCCTCTTCGGTCGTGTAGCCATGTGCGACCCCAGGCGGAATGAGGATGCTCTCGGAGTCGCCGAGCTCGAGCTCTTCCTTCAGCGGTGGATCGCTCCGCAGATCGACGAGCGCCATGAAGATATTCCCGCTGGCCACGTAGCAGAGGTCGGACTGGCGCAGGTGGTAGTGCATCCCGCGAAGCGCGCCGGCGGTCGAGCTGGTCACGAGCACCTGTCGCACCTCGATCGGCTGCGAGGAGCGCCGCCACATCTCGCGGAGCGTTCCGCGCGCGTCACTGTGCGGAGCGAGCGCGCGCCGCTCGACACCCGGGATCACCCGCGGCTCACGTCAGTCGAACACCGCGACCGCCGGTACCGGACGGACGTAGCTGCCGCGAAAGCCCGCGGCACGGCTGCGCTTCACGATCTCGGATTCGAAATTCCAGGCGAGGAGCAAGAGATGGTCGACGTCCGCCGCGGCGAGCTCACCTGGGCCGACGATCCGCATCCGCGCGCCGGGGGTGTAGAGACCCCACTTCTTCGGGTTGTCGTCGACGACCGTCGGGACCGTTTCGGCTTTCATCCCCGAGAAGTTCATGAGCGTGTTTCCCTTGGCGCTCGCTCCGTACGCCCAGATGCGCTTTCCCGCCGACCGGAGCGTTCGGAGCACGCGCGCGAGCTCCGCCATGTTGTCCCGGACTCTCCCGCCGAACGCGGCATAGACCTCGCGCTTGGTGATGCCGAAACCGCGCTCCCGCTCCAGCGTCGACGTCACGCGGCTGCTCGGCTGCCGTGTCCCCGCGCGAGACGCGAAGACGCGGATCGTGCCGCCGTGGATCTCTGGGAAGTGATCGACGTCGAAGACGGTGAGCTCGTGCGCGCCGAAGAGCTCACGCAGCGGATGCAGCCCGAAATACGAGAGATGCTCGTGATATGCCGTGTCGAACTCGTTCCGCTCGATGAAGTCGATCACGTACGGCACTTCGATCACGACGATTCCGTCCGGGGCGAGCGCGATCTCGATCGAGCGGACGAACTCATGAACGTCGTCGACGTGCGCGAGCACGTTGGTCGCGGTGATCGTCTTGGGTCGACCGTAGCGCTCGACGATCTCGGCGGCGATCGCGGGACTCCAGTATTCGGGCACGGTTGGGATTCCTCGGGCCGACGCTTCGGTGGCGAGGTTCCGCGCCGGGTCCACACCGATGACGCGCATGCCGAGCGAGCGGAAGCACGAGAGCAGGAGGCCGTCGTTGCTCGCGATGTCCAGGGCCAGATCGCCGGGCGTGCCGGCCGCCGTTCGTATCGCCGTCGCCGCGAGCTTCGCGCAATGGTCGCGGAACGTCTGCGTCGTCGAGCTCACGTAGAGGTAATTGCGAAACATGAGATCGCGATCGACGACGCGCGTGAGCTGCGAGAGACCGCAGCGGACGCAGATCTGAAGCGCGAGCTCGGCGACAGGCTCGGGGGTCGCGAGGTCCTCGTCCTTCAGATAGGAGTTCGCGAAGGGCGTCGCACCCATGTCGAGATACCGAGTCATGTCCGACGAGCCACAGATGCGGCAGCGATCATGGGCTCTGGCGAGGCCATCGCGCGAGCGGTCGGTTTGCACCGTCGAAACACTAGGTGACGGCTCGCGGAATCCGCGTTGCTGGCGAGGATCATGGCCCGAGTTGGCCGATAATTCGGTCGTGGATCCCCTCACCCTGGCCCTCAATGCGACGCCCGCCTTCGTCGCCAGCGCGGTCGAGTTCGTCGAGGCCACGACGATCGTCCTCGCCGTCGGTGTGACCCGTGGTTGGCGCGCCCCCCTCATCGGCACGATCGCGGCAACCGCCACGCTGGCGGTCGTCGTCGCCACGGTTGGCGTCGCGCTCGTGACGATAGTCCCGGAGCATCTCTTGAAGGGAGTCGTCGGGGCGCTGCTCCTGCTCTTCGGCCTGCGCTGGCTCCGCAAGGCGGTACTGCGGTTCGCGGGGATCGTCGCGATCCACGACGAAGAGCTGGTCTACCAGCGCGAGCTTGCCGAGCTTCGCGCGAAAGGGCTCAAAAGGAACGAGTTCGACTGGGTCGGCTTCGTCATCGCCTTCAAGGCCGTCCTTCTCGAGGGCACCGAGGTCGCGTTCATCGTCATTGCCTTCGGGGCGGCGGGTGGCGCCGCTCTCGTCTCCGCGACCATCGCGGCGATCGTCGCCGGCATCGTCGTTATCGCGATCGGCGCGGCTCTGCGCCAGCCACTGACGATGGTCCCCGAGAACTGGTTGAAGTTCGGCGTCGGCGCGATGCTCTGCAGCTTCGGTGTCTTCTGGTTTGCCGAGGCCCTGGGCATGGAGTGGCCTGGCGATGCTCTTTCGATCCCATTCGTCGTCGCGTCGTTCCTCGGCGCGAGCTGGCTTGCCGTACGCATGCTCCGGGCGCTCCTGCCGCAAGGCGCAGAGGTCGAAGCGCGCAATGTTTAGGACGCTCTGGTCCACGCTCTACGGCTTACTGGTCGACGACGGTCAGCTTGCGATCGGCGCGCTCGTTGCCCTGGCCATCACCTGGGGCATTGCCTACGCCGGCGGCGATGGCGGTCGGGATGTGACCGGTTGGGTGCTGCTTGTGATGGTGCTCGGGCTCGTGGTCGCGAATCTCTACCGCGCGGGCGTCGACGTTCGCCGCCGCGTGAGCTCCGCCCAGCGGTAGCACGCGTGCTCGTGGTCGTTCCGGATTCCGACGGCCTGCATGAACGACTCGACGATGGTTGGTCCCACGAAACGAAACCCGCGTTTCTTGAGGTCCTTGGATAGCTCGTCCTTGTCCTCGAAGCCCCAGACGTAGCGATCGAAGGTCCCGAGCTCCTTCCGCAAGACGAGGAGCGCCTTCGCGTTGCCGATGGCCGCCTCGATCTTCGCGCGATTCCGGATGATCGACTCATCTTTCATGAGGCGAGCCACGTCCTTCGAGGTGAATCGTGAAACCTTGAGCGGATCGAATTTGGCGAACGCACGCCGAAACGCATCGCGCTTGCGAAGGACGGTTTCCCACGACAGTCCGGCCTGCATGCCCTCGAGAATCAAGAATTCAAATAGGAGTCGGTCGTCGTGCACCGGCGTTCCCCACTCGACGTCGTGATAGCTGAGAAGCGGCTCTCGCGAAGCCCACGCACAGCGGCGACGCAGCGCCGAGGGACCCCGCGACGCGGGGTGCCGGCCGCCAGGCCGGGGGGTCCCTGCGGCGTAGAGAGGGTTTCGGCGCTGCGTCGCCGTAGTCGGCGGTGTTACGCGCCGCCCCACTTCTGCAGCAGCTCCGGAAGCTCGGCGAGTCGAGTGATCTCGGCGCTGGGCACGGCGACCGACGAGGGGAATCCTGATTCGTTCTTTCTCCAAACACCGCGCATTCCGGCATCAAGTGCGCCCGAGACGTCATCGACCATGCGGTCGCCGACCATGACGCATTCCTCCGGCATCACGTCAAGGCGGCGCGCAACCTCCGCGAACACGCTTCGGTGCGGCTTGGAGTGGGGAAGATCGGATGTGTAGACGATCGCGTCGATGAGCGCAGCGAGGCCGTGCGTGGCGAGGTCGGCGTTGTGCCAGTCCGCGGCCCACCAGGTGTTCGAGAGAAGGCCAAGGCGGTATCCCCGCTCGCGGAGGGTGCGCAGGACGCTCGCCGCGTCCGCGTCGACCGTCGACCACCCCGCAATCGCCTTCGCGTAGCCATCCATCGCGCCGAGGAGCTCCGCGCCGCTGACCGGCACGCCCAAACGGTCGAAGGCCTCGCGGACAAGCCCCGTCGGCGGACCACTCCAGTGTTCGGTGTCGACCCTTCGCCAGTGCTCGCGCTCGGCTTCGCGCATGGCCATCACGTACGCATCACGTGACGGCCATTTCCGATCCGCGAACTGAGTCACGAGGTGGTCGTACGACGCTGCCCATTTCTGCTCGGCGCCGCTCTCCCAATCGGACCAATGGACGAGCGTGCCACCGAGGTCGAAGATCACGCCGCGCGGGATCGCCACGCGCTGAACAATACGAAAGCACAACGGAAATCAGGGACGCAGGTCCGCGGGACGATCGCGACTAGGCGGGCATCGCCTTGCGCACGCGGTCGCGCGTGAGCGGGACCGAGCGGACGCGTGCACCACTCGCCGCGTAGACCGCGTTCGCGATGGCGGCGGCGGTCGGCACCGCGCCGGGCTCTCCGACGCCGGTGGGTGGTGCGGACTCGTCGCCCTCGACGAGAACCTCGATGGATTCGGGCGCGTCGCGGAAGGTGGCGATCGGATACGTGTCCCATCCCGTGTTGACGATCCGGCCATCGCGCTGAAGGAGCTCTTCCTTGAGCGTCCACGACGCCGATTGCTGGATGCCGCCTTCGATCTGATTGCGGACTCCTTCCGGATTCACCGTCTGACCTGGGTCGACAACGCACCAGACCCTGACGAGCCGAACGGCACCGGAAAGCGAGACCTCGACCTCGGCGATCTGGGCGATGTAGGTGCCGTGATAGACGGTGCAGGCGAGGCCTTTCCCGCGCCGTCCGCTCGGGCGTTCCGCCCACGCACTGCGATTAGCGACGCGTTCGAGGACGCGGCGGAATCGCGGGTCTTCGATGTGGTGGAGACGGAAGGTGAGCGGATCCTGCCCCGCCGCGACAGCCAGCTCATCGACGAACGATTCGATCGCGAACACGTTCTCGGCTGCGGCCAGCGAGCGGAAGTTCGCGGTGCGAAGCCGTGTCGGCTCGATGTGCAGCCGCACCGCCATGGGGAAGCCGGCATAGGGCGGGATCGCGTTCCGGCCGGAGGTCACCCCGAGGACCTGCGGGTCGAGCCCAGCCGCGGTGTGGACGTTGGTGTGCTCCTCGTACTGCCACGCCGCAATGCGGCCCGCGGCGTCGAGGCCCGCTGAGATCTCGAGGACGGCCTCCGGGCGGGAGGGCGACCACGCGAACTCCTCCTCCCGCGTCCACTGGAGCAGCACCGGCCGACCCGAACCCTTGGAAAGGATCGCGGCCTCGACCGCCGCGTCGGCGTGACTGTTGCGACCGTAAGTCCCGCTCGTGATCTGCGGAAGGACCCGCACCTTCCGCTCGGGAATGCCGATCGTCTTCGCGACCTGCTCGCGCACCCCGAACGGGCGGTGCGTGCCCACGTACATCGTCGCGCCATCGCTGCGCACGTCGGCCACCGCCGCGCTCGGGCCGATCGGCGCGTTGGCGATGGGAGGCAGCACGTACGTCTGCGCGAGGCGGAGCGCCGCCGCGCGAAGCCGCTCGTCGACTCCGTCGTCAGATCTCATCGGGACCTCGGCGGTGGGACCGTCGACGGCTCGCGCCAGCCAGTCGATCTCCAGGGCGGCCGCGGCGGCCCGCGCCTGCTCCTCCCGCTCGGCCACGACCCCGACCACATCTCCTTGGCGCACGACGTCGATGACCCCGGGCATCTGTCGCGCGGCATCGTCCTTGACCGCGCGAATCTTCGCGCCGCGCACCGGCGGGCGCGCGATCGCGCCGCGGGCCATCCCCGGGATCCGGAGATCGGCGACGAACGTCGCTCGTCCGGTGACGATGTCGCGAGCCTCGAGGCGCGACATAGCGCGGCCTGAGTACCGCCGTCGCTCTTCGGGCATCGGCGCGACACGATCCGGAACCGGTCCGGCGAGCGGCTCTGAATCGAGGAGATCGCCGTATGCCACCCGCTTGCCGCTGCCCACGACCATGCCTGCATCGGTGTCGAGCTGTTCCCTCGCGACACCGAGCTTTGCGCTTGCGCGGGCGATGAGCTCGTGACGCGCGAATGCCGCGGCCTTGCGAAGGAGCGGCGTCTCCTGCGCGACCGAGCGGCTGCCGAACGTCCCGAAGTCGAACGGAACGCGGTCGGTATCGCCGAGCACGACGTTCACGCGCTCGATCGGCACGTCGAGCTCGTCGGCCACGATCTGAGCGAAAGCCGTCCGAAGGCCCTGACCGAAGTCGATCTTCCCCGAGAACGCGGTCACGGTCCCGTCGCTCCCGATCTGGATGCGCTGCTCGAGCCGCTCGGGCTCGCGCTGGTCCCACATCAGGACGGAG
>Ga0066698_10000555_pt1 | contig 14329 bp, 16 predicted proteins | sample GraSoiAngelo_147_FD_66457 | JGI IMG/M metagenome (GOLD analysis project Ga0066698, IMG submission 66457) | Grasslands soil microbial communities from the Angelo Coastal Reserve, California, USA - 14_1009_05_40cm | ecosystem: Environmental > Terrestrial > Soil > Grasslands | place: USA... | reverse complement strand
GGCCGGGCGCGCCAACCAGAGTATTCTAGCCAGCACAGCGGCGTTCGGCACGCCCGATTGTCCTCGGGGCGAGGTGAGCCATGAAACGAGTGTTGATGCTGACCGGCGACGTGAACCTCATGAACGTCACCGACGCGCAGGTGCCGTTCGCGCGCATCGAGGACACGCTCCACCGGGCCGACGTGCTGTTCGGTAATCTGGAGTGCTGCTTCTACGAGCCCGTCGACGGCCATTCGCTGGAGCACGAGGGCTTTCACGCGCCGCTGGCCTCGGCCCGGGCGCTCGTCATCGGCGGCTATCGCGCGGTCGGCACGGCCAACAACGTGAACTACGGCGAGGAGGCGATCCGTTCGTCGCTCCGTCAGCTCGCGAGCGTCGGCATTCGGAGCACGGGCGCGGGCCTGGATCGCCGGGCCGCGCGCGCACCGGCGATCGTCACGCACGAGGGCCTGCGTTTCGGATTCCTGCAGCGGACGTCGGTCTACTGGGCCACCGGCCACGAGGCCACCGACGATTCGCCCGGCGTCGCCGTGCTCACGGGACGCACCGCGTACGAGCCGATGCTCCAGACGCGGCGCGCCGGCCTGCCGCCCGCGAACCGTCCCGGGCTGCCCCCCGCGATCATCACCTGGACGGACGCCAGGTCGCTCGCCGAGTTCACGGCCGACCTTCGCGCGCTGCGGGCCCAGGCCGACATCGTGGTCGCCTCCCATCACTGGGGACTGTTCGAGGACGTCCTCGACTATCAGGCCGAGATCGCCCACGCCGCGATCGACGCCGGCGCCGACGTGGTCATGGGCCACGGACCGCACTACGCGTGCGCGGTCGAGATGTACCGGGGCAAGCCGGTCTTCTACGGGCTCGGCAGCTTCTCGTTCCACACCGGGCACGGCGGCCGGGCTCATGGGGACTGGGTTGGCATGCTGGCCCGCCTCACCTTCGACGACTCCGAGCTCCTCGAGGTGGCGTTCTCGCTGGTGCGCCACCACGAGAGCAACGAGACCTACGTCTGCGAGCTCGGACAGGACAAGGAGGCGGTCGAGCAAGTCACGCGACGGTGCGACAAGCTCGGCACCGCGCTCGCGATCCGCGGCAGCGAGATGATCGTGTGGAAGGCCTGACCGCGTCAGCGCGGGCGGTGGTCGAGCGTCTCGTCATCGAGGGTGTACAGGATGGCGGCGTGGCCCATCTCGTCCACCGTCCGCTCGCCCCAGCGCACGGGCTGGGGCGGCCGATTGGGGTTCCGCGCATTGCCCGCGGAGTTGTCCCACGCCGCCAGGAGCTCGATCCACGCGCCCTGGGGTAGCGGCACGGGCGATCGGTAGAAGTAAAACCCTTGCCAGTTGAAATCCCAGTCGTCGATGTGCACGAGCGGTCGCGTCGACTCGTCGGGCAGCTTCGCCCACACCTTCATCTCGCGCCCCAGCAGGTGCATGTGGGGATGGATGGCGATGAGCCTCATCGGCCGGTGCACGAACAGGGAGGACTCGATCTCGTGGCGCGGGACCTCGGCGGGAATGGTGAAGCTGAACGAGCCGACGCGCGCGAAGTGCAGCCGCTTGCGCAGAGCAGCCGCCGCGGCATCGCTATCCGCACTCGGTGATCTTGAACTCGACCCGCCGATCGAGCGCATCGCGCGCATCGTCGGTTCCGGTGCCCACGAGGTTCTCGCGGAAGCCCATCCCCGACGCCTTCGTGCGCGAGGCGAGCTCCGGCGCCTCCGTGTCGAGGCGCTTCTTGATGTACGCGGCGCGCTGCAAGGAGAGACGGTCGTTGTAGGCCTGCGATCCGGTCCGGCTCGTGTGGCCCACCACGTTCATGCACACCTTGGCCACCGCCGCCTGCCGCGCGATCTGCCGCAGCCAGAAGCCGTACGGCCCGCTCACTTGAGGATCGAACCAGAAGTTGGTCGTCCCGGGATTGAACAAGAACTTCACGCCCAGGTTGTTGTTGCTCAATCCGAACGCGACAACCTTGCCGAAGGCGTCCTCTGCCTCAGTCGCGCGGCCGAGCTTCCACGAGGCAAGGTAAATCCCGTTGAGCACCCGCAGCTGCTCGCCTCCGGGCTTGGCCGCCGCGGTCTGATAGAGCGCGAGGGCATCCTGATAGCTGTCGCTGTTGTAGGCAGCAGTCGCCTCGCTGACCGTGGTCGCCGTGGCCACGCGCTCGAAGTAGATCGACTCCGCTGGACGACCGGGTGGCGTTTGGGAGGTCGCGATGTACCCATCGACCACCTTGTCCTTCACCACGATGGGGCTGTCGCGATAGTACGGTGTTGGGGTCGTGTCCAGCCCCTCATCGCGCGCCCGCGACGACGCCTGGGCCAGGACCAGTCCGTCCTTCAAATCGGTCAGCGCCAGATTGAGCTGGAACACCTGAGGGGCGCCCGCTTGGCTACCTGCGACCCGCGTCATCGTCCCGGTCAACAGATACTGTGCCTGGCTCAGGTTGGCGCCCTGGAAGGGCATGACGTCGAACTGCGAATAGTTGCTCTGGAGCCGCTCCGTCACCCGTTGCTCGAACAGGCGCGTCGCGCCGGTCTGCTGGCCGGAGGTGGCGTCGACCATCGGATCGATCACCACGCCTCGCTTGGCTTCGGGCTTGGTCGCCGGCGCCGGTCGTTGCTGCAGCAGCTGAGCCAGCAGGCCGTCCGTCGCGACGACCACCGCCTCGTCGAAACTCCGCTCGGATGTGTCGCTGGTCGCCATCGGAGTCGGCGGCGGCGGTGGAGCCGGCTTGGCGCAGCCGGCGACGATCAGGAGCATGCTCGCGTAGGCCGAGAGCCTGCGAATCATCATCGGCAATCCCTTCGGAGGAACGTCTGCTCCTCGTCCGTCAATGATTCACCCAGCGACGCGCGCTCCAAAATATCACTGCAGCGGCGTGAGCCCGCATGCGTCGGTCGAGCGGCCGGGGCCTTCGGCGCCGCGGGAATGCGGGTCGTGTCGCGCGGCCATTCACTCGATGTTCCCTCTTTCGAGAAGACGACGGCCCCATAGGACTCCGAACATTGGGGTGCCGCGGTGCAGATGACCTTCCCGGCCAGCGATCCGAGCACGTCGATGTCGCGCCGCTCATCGGAAACGATCGCGAGGAACTCGGCGTTCTTCGGCCATTGCATGTCCGGCAGCTTCAACGCCTGCCCCGCCCGGATGCGATTGCTCGTGTCCGCCGCCCTGGGGAATAGCACAGCCACGAACAGCGGGGCATTGTCGGATTGGTTGACCGAAGCGGCCAGCACATACACGTAGCCGGGTCTGGACGACCCGATGCGGACGGCTCCTCTGTCGACGGTGGCGGTGACCGAGTGCGCGCGACTACGGCCTTCGAAGATTTCGGTCAACATCTGTCGCGGGCTGACGGGCTTGTCGGGCGCGGGAGGAGACGGCGGGGGCGCCGGCAGGCTGGCCGGCTGCGTCACCTGGTCTCGTGGTGTTTGGTCAGAAACGGCGAGGCGCTTCTCATTCCGCGGGAAGAAAAACCATCCGGCGCCTATCCCCGCGATGAGTACGATCCCGGCCAGGACATAGCGCGCCAGCCGGCGTCTTCTCGCACGTTTCGAAGCCGTAAGCCATCGAGTGACGTCGGCCAGCGAGGCGTCCCCGCCCGCCTGAGCCGGCATCGCAACCGTCGGTTCGCCGTCGTCGGGGTTTGGCGTCACGCTCATCGGTAGGGCTCCGGACCTCGAAGTCCTACGCGACTATAGCTCAACAGCAGCGCGCTCAATACGAGCTATGCGGCGTCCGACGGTGCTTTCGCGAGCAGACGCCCGAAGGCGGGCAGGCGATAGGCGCTGTCGAACGCACGCAGCATCGCCCAGAACGAGGCCTGGTTCGTGGTCACCACCGGCTTCTTGAACTCATTCTCCCAGGCCGCGATCGACGGCATCGTCGGGAAGTTGCCCCCGGGAACCACGAAGACCTCGATCTCCCGCCGATCGATCCGCGCGAACGCATCGCGCGCGTGCTCCGGGCCGAGCTGCCCGATCGCATACGCGTCGGTCGCGCGAAATCCCTCGAGGGCGATCGTGTCGAGCCCGTGCTTCGTCTTGAAGTAGTGGGCGGCGCGCTCGTTGACCGCATCCGAGTACGGCGACACGATGGCCACGCTCCGCGCTCCAAGGGCGCGGACGGCGCGGCCGACCGCCTGCGCCGATGTGATCGCCGGAACGCCGGCGCCGGCGGTCATCCGCTTCGCGACGACGTCGTCGTAGTCGTCGGCAAAGAGACTCGCCGACGTCTGCGCCAGGATCACCATCTCGACTCGGGCGGTTCCCAGGAGTTGCGACTGATAGTCGATGTCCTCGTCCCGGCTCGGCGAGAAGCTCCCGGCGCCGCTCGATTTGAGGCGCCCGATATGCGCCTGGTAGATCACCGGCAAGAGCCGGCACTCCATCTCGACCGTCGTATTCGTGGACGGGATCAGCACGCCGAAGTGTCGAGTCATGTGCAGGCGCCTTTCTGGTGTGCGACGCGTTCGAGGCTCACACTGCCCGCGCGGAGCTCTGATAGGTCATAAACTGTGGTCTGTCAACACCCACCGCAACGTCTCACGCGCTCGGCAAGACGTCGCGCGCGATTCTGACGTCGACGTCGTGCTAGACTCCCGCGTCAGGCGCGGTGACCGCAACGAGCTCCGGAGGAGAGCGCCATGAAACGCCCGTTCGTCATCGTCATGGGGCTGCTGGTCGCCGGCGCCGCCGTGCTGGGCTACGCCTACCTGTCGTTCGGTCAGTCCGACGCGGGCTGGATCACCCTCATCGACGGCGCCAAAGGCCTGGAGAACTGGAACCGCATCGGCGACGCCAACTGGCGGGCGGAAGACGGCGCGATCGTCGCCGACCGCGGCAAGGGCGGCTTTCTCGTCTCGAAGAACGCCTACAGGGATTTTCAGATCCGAGCGGAGTTCTGGGCGGATCACACCACGAACAGCGGCGTCTTCATCCGCTGTAGCGATCCCAATGCGATCACCGCGATCAACGCCTACGAGGTGAACATCTACGATCAGCGCCCCGACCCGTCCTACGGCACGGGCGGCATCGTCAACGTGGCCAAAGTCTCGCGGATGCCCAAGGCCGGCGGGAAATGGAACACCTACGAGATCACGGCCAAGGGGGCGCAGCTCACCGTCGTGCTGAACGGCGTCCAGACCGCGAACGTCCAGGACAGCTTGCACGCCCAGGGACCCTTCGCCCTCCAGTTCGGCAACGGCCCTAACGACGCGCCCGGCGGGGTGATCAAGTGGCGCAAGGTGCAGATCAAGCCGCTGTAGGGTTGAGGGCTATCGGGGACCGCGGACGGGCGCTTGCCTTCGTGATCATGATCGCGGATATTCACAGCACCGCACCGCAACTCCGGGAGGAAAGACTATGGCGCGCTTGACCATCAACGGCAAAACGCTAGAGGTCCACGTCGGTCCCAGCACGCCCTTGTTGTGGGCGATCAGGGAGCAGGCCGGCCTCACCGGCACCAAGTACGGATGCGGCGTCGCGATGTGTGGCGCCTGCACGGTGCACCTCGACGGCAAGGCGGTCCGCTCCTGCGTGCTGCCCGTCGCCTCGGCGGAGGGCAAGCAGATCACCACGATCGAGGGCCTGGCGAGCGGCAGCGTCCTGCACAAGGTCCAGAAGGCCTGGGTCGACTACGACGTGCCCCAGTGCGGCTACTGCCAGGCCGGGATGATCATGGCCGTGGCGGCGCTGCTGAAGGACAAGCCGAAGCCGACCGACGCCGACATCGACGCGGGGATCACCAACATCTGTCGCTGCGGCACGTTCCAGCAGGTGCGCGAGGCCATTCACGCCGCGGCGAAGGCATAGGGGGAGAGCCATGATCACCAACACCCCGAAGATCGATCGACGCTCGTTCGTCATCGGCACGGCGGCTGTCGGCGCCGGGCTCGCCCTCGGCCTGAAGATCCCGTTCGGCGCCGGCGTCGTGCGGGCCCAGGACGGCTCGCCCGAGATTAACGCCTGGGTGGTCATTCGTCCGGACGACACGGTCGTGGTCCGGGTCGCCCGCTCCGAGATGGGGCAGGGCACGCTCACCGGTCTGGCGCAGATGGTCGCCGAGGAGCTCGAAGCCGACTGGACGAAGGTGACCACCGAGTATCCGACGCCCGGCCAGTCGGTCGCGCGCAAGCGCCCGTGGGGCAACTTCTCGACCGGCGGCAGCCGCGGCATCCGCGAGTCGAACGAGTACGTCCGCAAGGGCGGCGCCACAGCTCGCGTGATGCTGGTGCAGGCCGCGGCAAACGCCTGGGGCGTGCCGGCCGCCGAGTGCAGCGCCGCCAACAGCGTCATCACGCACAAGCCCACCGGTCGCACGACCACCTACGGCAAGGTGGCGGAGGCCGCCGCGAAGCTGGCGCCGCCGGCCGAGGTGGCGCTCAAGGATCCGAAGGACTGGAAGATCATCGGCAAGTCGGTGAAGCGCCTGGACACCGTGCAGAAGGTGACCGGCGCGCAGATTTACGGGTTCGATCTCAAGATGCCGGGGATGCTCAACGCCGCGATCAAGGACTGTCCGGTGTTCGGCGGCAAGGTGAAGAGCTTCGAGGCCGCCAAGGCCCAGGGCATGCCGGGCGTGAAGCACGTCGTGCCGGTCGGCGACTCCGCGGTCGCGGTCGTCGCCGAGACGTGGTGGCAGGCCAAGACCGCCCTCGACGCGATGCCGATCGTCTGGGACGAGGGCGCCAACGCCAAGGTGTCGAGCGCCACGATCGCCGACATGCTGAAGGAAGGCCTCGACGCCGATCAGGCGTTCGTGCGGACGCAGGTCGGCGACGTGAAGGGCGCGATCGCCGGCGCCGCCAAGAAGGTGGAGGCGGTGTACGCGTACCCGTTCTTGAACCACGCGCCGATGGAGCCGATGAACGCGACGGCCAAGTACACGGCCGACAAGTGCGAGGTGTGGGTGCCCACGCAGAACGGCGAGGCCGCGTTCGCGGCGACGTTGGCGGCCTCCGGCCTGCCGGCCGACAAGTGCGAGGTCTACAAGATCATGGTCATCGGCGGCGGCTTCGGCCGACGCGGCGCCTTCCACGACTACGTGACGCAGGCCGTGCTGATCGCCAAGCAGGTGCCCGGCACGCCGGTGAAGCTCCTGTGGTCGCGCGAGGAAGACATGACGCACGGGCGCTATCACCCGGTCATGCAGGCGAAGATGCGCGGCGGGCTCGACGCGAGCGGCAATCTGGTCGGCCTGCACATGCGCCTGTCGGGCCAGTCGATCCTCGCCTCCGTGTTCCCGCAGAACCTCCAGGACGGCCGGGACAACGCCACGTTCCAGGGTCTCGATCCGAGCGGCGATTTCACGCTCGGCTACACCGTGCCCAATCTCCTGATCGACCACGCGATGCGTAACACGCACGTCCCGCCCGGATTCTGGCGCGGCGTCAACATCAACCAGAACGCGATCTTCCTGGAATGCTTCATGGACGAGCTCGCGCTGGCCGCCGGTCAGGACGCGCTGGAGTTCCGGCGCAAGTTGATGACCAAGCATCCCAAGCACCTCGCGGTGCTCAACGCCGTGGCCGACCGGGCCGGATGGGGCAAGCCGGCGCCGCAAGGCGTGCACCGCGGTCTGGCGCACATGATGGCCTTCGGCAGCTACGTGGCGGCGTGCGCGGAGGTGTCCGTGACCGGCGGCGACAAGGTGAAGGTGCGGCGCATCGTCTGCGCGACCGATCCCGGTCACGCCGTCAACCCGGCGCAGATCGAGCGGCAGATCGCCGGGTCGTTCGTCTACGGTCTGTCGGCAGTCTTCATGGAAGAGTGCACGGTGAAGGACGGCGCCATCGAGCAGACGAACTTCAATACCTTCGACTCGATGAAGATCGCACAGATGCCGAAGGTCGAGTCGGTCATCATGCCGTCCGGCGGATCCTGGGGCGGCGTGGGCGAGCCGACGATCTGTGTGGCGGCGCCGGCGGTCCTGAACGCCATGTTCCGGGCGACCGGCAAGCGCATCCGCACGTTCCCGCTCAAGAACCACGGCTACCAGATGGTGTGAGTGATGCGTAGTATCGTGGCCGCCGCGATCGGGCTCGCCTCGATCGCGACGGCCACTGTCGCCTCGGCCGAGCCGCCGGCCGGCGCCGCGGCGTGCTCGGGCTGTCATCCCTCGTCGGCGCGCGTTTCCTCGCCGGTCCCGCGACTCGCCGGACGCGATCGCGCCGAGATCGTCAAGGCCATGCAGGACTTCCGCTCTGGCGCGCGCGCGGGCACCGTCATGGACCGCATCGCCAAGGGATTCACCGACGCGGAAATCCAGGCGATCGCAGCATGGTACGCGGAGCAGAAATGACGCGCAGCCGCCGAGCGTTTCTCAGGCTGGGCGTCGCGGCCACGGCCGCGGCGGTCCTGCGCTCGCGGCCGGCGCGCGCTCAAGCGACCGGGCCTCGCGTCGTCGTCGTTGGCGGTGGCTTCGCCGGCGCGAGCTGCGCCCGCGCGCTCCGCCGCGCCGACCCGCGCATCGCGGTCACCCTGGTCGAGCCGAACGCGACATTCGTCGCGTGCCCGTTCAGCAACTCGGTGATCAGCGGCCTGCGCGAGCTGTCCGCGCAGCAGTTCACCTACGAGCACGTCGCCGCCGACGGCATCACGATCGCCCGCACCACCGCAACCGCCGTCGACGCCACGGCGCGATCGGTCACGCTTGCCGACGGCGCGCGGCTCGCCTACGAGCGGGTGGTGCTCGCACCCGGCATCGACATCAAGTGGGGCGCGCTCCCCGGCTACGACGAGGCGGCGGCCGCCCAGATGCCGCACGCGTGGCGCGCCGGCGAGCAGACCCTGCTGCTGCGACGCCAGCTCGAGGCGATGGACGACGGCGGGCTCGTCGTCATCTCGGCGCCGGCGAATCCGTTCCGATGCCCGCCCGGGCCTTACGAGCGCGCCAGCCTGATCGCGCACTTCCTCAAGATGAAGAAGCCCAAGTCCAAGCTGATCGTGCTCGACGCGAAGGACGCGTTCTCGAAGCAGCGGCTGTTCCAGGCCGCCTGGGCCGAGCTCTATCCGGGCCTGCTCGAGTGGGTGCCGCTCTCCAAGGGCGGCAACGTCACCTCGGTCGACGCCGCGACGCGTACGCTGACCACCGATTTCGGCCGGCACCAGGCGAAGGTGGCCAACGTCATCCCGCCGCAGAAGGCGGGCCGCATCGCCGAGGTCGCCGGCGTCGCCGATCGCAGCGGCTGGTGCCCGATCGACCCGGTCACGTTCGAGTCGAAGCTGCAGGCCAATATCCACGTCATCGGCGACGCGGCGATCGCCGGCGCGATGCCGAAGTCGGCGTTCGCCGCGAACTCGCAGGCCAAGGTGTGCGCCGCCGCGGTCGCCGCGCTTCTGGCGGGCGGCACGCCGTCGAGCCCCAAGCTGATCAACACCTGCTACAGCCTGGTCGCGCCGGACTACGGCATCTCCGTCGCCGGCGTCTACCAGCCGACCAGCGGACAGCTCGCCGACGTCCCGGGCGCCGGCGGGGTGAGCCCGTCGGACGCGCCGCGCGAGACGCGCAAGGCGGAGGCCGTGCTCGCCGAGGCCTGGTTCCGCACGATCACCTCCGAGGCGTTCGGGTGAGATTTGCCGTGGCCCTCGTCGCCGCCTGCTGCGCGGTGAGCACGGCGAGCGGCGGCGTGGCGAGGGCGCAAGACTCGATCCCGACGTCGCTCACCGGCGCCAGAGGCGATCCCGCGCGCGGCCGTGCGATCGTCACCAATCGGCAGCTCGGCCTTTGCCTGCTCTGCCACAGCGGACCGTTCCCGGAGGAGCGCTTCCAGGGCAATCTCGCGCCCGATCTCGCCGGCGCCGGCAAGCGCTGGTCCGAGGGGCAGCTGCGCCTGCGGATCGTCGATTCGAGCGGAATCAACCCGGCCACGATCATGCCGGCGTATCATCGAATCGATGGGCTCGCGCGGGTGGCGCCGGCGTGGCGCGGCAAGCCCGTCTTGACCGCCGAACAGATCGAGGACGTGGTGGCCTTCTTGACGACCTTGAAGGATTGATGGACCGCGAGACCTCGCGTCGCGCATTCTTGCAGGCCGCGGCGACCGGGCTGGGGCTCGGGGCCGTCATCACCGTCGCGCCCGCGCACGCGACGCCCGAGGCGATGGAGGATGCCATCCGCAAGATCGTCGGCTCGTCGCGTGTCTCGAAGGGCCGGGTGAAGCTCGAGCTGCCGCCGCTCTCCGAGAACGGCAACACCGTGCCGCTCACGGTCAGCGTCGAGAGCCCGATGACGCCGGCCGACCACGTGCGCGCGATCCACGTGTTCACCGAGCTCAACCCGCAGCCCGAAGTGGTGAGTTTCCGCTTCGGGCCGCGGGCCGGGCAGGCGCGCGTGTCGACGCGCATCCGGCTCGCCACCACGCAGACGGTGACCGCAGTCGGCGAGCTCAGCGACGGCTCGTTCTGGTCCGCCAGCGCCGCGGTCGTGGTGACCTTGGCCGCCTGCCTCGAGGACGCGTAGCCGTGTCCAGCGCGCTCGTCAACGTGCCGCCCCGGGCCCGACGCGGCGAGGTCATCGAGATCAAGACCTTGATCTCGCACCCGATGGAGACCGGATATCGCCGCAACCAGCTCGGCGCGCGGATCCCGCGCGATATCATCCGTCTCTTCGTGTGCACCTACAACGGCACGGAGGTCTTCCGAGCCGAGCTTCACCCGGCGATCGCCGCCAACCCGTTCCTCGTCTTCTCGACCGTCGCCACCGAGAGCGGGACCATCGCGTTCCAGTGGACCGGCGACAACGGCTTGTCGGCGACCGAGTCGGTCGCGATCGTCGTCGATTGAGCGGGCACGGCGCCCGGCTCCTCGGCGCGTCGGCGCTGACCCTGCTCGCCTGGACGGCGTCGGCCGGTGAGATCCCGCCGGCCGAGCGCCGCTCGGGCTACGACTTCATGAGCCGCGAGACGCGCGCGATGCAGGACGACGACACCGTCAATCCCGGGATGCTCGGGGTGCTCGAGGGCGGCACGTTGTGGGCTCGCAAGACGGGCACAGCCGGGCGCGCCTGCGCCGACTGCCATGGCGACGGGCGCGCCAGCATGAAGGGCGTCGCCGCGCGCTATCCGGCGTTCGACGCCGCGCTGAAGCGGCCGGTGAACCTCGAGCAGCGCATCAACCTCTGCCGTACCGAGCGGCAGCAGGCGCCGGCGCTCGCCCACGAGAGCCGCGAGCTCCTCGCGCTCACGGCGTTCGTGGCGCGTCAGTCACGCGGCGTGCCGATCGATGTTGCGGTGGACGCGCGCACAAAGCCGTTCATCGACAATGGCCGCGCCGCGTTCTACCGGCGTCAGGGCCAGCTCAACCTTGCCTGCAGCCAGTGTCACGACGAGAACTGGGGCAAGCGGCTGGCCGGCAACGCGATCCCCCAGGCGCATCCGACGGGCTATCCGGTCTACCGTCTCGAATGGCAGAGCCTCGGCTCGCTCCAGCGCCGGCTGCGCAACTGCCTGGTCGGGATCCGCGCCGAGTCGTACGAGTACGGCGCGCCCGAGCTCGTCGAGCTCGAGCTGTTTCTGATGTGGCGCGCCCGCGGGATGACGATCGAGACGCCCGCTGTCCGTCCCTGAGCTCAGGCGAGAGCGCCGGTGAGCAGCGTTCCCTCCACGTCGCCGAGCTTCGCCCGCAACAGGTGCGCGACCGTCGGGGCGACGTCGCGGCTGCGAATGGTCCCGATCCGCGCGCCGCGCCGGACGCCGGCGCCCGCCGCCAGGAAGAACGCGCCGTTGTCCGGATGGTCGGGGCGATGGCCGTGGTTGCCGCGGTATCGGGGCGGGCCGATGTGCTCGTCGCCGCGGGCCTCGTCGCCGAAGGCGTAGCCGGCCGCGGCCTCGAGCACGAGCTCGCCGATCATCGGATTGTCGTCCGGGATGGGCAGTCCGAGCGCGGCGTAGTCCGCCACCCCCCAGACGCCGATCACGCCCTCGAGACCGGCCAGCTCGGACTTCAGCTCATGCGCGAGCGACGGACGATCGGCCGGATCGAGGACGTAGACGTAGCCCGCGCCATGGTTGGTGACGAAGCGCGCCCGGCTCTCGGTGATCCGCCCCTCGGCGTCGACCTTCACGAGCCCGAGCTGCCGCAAGCGGACGTTGACGCGGATCTCGCGATCGGACCGCAGGAAGCCGTGGTCGGAGACCACGAGCACCGCGGTGTCGCGCTCGAGCGCCCCGGTCGGCAGCGCGGCCAGGACGCGGCTCACGCAGTGGTCGATGTACTCGAGAGCCCAGTACGCCTCCGGCGAGCGGGGGCCGTGCAGATGCTGGAAGCTGTCGGCGCAGAGGAAATGCACGAGGAGCAGGTCGGGCGCATGCCGGTGCAGCACGTGGGCCGCGACGTCGGCCACCACGTCGTCACGGAGGAAGCGCTTGGGGAGCTCGGACCACTCGCCCAGTCGATCGATCGGCAGGCCGAGCGCTCCGAGCTCGCCCCACACAGCCGGATGCGTGGCGCTCTCGAAGACGCGCTGATCCTTGAAGAACGGCAGGTTGAAGTCGAGGCCGGCGGCGCGGCGGGTACACGGCCAGTCGACGGCGGCGGTGCGCAGCCCGGCGGCGTGGGCGGCGTCGTACACCGTCGGCGCCCGCAGCAGCCGATCCGCGTCGTAGATGGGATCGCCGGTGAGGTCCTCTGCGCGGCCCGACTCGCGGTTCAGGATGTAGTTCGCCACGACGCCGTGGCGGTCGGGGCGCACTCCCGTCACCATGCTGGCGTGAGTCGGCCAGGTGGTGCTGGGGAACACGCACTCCATGCGCCGCGCCACGCTGCCGCGCTCCGCGAGCCGCCGCAACGTGGGCATGCGCACGCGCGGGTCGGTCCAGTAGAAGGACGCGAACCCGTCGAGGCTGATCAGGACGACGCGGGCCACGGGCCGGCGTCCTTAGAGCACGCCGTCCTTCTTCAAGGCGTCCACCTCGGCCGCGCCGACTCCGAGCCACGTGCTCAGCACCTCGGGGCCGTGCTGGCCCAGGAGCGGCGAGGGCTTGATCCGCGCCGTCTGGCCGTCGACCCGCACCGGCCAGGTCGGCATCTTGAACGGGCCGTTCGGGTGCTCCATCACCTGCATGATGCCGCGCTTCTCGAAGCTCGGATCGTTCTGTAGCTCCATCGTGTCGAAGACCGCGCCCGCCGGCACCCCGACGCCGCTGATCAAGGTCATCGCTTCTTCCTTGGTGTGCTGGCGGGTCCACGCGGTGATGATCGCGTCGACCTCGGCCTCGTGCTCGACGCGGGCGGCGCCGGTGGCGAAGCGCGGGTCGTCGATCAGCTCCTCGCGTCCGACCAGGCGCATCAGCCGCCCCCAGTGCTCGGGGTTGCCGCGGCTCGTGGTGATGTAGATCCAGTCGTTGGAGCCGAGGGGCTTGCACTGGTAGAGCCCGGAGGGCGAGTTGGTGCCGGCCACGGATTTTCCGCCGCGGCGCGGCGCCGGCTTCCCGGTGCGGGCCTGCGTGGCGAAGCAGGTACGCATGTAATGGATCATCGCGTCCTGCATCGCCACCTGGAGCCGCCGTCCCTCGCCGGTGCGCTGCCGCTCGATCAGCGCACCGAGGATCGTCACCGCCATCAGCATGCCGGTGCCGGTATCGCCGAAGCTCGGCCCGGGCTTGACCGGCGGCCGATCGGGCTCGCCGGTCACGCTGATCGGGCCGCCGGCGGCCTGCGCGATCATGTCGAAGGCCAGGCCGTTCTCGTACTTGCTCCCGCTGCCGAATCCCTGGATCTGACAGAAGATGATGCGCGGGTTGAGCTTCTTCACCGCCTCGTACCCGAGCCCGAGGCGGTCGATCGTCCCGGGCGCCATGTTCTCGACCGTGACGTCGGCCTTCTTCAAGAGCTCCTTCACGATCTCGAGCCCCCGGGGCGACTTGAGATTGATCGTCAGCGACTTCTTGTTGGCGTTGAACATGTGGAAGTACCACGGGTCGTCGTCGGGCTTGCCCGGACGTAGCCGGCGACCGGGGTCGCCGGTCTTCGGGTTCTCGATCTTGACCACGTCGGCGCCGAGCCACGCGAGGGCCTCGGTGCACGACGTGCCGGCCTCGAACTGCGTGAAGTCGACGACTCGGATGCCGGCGAGGCAATTGAAGTCCCGGGCGTTATCGCTCATCGGCGGTCCCTCCTGCAGCGCCTGCTGGTTCGCATCGCGTCCTGACCCGGGCCGTCCCGAGGCCAGTGCCCTCACGGAATCATGGCGAGCCTATTCCCCCCGCGCCGCGTGGTCAATGCGTCGCCGAGGGAAGATCCTTCGGCGGGACTTCGATACACTACTGCCCGTCACGTACCGGTCATGAAAGGAGCGCCTATGCGCGGACGCCTTCGCGGTGGACT
>Ga0066698_10000541_pt1 | contig 14383 bp, 10 predicted proteins | sample GraSoiAngelo_147_FD_66457 | JGI IMG/M metagenome (GOLD analysis project Ga0066698, IMG submission 66457) | Grasslands soil microbial communities from the Angelo Coastal Reserve, California, USA - 14_1009_05_40cm | ecosystem: Environmental > Terrestrial > Soil > Grasslands | place: USA... | reverse complement strand
GACCGGCGGCGGCAGGAGGTCCTCGATGTCGTCGAGATCGGCGGGCGGCGACACACGCTCGAGGATCTCGGCCGGGACCTGCGGCACGACCTCGTCGAGCGGGAGCAGCAGCGAGCCGTGCGGAAGCCGCCGCGCGATCTCCGCGTGCGGCAGCGCGAGCTCCTCGTGCGGGAACTGGTCGGCGATCTCCTCCCAGCGCACCCGCACGCGTCCCTCGCTGAGCTGCGGCACGACCAGACGCAGCGGGATGAGCAGGGAGACGCCGGGGCGCAGCGTGTTGCTCAGTCCCTCACGCGCCCGCACGAACATCTCGACCGGGAGCTGGTCGGCCACCCGGCCGAACGGAACGCGAATCATCCTTTCCGAAGCGTTGAACGGCGAGAGCACGAACGCGGGCGTCGCGGGTTCGACCGCCGCGTCCGACGGCGACGGCTGAGGAGCCGGCGGCGCGGGGAGCGAAGCCGACGCAATCACGCGCGCCGCCGCTTTCGCCGACTCCGCCCATGCCGCCTCGAGGCGCTCGGAGGCCAATGGCCGCCGAAGCGTCATCTCCGCCGGATGGCGCAGCAGCGGCGCCACGCGCGTCTCGACGCGCGGGGCGCGCCGGCGGACCTGGAGCAAGGGATGGAGGCGTGCCGACACCAGGAGCACGGCCATGAGCTGGAGCAGCGTCACCGCCGGCGAGCCCCAGAGCGCCACCGCGAGCGCCGTGTCGTACTCCGTGAAGTCCGGGCCCGCGTAGAGCGCGGCCGTCGCCAGGATGAGCAGGGCGTGGAGCATGCACATCGCCCCGACCCCGACGATGCGACGAGACAGCGACAGCGGGCGCAGGCCCAGGAGCCCCACCACCACGTACACGATCGGCGGAACCACGAGCGGCGGGATCACCAGCGACGGCCACGACGGCAGCAGCGGCGTCGCCGCGAAGCTGCGGAGCGCCAGCATGGCGCAGGCGTAGAGCTCGAGGCTCAGCAAGAGCCCGAGCCACGTGGCCGACGTGACCTTCGCGACGCGCCGTGGGGGCATCAGAGGGTCCGCGCGAGCTCCGGGACGGCCTTCCTGACGTAGTAGCGAACCTTGCCGAGCGCGCCGGGATCGCTCAGCAGGACGGCCAGCAGCGCCGAGGGCGAGACGGCGTGGAGCAGGAGCGTACCGCTCTCGTACTCGAGGATCGTGCCGAGCAGCTGGCCCTGGCCGAGCTCGCGACCGATACCGTTGGAGGCCTCCGCGAGACAGGACGCGAGCGCCCCGGCGACCTCGTCGGCGCCGGGCGTCAGCTCACCGGCTGTCTCGATGATGAATCCCTCGCGATCGGCGAGCACGGCGAAGCGGACGCCGGGCGTGCCGGTCAGCTCCTCGAGTCGCCGCTTCAGGCCTTCGCCGAGCGTCGCCCGATCGCTCGCGTCGGACGTGGTCGGTGGCGGCGGCGCCACCATCGGCGGCGCTGGCGCGGCGGCGGTCAGGAGGCCCTCGATCTTCCGCACGAGCTCGTCGACACCGAACGGCTTGAACATCACCTCGTCGGATTTCACCTCGGCGGCCCGCGCCTGCACCGTGCCGTTGTCGAGGCCGGAGATGAGCAGCACCGGCGTCGCGCTGATCGACGGGTGCTTCCGTACGAACTGGCAGATCTGATAGCCGTCCTTGTCGGGCAAGATCACGTCGCAGATCACCACGTCGGGCCGCTCGCGCTCGATCCGCTCGAGCGCTTCGGCGCCGGACGCGGCCGACAGCACTTGCATGCCGCGACCCTCGAGCGCCTTCTCGACGACCTTCCTGACGCTCAGGCTGTCGTCCACCACGAGCACCTTGGCCATCAGACCCTCCTACGGGACGGAGCCACGGCCGCGCCCGTGCGGCCCTCGTCGATCCCGATGGCAGCGCTCATCAGAAGCTGCTTGAGATCGCGGTCAATCGTTCGCATCGCGTTCGCCGGCAGCGCCGTGAGCGCTTCGAAGGCGAAGGTCCCCTGAGCCTCTCCGTGCGCCGCGACCAGGAGCGCCGCGAAGGCCGTCTCGCCGATGAGCCCGAAGAACTCGGCGTGCACGACCTTGCCGCGCTCGAAGACGATGACCCCGCGCCCGGAGCGCAGCGTGAGGACCAGGTGGCCCGTCTTCTGGCCCACCACGATCTCCTGCATGGCCTCGGCCAGCTTCATCAGGTCGAAGACGCCGGGCGGCGCGGGCTCTTCCGCCGGCGCCGCCGGCGCGACCTCCGCCGCGGGGCTCTGCGCGAGCTCGACCGGGGCCTCATCGGCGTCGGTCGCGTCGTCGCGCTGCAACAACACGGCGACCGCGGACACGATCGTGGCCAGCGGCAGGTCGCCGGCTAGCACCTGGTCCGGCTTGTCCTCGTACCGGGGTTCCGGGGCGTGATCGCCCGGTCCCTCCAGCAAGAGGAACAGCACGCCCGTCATCGACGGATCGTTGCGGACGATCGCGCACAGCTCGTAGCCGTCGATGTCCGGCACGCCGGCGCGGCTCACGATCACGTCGGGGCGGTTGCGCTCCAGCGTGGTCAGCGCGAACGCCCCGCTGGTCACGGTCGCGACGTCGTCGAAGCCGGCGCGGCGCAGCGCCGCGTGCAGGGCGTCGAGACCGTCGCGGTCGGGATCGATCAACAGCAGGCGTGGCATCGCGGCCTCACGCCACCCGCGCGGGCGCCGTCCCCGCCAGCGAGCCGATGAGCTGGACGAAGGACGCCTCGTCGACGGGCTTGGCCACGTAGTGCTCGACGCCCAGCTCCCGCGCGAGGCTCACGTGCTTGGCGCCCGCCCGCGTGGTCAGCACCACGATCGGCAGGTCGCGCGTGGCTGGCTCGCGGCTGAGGTCGCGAATCAGCTCGTAGCCGTTGACGCGCGGCATCTCCAGATCGGTGACCACGACGCTCACGGGCAGCGCCGCGAGCTGTTCCAACGCGTCGGCGCCGTCCCGGGCGGCGGCCACGCGGAATCCCGCGCGCTCGAGCATCCCCCCCACGAACTTCCGGACGCTGACGGAGTCGTCGACGAGCAGTACGCACGGCCGGTCGTCGGACGTCGCCCCCGCGAGGGCGTGGCGGCCGCCCGACTCGATCGCGGGCTCGGGCCCCAGGGCGGCGACGGCGCTCATCTCCAGAAGCGACAGCGGATCGAGCAGCAGCATGACCCCGCCGTCGCCGACGACGCTGGCGCCCGAGAACGGCCCGAACCCCTGCAGGAAGGGGCCGAGCCCCTTCACGACGATCTCTTCCTTGGCGAGCAGCTCGTCCACCGCCGCCGCCAGCAGCTTCCGTCCGGTGCGCAACACCACGATCGACACGAGGGCGCCCGGCAGACGGCTGCCGAGGCCCAGCAGGCGGTCCAGCCGGACGAGATCCACGTCCTGGCCCTCGACCTCGACCGTCTCGACGCCGCCCACCGAGCGGATCTCGTCGGGGCTCACCTGGACCATCGACCGCACCGCGGACACCGGCACCGCCAGCACCTCGGAGCCCACGCGCACCTTGAGCACGTCGGAGATGGCGATCGTGAGTGGCAGCTTGATGCGGAAGCGGGTGCCCCGGCCCATCGCGGTCTGCACCTCGATCTCGCCCCCCAATCGGCTCACGTTCGTGCGCACGACGTCCATGCCGACGCCGCGGCCCGCCTCCGCCGTCACCGCCGGGGCCGTGGTGAGGCCGGGGAGGAAGATCAGATCGAGGACCTCGCGCTCGCCGAGCCGCGCGAGCGACTCCGGCGTCATGAAGCCCGCGCGCAGCGCGGCCTCGGCGACCGCCTCGATGTCGATCCCGCGACCGTCGTCCACGACCTCGAGGTAGATCGATCCGCCGGTGTGGGCGGCCCCGAGGTGGATGGTGGCGTGGCTCGACTTCCCGAGCCGGCGCCGCTCCTCTTCGGTCTCGATGCCGTGGTTGATCGCGTTGCGCACCAGGTGTAGGAGCGGGCCGACCATCTGCTGCACGATCGCGGTGTCCATCTCGACCGTCTCGCCGCGGACCTCGAGCACGACAGTCTTGCCGGCCGCCCGCGCGCCCTCGCGCACCTGGCGCGCGAAGCGCGCGAAGAGGCGGCCGATGGGCACCAGGCGGGCGCGCGTGACGTGGCCGCGCAGCTCGCCGCTGAGCCGCTGCACGCTCCCCGCGTCGTCGCGCACCACGCGCACGAGCCCGTTCAGCTGGAGCTGGATCTCGGTCAGGTCGCTGGAGATCTCACCGACCCGGCGGGCCAATAGATTGAAGTCGTCGTACCGGTCGAACTCCAGCTCGGTGAACACGTCGCCCAGCGGCACCGCCGCGCCGTCCCCCGGCCGGGCCGCCTCTTCCGCGGCGGGAGCCTGGCGGCTCGCGTACTTGGACTCGAACTCGGCGACGGTCTGGGTCATCCGCGACTGCGTGAACGACAAGAGATCGCCGGCCTGCTCGAGCTGCACCAGGTGGCGCTCCAGCCGGCTCCGCGCGATCACCAGCTCGCCCACCAGGCTCATCAGCGAGTCGAGCCGGTCGAGGTTCACCCGGATGCTCGGACGGATCGGGCGCGCCGCTTCCGCGCGATGCGCGACGACCGTCGATTCGCCGAGCCCGGTGACGCGCGTCGCGAGCTCGCGCGCCACCTCGGGCGCCGGCTCGCCGGTGGCTTCGGTCTCGAGCGCCGGCGGCGCGACGAGGAGCGCGAGCGCGCGATCGTACGCGGCCCCGCGCCCTTCTACCGGGTCTTCCGCGCTGCGCACCAGCAGCCGCAGGGCGTCCATGCCCGCGAACACCGTCTCGATGGCCGTCCGGGTGAAGGTCCGGTGGCCGTCGCGCACGTCGCCGAGCATGTCCTCGATGCGATGGGCGAGATCGCCGATCATCCCGCAACCGACGGTGTAGGCCGCCCCCTTGAGCGTGTGGACGGCGCGGAACAGCGTCGCGATCTCCGAGTCGGTCGAGCCGTCGCGCTCGAGGCCCAGCAGCGACTGCGCCATCGACTCCAGGTGCTCGATGGCCTCCGGCACGAAGTACTCGAGCACGTCCATCCGCTCGCTGAAGAAGGTGTCGAGCTCGGCGAGCTTGCGCCCCGTCTCGGTGGAGGCCATCTGCGCGGACGAGGGCGCGTGGCGCGCGAGTGCCGTGGCGATCGCCTCCCCATCCTCGGCGCCGGTGGTGCCGATGGTGTCGAGCGCGGCCTTGAGCACGACCGCCATCGCGCAGAGCGCCTCGACGTCGCGGCCACCGGCGCCCGGCCGCGCGGCGGCCAGGTGCTCGACGGTCTCCTCCATGGTCGCGGCGAGGGCCGCCAGGTGTGGCAGCCCGTTGAGCGCCGCCGAGCCGCGCACCCGGTGCGTCACCAGGCGCATCTCCGCGACGCTGGCCGTCGCTTCCGGGGAGCGCATGAGCGCAGCGAGGCCGTCCTCGATCGAGGCGAGGGTGTCCCACGCCTCCATCAGGAAGACGCTCTGTAAGAATTGCTGATCGGTGCGGTCGCTCACGCTACGCTCCCGTCCGGCCTCAGGTGGCCAGCTTGAATCGCGAGAGGCTCGCCATCAGCGCCTCGGCCACGCGGACGAGCTGGTCCATGGTCTTGCGCGTCTCGAGCACGGCCTTCTCGGTCTGAACGGCGACGCCCGCGATGGACTGGACGGCGACCGCGCCGCCCTCGACGCCGCGCACCTGCTCCTGCGTCGCCTGCGAGATGTCCCACGCCAGCGCCGAGGACTTCTGCGAGATCTCGCCGATCTGGTGGAGGCTGTCGCCGGCCTCGACGGTGACCTTGTAGCCCGCTTCCACTTCCTTCGTGCCCTCCTCCATCGCCACGACCGCCTGCTGGGTCTCGGACTGGACCGCCTTGATGAGCACCACGATGTCCTTGGCGGCCTTGCCGGAGCGCTCGGCGAGCTTGCGCACTTCCTCGGCCACGACCGCGAAGCGCAGGCCCGACTCCCCGGCGCCGGCCGCCTCGATGGCGGCGTTCAGCGCCAGCAAGTGGGTCTGCGACGCGATGTCCTCGATGGTGTTCACGATCTCCGAGATCTCGAGCGAGCGGTCGGCGAGGCTCTTGACCTTCCGCGAGATCCGCTGCACCTCGCCCCGGATGCGCTGCATGCCGGTGAGGCTCGCCCGCACCGCCTGCTCGCCCTTCGTCGCGGCGTCGAACGCGCGGCGGGCCGACGCCGACGACGCCTCGGCATCCGCGGCCACCCGCCGCATCGAGCGCGTCAGCGTCTCCATGGCGTTGGAGACGGAGACCGCCTCACGCGACTGGGTCTGGGCGCCGCCGGCCGTCTGCTCCATGGCGTCGATCATCTCGTTGGCGTTGGTCAGGACTTGCTGCGCGGCGTCGCGCACGTCGTCGATGATCGTCGCCAGCTCGCCGACCATCACGTTGATGGCGTCGACGACACTGCCGAGGACGTCCGTGGTGACCTCGCCCCGCCGGGTCAGGTCGCCTTGCGAGATCTCGGTGGCGATGTCGAGGAACCGGGTGATGTTGCGCTGGAGGTCCTCGTGCTTGCGCCGCTCCTCGTCCCGCTCGGCCTCGGTCTGCACGAGCGAGCGCAGGCGCACGATCGACTCGTTGAACGTCATCGCGAGCTGCCCGATCTCGTCGCGTGAGTGGACGGGGACCAGCTTCGACAGATCGCCCTGGCCGACGCGCTCGGCCACCTGGACGAGCTGGCCCACTGGCCGGATGATCCGATGCGCGAAGAGCGCGCCGGCGCCGATCGCCAGCAGCGCGGCGCCGCCGAAGGCCAATAACAAGTATTCGCCGGAGCGGGAGGCCGCCGCCGCGATGATCGCGCGGTCCATCCCCACGCGCACCGTTCCGAGCTGGCCCGCCAGCACCGGGACGCCGATGTCGATGATGCTCTGGCCGGCGCCGGTGACCGGATCGGGATACGAGATCTCCCGGACCTGCTGCGCGACCTCTCCGGGCACGGCGTTGCGCTCCACGATGCCCGGCGGGACCAGCGGCGAGAACGTGTGGGCGACCAGGTTCGCCTGCGGATCGTACACCATCACGTACTTGACGCCGTTGATCGCGGCGAACTGGTCGACGATCGCCTGTACCGTCGACGCGTCGCGCGTCAGCAGGAGATCCACGCCGGAGCTGGCCAGGCTCTTCGCGATCGCGGTGCCCTTGGACGTGAACTCGTCGGTCAGGTTCGCCGTCATGCGCTGGACGGAGATCCACCACGTGATCGCGGCCAGCGGCACGAGCACCGCGGTCATGAAGAGGACGATCTTCGCGAGCAGACCGATGCGGAACGCGCGTGATCCGTTCATGCCTTCATCGCGGCGGCCCAGTCGGTGACGGGGACCCACCGTCCGTTGACGACACTGGTGAAATACACGCTGTCCAATCCCTGGTGACGCTCCGGCCCGAAGGTGAGCGGCGCGCCGATCCCGAGATCGAAGCCGCGCAGCGACTCGAGCGCGTGCCGGAAGCTGGCGCGCGTCGGGTTGGGGCCGGCGCGCCGCAGGCCCTCCACGATCACCTTGGCGTTCACGAAGCCCTCGAGGCTGCGAAAGCTGAGGTGCTCGGGCGCGTACTTGGCATCGCGCAGCGACTCCGGCATCACGGGCTTGTACCGATCCATCAGCGCGCGGTACTCGACGACGCCGGGCAGGCTCAGGTCGTCGTAGCTCGGCACCACCTGCGAGTTGACGAGCGCCTGCGTGTAGTCGCGGCCGGCGGTCTTGCCGTGCTTGAGCAGGAGACCCAGCATCGCCTCGGAGCCCACGAACGAGACGTTGGAGATGGGGACGGTCCAGCCGAGGTCGCGCGCGGTCCGGACGAACGCGCCGCAGCCCTGATAGGCGCCCGTGCACAGCACCGCGTCGACCCCGGCGTGGCGGAGCGCCTGCACCGCCGGGCTGACGTCGTCCTCGAACTTGGCCGTGCTGCGCACGTACGTAGCCTCGGCGACGATGCGCGCGCCGCGCTGGGCCAGCCCGCGCGCGACGCCGTCGGTGCCGCTGCGGCCGTAAGCGTCGATCTGGTAGTAGACGCCGAACCTTCGGGCACCCGTCTGCCAGAAGCGGTCGACCAGCGCCATCATCTCCTGGCGGTATGAGGCGCGGATGTTGAACACCTGCTCGACGTACGGATCCTCGCGCTGGGGCTGGGCGCCGGTGAAGTTGCCGACCAGGATCACCTGCCGGTCGGCGTAGCGCTTGATCACCGGCAGCGCGCGCGTGAGCGTCGGCGTGCCGACGTAGTTCGAGAGGAAGAAGACCTGCTCGCGCTCCACGAGCGTGATCGTGTTCTTGATGCAGGGCGTCGGCTCGTAGCCGTCGTCCAGCGCCGCCACCGAGATCGTCCGGCCGTGGACGCCGCCGCGCTGATTCACCTCGGCGTAGTACGCGCTGGCGCCGCGATAGAGCTCGGTGCCGAGCCCGGCGGACGGGCCCTTGAAGGCCGCGCTCATGCCGACCTTGATGTCCTTCGGTGTGACGCCCGGCGCGCTCGCCATCCGCGGCTCGACGACGCTTCGTGGGGGCAGCTGCGCCCACGCGCGCGCGGGCTCGCGGCCCAGGACGCCGCCGGCCACCGCCCCGGACAGGATCTTGAGCACGCTCCGCCGCTTCATCGTCATCGCTCCTCTCTCAACGCCCGCAGGAGCTTCGCCGAACCGAGCAGTGGCACCCGCCCCTCCCCGCCGGTGAGGACGCCCTGCGTCCAGGGGGCGTGCGGCGCGCTCGGGTCGTCGAGCGGCACGACGCCAGTGAAGGCCTCGAGCCTGGCGACGCCGTCGATGACGAGGGCAGCTTCCAGTCCCTCGGCCGCGACGACGAGCGTCCACTGCCGGCGCCCGGCGCGCGGCGACGGCAGCCCGAACAGCGGCCGGGCGTCCACGATCGCTACGACGTCCCCGCGCAGGTTGGCCACGCCGAGGACGTTGGGCGGGGCCAAGGGCATCACCGTCCACTCGTCGAAGATCGCCACTTCCCTGACCTGGGTGACGTCGATCGCGTATGGCATCCCGGCGAGCGTGAACACGCACGCGCGGATCGCCGCCGGGGTGTCGAGCAGGTTCGTCGTCACCGCGCGAACCTCCGCACGGCCGTCAGCAGCTGGTCGGGGGTGAACGGCTTGGGCAGATACTCGTCGGCGCCCTGCCGTAGGCCCCACACGCGATCGCTCTCTTGGTTCTTCGAGCTGACCACGATCACGCGCGTTTGCCGGGTGCGCTCGTCCTTGCGCAGGGCGCGCAGCACCTCGAAGCCGTTGCGCTTGGGCATGACGATGTCCAGCAGCACGACGTCCGGGCGTTCCTTGACGATCTTCTCCTCGAGCTGGTCACCGTCGAGGTACGTCACGACGTCGTGACCGGCCGAGCGCAGGATCGTCTCCATCACCTGGAGCTCGGAATAGGCGTCATCGACCACCATTACCTTGGCCATCGACAGACAATCTCCCCCCGCGCGACACCGGGCCTTTTTGTCGCCACCGTGTTGAACTGCAACCCATCTGCCAGGGAAAGACCGGCTGGAAAACCGGCGCTTTGACGGCGGTGAGGCTCGACAATTGCGATGCGGACGAGACTTAGAGTGGAGCGCCGTGACAACTGGCCGCTCGCGTGACGACTTCTGTCATTGTCCTGGCGTGCCATCCTGTCGTGTCCAGCGGCGCGGTCGCCCCCGACCCCCCCCGGTAAATTCCGTACGCGCGCCCCGAAAATTTCCGCGTTCGAGCGAAGAATCTCGATGCCAGTTTGCGAGGCTTGGGAGTAAGCTGAGTTTCTCGATTTCAGGGAGGAATCAGTATGAAGGCTAACGGGCACTCGCTCCTCATCGTCGTTCCGAAAACCGAACCGGATGCGTGTCGTTCGCTGAGCCAGACGTTCGCGGACGATGCGAGCGTGAAGATAATCGTCGATCGCCGGAGCGCCGACCGCCGCGTTCAATCGAACGCGAACGGTCATGGTCCGGAACGACGTCAGAACGAGCGCCGGCGCCGGATCGGCGCGGACGCCGAGCTGAAGGTCGATCGCTGGATCGCGGTGCCGCGCGCGTCGGGGCACGTCGATTTCCGCGACCTCGACGTGAAGGCGATCCTGTTCCTGTGTTGCAACAACCACGTGGTGCCCTGCCAGAAGTGCCAGGACACGTATCGGCTCGGCTGGATCTCGCACGTCGAGCCCGGCGCGCTCCCGTGCCCGCGCTGCGGAACGGATTTGATGGAGGTCGTCGTCGCACACGCCCAGACGTGCCGCTACTGGGCGGAGCACCGCTCGGCGCAGCAGCCACTCACCCACGCCAGCTGAGGGCAACGCCCTCAGCTCTTCGGCAGCCCCGCGAGCAGCGCCTCCGGGGTGTGCGCAACGCCCCGCGCGATCACCCGTTCGATGCGGCGGACGTTGCGGATGTCCGCCAGAGGGTCGGCCGCGAGCACGAGCAGATCGGCGGAGCGCCCGGGCATGATCGTGCCGAGGAGGTCGCGCTTGCCCAGCCGCTCGGCCGGGCGCCGCGTGGCCGCCATGATCGCCTCCATCGGCGAGAGCCCCGCGCGCACCAGAAGCTCGAGCTCGCGATGCAACGAGTAGCCTGAGACGATCGCCACGTTCGGGCAGTCGGTCCCCGCGAGCACCACGCCGCCGGCGCGATGGAAGCCGCCCACGACCTCGAGCATGTTGTCCCACGCGCGACGGGTCTTGCCCCGGGTGACTTCGGATGCGCCGCGCGCGGCCGTTCGACGCTCGGCCCACCGACCGACGAGCTCCTTGGACACCGGCGACGGCAGCAGCGGCAGGAGCCGCGTGCGCTCCGGATCGTCCATCGACGTATCCCCGACGTCGTCGCCGAGCGCGCCGGGCCGCGCGGCGTAGAGCACCAGCGTCGGGTCGAGGGCCGTGGCGGCGCCGATCAGCGCGTCGTAGAGCCTGCGCACGTGGTCGGCGCGCGGATCGAGGTCGCCGAACCAGCGCCAGAGCCAGCCGCCGTACTCGAACGGCGTGAGCTTCCCGGGCTCGGCCATCCTGAGCGCCGCCGGCGCCAGCTGACCGAAGACGTTGAGGTGCTCCACGGAGTCGACGCCGGCCAGCGCGGCTTCCGCGCCCCAGGTGGCGTGCTGGTGCATGAAGACCGGCAAGCCGCGAGCGTGCGCGCGAGCGCAGGCGCGTCGCGCCGTTTCGGGCCGCGTCGTGACGTAGAGCTTGATCCCGTCGACCCCGGCGTCGGCCAGCGCGTCGACCTCGGTCTCGATGCGATCGGCGTCGACGTGCCGGCAGAATCCCGCGAAGCCCGGATAGACCTCGCCTTCCTCGAGCATCGGCCCGGTGAAGAGGATGCGCGGCCCGGATCGCGCGCCCGACGCGACGGCGCCGCGGTAGGCCGTGAGGTCGGAGAGCTGTCCACCGAGGTCGAGCACGGTCGTGACTCCCGCGGCGAGGAAGAGCTCAGGGTGCCACTTGTCGCGCGTGTAGACGTGCACGTGCATGTCGACCAGGCCGGGCATCAAGAACTTGCCGCGCCCGTCGATGGTCTGGGCACCGGGCGGGGCAGGCGTGGTCGCCGCGGGACCCGCGGCGGTCAGCCGCTCGCCCTCAACCACGACTGTGGCGTCCTGCATCGGCGGGCGGCCAGTCCCGTCGATCAGGACAGCTCCTTGCACCGCCAGGGCCGTCGAAGTCGCCATCACGACTTCGCCAATTTTTGCATGTAGTTCACAGGCTATCTCCTGCTCTTACCAACAGACTTATCCACAGGAGTGCATAACTTCCAGGTCAGACGATGGAGACAGGCGGGCTGGCGACGATCCCCGGCCGTTCCCCGACACCTGCCGAGGGCTCGATCCTGGGAAGGCGGACGAGAAACTTACTGCCGCGGCCCGGGCCAACGCTGAACGCCTGCACCCGGCCGCCGTGGAGCTCTACGAGCCTCCGGACGAGGCTCAGGTCCAGGCTGAGGCCCGCCGGGGCGCGGTCGAGCCGGCGCTCGCCCTGGGCGAACAGATCGAGGCCGCGCGGCAGCACTTCTGGGGGAATCCCGACACCGCTGTCCTCGACGCAGACGACGGCCTCGGCGTCCTCGCCCTCCACGCGCACTCGGATCGTGCCGCCGGGCGGGGTGAAGCGGATCGCGTTCGTGATCAGGGTGGCGACGATCTGGTCGAGCCGCTGCGGGTCGGCGCTCACCCACATCGGGTCCGCCTGGACGTCGACCGCGTGACGTCCGAGCTTGCCGGTACTGGCCAGGACGCTCACGGACTGGCGGACGCTCACCCCGAGGTTCACCGGGCCACACGCCAGCACGATGTCGCCGCTGCTAACGCGCGCGAGGTCGAGCAGGTCGCCGACCAGCCGCCCGAGATGGGTGATCTGGTGGCGGATCGCGCCGCGCGCGCGGTCCGCGACCGCGTCGTAACCGCCGATGCGGTCGAGCACGCTCACCGCGCTGATGATGACCGCGAGCGGGTTGCGCAGCTCGTGGCCCAGCATCGTCAGGAACTCGTCCTTCGCCCGGTTGGCGCCCTCCGCCTCGGCGCGCGCGGCCTGGGCCCGCGCCAGCAGCGCCTCCCGCTCGTGCTCGATGCGCAGGCGCTCGTCGACGAGCGCGGCGGCCGACAGCACCATCAACGACACCGTCCCCATGAAGACCTGCAACAGCAGGAGCGATTCGTTCTCGGACGTGCTCACGAAGGGGCCGGAGCCGCCGAGGGTCTCCCAGATCGCGATGCCCGACAACACGCCGACCAGCGTCGCCGCCTCGCGCTGGCGGAAGCGGACGGCGGCCCACACGAGCGGCGGCGTGCACAGGAACGTAAGCGGCAGCGTCATGATCCCGAAGTGGACGAGGCCCTCGCCGAACACCGCGAGGCCGACGAGAATCGTCGAGAGCCACAGCGCGGCGGCCTCGAGGACATGGCCCCGCGGCGACTCGGACCACCAGTCGCGCGACCACAGCACGAGCAGCGGAGTGCAGATCAAGGCTCCGGCCGCGTCGCCGAGCCACCAGGTGAACCAGATGGGAGAGAAGTCGGCCCACGAGGCGGAGCCCCCGAGCACCAGGACGACGACGCCGACGGTGGCGCTGAGGGTCGTGCTCAGCAGGGCCGCGAGCCCGACGAACTTGAAGACGTCGGGGGCGCGGTCGAAGACGCGGGCGCCGCCGGCGAACCGGTTCACGAGGTACGCGCCCAGCAGCGCTTCGAGCGTGTTGCCCGCGGCGATCCCCAACGAGGTGACCAGCGAGCCGGCCGTGGTGGCGTTCACGACGACCGCGCCCGCGAAGATCGCGGGCCAGCCTCGATGTCCGAGCGTGAGCAGCGCCGCGAGCGCGATGCCAGTCGGCGGCCAGACGGCGGACACGCTGGCGTGGACGGACGCGAGCGAGAGGCCGACCTTGCCCGCGAGGACATAGAGGCCGAACACCACGGCCAAGCTCACGACGTATCGACGACCGGCGAGCGTGTAGAACACTGCGCGCCCTCGTTGCGGATTGGGTTCCGTTGGTGCTAGCTCGACCCGGGGCTAGAGGGCGCTACTCTGGCGCCGCTCGGCGGGCGAACGCAAGCCAAATTCGCTCACGGCGCGAACGGGATCTCGACTCGCTTGTCGCTCGTGGTCACGCGAACCCGGAGATCGACCAACAACGATCGTCCGGGCGGCATCGTTCCGTGATAGGTCCCGGGCTCGGCGGCGCTCAGCGGGATGCTGGCCGCCGTTCCGTCGGCCATGCGCGCGAGGAGCAGGATGTCGGCGCCGGCGAGCGGCCGCCCGCTGATATCCGAGACACGCACGGTGTACGTCTCGCCCTGACTCGCGTGGGCGCGGGACAGCTCCACGCGGGGCACGCCGGGCAGCGGCGGGGACCACTCACGTTTGACCGGGCCCGGCGACGTGACGCGTGCGCTGGCGATCGGCGGGGGCACGACTCTGGGCGTCACGCGTGCCGAACGCGGTCGCGCCACTCGAGCGCTCGGCTCGGGCGGCAGCGCAGGCGCCGGCGTGAGGGGCTCACGGCCGCGGTCCGGTTCGGTGTTCGCCGCGACGGCAGCCGGAGAGGCTGCGGGCTCCGGGGCGTTCGTCGCGGGGGCCTCGGTGACGGGCGGCAGTGTTTGCGTGGCCACCGCGCTCTCCTCTGGCTGACCCGCAGGCGTCGGCTGGTCGCCAGACCGCGGCGCGTCCGGCACGATGAGACTCACCCGGTCCCGCAGCGCCGGCATCGTCGCGAAGGCGGCGACCACGATCGCGGTCGCGAAGACGATCATGACCAACGGACCGACCCTGCGCCGAGGCTTGAAGCGAAGGATGCGCTCGAGCCGCTCGCGATCGGCCTCGTTCTCGTCGTCAATGGCGAAGCGATCGAGCGACGACGCGGGCCGAAAGCGGTCAGGCGTCGGCGGGGGCGCCGACGAAGGTGCGGGCATCGGTGCTGGGGCCGGGAGCGGCGCCGCGGGTTCAGGGGACCAGGGCACGATCGC
>Ga0066698_10000538_pt1 | contig 14417 bp, 17 predicted proteins | sample GraSoiAngelo_147_FD_66457 | JGI IMG/M metagenome (GOLD analysis project Ga0066698, IMG submission 66457) | Grasslands soil microbial communities from the Angelo Coastal Reserve, California, USA - 14_1009_05_40cm | ecosystem: Environmental > Terrestrial > Soil > Grasslands | place: USA... | reverse complement strand
CCGACCGATAGATGAGGAAATGCTCGCCCTCAAGCCACTCGATCTCGCTAGACCCAGTCACGATCGCGCCGGGCAGACCCGGGTGGGTCGCTTCGGTCGTCCACCGGCCTACGAGCCGCCGCCCTAACTTCTGAAGATCAGCGTTCATGCTCGATTTGACGTCCTCGAGCAGCCAAACTCATCGCTGCGGTGGCGAGTTCGTGCCCTCCAGGGATGCTCGGAAGTGTTCCTCCGGCATTGGCGCCGAAATCGGTGGATTCGTGACTGCCGTCGGCGGAACTGAACCCGCTTGCCAGCAATCGATGGCTCCGCGGGGGCTTGAAGTTGAGGACGCAACGGGCAGGACCGTGAGGCCCCGGTTTGGAATCGCGGTGGAGTAGTCGCGCACGAGACCGCCGATGAGGCGAGCGCTCGACGCCGGGCCGACCTCAACGCCGCATTCGACCGCATCGAGGCTACGATGGGCGATCGATGAGCGCCAAGATCGTCTCCGACGGAGTGGCACATACGGTGCCGGCTGATCTGAGACGTGTCCTGATTGCCAACCCAAAAGTTCTGGCGACATGGGAAGACCTCACCCCTCTTGCCCGCAATGAGTGGATCTGTTGGGTGCTCTGGCCCAAGAGGGCCGAAACGAGGAGTCAGCACATCGAGAGGCTGCGCACCGAGCTTTTGGCGGGGAAGCGACGACCCTGCTGCTGGCTTGGCTGCATCCACCGCAAGGACAAGGAACTCAGCCCTTCGGTCCGCTGGGTGGTAAGCAGCCGCAGCAAAGCGTCGGCATGAGCGACGCATCCGCGTCCCAACAGATAGATGACATCGTCCGCAGGATGGCCGGCTGGAGGGGTGAGAGGTTGAGCCAACTGCGGGGTCTCATCAGGGGCGCCGATCCGGGCGTAATCGAAGAAGTGAAGTGGAAGAAGCCCTCCCGCCCCGAGGGGGTTCCCGTCTGGTCGCACGACGGCATCGTCTGCATCGGCGAGGCCCTCAAGAACGCGGTGAGGCTGACGTTTCCAAAGGGTGCCCAACTGAAGGATCCGAAGGGCCTCTTCAACACGCGTCTGGACAGCAAGACGGTTCGTGCCATCGACTTCCACGAGGGTGACGCGATCAAAGAATCCGCCTTGAGGGCGCTCATTGTCGAAGGTGTCCGTCTCAATCGAAGCTGAGATCGGCGACGGACGTCCACATCCTAAGGGTGGAATCAGGGGCTTCGTAAGAGACGGCGACGGGCACAGCCGGGGCACAGATCCCTGGCACCAGGCGGCTCTACGAGAACACGGATGGACACCGAGGAGGGGCAATTTGAGTTCAGGCGGACCTCTGCGGAGCCAGCGGGACACGCGGGGCCACTCCACCAGGACGGTTCGGGAGCATGAGGCCCCGGGTTCAAATCCCGGGCCCCCGACCATTCTTGTATTTGAAATCGGCGATTTCCCTTGTGGTTGGAGTCAGCTTCATACCGCCGTATCACAATTTCCTGCAGACCAACCAAACCGGGGCGGTGTAACGGCGTCTTTCGTAGGCAATGTGAGATCACGCGACTGGGAATCGTTGGATAGGCAGCGCCCCATGCCGGCGGACGCACGGGTCAGGACCGTGAGGCACCCTACGCAGAATTCCAAGCTCGATCGGCATTAGTAATTGCCCCAGCCCTGTGGCTCGCATTCTTGAGCTCGTCGAGAAACTCCCCTGAAATCTGGCCCGTGGAGGCGGTGATGTCGGGCGCTGGGTACCGGACGTCTAGCCAAAGTCGGCAGCGGTGATCCCATAGGCGTGACCTGGTGGCCACTGCACCAGCTCGATCCGGTAGCCGTCGGGGTCGCGGAGCCATGACGTTTGTGCCCCATCAAGGCCGCCCGGGCGTTCGACTGGGTCGGCATTCAGTCCTGCCTTCGTAACAGCCTCGATCATGCCGCTGAGGTCATCGACTTGCACCGCGAGGTGGCTGAACCCGCTGCCGATGACCACTGGTCCGTCGGGCGGCCGGTGCACCAGTTCGAGCGTAACCACTTCATCCGCCGGCAACTTGAGCATCGTTAAAGTCACACCGTCGCCCAGATCAACGCGACCGACCTGCTCGAACCCGATTGCCCCGTAGAAGGCCAGTGAGGTGGCCAGGTCAGTGATGCGGTACGCCGGATGCAACGTCCTCATGCCTAGACAGTAGGCACTACGGGGACCGTGAGGCAGCAGGCCTCATTCCTGAGAAAAGATCGAGTACCTGACAAAGCGCTAGACCGGCTCGGGGCATGTCAACCTCGAGTCGGTGGTTAGAGAGTATTGCCTTCACTACAACGACGAGCGGCCGCATCGGAGCCGCGCGCTCCGACCACCAACCGCTAATTGCGATCCCGTGAAAATCGCAGGCAGTCCTATCTCGCGGCGCACGCGCCTCGGCGGTCTGCTAAGCGACTATCGCCAACTGCTGGCGGCGGCATGACCTCATTTTCGAACCGAACAGGCTCCAGGCGATTGGCTTGGTCGGAAAGTTCACTCTTCCAGACGGCGGCTTTACCGAGTTCGTGTTGCGCCGCGAGTTGGACGCATTTCTTAATTCGCACTACCGGCGTCATGAGACGTGCCCTAACAGGACTCGTCTTGATCCAATTCAATGCACAGAACGCAGTCTTTCGCGAGGGAACCTAGATGCGTCTCAGGTTCGGGCACCAGTCTCGTGCCACAGACTCGAAGGATTTGACGTTGTCCGGACGGCGCGAGGTTGAATCCCTGCGGACCCGTAGCCCACGACACCAGCGAACTCACCATTGCCGCCGGGGAAAACTCTGCGTCTTTGACGTCGGCGCCATGCCTTACCTGGAGCTTGATATGGCGACAACTACAAATATGGAGATGGTCATTCTCCATAACGCCGAATTCGACCAGGAAATCATCAGCTGCCAAGGGTTCGGTCGCCGACCGCCATACTTGTGAGTTCTTATCTCCAAACTGGCGAATTAGGGTTCCGGTAGTGTCGACCAGTTCGACGCGATGACGCTTCACTTCAGTCGTTCCGTCGAGGTGAACGAAGACCTCCATGGCTCGCCTCCACTTGCTCCTCTCCACGAACCTTTCGCGCTTTGACGGTAGTCGGGCAGGTCGTCTCAACCGGTGATTACGGCCGAGCGCATCGCTCAACCTATCACTGCAGCCAGCGCCATCTCACCTACCCAGGCCAGGCACCATTGCGGTCCCACGGTCAGTGTTCCCCGGTCATGAGCGGAGGCTCAAGGCTCGGACTGCACTCGGGGGAAGTCTGTCGCCGCCAGGTTCGGCTAAGTTGCACGACAGGATGTACCAGTTTCATGATGGCTCTCATAGTCCCGACCATAAACCGCCTTTCGCGGTCGGCGGGGACGGTCTACCGAGGGGGTCAAATTCGAGTCACTTCGATGAAGTTGCTGGATCGCGTGTACCTCGTGGGCTCAGGAGCGAATGGGTTTGATCTGAGCGATCCCTTTGATTGCCACATCTACCTGCTCGATGGTGGAGGAGAACTCGCCCTTATCGACGTTGGTGCCGGCCTGGGCACTGAGGATGTCGTCGCCAACGTTGAGAGAGAAGGGTTTGATCCTCGTTTGATCCGGCACTTGGTGCTGACGCACGGACACGCCGACCATGCTGGCGGCGCGTATCGGATGAAGCGTCGATTACATGGTCCGGCGGTTTACGCCTCTGCGTTCATTGCCGACAGCCTGCGCGAAGGCGACGAAGCGGCAATCAGCCTCGACGTCGCGAAGCAGGCAGGCGTCTACCCCATGGACTATCGATTCGAACCGTGCGCGGTCGACTGCGAGCTGCAGGAAGGAGCCACGATCGACGTGGGTAGCATTCGGCTGTCCGTGATTGACACCCCTGGTCACTCGGATGGCCATGTGTCCCTGATGTCCGACGATGGTCACGATCGAGTGCTATTTGCCGGCGATGTGGTCTTCTTTGGCGGCAAAGTCCTCCTTCAGAACATTCATGACTGCCGGCTAGACGCCTTGACAAGCTCGTTGCGGAAGCTCCGTCAACTTCAGATCTCCGCATTGCTTCCGGGTCATCTCGGGGTTTCTCTGAAGAATGGACAGCGACACATCGAGCGTGCCAACGTTGCCCTGGATAAGCTCCTCATCCCGGAACAGATGCTGTCAGCTTGGTGAGCTAGCGGATTGCGGTGCCGGCGCAACTATGATGGCGCGCCTGCGCTGAGGAACCTCAACGCCGTGAGGGCGTGGATGCGGGAGGCAACGACAATGTCCTCGACTGCGACGTTCTCGTTTGGCCGGTGAGCGGCAAGCAAGGAACCCGGTCCGAAGGCCGGAATGCAGGGAATCCCCGCCTCGGCCCAAAACGATCCATCCGTAAAGGCCGGCATGGTTCCCAATGGCACGTCGCGACCCAGGACGTCTCGGGCGGCGGATTGCGCGGCCCTGACCAAGGCGTGGCCAGGCTCGATGGAGCACGGAGGCATCCAGTCCAGACCAGCGACAGACTCAGCGGTCACCACGAGCTGTGGATCTTCGCGCCGGAGCCGCTCGAGGAAGACCTCAAGGTCGGCTTTCAGACCCGAAAGAGTCATGCCCGGCACGGTGCGAATGTCGACTCCGAATTCGGCCTCACCTGGGTAGACGCCAAAGTAGACCCCTCCCTTCAGGGTCACGCCCGGATTGACGGTCACGTGGCCGCCGGCGCCACCGTCTTGCGTACGGCTCGGCCGGAATTCCCCGGCCATCCGCGAGAGCACGCCCGCTAGCTTGACACTAGCGTTGATCGAATCCACCTGATCGCTCAGACCCGAGTGCATCTGCGTGCCGTGGACGCGGATTACGAAGCATGAAAGGCCACGCGATGCGACAGCGACATAGGCCCAACCCGACTTCATTCCTGTTGGTTCGCCAACAAGAACGGCGTCCGATGAGAATTCTTCGCGGTGAGCAACAAATCTCACGCCGAAATGGCTTCCAGCCTCCTCGTCTGCCGTAAGACCGATCTTGAGCGAGCCGGCCGGAACATCGAGTTGGCCGAGTGCTGCCCCTGCATAAACCATCGCTGCGACGCCACCTTTCATGTCCGCCGCGCCAAGTCCGTAGAGATGTCCGTCACGGAGCACCGGGTCATAAGGGTCGGTTTCCCATTCGGTTCGATCACCGGCGGGCTTCGTATCAAGGTGGCCATTCAGCATCAGGACACGCCCTGGAGAGCCTCCAACAATTTCGCCTACGAGGTTTGGACGGGCGGCTTCAATCGCGACGCTTTTCAAGTTCTTGTATCCCAGAGCTGCCAGGCGCTCGCGTGAAAGCGCAATCACATCGCGCTCGTCGCCCGGTGGGTTCGGACTTGGTGTTGCCACCAGTTCGCGTGCGAAGTCGATCAGCTGAACTTCGTACGAGGCAAGAAACCGCAGGGCATCGCGCTCAAGCCGGGCGCGACCCCCCTCAGACCGATGCGTGGGCCTCTTCGTAGCTCGGGCCGCCTGAGTCTTCAACCCAGTAATGCCGAGCCCATCCGACGCCCTGCCAGGTCTTGATCATTTCTGGCCTGATCCTGAACAGCCAGCGGGGTTGGGCCATCGTCGACTCCAGATAGGTCGGACCGTTCTTGCCCAAGTATCTATAGCTCATGCGCGTGGCAATCGGTACCCAGGCGCCGCCGACGTTGGGCCGCTCGATCACCTCGGCGGTCCCTCTCCCGACGACCTTGCCGAGGGTCTTCGGTTGTTCGATGACGAATGAGACCCTGGGATCCTTGGCCAAGTATTCCGCCCATTGCGAGCGCTGACGTGGGATCACCCAGAAATAGCCGTCGCGCCACTCATGCCAGCAGACCGTGGCGTAGGGGTATCCCTCGGGCGTGAGACATGCCAGGTACATGTTGACCCCGAGCGAGAGAAACTCGGCCACTTCGCTGTCGGTCATGCCGCGGACTTTTCCGCGCCAGGTCTCCTCGTTCTCTCTCACTGACCCCGTCTAGGCACTTTGGCACCCCGCTGTGGCCCCGTCAAGCGACTCATTGGGGATCAGTTTCGCCGGCCTGAATGACCAGCCCGGTCCGACGTCCGAACCAGCTGACCGCTTCCCCGAGTGGCGGCCTTGATTTTCTTCCCGACCAGAGTTACGGTTGTCACAGTCATGATGTGCGTTCACATACGTGAACAATGACTAGAATCGTTTCGCTCCACGGGCACCCAGCTGATCCGGCCGAATTCGACCGATACTACCGCGAGGTCCACACGCCATTGGTTCAGCGGATCCCTGGTGTGCGCAACATCCGGTTCGGGCGCGTCGTGCGCATGGAGGATGGCTCTCCGCCGCCCTTCTATCTGGTGTCAGATGTTTATTTCGACAATCCTCAAGCGCTGGATGCGGCGCAAACGACACCGGAGATGGCGGCAGCGCTCGCGGACGTCCCGCGCTTTGCTAGCGGGGGAGTGACGATCATGATCTGCGAGTACGAAGACTTCCCTCCCGAGGCTGGCATGCGCGCGGACGAACCGCGCTCGCGGTAGCTCGTCGTGGGAGCCAGACCATCTGACACACTACCGGTCAAGTCTGCGGACAGGACCCTCGACATTCTCGAGCTGCTGGCCGGCGAGCAGCGCGGCCTGACAATCTCCGAGATCAGTAGCCGGCTGAGCTTCGCCCGCAGCAGCACTCATGGTCTGGTCCACACGCTCGAATCGCGCGGTTACCTGTCGCAGGACGGCGGCCGGCGTTATCAGCTCGGAGCGCGGCTCGTGCAAATGGGAATGAACGCAGGTGATCGTATCGAGCTTCGCTCTGCGGCGCACGCAACGCTTCAGAGCCTGGTCGCCGCCACTCATGACACGGCCATGCTCGCGGTGCCGGCGCACGGCGAGCTGCTGTATGTGGACAAGGTCCTGAGCGATGCCCGTGACGTGCGCACCGATCCACGCGTCACTTCGCGAGTGCCGTTGCACTGTTCGAGCCTGGGCAAGGCGCTCCTCGCCGCAGTCGACGACGCCGCAGTCATCCGTCTTCTCGGTAGGACTGCCCTTCGAAGTGTCACTGCATTCACGATCCCCGACGTACGGCGCCTGTTGACTGATCTGGCGCAGACACGTGGGCGCGGCTATTCGGTCGACCAGCAAGAGGGGATCCTTGGCGTGTTCTGCGTCGGCGCGCCGGTCCGCGACCACACGGGCAGATCCGTCGCGGCGATCAGCCTGTCGACCATCAAGGACTTCTTCAAGCCAGAAAGGACGGGTCCCCTCGTTGCCGCCGCTGCGGTCGAGGTCTCGCGGGCAATGGGCTGGAAAGGCGATCGCTCGACGCTCTTCTCGCCGGTCGCGGGCTCAGAAGTGCTGCTCCTCGATTCCTCTTCTCGCGGTGCGGGACGAGGGAGATGAAGGCATTCGATTGGTTGGCCGCCGGGCTTCGCCTAAGCGCCTTCAGTGCGTCGCCAAAGCCGGAGAACTCCGACGCCCCGTCCCTGAGTCGGTCATCACCCGCAACCAGTCCCACCCGACCTCCATCCCGTCTGCGCTCGGGATATCAGGCGATCTCATCGTCGTGGCTGCGGATTCCGGCTACTGTGCGCGGCTATGGCCTTCCCGTCGGTGCCACGGCGATCGTGGCGGCCGTCATAGCGGTCGTCGAACCAGGCTTTTATCGGCCGGCGAATCTTCACGTGGTCATGCAGCAGTACGCGGTTCTAGGCCTTGTCACAATCGGCCAGGTTCTCGTTCTGCTGGTCAGTGGAATCGATCTTTCGGTCGGGGCAGTGATGAACGCCGCGCTAATCGTCATCGCGCTCATGAACCACTACAACGAGAACCTCCTCCTCCTCTCTCTCGTGCTTTGCATCTTGTTGGGAGCCGGAGTCGGCGTCACGAATGGGTTGCTCGTGTCACTTCGTGACGTACCGCCGTTTGCCGCAACGCTCGGCATGACAGCGTGCGTGCAGGGGGCGATTCTCGTCTATACCTTGGGCATACCGGCTGGCAACATCCCGGCAGCACTGAGGCCGGTGGCCCTAGATGGCATCGGCATCGTTCCGTATTCGCTGCTGATCTGCCTCGCAATCGGACTGATAGTGGTCGCCTTTCTGTCCAGAGGAACTTACGGCCGGATGATCTATGCGGTAGGGCGTTCGCCAGAAGTGGCGCGGCGAGTCGGAATCTCTACCACGACCGTGCGAGTCTCCGCCTACACACTCTGCGGAATCTTCGCGGCCTTGGCCGGAATCATCCTCAGTGCATATATCGGGTACGTCGATCCCGCCATCGGTGGCACGTACAACCTGCAGTCGATCGCAGCGGCCGTGGTAGGCGGGGTTTCGTTCGTCGGCGGCGAGGGCAAGCCGGCCGGTGCGCTGATCGGCGCTCTCTTTCTACTCGCGCTGCTCAACGTGACCACTCTTTCTTCGCTCAATCCGTTCGCCCAGCTCATCGTGCAGGGGGTGGTGATGTTAGTCGCGGTGTCGCTGTTTCATCTGGTCAAGAGAGGTTCATTTGCATAGGGGAAAAAGGAGGTCGTGATGTCAAGAGATTTAGTCCGCATCTGGTCGAGGCGTTCACGAGCGGGCTTCGCGGGAGTCGCTGCTGTGCTGCTCGCATTGACAGCGTGTGGCGGCTCGTCCGGCTCGTCTGGAGGGACGAAAACATACACGATCGCTTTCATTTCACAGGGCACGTCCAATAGTTGGGCCGCGCAACTAGACGCTGTGGCGCGCAAGACGGCGAAGGCAGATGGTATCAAGCTGGTCTATTTCAACGGCCAGGGAGACGCGACGAAGCAGTTGCCTGAAATCGACACCGCAATTGCCCAGAAGCCTGACGCGATCGTGCTGGTGCCACTCGGTGGGGCCGCGGACACCGGACCGGTCGAGCGAGCGATGGGGCAAAACATCAAGGTCATCCTCTGCGATAGCACCATCACGTCGACAAACTACACGTCGTTGGTGACGCCGCATGCTGAGACGGCCACGGTGCCGCTGGCGCAGTGGTTGGCAGACAAGATGAACCACCAAGGAAACTTGCTTTATATCGGGGGACTGCCCGGCAACACCACCACGACCACCTATGACCAGGGATTCAATTCAGTAATGCAGAAGTATCCAGACATCCACATCATCAACGCCGGCAACGCGAACTACTCGATCAGCACCGCCAAGCAGTTGGCGGCGACGGCCATCGCTTCCGGCAGGACATTCGCTGGTGCCTGGGGAGTTGGCGGTGAAGCCGTCACAGGGATGATGCAGGCGTACGTCGACGCTGGGGTGACGTCTATACCACCAATCGGAGGCAACTCCGCGACCAACGGCACTATGCGCCTGGCAATTCAACATACCATTCAGGTTGCTTCGTTGCAGTTTCCACCGACCAGCTCACAGGTCTGCATCGATACAGCATTCAAGGCGGCTAAGGGCGAATCTGTCCCGAAGAGCATCAACCTCTCCGATCTGCCCCAGTACGGCCCAATCTTTCCGCCGCTGGACAAGTACTACAAGTCTCAATACAGCGACGACATGTACGTTGGAACCGACTCGGTTCTGACGTTCGACGAGCTGAAGGCTATAAACCTGGTGAAGTAAAGAGCAGAAAGGCCCACGGGTATGAAAGCTGAGCGGGCGCTCGTCTCCGCAGTTGGCATATACAAGCACTACGGCGGAATTCGAGCGCTCGCCGACGTTTCCCTCGAGATCGCGCCTGCGGAAGTCCATGCCCTGGTCGGCGAGAACGGGGCAGGCAAGTCGACACTCGTCAAGATCATGACGGGGGCTGAGAAGCAAGACGCCGGGCAGGTGCTTATCGATGGTACCGAGGCGGCGCTAAACCCCGAGAAGGCTCGCGAGCTCGGGATCGGCGCGGTCTATCAAGAACCCAGCCTGATTCCGGCCCTGACCGTACTCGAAAACGTATTTCTCGGCTCGGAGAAGCAGGTTGGGCTGCGCCTGCTCGACCACCGGCGAATGAGGCGGGAAGCAGCGGCTGCGCTTGACAGGATCGGCGCGCGCATCCGTCTCGAAACCGAGGTCGCCAGCTTGAGCGTGGCAGACCGGCAGCTGGTCGAGATCGCGCGCGCTCTGGTCCTGCAAGCTCGTGTGCTCATCTTTGACGAACCATCGGCGGTCCTATCAGGAATCGAGCTCGAACGAGTATTCCGCGTGATCAAGGAGCTCCGCTCGCATGGTCTCGGGATCCTGTACATCTCCCATCGGCTGGCCGAGATCTTCGAGCTCGCCGATCGCGCCACCGTGCTAAAGGATGGCCGCGTGGTGGCGAGCCGACCCGTCCGGGAGCTGTCGATGCCAGACCTAATTCGGTTGATGGTCGGACGCGACATTGGAGGGCGTCCTCCGAGGCCGGAATTGTCGAGGGCCAAGGTTGTTCTGACCGTGGAAAATCTCGTGCTCGGCCAGGACCGGGAGCCGATCAGCTTCCAGCTCCACGCGGGTGAGGTGCTTGGCCTCGCGGGGCTTGTTGGTTCCGGTCGCACACGACTGGCCAATGCGTTGGGCGGAATCCGCGCCGCCCGAGGCGGCGTTGTGACCAGGAATGGCCGGCCGGTCAGGCTCAAACGCCCAAGCGACGCCATGCGGAGCGGAATCGCCGTGATACCCGAGGACCGGAAGCGCGAGGGCCTGATCCTTGGTCATTCCGTTCGCGAGAATCTCGCTCTCCCGTCTCTGAGGGACCTTTCGGCGATGGGGATGGTGAGATCGAGGACCGAACGTCGCCTTGCCTCAGAGGCGGTAAGGGCATTCGGCGTCCGGCCCCCCCTGATCGATATAGCGTCTGGAACGTTGAGCGGCGGCAACCAGCAGAAGGTCGTGCTGGGCAAGTGGCTCGTGCGCGAGCCGGCTGCCGAGGTGGTGGTTCTCGACGAACCTACTCGGGGCGTCGACGTGGGGGCCAAATACGAGATCTACAACCTGATCGATAAACTCGTGTCTCGGGGAAGCGGCGTCCTGCTGATCTCGTCTGAGCTGCCGGAAATCATCGCGATGAGCGATCGAGTCCTTGTCATGAGCGCCGGCAACATCGTAGGCGAGCTCGACCGCAGTGAGTTCAGCGAGGAGCGAATCCTCAGGCTGGCCGTGCTCGGTCGAGAGCAGGAGGTGGCGACTTCTGAAGGCGGCGGGCATGCAGCTTGACCGGCGGCGGAGGGCGCGAGCGTGAGTGCACAGCCGGTTGCCTCGAGGTGGACGGTAGGCCGGCCCAGCGAGTGGGTGCGGCGTCAGGCACGCACCCTGCTGGCATGGTCGCTGCTCGTCGCGCTTTTATTGTTGACGACGGCGCTTTCGGAGACGTTCCGCTCACCGGCGGTCGTGCTCGAAACCTTCAAGGGCGCAACTTTCGTCAGCATGGCGGCGGCGGCCGAGTTCTTCGTCGTCGTCACCGGAGGAATCGACCTGTCGATCGGCTCAGTCGCGACGATAAGCGGGATGGCCGCGGCGGTCCTTATGAATGGCCGGGATCCCAACATCCCGCTTGCGGTCGGGGCGGCGTTGGGCATCGGACTCGTCGTAGGCGTGATCAATGGCCTGTTGGTGACGTGGGTGAAGATCACGCCGTTCGTGGCGACCTTCGGCATGCTCTACGTCCTGCAGGGCCTTGCCTTTACCTACAGCGTCAACCCGGTAGGTCAGGCGGCGCCCACGTTCTACGGCCTCTACGAGGACTCAATCGCCGGTGTGCCGGTCCTGCTTCTGCTGATGGCGGGGTTCTGGGCGATCTGCTGGTATGTAGCAAGGCAGACAGCCTTCGGCAAGCATCTGTACGCCGTGGGTGGCGACAGCGAGGCGGCCCGCCTAGCCGGTGTCCGCACCACCCGAGTCAGCTTTGCGTCTTACGTGATCTGTTCACTGCTCGCTGCTGCGGCGGGCCTCCTCGAGTTGACGCAGACCTACGTCGGCACTCCCGATCTTGGAGCCACACTCCTGCTGACCACGATCTCAGCGGTCGTCATTGGCGGTGTGAGCCTTTTTGGGGGTGAAGGATCGCTGATCGGCGTCCTGGGTGGCGCCCTGGTTTTAGCCTTTCTGGGCCAGTTCTTCGATAGCGTCCAGGTCAACGCTTTCTATCAGCAGCTGATCGAGGGCCTGATCATCCTGGCGCTGTTGGGCATATACCGTCAGAAAGTCAAGAGGTAGCGATGACCGAAAACAAAGCGGGTGGGGAGAAGTTGCCTCTGTACCTGGCGGAGTGCACCCTGCTCGAGGTGAAGTCACATCTCGCGCGAAGTGCGAAGGTAGTGATCCCCGTCGGTTCTACCGAACAGCATGGACCACATTCGCCGTACGGGACGGATGCGATCCTCGCAAGCGAAGTGGCGGCGCGACTGGGGCGGCGAATCGGCGCGCTCGTCGCGCCTGCTTTCTCCTATGGGTTGTCGGGGGATCACAAGGGGTATCCGGGCATCCCGTTTCTCAGAGCGGAGACGATGATGCACTTCGTCCAGGATGTGGTCATGTCGCTGGCCGAAGGCGGCTTTCGCGAGATCATCTTGGTCAACGGTCATTACACCAACTCGATCGTCCTCTCGGCCGCGCTGATGGAGATTGGCGAGAAGCTGCCAAAAGGCGCCATCGCATTTCCATTCAATTACTGGGATGCGCTGCCGCCGGACCAGCTCGGCGGATACCTGAGCTCGGAGGTCGGCCTTCATGCGAACATCGGCGAGACCTCGGCGGTCCTCGCGATCGATCCGTCGCTTGTCAAGCTCGAGCACGCAGTGCGCGAATACCCAGCGTTTCCCGTCGACCCCTCGCCCGCGATGATCTCCGCCTACTTCTTTTCCACTCTTGGAACTTTGCCGAGAGCCAGCCAGTCCGGAGTGTGGGGCGACCCGTCGCAGTCCACGGAAGAGCGCGGGCGGGAATACCTCGACCAGATCGAAGAGGCGAGTGTCCGTTTCGTCGAGAACGTAGAGGCGATGTTCAAAGCCTTTCCCGAGGAAGGAAGATGAACGAGGAGACAGTTCGAGAGTGGGCGCGCATGCTCACTATCCGCCTGCCTGAGGACCGAGTCGAGACTGTCACAGCTCAGCTCGAAGGGCAGATCGCGGAGCATGGTGGACTCTCGCCGGAGGAGCTCGAGGGAATCGAACCTGCGATCGTCTTCGAGCCTGAGTGGGCCGAATGACAGCGGCACCGTGGTCGCTGAGCGTGGTCCAGGCCGCGGAGCTGATCAAGACCAAACGGCTCAAGCCGTCTGAGCTGGCCGAATCGGCTCTTGAGCGGTATCGGGTTGTCGAACCGCTGGTTCATGCCTTTGTCTCGGTCGACGAAGACCGTGTGATGCGCGATGCAAAGGCGCAGGACGGACATTCAGGAGGTCCGCTCCATGGAATACCGGTCGCAATCAAGGACATCTTCGACATCAACGGCTCGAAAACAGGTTGCGGATCGAAGGCGATGCAGGACGCACCCCCGGCGACACGTGATTCGGCGGCGGTGGCGAGGCTAAGAGCGGCGGGAGCGATCATCTTCGGCAAGACGACGACACACGAGCTGGCCTGCGGCGTCTACACGCCGCCGACCCGAAACCCATGGGACCTCGAACGGAGCGCTGGCGGGTCGAGTGGTGGAACTGGCGCATCCGTCGCGGCGGGCATCGTGGCCGGTGGCATCGGCTCTGACACCGGCGGATCGATCAGAATTCCGGCCTCCCACTGTGGTCTCGTCGGCCTCAAGCCCACGTATGCCCGTATCAGCCGGGCCGGCGCACTAACGCTCAGCTGGTCACTGGACCATGTCGGCACTCTTACGCGCACAGTCGCCGATGCGGCGCTGATGCTGTCGGTGCTGGCAGGTCCCGACCCGGCCGATCCGACCACCATCGGCCGGCCGCCGGTGCCAGGCCCAAACATCCCTGACGATGGAGTCCGGGGAATGCGAATTGCGATCCTGAGAGGAAGCCCGTTTGATCCCATCGAAGATGAGATGGACGACGCCCTCAAAAGTGTGGCGGCACACATACGAGCTGCCGGCGCCGACGTCAGCGATGCAACACTGCCCGAACTCGAAGCTGGGCTGGCCGCCGAGTTCTCCATAGTCGCTGCAGAAGCCGCGTCATATCACGAGGCGCGAATGCCCATCAGTGCCGCACTGATCGGGGAGGACGTGCGCGGGCTGCTCGAGACAGGTCTTCTCCTTCCGGCCGCCTTGTACCTCCGGGCCCAGAGGACACGCAGGGTGATCCAGGAAGCGTTCAAGACGCTGTTCCGCGAACGCAGGCTTGACGCGGTGATCGCGCCGACAGTTCCGGCCAAGGCGCAGAGGGTCGACCAGATGGAATATCAGTACGACGGCACCTCGGAACCGGTCATCACTGGACTTGTTCGAACAACGGCGCCCTTCAACCTTTCCGGTCTTCCGACCGTCGCTGTCCCGAGCGGAATCGGAGCGTCTGGCTTTCCGACTAGCGTGCAGATTGCCACGCGGCCATTTGCGGCGCAGACGGCGTTGCG
>Ga0066698_10000536_pt1 | contig 14447 bp, 14 predicted proteins | sample GraSoiAngelo_147_FD_66457 | JGI IMG/M metagenome (GOLD analysis project Ga0066698, IMG submission 66457) | Grasslands soil microbial communities from the Angelo Coastal Reserve, California, USA - 14_1009_05_40cm | ecosystem: Environmental > Terrestrial > Soil > Grasslands | place: USA... | reverse complement strand
TGTAGCAACTGTAAAATCATTTTTCAGTTAATAGGAATTTCCACGATAAAGAATCCAAATTATTGTGCGTACTGTGGAAAAGATTCCATTCAGACCCGCAATATAATTTTTGGATAGATTCTTTAGTGATAATGCTTATTAATTTTCATTTATGATAGTATTAGACGATATTAGAGTAAGCATTTCGAGCGAGGGATTCTTTGGCATTTCTCTTTACGGCTTGAACTTGAACTGCTAATACTAAGTCCAAGATATTCAAGAATTTTGCCGGACTCAGTGGTATCGGAATGTTTTTGATTCTGAAATATTGGCCATTATAAAATATTGCAAAAAGGGCTGAGATTGCAGCACCCCTATTATTGGTTTAATTCCCTCAAAAGCCTAGACAAGTCAAGAATTTTCAGGCCGAGGAAATTTAACTTTTTTATTTTTCTTGAGCGACCAGTCCTGCTTGTTTTTCTATCTCATAAACGTTTTTGAATTGCTTATTGTCCGTAAGGTTATTTTGTAGTTTCTGTATTAAGTCACTGTCCTGGGTTTGGCCTGACAATTTCTCGTTTACATATAATAATATTTTTGGTTTGTCGGTTGGAAAATCGAGTCCTTCCAACATGTTGGCCAACTTAGAGGCCTTTGTTCTGTCGACAGGTTTGTTATCGGTCATAAAATACGACTGCACAACAATTAATAAAACAATTTGTCTTTGCCAATGCAGAGACGGTGAATGTGCTGGTATTATGAAAAGGTGCAAGGAATTGCTAATAAGTTTTTTAGCTTTATAATATATATGAAACTTTTAGGACAGCGAAAAAATATATTGCTAAAATGCACTAGGTGCGGACATCCGAAGAGGTGCCATATTGATAATGAACATGGTAACAGTTTGCCATTAAAATATTGGCTTCTTTATTCTACACTTACTGCAAAAACTTTTCCTCTTGAAGTCTGTGTCGCTCAATGAGTTACTAAAATGCATTACACATAGCAAATCAGGGCAATGATTAAAACCAAAAATATGTCCTAGTTCATGTACAGCCTCTTTTATCATCCTCTTGTAAAATAACTCGTTATCAGGCTTTAATCCATAGAATTCTTGCTTGATTCTAGGTAGATAAATTGCTCCTAATCCTCCTTGATGAAACGCTTCTCCCAAAACAAAATTCATTCCATTTGAATAAGCATCCACGTCTAAGATGAAAAGTATTTTTGTTTCTTTGTTTGGCTTGAATTTCTCAAAGAACAAATCTAATAACTTAGGTGAATACCATTGATTTCTATCCTTATCAAATGAAGATTGAAAGGCAGCATTTTTCTTTAGGCGAATCAAATTAGAATTGTTGAGACGGCTTACCGTCACTCTGATATTTTCAAATTCTCTTGAAATATCACTGCCTAAATTATTAAGAATTCTATAATCAAGCTCTGCCAAAAGTGGCCGCACGCTTATTTCCACAGTTTTGATTAAAGAGTCATCATAATATTTTTGTTGTTGGCGGCTATTATTATTAAGCTAAAATAAAACAACTTCCTTAAGAGAGAATTAATCTAAAAATGTCTTAAACTTTTCTGCACTATAATAAACTCTCGATGCTAACGATACTAGAAAAAGCGAACCACAGGGTAGAAATTATACGCGAATCGCCTTTCCATGGACTAATGCGTTTCAGGTATAATGGTGAAATGGGTAACTGGTTTCACATTTATTCTGATCCCGTCAACAAGTTCAAATGTTTTCGAAATAAAGGCTGGAAGGAAGTGGAAGATAAGGAAAGCGAAGAGTGATTTATTAACCTCGAATGTTGAGAAAATAGTAGGGTAGCCACACCGTCTAGTGAAAAACAAAAAAAAGAAGATTTTAAAAAGCTACTATTTGTGTTATAAATCGCCTGCTTTTTACTTGCTTTTTCTATGTTTCGTTTTGCCGCCCATGCTTGCGTTGCAGACAGCATACGGATTAGCTTTTTTACCCGATCTAGACTTAACCTTGGTTACGCATCGATCGAATTTTTTTGTGCTTAGTCCTTTCTTTTTTCCTCTTGGCATTGATATTTTTAAAGCAACATACCTAATTAGTCTTCTAAGCTGGAACTGTAACCATTTAATACTTTGTAAAGCTGGCTTTTGTAGTAGATATGTAGATATCTATTTCTATTCGCTGTTGGCTTGGAGCTACAACGGCTTCCAACCAAAGCTGCGAAAAAATTCTAATTTTCCTTTTTCATCTGAAATCTTCTAAATTGTAATTTTGTTTAGAGGAATAATTATCTATGATCCTCTTTGTTAGACCTAGTTAGGAACGCTACAAGACCGTCGTGATAGAGTCCGATATTAGCATTATTTTCGACGCTATTATAACCCGGCACTTCATTAACCAGCATGTCTATTTATTCTTGGGTTGGCTGAACCCCCATGTTTTTTTAATTCAGTAAATCTCCTGAGCCTGAGAAATTAATTTTCCAATATCTTGCTTATCCGAGAGAATTGCATACCACGTGTCACTGCGCTTACGAATTAAGTCAGGCGCATTCGTAATTGTAAAGTCTGTTGGATAAACTTCATCTATATTTTTCCAGTCAATCGGCATTGAAACAGTTCCATCTGGAGTCGGTCGCAGAGAGTATACCGAGGCTATTGTTTTCCCTCTCACATTCTGATTGTAGTCAAAAAAAACCTTTCCCTTTCTCTTTGATGTGCTCCATTCCAAGGTAACTTTTTTTGGAAATTTTGTAACCATAATATTAGCTATTACTTCAGCAAAACTTTTGGTCTGCTCATAAGAGTAGATATTTAGAATAGGAACATAAATATGCAGTCCAGACTTGCCTGATGTTTTTAAATACGAATTTATTTTTAGTTTCCTGAAAATATCCTTTAGTTCGTGAGCTACATCGACAGCCGCTTTGAAACCGGCAATGTTGTATTGTGGTTCCTCACCTTTCTGTTCTTTACCTGAGTAGATGTAAGGGTCTAGATCAAAGACGATAAAGTCAGGAAAATTCAGGCCGCATTTTTCTTCGTACAGTAAGGTGGAAGTATTGCAGCTACGAAAATCCTTTATCCTGCTATACCAAGGATGCATTTCAATACAACCCAAATTTGCTACCCACAGGAGAGTTTCCTTATTGTTACAGATGATATAGTTAATACTGTCGCCCCTATGTTCTGAATGAATCTTAGCCGTAGCGACATAGTCAGGTTTCTTCTGATCCCAGTCTTTCTGGTAGAAAGACTTACCGTATATACCGTTCGGATAGCGACTTAATGAAAGTGGTCTATCTTCCAGGTGAGGTAATATGACATCAGTTATTTTATCATAGTAATCTATTAAATCTCTTTTTAGATAAGCCGGATGGTTTTTTGTTGCTTTCCAATACACTTTACTTGGGTTAGTAACTACTGCCTTTGCTATGGCATTAGATTTAATTTCCTGCGATTTACGATCGTTCTTTGCTTTGGTAGACTTAGGCTCATTGCCAACTTGTGAAAGATTGCTACTAGGTTTATCTGCTTCAGTTACACACTCTTCAGGCTTCTTATCTTCTCGAAGTCGTAAAAAAACCGGCGCCCTAAGTATACCGTCGCGAGTCCATTCGTCAAACTTGACCTCTGCAACTAGAACAGGCTTTAACCATATTGTTTCTCTGTTAAGGTATGGAACTTTGTCAACAGGCCTATACTTTGTTTCTAGGGCTTTTAGTTTTAAATATATTTCACCTAGCATCTCGTCGTTAAATCCTGTTCCTGCATGCCCTGCAAATTTTAATTTTTTTTCCTTCGCGGAGTAAACTGCTAATACCAAGGAGCCAAAATGGCTAACTCGGCTACCCAGCCCTCTTGTGTAACCGATGATCACACAGTCTTGAGTTTTTGTATTTTTTATTTTTAACCAGTCTCTGGATCTAATACCTTCTCTGTAGATACTCCTTTTATGTTTAGCTACTATACCTTCCAAGTTCAACTCTTTACTGCTTGAAAGTATTTCAGTTCCTTTTTCCTCGATATATTCGGATATTCTAATAGTATCATTAGTTTTCAATACCGAACTTAGTAATTGTCTTCGCTCTAAATACCCCAAGCCTTCCATGTTCTCATTTTCATTGTAAAGAATATCAAAGACATAATAAGTTGACGGATTTTTTACCGATAATGACATTATCTCATGAGGATTCTGAATATGCATTCTGTGTTGATGCGTGTGAAAGTCTGGAAGACCCTTTTCATTCAAAACTACAATTTCACCGTCTATGATTGTTGAATTACGTCCTCGGAGACTCAATTTTGCGGCGTTTACTATTTCAGGATAAAGCCTGCTTATATCATTACCATTTCTAGACTGAATTTGAATACTGTTATAATTCTTAAACAGGATCGCTCTTACACCATCCCATTTTACCTCAAATACCCATTCCTTACTGTCAAATGCTTTTTCAAAAGGATGAGCCAGCATTGGTTTAATTTTTAGGAATAAAGTTTTAGCACTATCTTTTTTCCGGCTAGAATCTCTTTTAGTTGCTGAGTGATTATCATTTGATACCTTTGACCTGGATACATGAGTGGTTTCAGCTTCAGATTCAATATCTGACTTAGATTTACCGCTAAGAACAGATTCGGGACTGACTAAAGTCGGGTCAGCCTCAGACACGTATTTATCTTGAACCTTGATAAGCAACCATTGGTTCTCTTTTTTAGTTCTTATTAAGGTAAATAAGCCTTTTAGCTTGTTTCCATATAACTCGACAGAAACTTTTCCTCTTTCCAATTGTCTCAACAGTGGTTCTTTAACAGAGTAACTACCCGTATCCCACACTATGACCGTACCAGCACCGTAATTTCCCCGAGGTATAGTCCCTTCAAAATGCAGATAATCGAAAGGATGATCCTCCACCATTACCGCCAAACGCTTTGTTTTAGGACTCATTGAAGGCCCCTTGGGAACAGCCCATGACTTAAGGACTCCGTCCTCTGATTCTAACCTAAAGTCATAGTGTAGGCGCGAAGCATCGTGTTTTTGCACCACAAAGCTCCGCAATCTCTTGTCTGCAAGTTGACCGTTTGTGACGCCTTTCGGTTCACTCGTCTTTTCGAAGTTCCTTTTTTTATTATAGGTTGAAAGTAAAGGTCTAGCTTTAAATTTACAACACCTCTGTTTGATATTTGTATGGCCTGCCGAATAGCATCATTATGGTTCAATTCTAATAACACCTCATACTAAAAAAAGGTCTAAGCTCTAAAATACTAAATCCTTTTTACCATTTTATAATATATCACTGAGCCACATCGGAGACAATAAAATTTTGTTTGTGTAAAACGTTTTCTAGTTATCTCTTCATTAATCAGTTTAACTAGATATTCTGCTATCATTATTCATTCATTTACTTGCTTCTATGTGTTTACATTCTTCATTATCACATACATGTTCTGTCAATCTTCATTCATTATTATCTTCACGTGAAAGTTCTCCAACCAGTGGAAGCGGCTTCATACGACCCTTATTACACACAGGATATTGTCGTAATCCCTCGGGCATTCCAGTTGATGAGATTCATCTATTTAGATCGAGAAGGTGAGCTTTTTTTAAGATGAAAAACTTGAATATATCAGCTTATTTTAATTGTTAATAAGTATGTTGAGTAAGATTATTTAGAATCACAATGTCTGAAGAGCATAGCCTGTTTACATGTGATTGTGGCGCATCCTTCAAAACTGACAAGGAATTACACGAACATAATAAAACTGAACATGAAGAATAAGTTTATTCTTCTTAAAAATAGAAGATTTGTCAAATTACTGCCGACTGGCATCAATGAAAGTTAGGCACACCCAGAGATTCTGAATTAAAATAAAACTAGAACCTCAAGTGCCAGACTATGGTGGTATTCACGGCATTACTTTATATCATTATTTCCACCTCTAGCCAGATACATAAGATATTTGTAAAAGACGGTTAAAAATTATAACAAAAGCGGAAAATCCAAACACGAGTCTGCCACTTCATACTAATCTTTGCCTTCAATCAACGTTAACACCTGCATAATTTTAGCCTCTTTACTTGGTATAGATTTAATATATACAAATAAAAAACTCGCTAAAGCTACAACCTATTAGCTTAGATTCATAGTGAGCTCTATCATGTCATTGAAAATCGTTTTGATTTAGAAAGTGCTCAAAACAAGAGAAATTTGACACATTAGTAGATCCAGAACAGGGAATTAAAAAAATAATTGAAAGTATGGTCAGGCAACCTGTTACAGTGTTCGATAAGAATGGAAAGGCAGAAGTAAAAGATTGAATACCAAAAAATAATAGTAGACGAAATTACTGCTTTAACTCGCCTTCTTTCACTTCGGTCTCGAGACAGTCCTTCAACATTTGCAAGTGCTTCTCTTTATCCTGCTTAATTATATTCCAAACTTCGACAAGTTTGTCTCTATTTTCTTTCCGGGCATCACTGATATACGTGTCCACAGTTGAGTGAAGAAAATTGGCTTCGATACCTAATGCGACTAAAATGTCGTACGTTGAATTATCTAATTTAGTTTTGTCACTTTGTACTCCCATACAATTCTGTTTGCAACAAAGTTAAAAAGAGTTAGAAGGTGTTAAAGTCTATCCGCTTTCCATTTGGTAGAGATTTATTGTAGTGAACACGTGTCAGATATGATATCATAAGACAGACACAAATAATTTTAAATCTAAAACTCTGGGAAGGGTAGGAGGGAATCTTAAAACATTAACCGAGGGGACTAGAGCCGTACGAGATAACGGACGAAAATAGTCCCATCGGCGAAGCTTTGATGGATTTCAATACGCGCGCTAGACATTTGTCAATAAAATATAAAATAATTTTAAACCGTAAGAGGATTAATCTAAATTAAATCCGTATATAATTTGTTGTATATGTATAATACATACGCTAAACGGAGTGTGAGATTACCATGGAAAAGAGATTAGAAAAAAGCCTTAAAATCATGATAGTTGAAGATGATGAAGATATACTGACCCTTTATAGCGATTACTTGTCTAAGAGGGGTTACCACGTTATTGCTCGCTATACAAAAGGAAATAATATTCAGACGGATCTTGAAAGACACTCGCCAGACATCTATCTAATAAACTCCAAGTTACCAGGGAATAAAACTGGAACGGAAGTAGCGACCGAAATCTTGGATATATATCCGTCAGCACCGATCCTATTCATTACTGCTGATTACAGTCAACCTGAGGAAATACAAAAGAATCCTAAATTGCGCGATAAGAAAGTTGATGTACTGCTAAAACCCGTAAAACTAATGGAAATTGAGCATTCAATTTTAAACTTGGTGAATAAATAAAACTAGGATGAATTGATTCCATACAATTCCGAAAAATTTATAAAATTCTAAATTATAGAAAATTGCCGTTTGGAAATGAGTGGTGACCTTTCCAGGCCAAAACAGGAAATTATCGAACGTATCAAATCGATGATTTTCCCATGCATGTATTGCAATAATCAAGCCCCTATGTCTGCGTCAGTAATCGATCTAGAGCATTATGCTACCGGCTACTTTGCAACATTATTTTTTATTTGTCCAAAATGCCATAATAAATTCGCTGTAAAAATTGAAGACTTAGGGAAAGTCAGAAAGCCTTGAAAATTCATTTATGTTTCTTTATAGAGCATAGAGCATGTACTTTATCCATAATTTGATCCACGAATTCTTCATTCGTCAAATAAGTTTCTAAATTCAAAAGCTAAGAATATAGTTTAGTCCTCTAAGAAAAACGCAGTGTAACGTACTGGCACAAAAATTTTATAAATCTCTTATAGGCCTATAAATCTCTTATAGGCCTAGAATGACCTCGTTGGTTATCAAGGAGATGACTGTTCCTCCTCCTCTATTGACTGATGCTTGCACTCAATTAGGTTGTCTCAAGAACTTAGAAAAAATATAAATATCGTTACTCGCTTTATGTTAGTAACATAGGTGAATTGTATGTCGGCAGAACAACAAGTCCCTATAGTAGTTTTAAAGGAAGGTACTACAGAAACAAAAGAAAAGAACGCGCAACACAACAATATAACAGCGGCGAAACTTGTTGCAGAAATAGTACGCTCAAGTCTTGGTCCAAGAGGAATGGATAAAATGTTGGTTGATACTCTTGGAGACGTAACCATGACGGTGCTACTATATTAAAAAACATTGATATTCAGCATCCCGCGGCTAAAATGATGGTAGAGGCTTCAAAGTCAATAGATAATGAGGTTGGTGATGGTACAACTTCATCCGTTGTAGTTGCAGGGTCTCTGTTAGAAAAGGCTGAAGAGCTTATTGATAGAGGTGTTCACCCAACCATTATAGTTGATGGTTACAAGAAATGCTCGTTAAAAGCAAACGATATTTTACGAAGTATAGCAACAAAGGTACGTCCAGATGATACGGATATTTTGACGAAAATCGCAGAAACGTCCATGTTCTCTAAGATGGTTTCAGCAAATTCGGAGCATCTGTCAAACGTTGTAGGGGCCATTCTCGCTGCAGCCGATAGGATTGAAGATAAATTAAGAGTAGATATTGACAATATTAAAGTTGAGAAAAAAGCAGGGGGATCAATTAATGACACCTCTCTAATAGGTGGTGTTATACTAGATAAGGAAGTTGTTCACGGTGGTATGCCCAAGCGGATCGAAGATGCTAAAATCGCATTGATAAATTCCCCACTGGAGATAGAGAAAACTGAATTCGATGCTAAAATTAATATCAGTTCACCAGATCAAATGAAATCCTTTCTGGAGGAAGAAAACAACATACTAAAAAGAATGGTTGACAAGATTGTTTCCAGAAGAGCAAATGTGGTTATATGTCAAAAAGGCATTGATGATTGATGATATCGCTCAGCACTATCTTGCTAAGGCTAACGTTCTAGCAGTACGCAGAGTAAAAGAAAGTAACATGCCTAAATTATCAAGGGCAAGTGGCGCAAGGATAGTAACGAACATTGATGAGCTGTCGGCAGACGACTTTGGTTACTCAAAGCTGGTTGAAGAAAGAAAGGTAGAAGGTGATAAATGGGTATTTATAGAAGGCTGTAAGGACCCAAAGTCTCTTTCAATCCTTATACGTGGAGGATCTCAGAGGGTGGTAGACGAGGCCGAAAGATCGGTACACGATGCTCTGATGTGTGTAAAAGATGTAGTAGAACATCCATACGTAGTTCCAGGAGGCGGAGCTCCAGAGGCACTAGTTTCCCAGAAAATAAGAGAGTGGTCAGGTACGTTACCAGGACGAGAACAACTGGCTGCAGAGAAATTTGCCGATGCTCTGGAATCAATACCCATAACATTGGCTAGAAATGCTGGAATGGATGTAATTGACACTCAGGTACAACTTCGATCGAAAACTTCAAATACAGAAAAGCCAAAGTTCGGCATTGACGTCATAAATGCAAAGATAACAGATGTTACCTCAAAAAATATATACGAACCACTCATGGTTAAGGAAAATGTTATCAATGCTGCAACTGAAACTGCATCTATGATTCTAAGGATTGATAACGTAATTGCTGCTTCTAAAACCAAAGATATGCCAAAACCGGGGACAGTGGGTGGTGCAGGACCGGGTATGCCAGGCGCTGGAATGGAAGACTATTAAAATTCCTTAATCAACTTTTTTCTGATTTAATTTAATTTAATAATAACTGGTTAGTTAAAGATTTGGATGGATATTCGTAAAGTCAAGCGAACGATGGACTTAGCCACACATGATATTAGGGTAAATATCCATATTGGATATAATTAGTGGTTGTGTCTTGTTCATTCAATCAAATCAAATTAATAAGGGCCAGATTTTCCAAATATAAAAAGTACACCAGCGGGATTGGAACCGTAGCGATAAAATAATGCCGCCAGCGAATGTATGATAGTCTGAAGTCCTAACGTCGTTAATTATTGCCAATAAAATATAAAATGATTTTAGTAACCGATTGGAATAATTTTCTAGGTTTTTAGTCGTTCGTTTTCGTTTTGTTCTGTAATCCATCCGGCATGAATAAGTTGCTTTGTTTCTGAGTCTAATTCCTCTTTTGACTGGTTACTTTCCTCATCATCTATCCGTTTCCTGAAGTCTTCAACCCAGTTAAGCATCTCGGCGAGATAATTTCCCTCTACAGATTTAAAGAATGTAGCATCAAAGACTTTTGTATATTCTGGGGGATTTTCCAATCGATCTTCCACCTTTTTCATTGAGAACATATCACGCAGATCTCTTGAAAGCGACTTAAGTGCATGTTTGTCTTTCGCTGTAAGATTAAACTCCATTATCAATTAACCACGACAATAAGTAATAAAACAGTTTAAGTTATAAGAAAAATGAATAAATTATTTGTACCTAAATAGTTCTTACCTACGTTGCGATAATGCTTATCTTCTTTCATAATCTCTTAAATTGTCCTTTGCTAGGTTTTCTAATGTCTTTGCGTGGTTTGCATTTAACCGTGAAAATTCTAATGCATTATCTCTTGTGTGTTGTATTGTTGTTTTCCAAGCCTCAATGCTGGCAAACATGAAGTTGTTTGCTATTCTAGTTGCGGCTATTGTACTATCGGTAATGTTGCTAACTGCTCTTGTATAGTTTTCGGTAAGCCTATTGGGTGACACCCAATACGACCCGTACATATTTTGCACGTTTTCCATGTACGGGACCCATAATGATTGAACCGAATTGATAACCTCTTTTTGCGATTCCAAAAAGTTATCTGCAATATCTTTTGTGGCTTGAATGGATTGTTCTTGATATTCGTTAACGGCCTTCGTAAATTGTGGAACCTGCTTTTTTGCTTCATCTGTTGTCTTATGTACTGAAGATTTAGTTTCGTCTAGAGTGATGTTGATGTTATCCCTAATTTCTTTATTTTTTTCCCTATTTGACGACATGTACCTATTTGCTGCACAAAATATTATTTATTACTTAGATATTATCGATGTACAATTAATTATAAAACAGTTAAAACGTGTGCGGAAATGAAAGCAGAGATAAACAAAGGTCACCAGGTCAAAATATTATATAATTCTATTTTCCATTTCTAACTACTGAACTTTCCAATTTTTTTAATTGCCTGTAAATGCAAATCATGGGTAAATTCTTTTGACATATACTGTTCTTCGTTGAAAAAATGTGAATTTTTTATATGTCGACAAGTCAAACAGTGTTCAGAGGCCATGAGAGAATTTATTCATAATAAGTAACCTTTCAAACTTAGCCTCAGGGCATATGACATTTAATTCTATATTGAAAGGACTGATAATTACAATCTCACTTCTTTCCCTTGAGTCGGGGAAAAATCCTTTCACAAAGTCTTACTGATTCTAAAGACAGTAACAAATTTACCGTATAGTAGACCATATGCATAGGTAGACAGAATGAAGTTTCGGTGTTGTGGATTTGAACTGTATTTGACGTTAATTTCAGGACAAAGATGGAATTGTATTGTAATATGAAATTGTGAAAAGCAATACCGAAAATTTAATATCTTTTATCTACCAGATATTATAATCGAGTTGGAAACATTGGAAGTATTATAAATTATAAAGTTCAATAACTACTATATGAAATATATCGTCCTAATGCTTTCCACTATTATTATGTTATCATTAACGAATATCGGTTTTTCTCAATCTGCAGTAAACTCTACAGCGGGTGATAAGGAAGTAAAGTTAGGTTCGCCTATTCTTCAAAAGGTATCTGATAAAGGAATATATTTAGTATCTATAAAATCCGGACAATCAGCTCTTTCAACAGGATTAAATTTAGACATAGTTTTCCTGAATAAAACATCTCCACAGCTTAATACTCCACCTCCAAACGCTGAATCCAATCTCTCAAGCACAGAATACAAAAAAAGTAGTGGGTTGGTAGTACCTTCTGTAGTTGAAAGAACACTTCCTGTAAAAAGTTACGATATTGTAATAAATTCAAGTGATGGAAAAGAGATCTGGAACAAAACTAATCAACAGCCTCAAGCAGGCCATGGACCTCAAACTATTGTTTTGAAGGATTATGATATCGGAAACGTAACGATAAGTATCAAGAATATAGTTGCGGACCCAGCACTTGTGGATATATTAAACAAACAAAGCGAAAATAGCACTGATATGCAAGCAGGTCTAAATCAACCAAATTCCAAACCTCCAAATGATTCCGTTAAATTTAAAACAAGTATCATAGTCATTTGATATTATTCCTGGTTACTGAAGAGTAATAACTTAACCCTTTACAAAAAATTTTATTATTACCAACTAGTCATTATTCATATTTTACCAATTTTTCCGCCAATGCCGTATTTTGAAATCAAGTCTGGCCAGATACGATACTATAATATATAACCATAATTTTCATACCTAAAGACTTAACTTTAGATAGACTGCTATTATGCGTTGATGTAGACCGAAAACTAATAAACGGGGTACCCTAACACATACATTCGTAAATGACGACAAGCGTAGAATTGAAATATGACAAAAATCATAAAAGCAAAGAAAGAATATTTTTTTTATGTGAAGAATGTTTATGGAGTATGACATCCCTTGACAAATCTCACTCAGTACAAATAATTGGAAAGGGAGGTACTTGTCCACTCTGCTTTCAAGACCAGTTATCAAGTTTTCCACTAAGGCTAAACGATTCTTTTATTTACAGCTACTCTGATGAGAGGGAAATCGAAATAATGTTTGGTCTTGGCAAAAAACTGAAGCCTTAAACAGGCAGGCAGTATGACTTTGATTCTAATTTCCTTTATATTCACCACGATTGTAGATAACCATTATTTGAATCCAATAACACATTTTCAAAACGTCCGGTAAAGTAGTAATGTCCGACCATTTTCTAATCTTAGATTACAAAAAAGTTATTAAAAAAATTACAAGCTTTATTTCAGACGAAGTCAGATCAAGAAAGAAAAACGGCGTAGTTGTCGGACTCAGCGGTGGCCTTGACTCTTCTGTTTGTATCGCATTAGCCTCCAGAGCTATTGAAAATAAAAAGATAATTGGTCTGATGATGCCAGAAAGAGGACTGACGCCGATAACAGATATTCAAAACGCTCGTGCTCTAGCCCAAAAGTTGAAAATTAGGTATAAGGAAATCGATATCGAACGTGGAAAGAAGATTTTATTATACAGGTTACGAAAGGACAAACTTTCTGGAGGAAATTTTTCAGCGAGACTCAGAATGGCTTTACTATATCATTGCGCAGCAGTCAATAATCTTCTGGTACTGGGCACGGCTGACAAGAGTGAATTAATGATAGGCTATTTTACCAAGTTTGGTGACATTGGAGCAGACATACTGCCAATTGGAGAGTTGTATAAGAGCCAGGTCAAATTATTAGGTAAAGAACTACGATTGACGGAACGAATTGTTGAACAACCAAGCAGCCCTAGATTTTGGAAAGGACAATTAGCTGAAAAAGAAATTGGGTTGTCGTATCAGGAGATTGACAAAATATTGGAAGCTTATATACAGAATGAATCGAATGACTGTGAATTAAGCAAGAGAAAAATAAAATTAGTAACTGACATGATAAGAAAATCTCAGCATAAGAAGGAGAAGATACCCATTTGCAATCCCTTTTTATAAACAAATACAGCATTATAACGCATGTATATTTCAAAGAGGGAGTCTTGAAAAAAGAAAGCTAAGCATATTAGTTGAAATTAATCCTCCCTAAGCAAAAAGCAATTGAATCAATCAGATTTCGGCGATATCGAGGGAATGAGCAGGGACGTTGTCATTGTTAAGCGAGGTTACATTCACAAACACTATTACACTATACCCATCTTGAAGACAGAAGGCCGAGACGTTCAAGCTTTGTGGCTGAAGATAAAAGAAGATGATGTAAAAAGCGAGTATGAAAGACAAGTCAAGCCCAATCTTTCTCAATACCTTAAGACATACCTGGTTATTCGGCAAGTTTTCCAGAGCTTAAATTTATACCTCCAAAATACGAAAGACCCAATAGGAAGGCTGCAAGTATTCAGCTGCACGGGACTAAGAAAGGGAAATATGGCTGTGCTCTATGTGAGAGGTTATTTAATAACCAAGATGAGCTCAGTGATCACGTAGCGTCAATCCATTGATGAATATCGCTTTTTGCTCTCCTATGGTTAAATCGACATTCATACCTAACTATATGAACAGTAACGGTTCATAAATTCTGACTAGAAAGTGCTAAACAGGTCCCGGATAAATGCAGTCCGATTCCCTCTGAACCTGCATTAACATCTCCGGTTATTTTTTATTCAAAATTATAACTTTTAAATTCAATGGTCCGGCAGCCCTAACTTTAGCCGGTCCTAGTAACGTTAACACCTGATGTATTAGCACCAGTATTATTATCTCCAGCCATGATATTAGTACCAGTCGTAACGTTAACACCTGATGTATTAGCACCAGTATTATTATCTCCAGCCATGA
>Ga0066698_10000535_pt1 | contig 14451 bp, 14 predicted proteins | sample GraSoiAngelo_147_FD_66457 | JGI IMG/M metagenome (GOLD analysis project Ga0066698, IMG submission 66457) | Grasslands soil microbial communities from the Angelo Coastal Reserve, California, USA - 14_1009_05_40cm | ecosystem: Environmental > Terrestrial > Soil > Grasslands | place: USA... | reverse complement strand
CGGCCTCAACCAGACCGTTTATTTCAGCGAGTCGCGGCCAGTTCGGGCTCCTTCACGGGTGCCTTTTGCTTCAGAAGCCGAATGAATGCCCGCATCCAGGTCGGGTGGTCGGGCCAGGCGCGGGCGGACACCATCTGTCCATCGACGACCGCACCGGAATCGACGAATTCCGCGCCCGCCGCCTTGACATCTGGCGCGAGCGCCGGATACGCGGCGGTCTTTCGGCCCTTCAGGACCCCGGCGGCAGCCAGGGCAAGTGGGGCATGACACAGTTGGGCCACCGGCTTCTCCTGTTGAAAGAAATGCCGGATGATCTTCTGCAGGTCGGCGTCGTTGCGGATGTATTCGGGGGCCCGCCCACCTGGGATCACAAGGGCAACATAGTCATCAGGCTTCACGTCCTTGAAGGCGAGATCCGCGTCCCAACTGTATCCCGGCTTCTCGGTATACGTGTCGTACCCGGGCTCGAAGTCGTGGACCACGAAATGGAGCTTCTTCTTGCTCGGTGCGGCGATCTGCACGTCGTAGCCCTCTTCCTGCAGGCGCTGATAGGGGTAGAGGACTTCCAACGACTCCGCCGCGTCGCCGGCGACTAGCAGGATTTTTGGCGCTGACATAATCCTTCCTCCTCGTCAAGCCGCGATCTGCCGATGATGCGGTAACTACGTTAGCCCAATGAGTAGGCGTGAAGCATGAGCGTTGCTGAGGTTAGGATCGCTGAAGGGAGGAACGACATGAATCTCACTCCACGATCACTGGCCCTGACCGACTTGAAACCGATGGAGGCGGCACACTTTACCGGGAAGGCGGGCTCCCGCGAGTTGATCAAGGCGTCGAGGCAGACCATGTCCGCGTTTGCCGCGGTCGTCCGATTCGAAACGGGGGTCCGCAATTACTGGCATGCACACGCCGGCGGCCAGTTGCTGCACGTCATCGACGGCGAAGGTTGGGTCCAAGCGCGCGGTGCCCAGGCCCAGCCGATCCGTCAGGGGGACACCGTCGTAACCGAGCCGAACGAGGAGCACTGGCATGGGGCAGGCCGGCGCGGGCCAATGGCCCACATCGCTGTCGGCTTGGGCGAGACGCGCTGGCTGGAGGAGTCACCTCCTCCGCCGGACTAGCAATCAAGACTCTATCTTTATGGACTGCCTTATGCGCCGAGTCGGTAGATCGCCGACGCGTCCGACATGTAGAGGGCGTGGTCGGGCCCTTCCTTGACGTCGAGTTGGCAGCGGGGACCATCGGAAAGCAGTCGGGTGCCGTCGGCCGACAACACCTTGAGCCGGCTCTGGCTGTAACTGCAGAAGACCAAATCGCCGGCGTAGCCCGCTGGACCCTGGGCGCTGACGAACGTCGCGCCGGTTGGGACAAGTGTGCTATTGCCACTTTGATAGGTGGGTGGCGTACCAACGCATTGGGATCCCTGGAGGCGGATGCTATTGCCGTAACAGGTAGGCCACTGGGAGTTCCCACCGCGGACGACGTGGTCGACCTCGTCCCAACCGCTGCCCGGGGTGCCGGCGTCGCCCGACGGGCCATTGTCCGTGACGAACAGACTGCCATCACCCGAAAACGCCAGACCGAATGGATTGCGCAGTCCGATCGCCCACACCGGGTTGCTTGACCCGAACGGGTTGTCGCCGGGCACGCTTCCATCAGGGTTGTAACGCAGGATTTTGCCGCGCAGACTTGACGTCCGCTGCGCGTCGGCCGCGACATGGTTTTCCCCGAGCGTTACGTATAGCTTCCGGTCCGGGCCAAACGCGATGCGCCCGCCCTTGTGACAGCAGTCGTTGCCGGCCGGCAGGTTATCGACGATGGTCGTCAGGCTGGTTCCGGTCCCGCCCTGGTCGGTCCAGCGCACGACTCGCTGGCGGCTCTGGTCGTCGGCGCGGCTGTAGAACGCGTACACGAAATGGTCGCTTTGAAACGCCGGGCTCACCGCCAGGCCGAGCAAACCCCGTTCGCCGGAGGTCGAGGCCGACACCGTCGCAAAAACGCGGGACGTCTTGCCGTCGAAGGTCCTGATGGTGCCGGCTCGCTCGGCGTAGAACAGGCGCCCGTCGGGCGACCAGGCGAGCGCCGTCGCAAAGTCTGCCGCAACGTACGCCGCGAACCTGGGTGAGGCCTGGGGCGACGCGACCGTCGGGGTGGCACTGGTCTGGGTGGAGCCTGGCGAGCTGCACGCCGAGAGGGTCAGCAGGGCCAGTGCCCCGATCATCGGGCTCGGGGAGGTCCGTGCCACTTAGCCGTATGGTATCGGCATGCCCACGCCGAAGGAGGAGGTCCTCGAGGTTGCTGGCCGTGAGGTCAAGATCAGCAACCCCGACAAGCTCTTTTTTCCGAAGAGCGGGCACACGAAGCTCGACCTCGTTCGCTACTACATGGCGGTCGCGGAGGGGGCGCTGCGCGGGGTTGATGGCCGACCGATGGCCCTCAAGCGGTTCGTCAACGGCGCGGAGGGCGAGGCCTTTTTTCAGAAACGCGCTCCAACCTCGCGCCCAGAGTGGATCGAGACGGTCGAGCTGTCGTTCCCGTCAGGCCGCACCGCCGAAGAGATCGTGGTGACGAACGCCGCCCAGCTGGCCTGGATCATCAACCTCGGCTGTATTGATCTCAATCCGCATCCCGTGCGAGCCGCCGACCTTGACCATCCCGACGAGCTACGCATCGATCTCGACCCGGTTCCGGGCGTTTCGTGGGCGCAAATTCGCGAGGTGGCGCTGGCGACGCGTGAGGTCCTCAACGATTTCGGCTTGACCGGCTGGCCCAAGACCTCCGGCTCGCGCGGCTTCCACATCTATTGCCGGATCGAACCACGCTGGACGTTTCCCGAAGTCCGTCGAGCCGCGGTTGCCCTGGCTCGTGAGGTCGAGCGGCGCGCCCCCGACATCGCCACCAGCCGCTGGTGGAAGGAAGAACGGCACGGCGTTTTCCTCGACTACAACCAGAATGCGAAGGATCGCACGGTCGCGTCCGCCTACTCCGTCCGCCCCACCGCCGATGCCCGGGTCTCGACGCCGTTGACGTGGGACGAAGTCGCAAGCTGCGAAGCCGAAGCCTTCACGATCGATACCGTCCCGAAACGGTTCAAGCAAATCGGCGACCCGTCCAACGGTATCGATGAGGCGGTCGGGTCACTGGGCGCTTTGCTGGAACTCTCGGGGCAGCACGAGGCGGCTGGATTCGGCGACGCGCCGTGGCCTCCCCATTTCGCCAAGCAGGAGGGCGAGCCGGCCCGCGTCCAGCTATCCCGTCGGAAACGTGAGGATCGACCTCAGCCTAAAGGGCAGGTGCCGCCGCCGGCGCCGGGAAAGACGGTCGGTCCGACCGGGCGGCGGCGCACGACCATGCCGTTGATCGAGATCGCGCGCGCGGCGACCGAATCCGAGGCTCGCGCCGGACTGCAGCGCTGGCGCGCGCGTCATGCGGAGATCTGGTCGCACCTGGCGCCGTCCGACATCCTGGTGGACTCGATGCGGGGCCGCAACACGACCTGGACCCGAATCCGGCTCAACCTGCGCAACGTTCCGGAATCCGAGCGGCCCCCGCAGGAACCGCTCGAGGTCGACTACGACCCCTGGGCTGGGTATGAAGCACCGGACCGCTCGGGCCAGCTCGAGCGCCCCAGGCGTCGGCGGCCAGCTGGCTGACCCTGGTTCCCTCGGGAACCTCCGTGTACCACGAAGACGATCGCGCTCACCTCGAGCCACAGCAGCAGGACTCCCATCAGCAGTCGCTGCATCAGGCCGGCCCACGCGTACCAGCGTGTCGGGCCAAGGGCGATCGGCGAGGCCAGGAGCAGGAGGGCAACCCCGCCGGAAATGGCCGAGAACGTCGCCATCGGTCGCCGGCCACCGTTGTGGAAGCGGACGGCCATCAAGATGATCGCGGCGATCAGGCTCATGACAGCGACGACTGGGCCCCAGGACGCCGCCGAGCGCCGTCCAGGTGATGCCTCGCCAGCGCGATACGTCGGTGCTGCCCTGCTCAACGGTGCGGTTTCGGTCAGTTTCCTTTTGCTGGCCGCTCACGATCGGCAACCGCATCAACGCATTTTGACCCGGGCCAACGTCCTGACGCTCAGCCGGGCCGGTAGCGCCGGCTTGCTGGCCGGAACGACCGCCGCCCCGCGCGTGGGCAGACGGATCGCCTGGATGGCTCTCCTCTGGGGTGGGTGTAGCGACTGGCTCGATGGCCGGTTCGCCCGGCTCGATGGCGCGACCCCGTTGGGCGCGCTGCTCGATATCGAGGCCGACTCCTGGCTCAGCCTCTGGGCGGCGGCCGCCGCGTATCGCGCCGGTGACCTGCCACCGGTCAGCCTGCTTCCCCCGGTAATTCGCTATGTCATTCCGGTGCTGCTGGCGCGGTCTCGGTGCGCTCGTCCGGCTGAGCGTGGCTGGCAGCGCGCGGCCGCCGGTCTGCAGGCAACGGCGGTCGGCCTGACCCTTGCGCCGGGCAGCCGGCTGCATCGAGTTGGCCGGATGATGGCTCCCATGGGCGCGACCGCGCAGGCGGCATCCATCGCCGTCACCATTCGAAATACGCTGCGCGCAGCGCGCGCTGCTGTAGTCAGCTCAAGAGAAGAGGCGCCAATCGGCGTAGATCGTCGAGCGGTGCGCGATCGGGCGTCGGCGTGAGAACCTGAACCGCCACGTGATCGGCGCCGGCGTCGTGGTGCAGCCGCACCTTGCTCGCGATCGCGTGATCCTCGCCCCAGGCGACAACGGCATCGAAGATGCGATCGCTGCCCGGGGACTCGAGCTCGTCTTTAGGCCAGCCCAAACGCACCAGGTTCCGGCGGTAGTTCTCCAGGTTGAGATAGGTCTTCATGTAGCGATCGCCGGTGCCTCGCGCGGCCTCGCGGTTTAGGGCAAACACGACGGCTATCTCGGGAGCCAGAACGCGGTCATCTCCAAGAATGCCGCGGGCTTCCAGCGTGTGCTCGACGGGCACGAAATACGGATGCGCGCCGGCCGTTCGCTCGCGCGCGAGTTGCAGCATCTTGATGCCAAGGGCCGCCAGCAGCACCGGCGGGGGCGGATTCGGCATGGTCGGGCGGTAAGGCGCATTCTCCATCGCCTCGAGGTAGGCGCGCATTGCGGTCAGCGGACGCTGGTACTGGTGTCCGCGGGCGCTCACCAGGGGTACATGGCTGACGCCGATCCCGAGGACGAATCGGTTGGGCCAGGCCTCGGCCAGCGTCCTGGCACCGTTCATCATCGCCGTCGCGTCGCGGACCCAGATGTTGGCGATTCCCGTGGCGACGGTCACCTGGCTGGTTGAGGAAAGGATCAGGGCCGACGCCGCAAACGGCTCGCGGCCGACCGCCTCTCCGATCCAGATCGTGCCGAAGCCCATCGCCTCGATCTCGGCGACCGCGCGGCGAAGCTCCGCGGCGGGCAGGTTGGCCATCGACCCGAGCCAGACGCCGGCCCGCCCGAGGTTCAAGCGCGGGCCGGTTGCCGTGTCTGGTCCTTGATGAAGTCCAGCATCTGGCGCCAGGCATCGTCCGAAGCGGCCCGGTGCTGTTCAAAGCCTCGGTCGAAAAACGAATGAGGCGCTCCTTCGTAGACCACCATCTCGTGCGGGACATTCGCCTCGGTGAGTTCCTGGCCGAATTTCTCGAACTCGTCGCGAGGCGTCGCCCGGTCGTCGCCGGCGATCAGCAACAGGAGCGGCGCCCTCATCTGTGGAATCGCGTTCCGCACATTGGCCGGCCGGCCATAGAAGCCAATGGCGCCGGCCAATCCTGGCTGCGCCGCCGATTGCCGCCAGGAAAGGGAGCCCCCGAAACAGAAACCAACGGTGAAGGTCGAGCTGGCTCCGCCGCCCGCCGGCGAGCGTAGGTGGGCGAGGCCGGCCGCCACGTCGGCGGCGACCCCATCTGGCGTCGTCTGTTTGACATGGGTCATGAAATCGAAGTCACCCGACCGGTCACCGATGCCCGCCGTCCGCCCGAAGTAATCGATGGCGACGGCGTCGACGCCGGCCTCCGCGAATCGCCGGGCGAGCTCCTTGTAGAACGGGTGCAAGCCTCGCACGTCGGGCATCACCACGATCCCGGCGCCGGTTGGTTTGGCGGCGCGAGCCGCGTAGGCCAGCAGCCGGTTGTCATCCCCGGCCGCCAGGACCAGCTCGGTGTCGTCGGTTGAACCGCCCCTGATGGGCGGCAACGGAGGCCGGGCGTCGTTTGAGTAACACATGACATCCATTTTGGCCGTTGCGTTGGTTCGCCGGCTGCTTATGATGGAGTCACTGATCACTTCGACTGGGGGGTAACAGGTGTGACGACCGCCGTCAAGGCGCCGCCGACGACAACCGCCCGCGCCAGCCGATCGGCCGTGCTCGTTGCCATGGCCGATACGTTTATCGGCGGCATGGGCCATCCCGGCTCCCCGATCCGGGTTGCCGCGTCGATGGAGGATACCTTCGCGCGACTCCCGTCTCCCGCGGACCGGCGTCGGCTGCGCCTCATCGTGGGCGTCCTCGGCCGCCGTACGGGGACCTTCCTGCTCAGCGGCCGCCCCGTGCCATTTCATCGCTGGTCACGCGAGCAACGCGTCGCCGTCATGGCGTCCTGGTCGACCAGCCGGCTGGCATTCCGGCGGCAGCTCTTCCAGGTCTTCAAGCGCCTGTCGCTGCTGGCGTTCCTCGGCGATACTGAAGACGACGGCACCAATCCGGTGTGGCCGGAGATCGGTTATCCGGGTCCCGTCTCATCGCCCCCGCCGACGCCCAAGGCCATCAAGACGACGACGCTGGACGGCGACACGACATTGACGTGCGATGCGGTCGTGGTCGGCTCGGGTGCCGGTGGTGGGGTGGTGGCGGCGGAGCTGTCCGCGGCCGGCAAGGACGTGATCGTGCTGGAGGAAGGCGGCTACTACAACGAGGCCGACTTCAACCAGCTGGAGCTGGCGATGATGCGGAAGCTCTACTACCAGGGAGGCTTCGCGGCGACCTCCGACGCCGGAGTCGCGCTCATCGCGGGCGGCTGTCTCGGTGGTGGCACGGTGATCAACTACACCACCAGCTTTCGGAGTCCCGACTGGCTCCGCGACGAATGGGCGCAGCGCCATGGACTCACCGCCTTTGCGACCGATGACTACACCTCGTCGTTGGACGCGGTGTACGAGCGGCTTGGGGTTAATCTGAGTCACAGCCGGGTCAGTGCTCGCGAGCGGGTCCTCGAGCGTGGCCTCCGCCAGCTTGGCTGGCACGTCGGCTACATGCCGCGCAACGTCCAGGGCTGTACCCAGGACGAGCGCTGCGGGTTTTGCGGCTACGGCTGTCAGATCGGGGCCAAGCAATCGACGCTGAGGACCTACCTGATGGACGCCTACCGGCGGCGCGCTCGGATCATCGTCAACTGCACGGTTGACCGCGTGCTGATCGAGGACGGGCGGGCGGTCGGTGTTCGCGCCACCGTCCGGCAGCCGGAGATGCCGGCCTTCACGCTGATCGTGCGCAGTCGCGCGGTGGTGGCGGCGGCCGGCGCGATCGCGACGCCCGCCCTGTTGCAGCGCTCCGGCTTGCGCTCGAAGGCGGTTGGCAGCGGGCTTCGGCTCCATCCTTCGACCGCGGTTTCCGGCATCTTCGATGAGTCGATCCGGCCCTGGGAAGGGACCCTGCAGTCGGTCTACTCCGACCAGTTCACCAACCTCGACGGCCACCACTTCGGGCCGAAGATCGAGTCGGCACCACTGCATCCGGCGTTGCTTGCTCTGGTCACCCCCTGGCGGAAGCCGGATCACTACAGCCGGCTGATGCGTCAGCTTCCCAACCTCTCAATCACCGGAATTCTGCTTCGCGACAGCGGCTGGGGTCGCGTCACCTCAAAAGACGGCACCAGCCGGGTCGACTACCGGTTGTCGCGCCAGGATCTCGCCCATATGCGTAAAGGCATCGAAGTCGGCGTGCGCATCCTGGAGGCAGCCGGGGCCAAAGAGATCTTCACCAGCCAGAGTGCTTACGTGGCGTACCGGCCCGGCCAGCGGGGTGGCGTCGACGCCTACATGAACGAGGTCGACCGGAACGGCTACAAGCCTGGCCAGATGGGTTACGTCAGCTTTCACCAGATGGGCTCGTGTCGCATGGGCAATGACCCGGCAACATCGGTGATCGGCCAAGACCACCAGACACATGCTGTCGAAGGCCTGTTCGTCGCCGACGGCAGCGCCTTTCCCAGCGCGTCTGGCGTCAATCCCATGATCACGATCATGGCCATGGCCCATCGCGCTTCGCGCTTTATCGCTGCCGTCTGCTAGAAACCAATTCCCGAATGGCGGTCGCGGCGAAATGTTCTCTAGACTGACTCCCAATGCAGGCGGCGGTCCAGACCAGACGCAGTCCCTGGATCATCCTGCTCGTTCTCTGTCTTGGCTTCTTCATGATCCTGCTCGATTTGACGATCGTCAACGTCGCCATCCCGAGCATCATCGATGGACTCCACGCCGGCCTCGACGAGATCCTCTGGGTGCTAAACGCCTACATCCTCGTCTACGCCGTGCTGCTGATCACGGCGGGCCGGTTGGGCGACATGTATGGCGCCAAGCGCCTCTTCCTGATCGGGCTGGCGGTCTTCACCCTGGCGTCGATCGGCTGCAGCCTGGCGCAGAGTCCCGGGCAGCTGATTTTGGCGCGTGTCATCCAGGGAGTCGGCGGCGCCATCCTCACCCCGCAGACGCTGAGCATCCTGACAAACATCTTTCCGGCCGACAAGCGCGGGGCGGCCTTTGGTATCTGGGGCGCCGTCGCCGGCATCGCCTCGGTAACGGGTCCGACCCTCGGCGGTTTTCTCGTCACCAACTTCAGCTGGCAGGCGGTGTTCTGGGTCAATGTGCCGGTCGGGATCGTCGCCTTTACCCTTGGCATCTGGTTGCTTCCCGGCATTCGTCTCGGCCGGGATCAGAATCTCGACCCGATCGGGGTCCTGCTCGCCAGTGGCGCCCTGTTTGCCGTCGTCTTCGGGCTGATTGAGGGGCAGCGCTATCACTGGGGGACCTTCACCGATGTCGCGTCCTTCGACGCGGGCGGCGGCCACTGGGGCCTGTTCAGTATCCCGAGTCTGTTTGTTGCCAGCGCTATCCTCTTCGTGCTGTTCGTGCTCTGGGATCGGGTCCAGGAGCAGCCCCTCGTTCCGCTCGCGCTCTTCGCTGAACGCAATTTCACGATCGGCAATGGGCTGGCGGCGATCGTGTCCTTCGGGATGATGGGCCTCTTCCTGCCGCTGACCATCTTCCTGCAGTCGGTGTTGGGCTTCAGCGCGCTCAAAGCCGGCCTGACGCTGGCGCCTCTGCCGCTCACCTCGATGCTGGTCGCGCCGCTCTCCGGACGCGCGACAGATCGATTCGGTGGCAAATACATCCTCATGGCCGGGCTGGCCTTCTTCGGCGTCGGCATGGGGCTCGTCATCGTGCTGTCATCGCTGAACACCGGCCAATTCACCTATCTGCCGGCGTTGATTCTTGCCGGCGTCGGACTGGGCTGCACCTTCGCGCCGATGACGACGGTCACCATGCAGCGGGTGAATCCTCGGCTCGCCGGAGCCGCGTCGGGTCTGCTCAATACCAACCGGCAGCTCGGCGGAGCATTTGGGAGCGCGGTCGTGGGCGCCATCCTGCAGAACCGTCTGGCCAGCGAGCTCGTCAGTCAGGCACAAGTCCAGGCGGCGAGTCTCCCGCCCGCCTTCCGCGCGCCCTTCGTGCAGGACTTCGCCCGGGCGGCAAACAGCGCGCTCCAGGTCGGACGCGGCCAGTCGGGGGTGAGTTTGCCGTCCAACCTGCCGCCGGCCGTGAGAAGCCGCGTGCTGCAGATCGGTCATGACGTGTTCGCCCAGGCATTCATCAACGCGATGCGCCCGTCGCTCGCAATTGCCATTGCGGTGCTGCTCTTCGGGGCGCTCCTGACGAGCGGCCTCGAGATCCGGCGAAGGGCGTCGTCGCAGCGACTGCCTGAGGCTGCGCCCGCCGCCGGGTAGACACGCCGGAAAACGGCCATATACTGGGTTCATGCCCCGTCAGTGGCTGCCGCTCTTTCCCTTGAACGTCGTGCTCTTTCCCCACATGCCGCTGCCACTCCACATCTTCGAGCCGAGGTACCGGCAGATGATCGCCGACTGCCTGGAAGAGGGCCACAGCTTTGGCGTGGTGGCGATCCAGGAAGGGAGCGAGACGGGACCCGCCACTCCCTATGAGGTTGGCACGCTCGCGAAGATCATCCGGATCGATCGCCTCGATGATGGCCGAATGAATCTGCTGGTGATGGGCGTGTCGCGCTTCGAGATCGTCGGAACCGCGGACGATCGTCCCTACCTGCGCGGCCAGGTCCGCATCATCCCCGAGGCCGGCGATGATCTCGATGCCACCGCCAGCCTCACCGAAACGACCGCCATGGCGTTCCAGCAATACTCCAACCTGCTGCGAGAGCTGGTTGGCCGGAAGGCGGATGAAGCCGAGCCGCCAATGGAGCCGGAGCTGCTCTCCTACTTGATCGCGGCGGCCCTGAACCTGCAGGTGCCCGAGAAACAGACCCTGCTGGCGGAGCGTCGTACCGATTCCCGCCTCCTGCTCGAGCTCCGCATCCTACGCAAGGAGATCCTGCTCCTCAAGCAGATGGTCGCCCATGCGGCGGCGGCGGGCACCGTCCGCACCAGCCTCAACTAGGCCGGGGGAGGGCCGGGCTGGGGGTTACGTCGTGTGCAGGTCCACGACCAATCGCCAGGAGTAACCGCCGGTCGCCGGGAGGGTGAACGCCGTGACGCGCACCGGCCGCGCCAGGTCGATCGTGATCGTTCCGTCGGCGCCTTGCTGGACCGCGGGCTCGATGCCGGCGATCTGGTAGCTCTTGATGCCGTTCACGGGAATACCGGTGGCGGTGCTGTTTTTGAAGGTGACGGCGATGTGCAGGTCATCCGGGCGGGTGATGATCATGGTTGGCAGGCCACCGCCGTGCATGTCGAAGACCAGGCGCGTATAGCCCGCCACGGCCGTCCCTGGGCGGATGCGGAAGACGCTGTTGCCGCTCACACCGTTGCCGAGCGTGAATAGCACCGGGGCAGGAGGTGGGAGAGGACTGGCGCTTGGCGTCGCCGTAAACCGCGGACTGGCGCTGGCCGAGGCATGCACCGACGCCGCCGCCGTTGGCGAGGTCGAGCTCAGGTTATGCAGGCCTTTCGCGAGCCATCCTCCCTCGTACAGCACGGCAGCAAGGAGGACGCAGGCGGCCGCGCCCAGGCCGACCGCGAGCCGCATCGCCGTATCGGGTTTTCGGGGCGGGGTTGCCGGCGCGATCTCCTGATCGAAACGTAGCGCAGGCTCCTCCTCGAAGATGGCGTTGCTGCCGGTTGCCGCCGCCATCGGTTCGCCGGGCGCCTCGGTTGCCGATACGGGCGGCGGGTGCCACGTATCCGGCTCCGGTTCCGCCTGGGGGGCGGCGGCGATCACCGGTTCGGGCTCGGGCTCGGGCTCGCCAACGGCGGGCTCGGGGTCGCGATGCGAATCGAGGTGGACCTCGCGCCATGCACCGAACGCCGGCTCGGCATCCTCGGCCGGCGCAACGGCTTCCATATCCTCGACCCCAGCCGCGGTCATCATCGGGTAGATCGGCTCGGAGATCGGCGGGAGGGCAGTCGGATGGTCCTGGCCAGGTTCATCGCGAAAGATTTCCCGCTCCAGCTCGATCAGCAGGTCGGGGACGCTGGTCACCTCGGGGCGCATCGGCGTTGGAAGCTCCGGAAGCGCCGGGGTTAGCGCCGTTGTCCCCGGGGGAGCGACTTCGAATGACCGCGAGCCGCCTTCGGCCCGCAATCGATCGGGGATGGCTACCGCGAACGCCTGGTCCATGGCGGTCGCACCGACCGAAGCGCTCGGCAGGCGCCCGACTCGGAGCAGCATCTCGCGGAAGTCCTCGACCCGGTCGCGACAGGCTTCACACCGCCGCAGGTGGTCGCGGGCCCATTCGAGGTCCTTTCCATCGAGCCGGTCATCGAGCACCGCGCTGGGCGAGATCCGGGTGCAGCGACTGCCTTCAGAACTTGATGTAGTCATAGATCTCCCCGAGTTCGGCACGACTGCGGTCCAGGGCATGCACCAGCTTGCGTGGGGCGACATCGACCACGTCGCCGAGCTCGTCGTACGAGAGTTTTACGAAGTCACGGAGCAGGACCATGGCGCGCGCCTCGAAGGGGAGCGCCGTCAGCGCCCGCTGCACCGTGTCGCGGCGTAATGCCCGGCGGGCATCCGCCTGGGGAAATCCCTCAAGGCTCAGCTGCGTGTTGCGCTGGCGGCGGAACCAGCGGCGCGGTTTCAGGGCCTGCCGGCTGAGCTCGGTGGCCGCCCGAAACACGTCGGCCCGCCGCAGCCCTTCACCGGTGCGGCGATGGCGCAGATTATCCGCGACCTGGCGAAACGCGGCACAGGTGATCCCGACCCCGCCGTCGATGTCATCGACCAGCCGGGCCACGTAATTCAAGACGAGTGGGAAGTCCGAGTAGAACTCGCGCTCTAGCGACGCGGCCTGCGCGCTCGCAACCGGAGCTTCGACGTGTACTTGATCCATTACTGGGACGTAAGGCGGATGCCTGCAGTCTAGTCAGGCGGCACCAATTCGTCAACTCGGAGTGGTAACGCCCATCGAGTTCAGAGGAGATCAGGATCGACGAGTTCCACCAGATCGGCAGCCCGGTAGATCACCTCGATCGCCGCCCGATCGGCCGAAAACAGGGAAGCGGGCATCCCGATATCCGCAACGAAGACGCGTCCTGCGTTCGGCGCACGGGTCAGCCCCGCTTTCGGCGCCGCCAGCGTCACGGTCGCCGCGGCCCGGATCGCGGTCTCGGCGCCGGCGCCGGTGTCCGCGTCCAGTCCGGAGGGCACGTCGATGGACACGATCGGCCGTCCCGTCGCATTCATCGCCGCCACGATGCGCGCGGCGGGCTCCCGCAGGGGTGGACGGATGCCGGTGCCGAAGAGGCCGTCGACGATGGTGTCGACCGACGGGTCGATCCCGGCCGGCGCCTCGCTGATCCGGATGCCGAGCCTGGCGATGGTCGCCGCATGCTGCGCCACAAGGCTATCCGGGTCTTTTGCCGCAACCGCGGAGGCGGTCACCAGCGCGCCTCGCTGATGGAGAAAGCGCGCCGCGACCAGCGCATCACCGCCATTGTTGCCCGAGCCGGCCACCACCAGGATGCGCTTGTTCCCAACGCCATCCATGAACGCCTCGGTAAAACGGGCAATCTGCCAGCCGGCGATCTCCATCAACTGCAGCGGCGCGATGCCGAATTCGTCGCGCGCGCGAGCATCCGCCTGGCGTAACACCTCGGACGACACCGCTGCCACCTGGTTCCAGCGGAGCGCCGGCCAGTTCACGTAACCAGCAGCGTCTCGCCCGGCGCCGTGTGCAGCCGCGCGGCCGCCGACCCCTCGCGCAGCGCGAACTCGATACGGCCGCTGCTGCCCATCAGCGCGACCAGCTCACTGGGCTCGCCCTCGTCGTATGTCTCCACGGTTCGGACTCGCGTCCCGTTGACCGCCTTGATCCGAGCCAACGCCCGCAGCGGCAGGTTGCTGATCACGTTGCCGAAGTGATCGCAGTGCAGGACCTGCGCGCGCCAGGCCTCGCCCACTTTTGACGCCCAGGCATCCGGCAGCCGCAACGGTTCCCGGTGGCGCGGCCTGCCGACCTCAGCAAGCTGCGTTCCGGCCGCCAGTCGTGCGGCGACCGGGCCGAAGAGATCGCGCCCGTGGAATGTGGGCGTCGCCTCCGGTGGGGCGGCCAGCTCGACCATCTCGCTGATGGGCTCGTTGAGAAAAGTGAACAGCCCGTTGTCGGGGCCGGTGAAGATGTGATCCGCCGCCTTGAACGCGATCGCCTTTCGACTGGTGCCGACACCGGGATCAACGACGGCAAGGTGCATGGTTCCGACCGGAAAACTCCGCCAGGCGGTGTCGAGGAGAAAGGCGCCCTGTAATACCGCAAACGGACGCACCCCGTGGGTGATGTCGATCAGGGTGGCCCGGGCATGCACCGCCAGGATGGCGCCCTTCATCGCGCCGACATAGGCGTCATCGAGGCCGAAGTCGGTGAGCAGCGTCACGATACCGCTCGGCTTCATGCCGCCATGCTATCTGCTGCCGGGCGGCCGGAACGATACCCGCCCAAGAACAAAAGAGCCGCCCCTCGGGGCGGCTCTTGCCTCGCCTTTCGGCTTAGTAATCGGGCATCGACGGCGCCGGCGCGGCCGGCTTCTTTTCCGGGATGTCTGAGACGAGCGCCTCCGTCGTCAGCAGCATCGCCGCGATGCTCGCCGCGTTCTGAAGCGCCGAGCGGGTCACCTTGGTCGGGTCGACGATCCCGGCCTTCACCATGTCGGTGTACTCGCCCTTATTGGCGTCGAAGCCCTGGCCCTTCGGCAGGCCCTTGACCTTCTCCACCACGACCGAGCCT
>Ga0066698_10000532_pt1 | contig 14458 bp, 10 predicted proteins | sample GraSoiAngelo_147_FD_66457 | JGI IMG/M metagenome (GOLD analysis project Ga0066698, IMG submission 66457) | Grasslands soil microbial communities from the Angelo Coastal Reserve, California, USA - 14_1009_05_40cm | ecosystem: Environmental > Terrestrial > Soil > Grasslands | place: USA... | reverse complement strand
TACATCTGCTGCGTCAACTCGACGAGGTTCCAGCCGAACGGGATCGTTGGTCCGCCGAACCAGTGGACGTAGCCCGCGAGATAGATCGCGACCGGGATCACCGCGAATGCCGCGAACAGCAAGGCCGCGTTGCGTCCGCGCCCGGCGAGGAGGTCGAGCGGCCCGCCCGTCCCGGGCCGGCCGCGGTCGTAGGCGCGCACGGTAACTGCGATGGTCGCGATCAGCAGGCCGGCGAGCGCGTAAAACGCCGCCCACTTCGCCGCTGCGGCGAGGCCGAGCAGGACTCCCGCGATCAGGATGTCGATCACCGCGGATCGCCGCGGCCGATGAGCCGCGACGACGAAGTACCACCCCGCGACGATGAGGGCCCCCACGTACACGTCGTTCATACCGATCCGCGCCTGCGCGAACATCGAGCCGTCAAGGAGCACCGCGAGCCCCGCGATGGTCGCGACCACCGGCGATGTGAAGAGCCGCCGCGTGAGAAGCACGAGCATGAACGCGAGGAGCGCGGCGAAGACCACACCGGGGATGCGCCAGGCCAGCGCATGGCGCCCGGTCTCGATCAGGTCGGCGCCGGTCGCGCCGGCGACGAGGAGCTTGTCGTGTGTGCCGTCGACGCCCAGGAACGTTCCGTCCACTGGAATGGCTGTGAACGGCGACGCGCCGTGCGTCTCGATGACGACGACCCGTCCGCCGTCGAGCGCATAGAGGAAGTCGGTGCGCGGCACGACTGCGAGCGCGGTCGCGCCTGCCGCGAACGCCCCCGTGCGCGCGTTGGTGAGGGAGAGGGTGTCGTGGGATCCGGTCTCGAGGTCATACGCGTCGAGTACCGGCCCGTCGGCGCGCGCCGCGAACAGCCGGTTGGGGCCCTGCGCATAGGCCATCGCGGTCCCAGGCTTGCCGCCGGTCAGCATCTTGGTCTCCTGCGCGGTGCCCGGCGCGATCACGTGGACGCTGCCGAGCGTGTCGAGGACGTACAGCTCGCTGCCGTCGGTCTTCGCGGTGAGCGCGACCGTGTCCAGCGGGACCGTCAGCGGGGCGGTCTCAAGCGTCGGATAGATCGCAAGCGCCTTCACTCCGCCAACGGCCACGTTGTCTCCGGCGAGCACCAGCGACCTCGCGTCGCCGAACGGCAAGGTCACCGTCTGGAGCGCTGTGTTGCTCGGCGGTTCCGTGACGGGCACGACGATCAGCGACGTCGTGGTCAGCACGATCATGTGATCGCCCTGGATGGCGATCGCGATCGCGGCCGCGTCGCCTAGCTTCGCGCGATCCCGAAGCGGCCCGTCGCGCGATGCGATCGACACGGTGCCATCGCGGGAAACGTAAGCGCGCGTGCCCTCGTTCGACACCGCGAAGGCGACGGGGCCATCGTGCGGGACGCCTTCGTGCCCGACGACGCGATCGTCACCGAACGCCAGGATCCCGAGGGCCATGATCTCTTTCGCGAGATGCGGGTGGGTCCACTCGTAGGGCTCTCGCTCGGCGAGCAGCTCGAACGCGGTGCGTGCGTGATACACCTCGTCGAAATACATGTCGCGCGGCCAGTCGAGGCGGTAGCCGCGCGTTACGAGCACCGCGAGCGCGATGAGCGTCGCGACCGCGATGTCGCGGCGCGTGGGAATGCGCCCGGGCCCCAGACCCGCGGGGAGCCGCCACGTGACCTCCCCCGGCGTGATCTGGGGCAGTTCCCACCCGCTGTCGGTCTCAAGACGCGCATCGCCACGGGCGAGCCGCCAGACCAGATAGGCCGACGTGGCAATCATGACGACGGCGATGGCGATCTGACCCGCGCGTCCGAAGAACGTCGCCTCGATGATCTGTGGCACGCGGAGATCGACGTACTGCTCGTATCTGGTGAACGCGAAATACACCGATACAGCGAAGGCGATCGCGAGCGCGGCGTACGGCGCGAAAACCCGCGAGCGCGCCGCCGCGAACGGGAGCGCCAGGGCGAAGATCGGGAAGAGGTAGCGCTCGTGCGCGCGCGTCGGCAGGAAGTAGAACGCGAGGCCGGTGAACACGGCGCAGGCCAGCAGCATCGCCGTATCCCGGCGCCACCAGAGCGGGAGTACCGAGAGAAGGAAGCCCGCGGCGAGGAGCAGCGCGCCGTAGACGACCAGGCCCTCGTCCGGTTTCCAGAAGTCGAAGAAGATCGACCACCCATTGAACGCGTAGAGCGAGGTATACGGATACGTCGCCGACGCGCTGCGCACGAGGGCCACGAGCTCGGTCGCGATCCGGAACGGATCCGGGCCCCAGAACGGGACCGATAGCGCATACGCGGTCGCCGCTCCCCCGACGACGACCGCCAGGGCCGGACGCCAGCGCGCGTCCCGGATGAACTCGATCGCCGCGGCGACGACGATGACCAGAGCTCCGATCCCGAACTGCGGTTTCACGAGGGCCGCGACCGCGCCGAGCGCGCCCGCAAGCCACCAGCGCCGCGATCCGGCTGCAAGGACCGAAGCGAAGAGGGGCAGCGTGCCGACGGCGTCGACTTGGCCCCAGTACGGGCCCGCGAAGATCGGTCCGGGCTGAAGGGACCAGATCGCCGCCGCGGCGATCCCCGTGGCGTGGCCCGCGGTGCGCCAGAGCACCCTCGCCGCGAGGATCGCGATCGCGATATCCGCCGGGATGCTGATCGCCTTCACCGCGAGGCGCAGAAACTCGCCGTCGAACATCGCGCCGAGCAGCCAGAGCACGTAGAGGAACGCCGGCGGGTAGTCGCTGAAATAACCAGGCTCGTAGAAACGGCCCGGCCCGATCTCTGCGAGCCGCTCGGCCCACGCCTGGAAGGTACCCACGTCGGTGGTGAAGCCTTGGGCGCGCACCGCGACGAGCCTGATGAGCACGCCGATGGCGATCACGCCCGCGAGCAGCAGGCGTGCCCGCCGCTCGTCGCGCGCCTCGTGGGTGCTCATTGCCAATAGTCGAACCGCGTGATCGCGATCGTGGCATACACGTTGACGAGCACTGACAGCAGGATGACGGCGAGGAAGAGGATTGTGGGCCGGCGCCGCCACACCCCGCGAACGAGTCCATCGCCGGTGAGCGCGAGGGCGACGAGGAACGGCTGCGCATCGATGCTGAAGCGGTACCCGAACTGTTGGAACCCGACGGTGCCGTGGAAGAGATCCGGCAGCAGCGCGAGCAGCGCGGCCAGGGCGGTCGCGCCGACCACGACGTCCCGCCGGACCTCACGGAGCGCGATGAACACCCAGAGAAAGGCCGGGGTCGTGAGGAAAAGGCTCATGCCCACGAAACGAGGACGCAAGAAGAACGGTGTCCCTTCGACGAAGTCAGGTGGCTCGAGGAAGATCGCATACAGCTGCCGAACCAGGTAGATCGGCGAGAAGAGGCCCTGCTGAAAGAAGAAGTCGCCCTCCGTGAGGCGGGCGTAACCCGAGTCGAACGGCGTTCCCCAGCGGAGCACGCTGTACCCGACATACAGGAGCGCGAAGGGCAGCCCGCCGGCGACGACCCGGACGAGCGCCGCGCGATATGGCGTTCCACTCCGTCGCGCGGTGAGCAGCGCGAGCGCCGGCGCGGCGACTGCGACCGGCAGCCGTGCCAGCGCCGAGATGCCAAGAAGCGCGCCGACCAGGGTCGGTGCGCCGCCCCGCGCTGCGATCGCGAATGACGCCGCGAGAAAAAGCATGGAGGCCGCGTGCGCGGCGTACCAGGCGCGCCCGTCGACGCTGGAAAAGAACAGCGTCGTGCCGAACGTCGAAAGGATGGCGCCGGCGAGCGCGTAGAGGCGCGGTGCGCCGTACCCCCGCAGGGCGTAGTAGAGGATCCCGCCCGACGCGCCGCCGGCGACGCGCGAAGCGATGACCTGCGCGGACGCGGTCGGGAGGAACGGGACGAGCGGGAGCGCCATGATCGCCGGGAGCGGCGGATAGACGACGCAGAAGCGCCCGCCACCGCAGGAGAGGAGCTCGTTCAGCCAGGTCGGCGCCTCATCCAGCCACCAGCGGCCGTCGAGCACGGCGGCGGCAAGGCGTCCGAAATAGTCATAGTCGGTCGTCAGGCCGATGCCGGCGGCGAGATAGATCCCCGCCGCGATCGCTCCGATCCAGATCGCGGCCATGCGGTCCGACACGCTCATCCGACACGAACACGCTAACCTTGGCTGCCTGTGCCCGCACGGCTCGACGGCCTTTCCTTCTTCTTTCCGGCGCTGAACGAAGAGGATCACGTCGGGGCGGTCGTGAACGACGCGCTCACAATCCTTCCCCGTTTCGCGGACGACGTCGACGTCACGGTCGTCGACGACGGCAGCACCGATCGCACGGGCACAATCGCGGACGACCTTGCCGGGAGGGACCCGCGCGTCCGCGTCATCCACCACGGCACGCGGCGGGGATATGGCGGAGCGGTGCGATCGGGTCTGCGCGCGGCAACGAAGCCGTGGGTCTTCTACACGGATGGGGACCGGCAGTTCGATCTCGCGGACCTGGAGCGACTCGTCAACGCCAGCGACGGCTTCGACGCGGTCGTCGGCTATCGCGAGAAGCGGGCGGACCCGCCACGCCGACTGTTCGTTGCGTGGGTCTACAACCGCTTGATCCGCCTGCTCTTCGGCGGTGGGTGGCGCGACGTGGACTGCGCCTTCAAGCTTTTCCGCCGCGACGTCTTCGCACGCGTGCCGCTCGAGCGCGTTCGCGCGAACGGCGCCTTCTTCTCACCCGAGCTTCTGATCACGTTGCGCCGGGCGGGCATCCGCATCAGGCAGGTTGGCGTGCGCCACTTCCCGCGCACGGCAGGCGAGGAAAAGGGTGCATCGCCGCGCGTGATCCTCCGGGCCATCCGCGACCTCTTCGTCTTGCGCGCGCGACTCTGGCTTCGCCCGAACGACTAGCGGCGCTCGAGCCTCCAGATGTCCTCGGGTCGCTCGCGCCGCCGGATGACACGCGCGCGTCCTCCATCCAGCAAGACGACCGCCGGACGGGGCGCCTGGTTGTAGTTCGAGGCCATCGCGAGGCTGTACGCGCCGACGCTGGGCATCGCGAGCACATCGCCTGCGCGCGCGGATGGCAGCTTCACCGAGCGGATCAGCACGTCACCGCTTTCGCAGAACTTCCCGGCCACCGCGACGTCCTCGGTCGCGCTCACGTTCGCCCGCCCCGCGATCGCCGCGGTGTACTCGGCGCCGTAGAGCGCGGGCCGGATGTTGTCGCCCATACCACCGTCGACGGCGATGAAAGGCCGGAGGCCCTCGACGCGCTTGGTCCCGATCACGCGGTACAGCGCGACCGCGGCGCGACCGACGATGCCTCGGCCCGGCTCGACGTAGATCGTCGCGCCTCGCAGAGCGCCGCCCTCCTTCCGCACCGGCTCCGCGAGCGCACGCGCGTAGTCGGCGAGACCCACGACTTCCTCTCCGGAGCGCAGTGGAACGGCGAGCCCTCCGCCCATCGCGATCTCCGCGATCGGAGCCTTCGTCGCCGCGCGCACTTCGTTCGCGAAGGCGACGAGCGCACGCGCAAGCTCGCGGTAGGGTCCGGCGTCACGCACCTGGGCACCGAGGTGCGCGTGGATCCCGACGAGCGAGAGGCCTTTCGTGCGGACGATCTCGCGCGCGTACGCGAGCGCGTCGCCCGTCGAGATCGGCACGCCGAACTTGCTGTCCAGCCCTCCGGTCCGAAGGTGCGGGTGCGTGTCCACCGCGATGCCGGGCGAGACGCGCAGCCATACCGGCTGCGGCAGGACCCGTTTTCGGACAAGCGGACCCAGGCGCTCGATGTCGTGCACACCGTCGATCACGACGCGTCCGACGCGAGAACGCAGCGCACCAGCGAGCTCCTCGTCGGGCTTCGCGTTCCCGTGCAGCTCCATGCGGGAGGCCGGAAACCCGGAGCGGCGCGCGGCGAGCAGCTCCCCAAACGATGCGACGCTGGCGTCCAGCCCCGCGCGCGCTATGACCGCGCCGACGCCGATGAGCGGACAAGCCTTGACCGAATACGCGACGCGCACGGGCCGGTACGGAAAGAACGCATCGACATATCCGCGGACGCTCGTGCGTATCGTCTCGGCGTCGTAGACGTAGAGCGGCGTCCCGTAGCGGTCCGCGAGCTCGACGAGATCCGCTCCCGCGACCGTAAGGCGGCCATCGCGGCTGACGGCCGTTCGGAGCGGCCAGATCGCGCGATCGATCTCTATGAGCTTTGCGGCGGCTCGTCCGGAAGAGATTCGATGAACTCCTTGAACACGGCGAGCTCGTGATCGTCGTTCGACTCGGCGGTGATCGCCGAGCGATCCAGAACGGTCTCGCTCACGAGGATGCGCGCGGTGCAGCGGACGGCGAGCGCGATCGCGTCCGACGGGCGGCAGTCCACCTCGATCTCGCGGTCGGCGACCTGCAGGAAGACGCTGCCATGAAAGACTCCGCCGCCGGCGTCGTCGGCGACGAGGTCCTTGACGACGACGCGCGTGATCTCGGCGCCCATCTTCGTCAGCATGTCGACCATCAGATCGTGGGTGAGCGGACGCTCGCTGGTGATCCCGGCGATCTTCGTCGCGATGCTGTACGCCTGATCGGGACCGATCCAGATCGGGAGGAGCCGTCGCACGCCCTCCGCCTGGAGCAGCACGACGTGTTGATTCGTGAGCACGTGGACCCGAACCGATTCGACCGTGCACGGCACGAGCATCGTCACAAGCCTACCCGGTCAAAGGCCGCGTCAACCGTCATGCGGACGGTTGACAGCTAGCCGAAACGAATTCGACCGACCTCGCGACGCCGGTTGAAGAGGAGCAGAAGCAGGATGCCGGCCGCGAAGCCGAAGATGTGCGCGAAGTACGCGATGTTGGACGTCGCCTGATGCGCGGTGAAGCGCAACTCGGCGAGCGCATCGATCATCTGAAGCACGATGAAAAATCCGATGACGATGAGTGCGGGCAGCTGAACGATCGAGATGAAGAGTCCGAGGAAGATGAGCGTTGACACACGCGCGGTCGGATAGAGCACCAGGTACGCGCCCAGGACCCCGGCGATCGCCCCCGAGGCCCCGACCATCGGCTCGGGCTGCACGAGGCCCTGCCCGACAGCGGCCACCACCCCACAAAGCAGATAGAAGACGAGATACGGTCCGCTACCGAGCCGGTCCTCGATGTTGTCGCCGAAGATCCAGAGGTACAGCATGTTGCCGATGACGTGTAGCCAACCACCGTGCATGAACATGTGCGTGAGGAGCGGGATGAACGTTTGGGCGCCGAGGTTCCCTTGCGCGATCGCTCCTGCGAACTCGCGCCAGTCGAACGAATAGCGGTCGTAGAAGGCCGCGATCGCCGCGGCGTCGCGCGCGATCGACAGGGTGTAGATCCAGACCGCGATGTTGATAGCAAGGAGGAGGCGGTTGGCGATCGGCGTGCGCGACGTGGGGTTCTGATCGCGAAGAGGGATCACGCGCGAAGCTCCGTCGCCACCACCTTCGAGTCGTGGATCGTGAATATCGTGCGGGAGCCCTCGGACACGTAAAAGCCTGTGGGCGCGGGCAGATTTGCCGGCAGCGCGAAGCGCGCGAGCTCCCCGCCATCGCGGGTCATCTGGATCACACGCTTCCCTGGCGCATCGAGGAAGTAGATGGAGCGCTGCACGTCGATCGCCTGGACCGCGGTCGGCTTCACCGGATCGCCCTTCCATCGCGGGACGAAGTCGACCCGTGTCGCCGTGAACGATTGGGTGAGCCGCCGGAACCGCAGGATCTCGCCCTGCGTCGTCACGATCCAGATGTCCTGATCGATCGCCAGAGACCGGCCTGTCCCCGCGGCGAGCGGCTCGGCCAGGTACCCCTGCCCGCGCTCGAAGTTGGCACCATCCCTCGACGCGTGCTTCCACACCTGACCGCTCGTCGCATCGAGGACGTACAGGTTGAAGACGAATACCGCGAAGGCCTCGACGCTCTTCCATTTGGTCGACTCATCGGGCGTCACATCTTCGATGGCGTTGCCTTCTGCCCGCCAGAGGTGCTTGGCATCATCGACGGAATAGAGGGTCTCGCCCTGCGCCGCGACCAGGCGTGGGGAGCCCACGTCCTGCGTCCCTTTGGTGAGCACCGCCCCGACCTCGGTCGGATCCCCAAAGATCCGCCAAAGCCTGCCCGATCCGGGATCCGCCGCGTACAGGCCGTTCACGTTTCCCAGGAGCGTCGCCGGCTTCGCACCGGGCGCGATGCGCGCAAGATCTATGACGACCCCGTTGATCTTGTCGTCCAGCGCGTCGAGCTGCGCGCGCAGCGCCGCCACGCGGACAGGGTCGGCCGCTGGCGAGCGGGCGGCCTCATCGAGCGACCTGCGCGCGTGGTTGACCCTCTCGCGCGCGGAGTCGTTGTCCGGTGGCTTGCGGTCGGCGAAGCGCTGCGCGGACGAGATGTCGGACTCGACGGAGATGATCGCGAGCTGGTAGTCACCCGAGACCTGATTGCCGCTGTAGTCGCGGTAGGCGAGGAGACCGATCCCGCCGGCCACCACGAGGAGGAGCGCCGCGAGGATCGACGCGGCACGTCGCTGCCGCCGTGAGCGGGCGCGTGCGGTGTCCGGCCTGCGCGGCAGAGGCGGCGCACGCTTCGGCATCAGCTCGAATCCGACCGCGACCGTCTTGCCGACGGCGCGGGTCGCCGGTGCCGCCGCCGCGCCGATCGCCTCGCCGATCCGTGGGCGTTTGCGCCAGAGCGCATCGACGCGCGAGCGGATGTTGTCCGCGATCTCCACCTCGCTCGGCTGAGCGGCACGGACGGGCTCGGAGAGGACGCGCGCTGCTCCGGCGCTCGCGGCGCTGATCTCGATGAAGAGCGCGGCAGCGCTCCCGACCACTCCGTCCGCGACCGCGCGGTTATGCACGTGTTCCGCCGCAGCGCGCGGATGCAGGGTCACCGCCGCGTTCTTGAGCGTTTCGGCACCGAGGCCATCGGTCAGCGCCCCGGAAGCGAGGATGAGCGTGTCTCCCGGTTCGACGCTCTGCCGCCACACGTCTGGCAGGACATCGGCCTCACCACCGAGCGAGGCCGCCTCGCGCGTCGTCGTGCGATGAACGAAGTCGGCGAGCTCGCCAGGCTCGTCGCCGGGGAGGAAGAGCCGCGCGCGGCGAACGAGGAAGACCTGTGCGGCGCCGATGCGCGCCGCGTACAGCTCGTTGTTCACGACGACCGCGCAAGCGCAATGGAGCGTGACGCGCCCCCGGTGATCCCGAAGCCGCTGCGCCGCGCGGCGGTTCGCCTGGCGCAGCGCTTTGCGCAGCGAGACCTCGATCCCGGCCGAGAGATCGTAGTAGTACTCCTGGCGCGCGAGATCCGCGACCTCCTTGGCGACGTCGGCGCCGGCGTTCGTGCCGTGCTGACGTGAGACCTCGCAGAGGAAATAGAAGCGACCCTTCGTGCGAAGCGTCGCGCCAAGCGTCGGCTCGCTCACGAGGATGACATCGGGCGCTCCCGGACGAAGCTCGCTGGTCGATCCGGTCTTCGTGACGAAGCTCGCCTGTCGCACCGCAGGCGAGTTTAGGGACACGCTAGTTGTGCGACGCCGGGACGGACCGGATCTTGGCGATGCCGCTGCGCGGCGCGCGTGTTGCGAGCTGCGAGACGAGCTCGTGTTCCCGAAGACGGATCTCCGCCGCCCACTGCGCGGTCGGCACGGCCACGACCAGGGTGCCCCCGTCCATCCGCAGCGCGGTGGTCCGCGCGGCATCCGCGCCGATCACCGCCGAGGCGACCGTCCTCCACTCGCGTACCGCATCAGCCCTGGCGACGTCGCTATCGAGCCCCAGTGTCCGAAGGGCTCGCGCGAGCACCGCCGACAGAGGCCTCAGCCGACGTCTCCACGCCCAACGGGAACGATCGTGGCGCGCTCGCGGAGGGCCTCCGGGATGCTCGCGAGCACGGCAGCCGTCAACATAGCCTGGGCCTCGACGGGAAGGGCGCGACAGAAGGCGTCGCGCCGCGCGGCGTCGAGCTCGGAAAGCACGTCGTCAAGAAGGAAGACCGGCGTCTCCCCGGTGCGCGCGCGCAGCCACGTCCCCTCCGCAAGCTTGAGCGCGAGGACGGCGGACCGCTGTTCTCCTCGCGAGGCGAAGGTCGGCAGTGGCCGCTCGCCGACCGCCACGGCGAGATCCTCACGATGCGGACCCACGAGCGTCGTCCCCTGCCAGCGTTCGCGGTCACGCTTCTCGATGAGCAGTCGGCGATAGCCCTCGGCGCGATCCTCAGGGGTCGTCCCTGTCGTTTGGCAGGCGTACGCGACGTCCGGGACCGGGTCCGCGCCCAGCGCCGCGGCCGCCGCGCGGAAGGCCGGTCGGAACTCCTCGACCGCGGTCTCTCGCCGGAGCGAGATCGTTGTCGCCAGTCGGATGAGCTCGCTGTCCCAGAACGCGAGCTCGCTTTCGGGGATCGGCTCCTCCTCCCGGCCCGCACGCAGCAGCGCGTTCCGCTGCACGAGCACCCGCGCGTAGGCACGCGTGTCCGCCCGATGACCACGGTCGATCTGAGACACCATCGCGTCGAGGTAGCGGCGGCGGGCCGAGGGCGCCGACGCCAGGAGCTCGACATCCTCGGGAAAGAACGCCACGACCGCGAACGCGCCGATGATGTCGTCCGCCCTCCGGGGCGCGCCGTCCGAGGTGTACCGCCGCGGCCGCTTGCGGGCGGCGACCTCAGGGGCGAACAGCGTGACCTCCAGACGGGCACGCTCGTCCTTCCCGTGGCACGCCTCGACAACGACTCGGGCGAAAGATGCACCCCAGCGGACCATCTCGGCGTCGTCGCCGGCACGCGATGACTCTCCGCGCGCCACGAGGTGCACGGCCTCGAGCAGGTTGGTCTTGCCCGCGCCGTTCGGGCCGACGAACGCGGTGACGCCCGGAACGAACAGGCAGTCCTCGCGTTCGTAGCTGCGGAAGTCCTCGAGGGAAAGCGACGCGACGCGCACGCGAGATCAGGCCGGGATGCGGAGCGGCATCACCACGTGAAGATAACTGTCGTCGCCGACAATGCGGACCACACCCGGCGCGAGCGGGCCGCCGAGCTCGAGCGCGATCTCCGGCGCCGAAAGGCTGGAGAGCGCGTCGGCGACGAACCGCGAATTGAAGGCGATCGTCGTCGGCTGGCCCTCGACCGTCGCGTCGACGCGGCCGGTGTTGTCGCCTACCTCGGCGGCGTTCGCCGAGATCACAAGAGGCGGGTCGCTCGAGGGATCGACTTGGAACCGCAGCATGTTCGCGGCATCGCGCGCGAAGTACGAAGCGAGCCGCGTCGCCTTCAGAAGCTCTTCGCGCTGCGCGACGATCTTCGTGTTGCTGGTCGTGGGGATGACCTGCCGGTAATTCGGGAATTGACCTTCGATGATGCGAGACACCAGGTCGGCTTCGTCGGTGTGGAAGATGACCTGACTCTTATTTGGCGTGACCAAGATATCGACCGTTGCATCGTCACTGTCGCCGACGATGCGCGCGACTTCGAAGAGGCTTTTCGCCGGGACGATGACCTCTATCGGCGGATCGACCCGATCGAGGAGCCGTGCATGACGCACCGAGAGCCGATAGGGGTCCGCCGCCGCCATCGTTATCATCTCGCCGGCGAAGGTCGTCAGCACACCGGTGAGCACCGGCCGGCTGTCGTCGGTCGCCGCGACGAACGCGACCTCGCTGATCATGCGCCGCAGCGTTCCCTGCGCCATGCGTGTGGTTGGCTTGTCCGGGATCTGCGGAATGATCGGGAACTCTTCCGCATCCAGGCCCTTGATGTTCGCCTCATACGGGCCGGCCTTGATATGCACGGTCTTTGTGCGCACGTTTAGTGAGAGCTCGACGTTCCCCGGCGGCAGCGAGTTCACGAAGTCGATGAACAGCTTCGCCGGCACAGTTATGGCACCCTCGTCCTCGACCTTTGCGGGTACCCAGCAATTGATGCCCACTTCAAGATTTGTGGCGGTCAGGCGAAGGCGACCAGAATCTGTCCGCAAGAGCACGTTGCCCAGAATCGGGAGGCTTCCGCGGCTCGAGACTCCACGCCCCACGACCCCGAGACCGTGAGCGAGGTTCTCTTGTAGACAAGTGACCTTCACGCGACCCTCCCCGCCGTCCTTACTTGAAGATAGATACAACCAGTAGTGTCGCTAGTCGTGGTGTGGACTATGGGGCTTGCCGCTCGGCCCGTGCGGCGAAGGCGCTGGACCGTCTGTGCATGCGCCGGGAAAGAGCGTGGACGACTCCGGCCTCAACGTCGCGCGATACAACACACGTAGCATAAACAAACACCGGAATCGATCATCTGTCCACAAATAGGGCTTCTTATCCACAGGTCCGCACGCCTTATCCACACCTGGCTCATCGCGGGAGCGGGCCTCCGTACCCCCTACTGACGCGCGTTTTCAGCGACCGAGCAGGCCACCGTCCAATCGTGGGGGCTGGCCCCCACACCCCCTCACGGACGCCATCAGGAAGAATCGGTGTAGAGCATCTCGCGAAGGGCCCCGACATCGCGGCGGAAGTCGTCGTTCTCGGCCATCTCCCGCTCGATCTTTTCGCAGCCATGCAACACCGTCGAGTGGTCCCGGCCACCCACAGCTTCTCCAATCCGCATCAAGGGCGCCTCGGTCTCCTCACGCATCAGATACATCGCGATCTGACGAGGGAGGACGACCTGCTTGTCGCGGGCCTTTCCCTTGATCTGGTCGAGTGGGACGCCGTAGTAGCGGGCGACGGTTTCGACGATGCGCTCGGGAGAGAGGCTCTTGCGCTGCGGGTTGTAGAGGATGTTCTGGAGCATCTCCTGCGCGAGCTGGGTGGTGACGGGCACGGCGTTGAGCGACGCGTGCGCGACGATTCGCGTCAGTGCGCCCTCGAGCTCGCGAATGTTCGAGACGATCCGTTGTGCGAGGAAATCGACGACCGCCGGCGGGATCGCGATGTTCTGCGCCTCGGCCTTCGCACGGAGGATCGCGATCCGCGTCTCGAGGTCCGGCGCCGAGATGTCCGCGATCAGACCCCACTCGAACCGCGAGCGCAGCCGGTCTTCCAGCTGCGTGATCGCTTTCGGCGGCCGGTCGCTCGAGAGAACGATCTGCTTGCCCTCCTCGTGGATCGCGTTGAATGTGTGGAAGAACTCTTCCTGCGTTCCCTCTTTGCCGGCGATGAACTGGATATCGTCGATGAGCAGGACATCGATGCGTCGGTAGCGCTCGCGGAATTCCTCGCCCTTCTGCGCGCGGATCGAATTGATGAACTCGTTGGTGAACTTCTCGCTCGTGGCATACACGACGCGCTTCTTTGGATGGCGCGCGATCACCGCGTGACCGATCGCGTGCATGAGGTGTGTCTTTCCGAGGCCGGATCCGCCGTACACGAAGAGCGGGTTGTAGCTATGCCCTGGCCGCTCGGCGACCGAAAGCGCGGCCGCGTGCGCCAGACGGTTATTGGAGCCGACGACGAAGGTCGAGAACGTATAGCGCTGATTGAGAAGGGCGCCGGACACCTCCCGCCGGTCCTGTGTGCCTGCCTGCTGGGATCCGCCGACGCCGGGGTGGGCCGCGACGCTCGTGCCGCCCATCCGACCGGCCATCGGCGCGTTCGCCGCGGACGTCACGAAACGTACGTCGACGGTCTTCCCCAGAAGATGCTGGAGCGTCGACCTTACTTGAGGACGGAACTTGCTCTCGAGCCACTCACGCGCGAATGCGTTCGGTACTCCGATGAGGAAGACGTCGTCCTCCTCGGAGATGACCTGCGTCTCCTTGAACCAGGTGTCGTACTGCGCACGCGAGAGTCCCACCTGCAGCTCGCCGAGAGCGGCGGTCCACAGTTGCTTGAGGTTCAACGGTTCCCCTTCTCTCTGCTCGTGCACTACCGCTCCCCACACGCACGTGATGCCGCACGCACCCGCGGATCGCCACACCGAAGGGAAAGACCTCTAGAGACCGCGCTCTCTTGGAAGCCCGCGAACTATACCCCAGGGAAGATGACGTCGCGCTGCGCTATGCTCACTTACACAAACAGACACCCTCTGATCAGCGTGATCGCTTTGTTCCCAGCGGGAGAAGGGACTCGACCGTGAAGCGCACTTATCAGCCGAAGACCCGCCGTCGTTCGCGCGTGCACGGTTTTCGTGCGCGCATGCGTACCACAGGCGGACGTCGTGTGCTCGCCGCGCGCCGCGCGCGTGGCCGCAAGCGCCTCACCGTCGTCTAACGCGGCCGCGTTCATGGACGCCGCTCGTCTGCGGCGGAACGCGGAGATCGCCGCGGTGTGGAGCGAAGGAATGAAGCTCCAGCATTCGCTCTTTGCCGTACGCGCTCGACCGAACGGGTTGACGACGATGCGCCTTGCCGTTTCCGCTCCCCGTTCCATCGGCCGCGGTGTCGCGCGGAATCGCGCGCGCCGCCGCGTGCGCGAGGCATTCCGCACTGTGATCCGGGATCTCGAGCAACGGGCCGGCTGTGACCTGATCATCGTCGCGCGGCCGCC
>Ga0066698_10000530_pt1 | contig 14479 bp, 11 predicted proteins | sample GraSoiAngelo_147_FD_66457 | JGI IMG/M metagenome (GOLD analysis project Ga0066698, IMG submission 66457) | Grasslands soil microbial communities from the Angelo Coastal Reserve, California, USA - 14_1009_05_40cm | ecosystem: Environmental > Terrestrial > Soil > Grasslands | place: USA... | reverse complement strand
CGCAGGTCGATGTACGGGGTGTACAGCTGGTTGGCCTCGACGGGCAACGCCTCGAATGCCTTCCAGGCCTCGATGCGCTCCGCGCGCAGCCAGGCCGGCTCCTCGCGCTCTGCCGCAAGCGCCTGTGCGAGGCCGCGGTCGGCGAATCGGAATGGGAGGTCGGCCGGAGCACGGCGCGGGATTCGCGGGCGCGCGGACGCGGCGCCTGGGTCGGTCGCGGGATTCGTCTGCGTGGTCACACGTGGAGCCTACCCGAGCGCGCCGAACTCAAGAGAATCGGGCCCGCCCATCGCGGGAGCGGGCCCGTCGGTCTCAGGCAGGGAGGATCAGCGGGCTACGCGCTGCCAGTTCGTGGACTGGTTGACCGTCGTCGAGTCGATGGTCGTCCACGGCGCAGACTCCCAGAGGCCGGTCGTGGCATCGATGATGAGGACCTTGCCGGGGTTTTCGCTGCCGACCTCGAGGATGGACTGGCCGTCGGGCGACCACTCCCAGAACGCCCCGTTGGTGTTGACCGGTCCGACGTCGTGCTGGCGGCCGGTCGCCACGTCGACCACCCCGATCGCTTTGAAATCTTCGTCAGCGTCGGCGACGTGACGAATCCAGTACTGGAAGGCAATTCGCGTGCCGTCGGGCGACCACGCCGCGCCGTTCTGGTCGCCTTGTGGGTCGGTCGACAGGTTGGAGAGGGCTCGCAGGCCGGAGCCATCGGCGTTCAGCAGGAACACGTGCGATTGGGTCGGGTGGTCGGGAAACTCGAGCAGCACCGTGAGTTGCGATCCGTCGGGCGACCACTCAGCCCCGCGGATGCTCGAGTAGGCAACTGGCGAATTGGCGGGGTCGAGCAGGGTGCGCAAGCCCGAGCCATCGAGCCCCGCCGCCATGAGCGTCAGCGAGTTCTCGCCCCCGACGAACACGATCTCCTCGTCCTTCGCTCGAAACACGCTGGTCGACCCGAAGTTGTACCCGGGCCCGACACCGACGACGCGCACGCCGAGCTGCATCGACAGGTCCGTCGGTGCGGCGGTCTTCGTCGTGTCGTAAAGCAATAGCCCCGCGTACTCCAGGACGACCAACCGATCGCCGTTCGGCGACCAGCCCATGTAGATCGGAGCCGGGATGGGTGCCTCACTGAGCTGGAGCAGGCGGGTTCCATCGGCGTCGGCGACCATGAGGTCGAGCTCGTTATCGAGGTCAGTCGGTCGCCGCAGGAAGGCGATCCGGCGGCCGTCCCGCGAGAACAACGGGGACGTGGCTCCCGTGACGTCGGCGACGATACGCGTGGTATTGGTCGTCGGGTCGCCGAGGACGACACGTCCTGTGTTGTCGACGAAGACGACCTGGCCATTGCCGGCCGGACCGTACGGGGCGGGCACCGGGGTGAAGAATGAGCCGGAGACGAGAACCGCGATCAGGGCGGCAACGGCCAGCAGGGCGACCAGGACGCCGAGCCGCCACGGGATTCGAGGTGCGGCCGCGAGCCGCTGGGTGAGCGTGGACATCGGGAACCACCTTTCAGGGAAGGTCCACCCGGGTCGCTGGCGCGTGGCCGCAGTCCGGGCGAAGAGGTCATCGGCGTAATCGGGCAGCCGCGGGACGGCGAGCTCGTCGAGCATCGCCGGGAGGCGGTTCTCGAAGCGTTCGAACGACGTCATGCGATCTGCCCTCCCGGGATCGGCGACGACCCGTGCTCCCCGGCCGCCTCGAGCGTCGTTCGCATGACGCCGAGCGACCGATGGAGCCGGGACTTCGCCGTCCCGAGCGGGATCCGCAGCTCCGAGGCGACCTCGGGCAGCGGCATCCCGATGAAGTAGTGGAGGACCACGACGGCGCGCCATTCGGGCTCGAGCCGGCGGAGCGCCTCGTCCAGAAGCTCCCGCTCGGCCACGTCCGACGACACGTCGCCGCTGAATGATTCGAAGAACGGTGTGAGCTCGACCTCGTGCACGCGACGGCGACGCCGGCGCGCGAGATCGAGACATGCATGGACGGTCAGGCGGTAGAGCCAGGCGTTGAATCGGTCCGGGTCGCGCAACCCGGGCAGATCCCGCCATGCTCGAATGAGGGCATCCTGGACCGCGTCTCGCGCGAGCTCGCGGTCCCGGAGGATCAGTCGAGCGGCTGCGTCCAGCCGCGCGAGGGCAGCGCCGGCGACCGCGGCGAAGGCGTCATGATCGCCCCCTCGCGCTCGCTCGACGAGACCACGCTGGTCCACGGTCGCCTCTCATATCGGCGCGGCACTTCGGCCGTGCTCGGATGCTATGGCGACAGGCGTAGCCGAATCGTTCCCGAGCGCGCCGACGAACCTGGGAGGTAGCCATGGTCCGGATCTGGAGCGAGCTCCCTGGAGCCCGCCTGAAGGAGCAGATCGCCGACGCAGCGACCACGCTCTGGCTGCTCTTCTGGGGCAGCCTCGCCTGGGAGCTCTTCCAGCTGCTGGCGGGATTCGCCGAGGCCGGCAGGATGGTCCGCGGCGGCGGCCAGACGATGATCGACGCCGGGCGCAACCTGGGCGATGGCCTGGCGGGCATCCCGCTGGTCGGGCCGGGACTCCGGGACGTTGCGCGCAACGCGTTCGCGGGCGCGGGCACGCCGATCGCCGATTTCGGGACGTCGATCGAGCAATTCATCCTGATCGTCGCCGCGGTCCTCGCACTGCTGCTGGTGCTGGTGACGATCGCGCCCTGGCTCCAACGCTATCTGCCGTGGCGGTGGGAGCGGCTCATGCGCATGCGCGCCGGCTACCGCGCGATTCGCGCCGCGCCTGGGATCGGCCGAGAACGGATCGACGAGGTGCTGGCCATGCGCGCCGTGGCCCGCCTCGATTTCCCGACGCTGCTGTCGTTCACGCCGGACCCGCTGGGCGACTTCGCGAGCCGGCGCTACGACCGCCTCGCCCGGGCCGAGCTCGCCAGCGTCGGGCTTCGGAGCTCTTCGTGATCGGGCCCCTTCGGGCGTTTTCCTTGTCCCGGTCGATCGACCGGCGCCGGGTCAGCCGAGCGAGCCTTCCATCTCGAGCTTCACGAGGCGGTTGAACTCGATGGCGTATTCCATCGGAAGCTCCTTCGTGAACACCTCGAGGAAGCCCTGGATGACGAGGTTCTGGGCCTCGTTCTCGGTCAGGCCGCGGCTCATCAGGTAGAAGATCTGGTCCTGGCTGATCTTGCCGACCGTGGCTTCGTGGGTCATGGTCGTGTCGTCTTCCTGGATGTCGATGTACGGGTACGTGTCACTGCGGCTCTGATCGTCGAGCATGAGCGCGTCGCAACGCACGCTCGCCACGACGCCGGTCGCGCCGGGTGAGACCTTGAGCTGGCCGCGGTAGGTCGCTCGGCCGCCGTCCTTCGACACCGACTTCGAGACGATGCGCGAGGTCGTATTGGGCGCGAGGTGGATCGCCTTGGCGCCGGTGTCCTGGTGCTGGCCCTTGCCGGCGACCGCGACCGAGATGATGTCGGCACTCGAGCCCTCGCCGCGGAGGTAGATGCTCGGGAACTTGACCGTCTTGCGCGAGCCCGTGTTGGCGTCGATCCACTCGACCTTGGCGTTCTCGTAGGCGTGGGCGCGCTTGGTCACGAGGTTGTAGACGTCGTTCGACCAGTTCTGGATGGTCGTGTAGCGGACCTTCGAGCCGGGCAGGGCGACGACCTCGACGACCGCCACGTGGAGGGAGTCGGTGGCATAGATCGGGGCGGTGCAGCCCTCGATGTAGTGGACCTTCGCGCCCTCGTCGACGACGATCAGGGTGCGCTCGAACTGGCCGGTGTTCTCACCGTTGATCCGGAAGTAGGCCTGCAGCGGGAGCGGGACCTCGACGCCCTTCGGCACATAGACGAACGAGCCGCCCGACCAGACCGCGCCGTTGAGGGCCGAGAACTTGTTGTCCTCGGCGGGCACGACCGTCCCGAAGTGCTTCTTGAAGATCTCCGGGTATTCCTTCAGCCCCTGGTCAGTGCCCATGAAGACCACGCCGATCTTCGAGAGCTCTTCCTTGACCGAGTGGTAGACGACCTCGGAGTCGTACTGGGCGCCAACGCCGGCGAGGAACTTGCGCTCCGCCTCGGGGATGCCCAGCCGCTCGAACGTCGCCTTGATCTGCTCCGGGACGTCGTCCCAGGACTTCTCCTCGCGCTCGGACGGTTTCCGGTAGTAGACGATCTTGTCGAAGTCGATCTTGTCGAGGCCGTCGGTCCACATCGGCATCGGCCGCTTCTGGAAGTGCTCGAACGCACGCAGCCGGAGCTGGAGCATCCACTCCGGCTCATCCTTGATCTTGCTGATCTCCTCGACCGTCTCGCGCGACAGCCCGCGACCCGTCTCGCGCAGGTAGACGATGTCGTCGTGGAAGGCGTACTGCTCGCGCCGATCGGCAACGAGCTCGCGAGTGGTCGTCAAGTGGCTGCTCCGGACTGCTGGCGGGACCGGTCCCCGGCCGCACTGCGCGTCTGATCGCCGGTTTTCATAATCCCGAGTGACATTATCGGGATTAGCACCCAAGGCGTCAACGAAAGGCACCGCGGATCGCGGACTGCGCTCCCGTAGGCTGTGTGCCGATGACCCATTGGTACTACGTGGTGAGCGACCCGGCCGTCCTTCGACGCGCCGTCATAACCGGCGTGGGCGTCGGGACCCTCCTCACTGCAATCAACCACGGGCCCGACCTGCTGATCGGCACGCTGCCGGCTTCGGCACCGGTCCAGATCGCCCTGAGTTACGCCATCCCGTTCCTCGTCTCGCTGGCCTCGAGCGTCATCGCGATCCGCGTCGAGCGCCGCGACTCGACCGCGGCGACGGACCTGCTCGAGCGGGAGATCGACGCGATCAATCGCTTCCCCGGCCAGAACCCCAACCCGGTACTGCGCATGACCGAGGCGGGCCGCCTCACCTACGCCAACGCGTCAAGCGCCCCGATCCGGGCGGCGCTCGGGGTGGAGGTGGGCGACGTGCTTTCGCAGGCGACCGTGGCCGAGCTCACCGCCGCGGCAGCGGCGACGCCTCCGGGCACGCTCGAGCTCACCCACGACCGGCAGACGTTCGCCGTGCTCCCGGTCCACGTGCCGGAGCTCGGCGTGTACAACCTGTACGGGACCGACGTCACCGGGGCCAAGGTCGTCGAGCGCTTCCCGGACCGGAACCCCAACCCCGTCCTGCGCATGACCCCGGACGGCGCGCTGTGGTACGGCAACGCGGCGAGCGCGCCGATCCGGCGGGCCCTCGGCGTCGACATCGGCGATCCGTTGCCGCCTCCGCTCCTGGACGAGCTCGCCGCCTCGCTGGCGAGCCCGGACGGGCCCGCGGTCGAGGTCGCGGGCGAGGGTCGGACGTTCCGGCTGACGCCGGTGCGCATCCCGGAGTTCGACTTCACGAACCTGTATGGGACCGACATCACGGCCCAGAAGGCGGTCGACAAGTTCCCCAACGAGAACCCGAACCCGGTCCTCCGGCTGACCCACGAAGGCCGCATGACGTACGCCAACCCGGCGAGCGCGCTGGTCCGCAAGGGACTTGGCGTCGAGGTCGGCCAGACGCTCGGGCCGGACGTGCTGGCGCGCGTGGAAGGCGCCCTCGTCGACGGGCCATCGGGCTCGTTCGAGCTCGAGATCGATGGCCGGACGTTCGCCATCCGGGTGGTGCAGGTCTACGAGTTCGATTCGATCAACCTGTACGGCACGGACATCACCGCGGCGCGCCAGGTCGAGGCGTTCAGCCGCGAGAACGAACGGCTGCTGCTCAACATCCTGCCCGCGTCGATTGCGGCGCGGCTGCGCGGCGGCGAGACCGTCATCGCCGATCGCTTCGACGACATGGCCGTCCTGTTCGCCGACGTCGTCGGCTTCACCGAGCTCTCTTCGCGGCTCGAGCCGACGGACGTGGTCGGGCTGCTCAACGAGGTGTTCTCAACGTGCGACCGGCTCGCCGACCGGTTCGGGCTCGAGAAGATCAAGACGGTCGGCGATGCGTACATGGTCGTCGGTGGGCTCCTCGAGGACGGGGACGAGGCCGATCACCAGCGCCGCGCGACGCACGCCGCGGACGTTGCCGACATGGGCCTGGCGATGCTCGACGAGCTCGGGCGATACCGTCACCCGGATGGGACCGGTCTCCAGATGCGCGTCGGGATGCACGTCGGGCCGGCGGTCGCCGGCGTCATCGGGCTCAAGAAGTTCATCTACGACGTGTGGGGCGACACGGTGAACACGGCGAGCCGTATGGAATCGACGGGCCTCCCGGGGCGGCTGCAGGTCACGCGCGAGACGCACGACCGGCTCGCCGGCGAGTTCGACCTCGAGCGCCGTGGGATCGTCGAGGTGAAGGGCAAGGGCCCGATCGAGACATGGCTGCTCATCGGGCGGAAGGCAGCGGCGGCCACAGGCCCGGCGGCGTCGGTTCCAGCGGCCGACCCGCGCGAAAAGGCTCGCGGCCGATGAAGCCGGGTGCCTCGGCGGGGATCCTGCTGTTCCGCCGGCGGGGCAACGGCGTGCAGGTGCTGCTCGCCCACCCCGGCGGGCCGTACTGGAGCCGGCAGGACTTCGGCAGCTGGAGCGTGCCGAAGGGCATCGCCGAGCCGGACGAGGCCCCGGAGAACGTCGCGGCGCGCGAGTTCGCCGAGGAAACCGGCTTCGAGCTCGTCGCCGTCGCGACGGAGCCGGGCCGCACGCCACTCGACCTCGGTGAGGTGACGCTCAAGAGCGGCAAGGTCGTGCGGGCCTGGGCGGTCGAGGGCGACCTCGACCCGGAGCTCGCCCGATCGAACGAGATCGAGATCGAGTGGCCGCCGCGGAGCGGCCGTATGCAGGTCATCCCGGAGGTGGATCGCGTCGCCTGGTTCGCGGCCGACGAGGCTCGCCGGCGCGCCCACCCGGCGCAGGCGGTCTTCGTGGATCGGCTCGAGGCGGCACTCGGCGCGTGAGCGAGATTCGCCAGGTCTCTGCGGCGGTCGCTCGCCGCTTCCTCGTCGTGCGCCACCTGCTCGCGCCGCCGCGCAGCCTGCCCCCGAAGCCGGAGAGCGTGCTACGCGTCGTCGATCGGCTGGGCTCCCTCCAGTTCGACCCGCTCGAGGCTCATGCGTACGGCCGAAACACCGGCTTCACGGGCCGACCACGAAGGTAGCGCTCGATCCCATCCTCGAGCGCCCGCTCATAGACGCCCAGTGTCTCGTCGAGGGCGCTCACCGTTCGATCGATGTCGGCATCGGATAGCGCCGCGCTGACGACGAAGGACGGTCCAAGAACCCCGCGGGAGATGAGCTCCTGCAATACCAGCGTGCGGAACGGCTGGGAGCGATTGCCGTCGCGGTCCAGCGTCGAGAAGACCAGGTTGCTCGGCCGGCCCAGCAGCTGGAAGGTGTCGCCGAGGCCGTGCCTGTCAATGGCCTGCCCGGCGCCGAGCGCAAGCCTTCGGCCACGATCGTCCAGACGATCGATCACCGACTCGACCTCGTACGTATCGATGACGGCGAGCAGCGCCGCGAGCGCGTGCACCTCGGCGCCGTGCGTCGTCGAAAGCGTGAAGACTCGCTCCCGATCGTCGCGAATGCCGCCGAGGCCCAGCAGCGTTCGGGGGCCAACGAGCGCCGAGATGGCGAACCCGTTGCCAATCGCCTTGCCGAACGCCGCGAGGTCGGGCCGGACACCGTAGACCTGCTGTGCGCCGGCCATATGCCAGCGGAAGCCCGTGATCATCTCGTCGAAGATCAGGAGCGCGCCGTGCTCGTCGCACAGCAGCCGAAGTCCCTCGAGGAATCCGGCCTCGGGCTCGACGACGGTGGCGGGCTCGAGCACCAGGCCCGCTACCTGGCCCGGACGTTCGGCAAACAGCTGCCGCACCGAGGCGAGGTCGTTATAGCGGAAGGTGACGGTCAGGTCGCGCACCACCTGGGGCACGCCGGCCGGCATGGCAGTGCGGCCGATGAACCAGTCGTCCGTCGAGAAGAAGGGCTGGTCGGCGCAGATCGCGATCAGGTCCCTGCCGGTCGCCGCTCGGGCGAGCCGAACGGCGGCGGTGGTCGCATCCGAGCCGTTCTTGGCGAACTTCACCATCTCGTGACCGACGACGCCGAGAAATCGCTCGGCGGCAGCCAGCTCCATCGACGACGGGCGGACGAAGTTGCTGCCGAGATCCAGGGCGACTCGCACCGCCTCGACAACCCTCGGATGGGCGTGCCCGAGCGTGACGGCGCGGAGCCCGGACCCGTACTCGATGTAGTCATTGCCGTCCAGGTCCCAGACGTGGCTGCCTCGACCGCGCTCGATGACCGGCGCAAAACCCTCGGGGAACTGGTCGTCCCCCTTGGCGTAGGTGTGGGCGCCACCCGGCACGAGGCGATGAAGCCGCTCGCTGGCCTCCGTCGAACGTGCGCGAGCTGTGTCGATGACCGCCATCACCGCGAACCATATTCGATCGGCCGCCGCCGAACCCGGAGCGCGTCGAACGACCCACGCGGCTGATCGCCTCCTCGGGCAGCGAAGGTTGGGTGACCTCCGGGTTAGTCGGGATGATCCCGGGGTAGATCGTCCGAATTACTGCCGGCTTTCGTCCGCGCGACGATCGAACCATTGCTTGCGCCGCGGGCAACGACGTAGGGTTTCCAGACTCACTCGACGCGTGGACAGCGCCGGGCGCCGAGGGGGTTCCACGAACTAGCACACCCGTCGCGAGGCGGGGCCGCAAAGCCACGGGGCTCTCTGAGCCAGCCGGGTTGCCGAACGGAGCCACCATCGATGTTCTGGGATGGAACGCGCTGGGTCGACCCGCGCGCGACTGAGCACGCCAGGGTCGAACGTCGGCGGTCCGCCGACTGGATCGCCACCGGCATCATCGGGGTGATGGTGCTGGCGATGGTCACCCCCTTTCACGATGCCTCCGCGGGTCGCGGACCTTCGTCCACGTTGGATCCCAACGCCACCAGCCTGATCTACGAGGAGTCGAACGCACAGCTCCAGTTCTCGGGGGCCTGGTACGGCGTCACGGACACCGCCTACAGCGGTGGGGCCGCCATGGCTTCGGATGCCGCCAAGGCCACGGTGACACTTCGCTTCACGGGAACCGGCGTCGCATGGACCGGCTCCGCCGGACCGAACCAGGGCAGAGCGCGGGTGTACCTCAACGGCAAGCTCGTGAAGAACGTGGACACGCAGGCAACGACCTTCAGCCCAACGCGCGTCCTGTATTCGGTGTCCTTCAAGTCGGAACAGACGAAGACGCTCGTCATCGAGATCGCCGGCACACGAGGCCGTCCAACCGTCGTCGTCGACACGATCGTGGTACGCAAGCCGGACCCGACCCCGAACCCGCCGGCCGACGTCACGCCGACCGCCGCGCCGACCGCGGACCCGGCGACGCCTGCGCCGCAGCCGACCTTGGATCCGACCGCTCCGCCTCCGCCCCCGCCGACGCAGCCGCCGGCGACGCCTGCGCCGCAGCCGACCTTGGATCCGACCGCTCCGCCTCCGCCCCCGCCGACGCAGCCGCCGGCGACGCCCGCACCGACGAGCTCGACCGGGGTCAACGTGCCTTCCTCGATCGACGCCACCGGGGGAAGCGACGCCTCCGTGGCGCTCGCAGCGTTCATTGCTTCCGTGCCCAACGGGAAGACCATCAACTTCAAGGCAGGCGGGGTGTATCGGCTCGATGCCGGCCTGCGCATCCTCGACCGCAGCGGTCTTACCTTCGAGGGCAACGGGGCGACGTTGCGAGCGACGGCGACGACGGGTCGCCCACGGACGTCGCCGTTCCTGGTCGAGAACAGCAGCTCGATCACGATCCGGGACTTCACCCTGAAGGGGAACAATCCGGACGCCGGCACATCGGCGAGCCTTCACCTCGATCGCCAGGACCAGGGCGGAGTCATCGTCTACAGCGGCAGCGACATCCTCATCGAGCAGACGACCATCAGCGGGACCTGGGGCGACTGCCTGTACCTGGGCAACAATGGGATGAGCGGCTCCCCGTGGACCGACGGGGTGGTCTATCGCGACTCCGTCTGCAAGCTCAACGGCCGGATGGGTGTCGCGCTCGTCGCCGCGCGCCACGTGACCGTCGCCCGTGTCAGCTTCGACAAGATCGCGATGTTCCCGTTCGACATCGAGCCGGACACGAGCGCCGGAGGCGCAACCTACGTCACGATCCGCGATAACACGGTGGCGACGTACGGCCTGTCGCCGCTGTTCACCGAGCACTTCTTCGCCGCCTCGGGCGCGGCTGGCTCCACCGTCCACAACATCACGGTCACCGGCAACCGGGTCACCGATCCCAAGGGGTTGCGGGTCACGGTCGGCACCGCCGTCCGCCAGAACATCTTCATCACGAACAATGTCGGCACGGCCACATTGGCCGGCCCCTTCATGCACTTCATGAACGTCGATGGCGTCACCGTGACCGGCAACCAGGAGGTCGTGTCGGCTGGGCAGCTCGCCGAGTTCATCGGCTGCACGGGTGTCACCTACTCCGGCAACGTGACCAACTGATCCGGGCGACAGGGTCGGGCTCGGCCACCGGACCAACGCCCGGCGCCCGTGTATCGTCGGTCGCGTGCCGAACGCATCGCGAGCGGTCCCGGAGTACACGTTCACGGTCTTCACGCCGACGCGGAACCGCGGTCATGTCCTGCATCGGATGTACGCTAGCCTCGCCGCGCAGACGTTCCGCGACTTCGAATGGCTGGTCATCGACAACGAGTCCGAGGACGGGACGACGGACCTGGTCGAGGGTTGGCAGCGCGAGGCGTCGTTCCCGATTCGCTATGTGCGGCAGCCAAACCGCGGCGTCCAGGTGTCCTGGCGGCGCGCCCTCGACGAGGCGCATGGTCAGCTGTTCCTGCAGACGAGAGCGGGGGACGCGATCCGGCCGAACGCGCTGGAGCGCCTGCTCGCCAACTGGGAATCGATCCCCGAGCTCGAGCGCCGCCGGTTCTCGGCTGTCAGCGGGCTGGCAGAGGATGAGCACGGCAATCTGATCGGGACGGCGTTCCCACGGAGCCCGCTCGACTCCGACTCGATCGAGCTCCGCTACCGGTACAAGGTTAAGGGCGACAAGTTCGGGTTCCAGCGGACGGAGGTCCTGCGGCGCCACCCGGTCCCGATCGTCGAGGGGTACACGGGGTACATGCCGGACCGGATCGTGTGGACCGCGATCGCTCGCGAGTACCGGACCCGGTACGTCAACGAGCCGCTGCGCATCTACTACCACGACCAGCCGACGAGCCTCTCGCGCCCACGCCGCCCGAGCGACAATGCGGTCGGCGCGTTTCTGGATGCCGAGGCCGCCCTCAACCTCGACATCGGCTGGCTCCGACACGCGCCGCTCGAGTTCTACCGGCGGGCCGTGAAGTACGCTTGGTCCGGGTTCCACACAGGCCGCTCCGCGGCCGAGCAGTGGCACCGGCTGCGGAACGCGCGGGCACGGTTGCTCTGGCTGTCGGCGGTCGTGCCGGCCTATGGCATGTACGCCGCCGATGCTGCCGGGGTAGGAGGGTTGCTGTGGAGGCGATAGAGGTCCGCCATCCCTGAACCGCGCAATGGGCCGCCCTCGTTGACCGCACGTTGTCGCTCGTGCGGCAGCGCGTCGCTCCATTCGGTGCTCGACCTCGGAGCACTGCCCATCTCCGATGTGTTTCCGACCCCGGCCGAGGCCGACGACGTCGAGCGCGCCGCCCTGCATGTCGCGGTCTGCACGACCTGCTGGTGGATGCAGCTCGCCGACGACACGCCGGACGAGCCAGACGCAGGCGGCCCACCCGCCACCGAGACGTCGCCGACGATTCGCGCGCACGCCGTCGACCTTGTCGGCTGGCTCATCACCGAGCAGCTCGTCCCTCCCGGGGGCCGGATCCTCGAGCTCGCCAGCCACGGCAACGTCCTCGCCGGCTTCCTGCGCGAGCGCGGGCTGACCGATACGACGACGATCGAGCACCATTCGTCGGCCCTTGCCGCGGCGAGATCCTCGGGCCTCCGCGTCGTCGACGGACGGCTCGACGCAGCGTTGGCGGGCCGGCTTGCCGCGGACCGGCCGTTCGACCTCGCGCTGGACACCTTCGACCTGGCCCATCGGCGCGCTCCGGGCGACGAGCTCGCCGGCATCGCCACGGCCATCGGTGAACGCGGGGTCGCCGTCATCGAGGTGGAGCACGTGCTTCCACTGCTGGAGGGAGCCCGTTTCGATTCCGTGCGGCACGGGCACTTCGCCTATCCGTCGCTGCTCGGTCTGCGAACGGCCGCCCAGCGAGCCGGTCTCGACGTCACGGCCGCACTCCGGACCTCGATCTACGGTGGCGGGCTGCGCGTCGTCCTCGCTCGCCGGAACGCGAGAGCGATTGATCCAGGCGTGGAGCGCCTGCTCGCCGAGGAGACGGAGGCTGGGCTTGCGAGCGTCAGCGCCTACGACGCCTTCGCCCTGCGCGTCGCCGGTGCGATCGAGGCCCTCCGCGCCCATCTGGTCGCCGCCAGGGCAGCCGGACGACTCGTCGCCGGGTATGGCGCACCAAGCCGAGGCAGCACGCTCGTCAACGCGGCTCGAATCGACCGCCAGCTCCTGCCGTTCACCGCAGACGTGTCGGCCGCAAAGCACGGCCGGGAGATCCCCGGGGCTCGGATCCCGATCGTCGATCCCTCGGAGCTCGTCCGGCGCCGCCCCGACGAGGTGCTGATCCTGACCTGGACGATCGCCGACGAGGTGGTCGAGCAGCTCCGAGCCGCCGGGTTGCGGGACTGTCAGTTCGTCGTTCCGCTCCCCGAGCTTCGCGTCATCGGCACCTGAACCGCGACAAGACGCTCGCTCTGGCGGCGCCGGGCGCTCCCGAGGAGCCCGTGGAGCACCGCCAGCCGAAGCAGCTGGAGGTATTCGGGGAGGGCATTCCGCTCGGCACGTCGCTCGAGTCCCAGCTCGAGGAGGATCCGGCTCGGGGCCGATCTGTTGAGCAGGCGTCGGAGATCCCGACGCCACGCAGGATCGGCCGTGATCGGACCCGCGACATGCAGCCTCTCGATCCGGTCGAGCACGGCGGGCCGAATGCCGACGGCATCGAGCCACCCCGGCGCGGAGCACCATTCCCGGAGGAAGCCCGAAAGGATCGGGTCCTCCCGCCAGCGTCGTTGCCATGCAGGCAGGTTGTCCCGGGTTGCATACGGGATGGATGCCACGTCCGGAAATCGGCGGCTGAGCGCATCCCTGACCAGTCGCTTCTCGGCTCGCAAGGCCTCGGGGACGCGGCGCAGCCACTCCAGCAGGCGGCGATCGAGGAACGGCGTGTAGACCTCCAGGTCCTGGTGCCGCACCGCGTTGTACGGAGCCAGCAGCCGACGGATCCCGAACGCATACCAGAGCTCATCGCGCTTTCCCGTCGGCGTCCTCGACGCGAGGCCCGCCATCGCCTCGTCCATGACGGCTTCGCTCGCTGGCGCCAACAGCGCGAGCAGCTCCGGCGTGAGCAGCTCAGCGTAGGCGCCGGTCTGTGACACGCGCCCGACACCGCCCAGGACGGCCACGACCCGATTCGTGATCAGTCGCTCGTAGCCGAAGCATTCGTCGCCCCGGAACAGTGACGAGAAGCCCAGCTCGTCGTGGAGCCGACGATAGAACTGATCGTCGCCCGGGTAGTGGATCGCGTAGTCGCACTCACCGCTCGACACGTAGATCGACCGCTCGAACGACTCCAGCGTGTGGAGCTGCGCCTTGTCGCGCCAGGCGTGCTCCGCGCCCAGGGCCGCGGCCACGGTTGAGGCGACCTGGGCGTCGCTGTTCGCTCGGTCGGGCGCCTCGCCCCAGGTGATCGTCCGGACCGGCGATGTCCCGGCCTGCCGCACGATCTCCGCCGCGAGGTAGCGCGAGTCAACGCCGCCGCTGAGTGGCACCACGGGCTCGACCGCCGCCCGCCAGCGCGTCGCGACCGCTGCCTCGACGTTCGCGATGAGCTCATCGACCAGCTCGGTCCGCCGGGCCGATCCTTGCTCGGTGAACGCCAGCCGGAAATGCCGACCCTCGGTGGCGCCTGAGGGTCGTATGACGAGATGCTGTCCGGCACCCAGATGCCGGATGCCGCTGATGGCCGTTCGACCCGGCGGATACAGGCCGGTCGCGAGGTAGTTCGCGACGGCCCCCCAGTCCTCCCGGATCTGGGCTGGATAGCTCGGAACGAGGTCGAGCAACCGCGAGTGGAAGGCGAGGGTGCCGCCCTGCTCCCACCAGTAGACCCCACGCGTGCCCGCGACGTCCGCACCGGCGTAGATGGTTGCCCCGTGGCGGACGATCAGCAGGAACGATCCGTCGAGGCGCGACCAGGCGGCGTTCCCGTGGGTCTCGAAGAGCCTTGACACCGTCTCCAGCTCCCCAGCCGCGCCGCGACCGTCCGACGTCGGACGGCCATCGATCTCGAGGATCTCGCCGTCGAGGTGGACGGAACGCTCACCGTCGACGTCCTGCCACGTAGCGAATCGCCTTGCGACGGCCCCGAGCACGACCGAACCGCCGGTGCCAGCGCGAGCGA
>Ga0066698_10000528_pt1 | contig 14490 bp, 13 predicted proteins | sample GraSoiAngelo_147_FD_66457 | JGI IMG/M metagenome (GOLD analysis project Ga0066698, IMG submission 66457) | Grasslands soil microbial communities from the Angelo Coastal Reserve, California, USA - 14_1009_05_40cm | ecosystem: Environmental > Terrestrial > Soil > Grasslands | place: USA... | reverse complement strand
GCGGCGTGTCCGGCGTATTCGTCATAAACGTCGTGCTCGTCACGATCCCCTCGTGGTGCGCTCGCACGATGCCTCTGTCGACGCCGGAGGAGCGACCGAAATCGTCCGCGTTGACGATCAGCAGCCTCACCGCCGCGTGGAGGACTCGAGCACCGCCCGGACGTTCCATCCCGCTGCTTCGAGACGCCGGCGCGCCTCGTCGTCGTCGAGCCCGCTTTCGTCACGCACGATGCGGACCGCGCGCTCGCGCAGCTTCGCGCTCACCGGGCGCATGTCGATCATGAGATCGCCCTTCGTGTGACCGAGCTTCACCATCGTCGCGGTCGAGATCATGTTGAGCACGAGCTTCGTGGCGGTACCCGCCTTCAGTCGACTGGAACCGGCCAGGACTTCGGGGCCGACCCGTAGCACGACCCCGACGTCCGCCTCGCGCGCCAGGGGCGCCGCCGGATCGCACGTGATCGCCACGGTGACCGCCCCGAGGTCTTTCGCCAGCGCGACGGCCGCGATCACGTATCGCGCGCGCCCGCTCGCTGAGATTCCGATGAGCGCGTCACCCGGGCGGACCACGGCTCGCGTGTCGCGTGCGCCGGCTTCGCCGTCGTCCTCGGCGCCCTCGATGGACCGGCGCAGCGCCTGGTCGCCACCCGCCATGATCCCGTGCACCAGATCGGGTTCGACTCCGAACGTCGGGGGTGCCTCGCTTGCGTCGAGGACACCGAGACGGCCGCTGGTCCCCGCACCGACGTAGCGAAGACGACCACCCTTCGAAAGGGCTCCGGCGACGATCTGGACCGCGCGCTCGATCTCGGGCAGCGCGTCGCGCACCGCGCCTGGGACGATCGCGTCCTCGTCGTTCATGAGCTCGAGCAGCTCGCGCGTGGAAAGGGACGAGAGCGACGCCGCACGCGGATTGCGTCCTTCGGTGACCGGTCGATCCATCACGCTCCCCACGCCAGGCGCATGGCCAGACGCGCGGCGCCCATGGCGGGCTCCTCCCTCACCGGCTCGACCGTGGCGCGCGGCAGGATCGAGAGAAGCTCGCTGCGTACGGCTCGTTCGAGCGAGGCGACCGATTCGAAGGCGCCGCCCGCGAGATACAGGGGTCCTTCGGTCAGGCGCAACTCGTTCGCGACGGTGGACGCCGCACGCGCGAGCGCGTGCGCGCCGCGCTGCACGATCGAGACGGCGATCGCATCGCCTTCCGCGGCGGCCCGCCCGACCACCCAGACCGCCGCGATGATCGCCGGAGCGGGATGCGGCTTTCCATAGAGCAGCGGGATCACGTCCATGAACGATCCGACGGCGAGATCGCGCAGCAGATGGCTCGTGATCGCGGTCGCTGCTCCGCGGCCATCGGCGTGATGGGCCGCCGCGCGGAGGCCTTCGAGCCCGAGCCAGACGCCCGACCCCTCGTCGCCGATGAGATAACCCCAGCCACCCGCGCGACGCTCCTCCCCGGCGTCGTTGCGACCGAACGCGATCGAACCGGTGCCGGAGATGAGGACGACCCCACAGCCGGCGGGATTGCCGGCGTAGAGGGCGGCGATCGCGTCGTGCGTCACCTCGATGCGCACCGCGGGACCGACGAGCTGCGTCAGGATCGCGCGGCCCTTCTCCCGATCGGCCGGACGATCGCCGCCGGAGCACGACAGCACGATCGCCTCCGGCTTGGCGCTGCCGAGCGATTCGGCGAGGGCGGCACCGATCGACCCGGCTGGGTCCGGTGAGGAGAGGAGATTCGCGCCGCCCCCCGCGCCGCGCCCGATGACGGCACCCGCGCGGTCCACCGCGAACGCGCGTGTCTTGGATCCGCCCGCGTCGATCCCTACGACGAGCGGCGATGGCATCAGGGCTGGTGGATGGCTCCGCCCGAGACGCGGCGTGAGGCGCCGGTCGCTCCGGACAGGATGTTCGGCCGGCCACGCATGCGGTACACGCCGAGGATCGCGAACGCGATGGCCTCGCGCGACGTAACCGGGATGCCAAGCTCCTCGGTGGTCCGGACGCCAAGCGGCGCGACCGCCGCGCGGAGGGCTTTGAGGAGCGTTGGATTTCTCGCGCCGCCACCGGCGACGATGAGCTCGCGCCACGTGACACCGCCGGGCGTCTCGCGCTTGAGGCCATCCGCGATCGTGCGCGCAGTGAGCGCTACCGCCGTCGCGAGCGCGTCGTTGCGTGTACCGCCGTTGCGCGTCACCCGCCGCGCGAGCTCGTCCGCGAACTGCCGGCCGAAGTCCTCGCGACCGGTGCTCTTCGGCGCACGCTTCGCGAAGTACTCGTGGCCAAAGGCCCATCCCAACGCCCGCTCGTCCGCGCGACCGAGTGCCGCGCCGCTTCCGCCCTCGTCGAAGCGCTTGCCGTCACCCTGAGCGATGAGGTCGCTCAGGATGTTTGCCGGACCCGTATCGAACGCCGTCACGCTTTCGGCCTCGGCTCTCGGGATGAGCGTGAGGTTCGCGATGCCGCCGAGGTTCAGAAGCGCGACCGGTGCGCGGTTACCGAAGAGCACGAAGTCGGCGAAGGGTACGAGTGGCGCGCCCTCGCCGCCCGCGGCGACATTCGCGCTCCGGAAGTCGGCGACGGTCCGGACGCCGCTGCGCAGGGCGACACGCGACGCGTCGCCGAGCTGGAGGGTCGCGCGCTTTGGGACGTGCGCAACGGTCTGCCCGTGCATAGCGATGACGTCCGGGTGCGCGGCGAGGGTTGGAATGAACGCCTCCACCGCTTCGGCGTACGCGTCCCCGATAGCCACGTGCAGCTCGGCGAGCTCGATCGCGCTGACGGCGTCGCCCGACGCCGCGCGAAGGATGCGCTTGCGGAGCGCTTCGTCGTAGTCGTGGTGCCCCGACGACAGGACCTTCACGGTGTCGCTCTCGTCGAGGTCGATCGCCGCGAGGTCGATCCCATCGACCGACGTGCCCGACATCATCCCGACCGCGATCATCCGGGAATTGTCGCCTGTCAAGGCCGGGCGAGCGCCTCATAGACCGCGACGCGAAATCGGAACAGCTCTTCGTCGTTGGCTCGGCCGAAGTAGACACGGTTCGTCAGCACCACCAGCGTCAGACTTTTCGCCGGATCGACCCACACGCTCGTGCCCGTGAACCCGGTGTGCCCGAAGGCGTCATCGCTGAAGAACGGCAGCCCCTCCGGCGGGCGCAGCACCAGACCGATGCCGCGGCGCACGCCACCGCCGCGGTACGCCTCGGTTCGGGCGAGGTCGCGCAGCTCGTTTCCGATGACGGCGCCGTCGCGGTAGACGCGGATCAGCGCGGCGACGTCAGCCGCGGTCCCGAAGAGACCGGCGTGTCCCGAGACGCCACCCATGGCGTACGCGTTCTCGTCGTGGACCTCGCCGCGAAGGCGCTTGCGCCGCCACTCGGTGTCCTCTTCGGTCGCAGCGCACTGTTCCGCCGCGCGCGGCCCGTAGCCGCACGTGCGCGCCTCGACCACATCGACCACGCGCTCGCGCAGCGCGCCGGTCAAGGGTTTTCCGGCGACCCGCGCCAGTCCCTCGGTGAGCATGATGTAGCCGAGGTCGCTGTAGCGAAACTCGCCGATGTCCTGCGCGAGTGGTTCCTTTGCCGCGAGCGAGACGAGCTCCTCCGGCGAGGATGCTTCTTTCCAGAGTGGCTTCCACCACGCGAGGCCGGCGGTGTGGGTCAGGACCTGCCGAAGTGTCACGCGATCCTTGTTCCCACCGCGGAACTCGGGTAAGAGCTCGCGGAATGGCATGTCCAGCTCGAGCAAGTGCTCGCGCACGAACGACAGGACCAGCGCGGTGGTCGCGAGCTTGGTAAGAGAGGCCAGATCGAAGAGCGACTCCGCCGTGCACTCCGAGTCGGGACCGGCCCGCGGGTCCGGACAGAGCGTCCCGGCCGCGTAGGTTCCTACGACCCCCTTCCGCTCCACTCGCACGACCGCCGCCGTGCAGAGCGTGCCAATGGCGGCGTCGACAAGCGGCGTCGCCTTTGCGAGGGCGTCGCTCACGCGAAGTCGCGCATCCCCGCGCCGATGCTGAAGAATCCGGGAACGACCGCGGGAAGCGATCCCGCAGGCTTGCGCTCGCCAAGCATGACTTCGGCCGCTGCGGTAAGGCTCGACTCGCGCGAGTCGTAGGCACAGAGGTACGCCGGCACCTCGGGAACGCTGAGGATGTCGTACGGAGCGCGCAGCGCGACGACCGCGACAGGCTTGTCCTTCGCGAGGGTCTTCACAAGCTCGATCTGCTCGGGATAGGCAAAGAGGTTCGTCGTCCCGACCACGACGACATCCGCCGCGCTTGACGCACTCACGACTCGATCGATGTCGGCGCCGCTCGGGTGGAGCGGCAGCGACTGCGAGATCGCGTCCGGTCGCTTCGCGGCGATGACGCTGCCCAGCGTGGGCTGCCCTTCGAAGAAGCTGATGTCGGCGTTGGTCGGCGACACCGCGAGGATCCGGCCGCGGAGCGGCAGGACGCCCCGGTTGCGCAGAAGTGTCGTGGCGGCACGCGCGAGGTCGAGCGCCACCTTTCCGTTCGCGGCAAGGTCCGGCGTCGCCTGGTCGCGGCGCGCGTCGAGGATGCCGAAGCGGCGCTTGGCGTCGACGACCCGACCGACGGACTGGTCGAGCCGCGCGCTCGGCAGCGAGCCGGAACGAACCGCTTCGGTGATCAGACGGTGGCCTTCGAGCTGCGCGCTCTCGTCGAATCGGAAGAGGAGGTAGTCCGCGCCGGCCTGAAGGGCTCGCAATCCGGCGGCCGCCTCGCCGATGTTCTTGAGCGCGCCCATCTCGAGATCGTCCGTGACGACGAGGCCCTGGAAGGCGAGGGTGCTGCGCACCAGATCCGTGAGCACCGCTTTGGAGAGGGTGACCGGAAGGTCGGGTGTCGCATCAAGCGAAGGCACGACGATGTGCGCGGTCATGATCGCGGGCACGCGCGCCGCGATCGCGGCGCGGAACGGCGGAAGCTCAACGCGATCCAGCGTCGCGCGGTCCGCCTCGATCTTGGGGAGGCCGGTGTGCGAGTCCGTGGTCGTCGAGCCATGACCCGGAAAATGCTTCGCGCAGCAGAAGAATCCCGCGGCGGCGTAGGTCTGCACCGCGGCGGTGACGAGCGACGACACCCGCGCGGGATCGCTCGAGAACGACCGGTTGCCGATGATCGGATTTGTCGGCTCGTCGTTGACGTCGGCGACGGGCGCGAAGGTCCAGTTCACTCCGATCGCGCGGAGCTCGGCGGCGCTGATGGCGGCGGCGGTGCGCACATTGCGCTCGGGATCGGCCGTCGCCGCGAGCGCCATCTGCCCGGGCAGCACGGTCGCGCCCTTGTTGATGCGGATGACCGGACCGCCCTCCTGATCGATCTCGAAAAAGAGCGGCAACGATCTCGCCTCGCGTGCGATCCGATCGAGATCGGCCAGGAGCTTGGCGAGACTCGCGGCATCGCTGAAGTTCTCTGAGTACAGGATCACCCCGCCGATGCCGCGGTCGCGGATCATCGCCTCGAGCGAGCTCGTGATCTTCGTCCCGTGGAACGCCACGCTCATCAGCTGACCGACCTTGCGCTCGAGAGACATCGTTCCGACGAGATCTCCGCTTCCGCTCGGCGCCGTCGTGGTCGGCGCGCACGCTGCAAGTGCCGTTGCGGCTGCGGCGCGAAGGAGCTCGCGCCGTCTCACGGAAGCTCGACCGGCAGGCGCCCTTCCGCCTGCCGCTTGCCGGCGAGGACCGCGGCGAGCGCTTCGAGTGAGGCGGGGACGTCGCCATAGGACAGAAGCGCCGGTGTGTTCGGAACGAGCGCGGCGTCGTACGGGCTGCGCAGCGCGCAGAGCACGCCACCGTTCGCGAGCGCCTCTTTGACCCTCGTCGCCTGCTCCGGCTCGAACCACGCGTTCGTCGAGCACACGACGAGGACTCCTGCGCCACGCGGCGCGCGGCGGTCGGTCGTGAACGTCACGCGTTCGCCGAAGTGCCGGCGCAGGGCGGCCTCGAACGTTGACGCCGGAGTCGATAGCTCTTCCACCGGCGAGGCTTGCTTCGGTTCGAAGTACGCGACCCGAATGACGGCGTCCTCCAACCGCGGGAGCGGAGGTCCGACGTGCGTGATGGAGGCAGCGGCGATCTCGTTGGCGAGCTCGCGTCGCGGGTCGTCGTCGAAGTCGACATCGAGTGCCGTCCGCCCGAAACGCTCGCGGAACCAGGTCGCGCGGCGGAGCGCGTCCTGGATTCGTTCCGGCCGCACGCGATCCGCGATCCACTTCGCCGCGGCGAGCTGGCGATCGAGACCGCTCGTCACCATCATCGCGTCGACGCCCGCCTCCAAGCCCGTCACGACCACGTCCTCGATCGAGATGTCGGCGATCCCGCTCATGTCGAGGGAGTCGGTCAGCGATAACCCGTCGAAGCGCAGCTCTCGCCGCAGAAGATCGGTGAGGATCGGACGCGAGATCGTCGCAGGCGCGTCCGTATCGAGAGCCGTATAGCGGATGTGCGCGCTCATCACCGTCGTCGCCCCCGCCGCGAACGCGCTGCGGAACGGGAGAAGCTCGCGTCGTTCGAGCGTGACGCGGTCCGCGGTGACGTCGGGTCGCGTGAAGTGCGAATCGAGCGACGTGTCGCCGTGTCCCGGGAAGTGCTTGGGCGTCGACGCGACGCCCGCACCTTCCGACCCGCGGACCCATGCCGCAGCGAACTGCGCAACGCGCTCGGCGTCATCGCCGAACGAGCGCGTCCCGATCACCGGGTTTCGCGGCTCGACGTTCACGTCACAGACCGGGGCGTGGTTCACGGTGATCCCATCGGCGAGCAGCCCTTCGGCGACGGCGCGCGCCGCGCGCTCGGCGTTGCGCGGGTCGCCGGTCGCCCCGATCGCCATGGCACTCGGGAACACCGCGCGATATCCGACACGCACGACCGATCCGCCCTCCTGATCGACCGCGACCGGTATCGGCGGAAGGCCACCGCGCCCTGCGGCCTCCTGCGCCTCGTTCAGCATCGCGCGCACCTGATCCTTCGAGCGGATGTTCCCGCGGAACGCGAACAGGAGAAGGCCGCCGATCCTGCCGTCGCGGATGGCGTCGAGAAGCGGGCCGGGGACCTGCTCGCCATCGAAGCCCGCCCACACCAGCGCCCCGGTGCTGAGCTCGGTCACGACCTCCGCCGCCGGCGATACCGCGCGAGCGTGATCTGCCCGAGCGGACGGCCGCGCGGCACGCGAGGTGACTTCTCGAGAGTGATGCGGCGGATCTGGTCCGCGTTCGGCACGATCGGCGCGATGCGGCGCAGGCTCCGCGGACCGGCGATGTATCCGCCGAGTGTATCAATCACGTCATTCACACGGTCGTCGATGTCCAGCATCGCGAGCGGCCGCGATCCAAGGTAAAGCTCGATACGCACCTCGAGCCGGTCGTTCTCGCTGTACCCGACACCGCGCGAGGCTTGCGCCTCCAGGACGGCCGCGTGGACCCGCCGGCGCCACTCGTTCCGGGGCGGCGCGTAGGGTGGGAGAGTCGCGCTAAAAGTGAAGCGACGCTTCGCCACACAGCGAGACTAGCGCTCTATCATTTTCCTCTCCGAGGAGACCTGAACCCGTGCCACCGCTCGACGCCACCGCCCGCGCGCGCCTCCCCGACAGTGCTTTCGCGTACGTCGATTCGCAGGGCCGACGCCGTCTGCCGATCAACGACGCATCGCACGTGCGAAACGCCCTCGCGCGCTTTGACCAGGTCGATTTCGAGGACGACGTCGCGCGGGAGCGTGCCCGCGAACGGCTCCTTCGCGCTGCCAAGAAGCACGGCATCGTGCCTCTCGGCTTCTTCGACGGGCAGCTTCGGAAGGCGCGCACGTCGACGGTGCGGTCGCTCCCGCGCGGAACGGTGACCTTCCTGCTCACCGACATCGAAGGGTCGACCCGCCTGCTGGAGCGTCTCGGCGATGACTACGCCGCCCTGCTCCGCGACGTTCGCGGGCTGATCCGGACGAGCGTTCGCGCGGCGAGTGGTCTCGAGGTCGACGCACGCGCCGATGAGTTCTTCGCCGTCTTCCGGCGGCCGGCCGCCGCGCTCGAGGCGGCGCTCGCGATCCAAAGAGCACTCCGCGAGAAGTCGTGGCCGCAGAACGCCGAGGTCCGCGTGCGCATCGGCATGCACACCGGCCGGCCGACGCTCACCGACACGGGTTATGTCGGCATCGCCGTCCACATCGCCGCACGGGTCTGCTGGGCGAGCCACGGTGGCCAGATCTTGCTTTCGTCCGCGGCACATCAGTCCCTCGCCGAGCGTCTCGCCGAGGGAATCGCTCTCCGAAGTCTCGGTCGCTTCTCCCTCCACGGCGTTGCCGAGCCCGAGGCGCTCTTTCAAGTTCACGTCGCCGACCTGCGCGGCAAATTCCCTCGACCGCGCACGATCGGACCGACGCGACGCTCGCGGGTTGGCCTTACTTAGTCACGCGAATCAGATCGTTCGAGCAATTCCGGATAGCCGTTCTTGACGAGATGAGCGCAACAGTGCCCTAGCGCGACTATCCGCGCTGTACGGTCACATCGATCGAGTCGTAGCCGGTCGCTCCGTCGGGGAATGGCGAGCGCGCGACCGGCGTCTCGGTGTTCCCGGCTCCGTCGGTGGCGCGGACGACGAGCTTGGCCGGGCCGGCACCGCTCGGGGTCCAGTGGTAGATCCACCGGAGCCAGGTGAGCGGGCTCATCGCCGGCTCGAGCGTCGCCTGACCCCACGACTTCCCGCCATCGGTCGATAGCTCCACCTTCGAAATCCCGCGCGCGCCCGCGAACGCGATTCCCGCAACCGTGACCGCGCCTCCGTCCCAGCGCACGCTGCGGCCTGGCAGATCGATTCGCGCATTGGTGTTCACGTTGGCGCTGTCTGACCACCCCTGGGCCTGCCAGAACCCGATGAAGTCGTAGTTCACGACCTCGATCGTGCGGATCCACTTGACGTTCTTCATGCCGTATATGTTCGGAACGAGCATCCGCGCGGGGTAGCCATGATCCTGCGGCACGGTCTTGCCGTTCATCAGATAGGCGACGAGCGTCTTCTCATCCATCGCCTTGGCGATCGGGATCGAATCGGTGTACCCGTCAACTGACGTGAAGACCACGTCGTACGCGCCCGGCCTCACCTGGGCGCGATCGAGGAGATCTCGGAGCGGCACCCCCGTCCAGAGCGCCGTCGAGATGAGGTCGCCGCCGACGTAGTTGGAGATGCACTCGAGGGTATGAATCTGCTCGACCGCTTCGAGATCCAGGAGCTGGTCGTACGTAAGCGCGAACGGGGTTTGGACCTGTCCCTTGATGTCGAGGCGCCACTCGTCGAGCAGCACTCGCGGCTTCACGAGTGTCGTGTCGACGACGTAGTGCTCTTCATTGGACGTGATTCGCGGTGTGATCCCAGGAAGCGCGTCGACCGCGGGATCGGGTGGCACGATGTCGGCGCGCGTGCGCAGGCGGCGGACCGCGAGAGCGACGTCGCCCAGCCCTCCCGAGCCGAACGCCGTGATGCGCGACAGCGGCAGTGACACGATCGCGATGGCGGCAGCGGCCGCCGCCGTTCCGAGGAGCGCGCGACGGCGTGCGGGCGAAGCCGGTGCCGCGTCCGCGCTGCGCCCCTCAGCGCTCGGGAGGATCAAGGCCAGTGCGCCGAGGAACACCGCGGCGCCGGCCGCGGCGTCGATGAGGCTCGTGACGGCCTCGATCCGCAAAGGAGCGAACACACGTGCGAGCCCGAACGCGCCGACCCACGGCAGGAGCCCGAGTCCCACTACGAGCCTGGTACGTCTACGCGGCGCGATCGCGAGGGCGCCCGTCGCCGCGCCATCGATGAGGAAGAGCGCGATCACACCGACGATGAGGAGGATCTTCGCCCACTGGTGGAGCGCATCGATGAGCGGGATGGAGATCCACCCGGGCAGCAGGTCGATGATCGCCTGTCCGAGGCTGTCCGCCACGAAAGGCATGCCCGCCATGCTCAGGAGGAACGCCGCGTCGAGCGCGAAGAACATCGCGATTGCCCCAACGAGCATCCCGGTGCGCGTGCGCCGGTCGAACCGGCTCATATATGGCACGATACCCCGCGTTGTCTTCGTCGCTACTTCCCCTTACTCCTGAGGACCTCTACGAGTTTCGCTTCCTAACGGATGCGCAGATCTCGCCCGACGGCGACCGCGTGGCGTATTCCGTGAAGACCTCGAACGCCGAGCGTGACGGCTATCAGGGCGCCATCTGGCTCGCGCCGTTCGACGGGTCGCGGCCGCCGATTCAGATCACCGCCGGCACCGCTCAGGATTCAACTCCGCGGTGGTCGCCCAACGGGGACCGCCTCGCGTTCACCTCGGACCGCGGCGAGATACCGAAGGGGAAGAAACGGCCGCCACGCAACGTCTTCCTGCTTGCTCTCGCCGGCGGCGAAGCGCGGCAGCTCACGCACTTCTCCGACGACTGCTCCGACCTGGTGTGGTCACCTGACGGCCGCTCCATCGCCTTCGTCGTGCGCGACGCGAAGGAGTCCGATGACGACGACGGCGTGCGGGTCTACGACCGCGCGCGGTACCGAACCGATGAGGGCGGCCTGCTCGACGACCGCCGCAAGCACATCTGGATCGTCGGCGCGGACGGTTCGGCGCCGCGGCGGGTGACCGACGGCGATTGGGACGATCTCCAACCGGAGTTCTCGCCCGATGGCCGGGAGATCGCGTTCGTCTCGAACCGCACCGAGCAACGCGACCTCAACACGGTCGCCGACATCCACGTGGCCGCACTCTCAGGCGAGACGCGTCGAATCACCGATGGCGCGGGCAGTTACGGGAACCCGTCGTGGTCGCCGGACGGCGAGACGATCACCACGTACGGGACCGACTGCGCGATCGGCTCATCAGCTCGCAACATCCACATCTGGGCATTGCCCAAAGCTGGCGGCCCGGGCCGCGATCTGCTCGAAGGGTGGGACCGCACCGTCGGCTCGTCGGTCATCAGCGACATGCGCGCGCACGCGCAGACGCTGCCGCCGGCTTGGACGAGCGACGGCCGCATCCTCTTCCTCGGCTCCGACCAGGGCACCGCAAACGCCTACTCCTGCGCTGTGCCGGGCGGCGACGTGCGCGCGGAGACCGTCGGCCCGCAGCAGGTCGTGTCGTGGTCGCTCGATGCCTCGCGTCGGCGCTTCGCCGCCATCGTGGCGACGACGACCGACCCGGGGAACCTCGTGGTCGGCGACGTCGGCGGATCGATGCGCAAAGCGACGTGTCTGAACGACGAGCTTCTCGCCTCGCGTTACGTGGCCGCGCCGGAGCGCGTCGAGTTCACCGGCGCGGACGGCTGGAAGATCGAGGGCTGGCTCATGAAGCCGCGCGACTTCGACCCGGCGAAGAAGTGGCCGCTCGTGCTCGAGGTTCATGGCGGCCCGCACACCGCCTACGGGCACTCCTTCTTCCACGAGTTCCACCTCCTCGCGGGCCGCGGCTACGCGGTGCTCTTCACGAATCCTCGCGGCAGCCACGCGTACGGGCAGCGATTCGTCGAGGCCTGCGTCGGTGACTGGGGCGGTAAGGACTACGAAGACCTGATGGCCGGACTGGACCACGCCCTCGGCCTGGGTTGGGTCGACCCCAAGCGCCTCTATCTGACCGGCGGGAGCTATGGCGGGTTCATGACGAACTGGATCATCGGCCACAACGATCGTTTCCGCGCGGCGGTCACCCAGCGCAGCATCTCGAACAACATCTCGGCGTTCGGGACGAGCGACATCGGCTGGCACTTCTGGGAGCACGAGATGGGCGATGCCACGCCCTGGCGCGACAGTGAGAAGCTCGTCTTCCGCTCGCCGCTGAGTTACATCACGAACGTGAAGACGCCTCTTCTCATCCTGCACGCCGAGCGAGATCTGCGGTGCCCGATCGAACAGGCTGAGCAGCTCTTCACCGCGCTCAAGGTCCTGGGCAAAGAGGCCGTCTTCGTCCGGTTCCCCGAAGACAACCACGACCTCACACGAGGCGGGAAACCGAAGCATCGCGTCGAGCACGCGCGCCGGATCGCCGACTGGTTCGACGCGCACCCCTGAGGTCCCGCTAGCGGTCCAGCTCCAGATCGAGATCCATCGGTGGCTCGGGCGGCAGGACCCAGCGGATATAGGGCTTGGCCCACTTCACGTGTAACTCATTGGCGCGCTCGGTCGCGGTCGCGTACGCACGCTCGAAGGCCGGACCGTTGTGCGCTCCGAGGGCGGTGAGCACGGGGCCGAGATGCTCGCGCTCGAACGTGGCGAGGTCGTCGGCGTATTTCGGCCGGATTTGGGCCAGCTTGCGCTGCAGCCCGCGAACTCGTCGGGCGAAATAGGCCGCGAGCTCCCAGTTGCCACCGCGCGCCGCGTAGGCGCATTTCCACCAGGCGTTGCCGACCGACGCCATGACTTCGCCGGTTCCGGGGAGAAGCTGCGCGATCTGTTCGAGCGAGAGTGGCGGGGACTGCTTCTCCGGCGTCTCGTCGCTCATGTTGCGATAGTACGAACGTGCGTAATGGCCGAGCCCGCTCCTTCGCTGTCTTCCTAGCGAACCTCCGCTCGAGTGAGATCCCGCTGCCGAGGCGCCTCGCCGTCACGGCCCGCAATCTTGCGCGACGCGCCGTGCTTCGCCGGGGATGCTGCGGGCACGATGGAGAACCGGGCTGCTGAGTTCGAAGTACGCCGGAGGGTCCTCCGCGCCGCTAGCATTGACGGGCCGGTGAAAGAGCTCTTCCAGGGGCGCCGTTTCGGCTTCGCGCCGCGCGCCGCCCTCGCCTACATCGCGGTCGGCCTCGGAATCGCGCTCACTCTCACCGATCTGATGGCGTGGTTCGCGTGGGGAAGTAGCACGACGACCGGCTTCGTCGTGGTGTCCGATTGGCTCGCGCAAGCCGCGACGGTCGTGCTCGGCCTTGCCGTGCTCGCCGCGCTCGCGGAATACCTCGACGTCCCCGCAGAAGACCGTGGCATCGCGCGGCTCGATTCTGTGGGAGCGATCGTCGCCTTCCTGCTCTACGGCGCGTCCGCGTTCCTTCGTGGGTTCGACATCGGCGCCGCGGCCGCCGGGCCCGCGCCGTTCTTGCTCGCGATAGCCGGCTTACTCGTCGCGTTCATCGACGCGGCCGTCGCCTCGAACCTCTATGGCGCGAGGGAGTGGGAGGAGCTCGAGGAGGAGCCGTTACGGGAGCATCGCCCGCGGAGGCGGGCACGCGCCGCTAGCCGGTAATCCAGCGCGCGGCACGAACGCCGCGCTCGCGTCGCGTCCTTCTGGTGTCGCGCTCTCCGACCTCGTCGCCGATCGCCCCCGCCCGCAGCTCGAACGACAGAAGCGCACGCTCGGGATCGGACCTGAGCGCATGCCGCGAGCGCCCGTCACGCACGAGCGCCTCGGCGCGCCTGGCATCTCTCATGGCCGCTTGGATCACGCGAAGAAGCGTGGACACGCGAGTCACGTTCGCACCTTCGCGCGGTGCGGACCAGACAGCGGTGAACGCGCGCTATGTCTCGTGCGTCACAGTCAGGCCCTGGTGCGGACGCGCTCCTCGACCTCGTCGCGGATTTCTTCGTAGCGCCGCGCTTCCACCGGACGCCACTCGTGGCGGTCGGGTTTGCCCGCAGGACAGTACGCCCACTCGCCGTCGATGAAGGTCAACGAGTTCGGTGCCCACGACGATGCGGAATCAAACAGCGCGAGTTGCTGATGTTCCTTCGCCACGCAAACGCGGTGTACAAGACGATCCATCTTGCGCTCCCCATTGCAGACCGTGCGCCTGCGATCCCCGTCCACGATAGAAAGGGATTTCCACCGGTCATTGCAAGCGGCATCTTCAGATCGCCTGTCAGTTCGCAGTTACCGCCGATGTGCTACGCAAATCGGGAGCGCACGCAAGCTCGCGCAAACGCAGTACTCCAACCCGCGTCCCTCACCCGGAGCTCGCTCATATGCTTTTTCGGTGATCCGCGTTGAAGATCTGGTCAAGCGATACAAGAAGGCGGACCGGAATGCCGTCGACGGCATCTCCTTTGAGGTCAAGGCCGGCGAGTTCTTCGTGCTGCTCGGCCCGAACGGTGCCGGAAAGACGACGACGATCTCTATCCTCACGACGACACTCGGCCCGACCGGCGGGCGCGCCACGATCGATGGGAGCGACATCGTTCGCGAAGCCAGCGCGGTGCGCCGGAAGGTCGGGATCATCTTCCAGCGGCCGAGCCTCGATCAGAACCTCACGGCAGAAGAGAACGTGCGCTTCCACGCCGTGCTGTACGGCCTGTATCCCTACGCGCCGACGTACGCGCTCATGAATCGCGAATACCGCGCGCAGGTCGACGAGCTCGCTAAGCTTCTCGGCATCGCGCGCGACATCCACAAGCCCGTGCGCACCTTCTCCGGCGGCATGCGGCGCAAGCTCGAGATCATGCGCAGCCTGCTCCACGACCCAAAAGTGCTGTTTCTTGACGAGCCCACCGCCGGCCTCGACGTGCCCAGCCGCCGAACGCT
>Ga0066698_10000526_pt1 | contig 14501 bp, 13 predicted proteins | sample GraSoiAngelo_147_FD_66457 | JGI IMG/M metagenome (GOLD analysis project Ga0066698, IMG submission 66457) | Grasslands soil microbial communities from the Angelo Coastal Reserve, California, USA - 14_1009_05_40cm | ecosystem: Environmental > Terrestrial > Soil > Grasslands | place: USA... | reverse complement strand
AGCGCGACCCCGAGCGCGAGCGCGACCGCCGGATTGACATACGTGATGACGGTCGCCCGCGCGGAACCGGCCTCAGCGATGAGCGCGAAGAAGAGCACAAAGGCGAGCGCCGTGCAGACGATTCCGAGCACCGCGACGGCGAACACGACCGCTGGCGAAGGAAGGGTCGGCGGCAGTTGCGCAATCCCGACGGGCCCATATACGAGTGCGGTGATCGCGAGGGATGCGGCGACGACTCCGAGCGACGGTAGGGTCGAGAGTTTCCGCGAGATGATCGTGGCGCCGCTCGCATAGCCCAGAGCGACGAGCAGGACTTCGCCGACCGCGCTCAAGTCATTTGTTCCGAAGTCGAGACCGACGAGCGCGGCGACGCCGACAAATCCGACCGCGAGGCCGACGATTCGTCGACGATCCAGGCGGTCCTGACCGCTGGTCGCCCAGGCCAGGATCGCGCCGAGCGACGGGGTCGCCGCGATGAGCAGTCCCGTCAGCGAGCTTGAGATGCGTCGCTCCGCGTCGGAGAGCAAGAACCACGGTGCGGCGACCTCGACGGCGGTGTAGACGAGGATCCACTTCCAATGACGAGCGAGCGGCGCGAGATCTTTGCGTGTGGCGGCGAGCGGGAGCAGGAGGACCGTGCCGATCGCGGTCCGCAGAAAGACAAGGCTCGCCGGGCTGAGCTCGCCGACAGCGATCTTGATGAAGAGGTAGGGGATGCCCCAGATGAAGCCCATGGCCGCGAAGAGGACCCAGCCTCGCCGTGTCACCGGATCACGTTAGCGGGCCGTCCCCCTGCGGTTTATCGCCGGTGATACATCCAGGCGCGGGCTATGGCTTCGGGAGCGCGCGGATCTGGCTCTCGAGGACGACCTTCCGCCGGAGCAGCTCCTGCTTCTCCGGAATATGCGTCTGCCTCGCGGCGTCGGGGCGGGTCACACGTCCGAGCTTCGAGAGCTCCTGATTGATCCGCCGCAGTTCGTCCTTAAGTCGCTGTAGTTCGCCCGTTTCGGCCGGCGGCGCCGTTGTCGGCACAGCCGTGGCGGCGGGACGAGATGGAGACTTGCGGTTGGTGCCGGTCTTGTCCTTGATCCGCTGAGCATAGGTCGCGACTACGCCGGTCGGCTCTGTGGTTGGCGATTGCCTTCGGAGAGTAGGCTCTGCCGGTTCTCGGATTCGCGACGACAAGGGGGGATGCGGCCATGGCCGTCACCGTTGCAAGGAGATCCACGACGCAGCGCAAATTTCAGCTCGATGAGAAGGACCTTCCGACGCATTGGTACAACATCCAGGCCGACCTGCCATCGCCGCTCCCGCCGCCGCTGCATCCGGGCACGGGGCAGCCTATAGGTCCTGCGGACCTTGCCCCGCTCTTTCCGATCGAGCTGATCAAGCAAGAGGTGAGCCGGGAGCGCTGGATCGAGATCCCCGAGCCCGTCCGTGACGCCTACAAACTCTGGCGACCGACGCCGCTCATCCGCGCGCTCGGCCTCGAGAAGATGCTCGGCACCCCGGCGCGCATCTACTACAAATGGGAAGGCGTCAGCCCGGCGGGCAGCCACAAACCGAACACCGCGATCGCGCAGGCGTACTACAACAAGCAGGAAGGGACCAAGCGCCTCGCGACCGAGACTGGCGCAGGTCAGTGGGGGAGCGCCCTTGCGCTCGCCGCGCGAATGTTCGACCTCGAGTGCAAGGTCTACATGGTCCGCGTCTCGTATGACCAGAAGCCCTACCGGCGGATCCTCATGGAGACATGGGGCGCGGAGGTCGTCGCGAGCCCGAGCCCAGACACGAACGCGGGCCGCGCTGCGCTCGCCAAGGATCCAAAGAGCCCGGGCAGCCTCGGCCTCGCGATCTCCGAAGCCGTCGAGGACGCCGCGACGCGCGATGACACGAAGTACTCGCTCGGCTCGGTGCTCAACCACGTGCTGATGCATCAAACGGTCATCGGTCAGGAGGCGAAGAAGCAGCTCGCGCTCGCCGGCGAGCGCCCGGACATCCTCGTCGGCTGTATCGGTGGAGGCTCGAACTTCAGCGGCTTCGCGTTCCCCTTCGTCGCCGACAAGCTCACCGGAAAGGTGAACGACCTCCGGGTCATCGCGGTCGAGCCGATGGCCGCACCGAGCATCACCAAGGGTCGGTACGTCTACGACTTCGGCGACGAGGCGAAGATGACTCCGCTCGTGAAGATGCACACCCTCGGGCACTCGTTCATGCCCGCGCCGATCCACGCCGGCGGCCTCCGCTACCACGGGATGGCGCCGGCGGTCAGCGCGCTCTACGAGCAGAAGCAGATCGAAGCCGTCGCGGTGCACCAGCGGCCGACCTTCGAGGCCGCGGTGATGTTCGCGCGGGCGGAGGGATACCTGCCGGCTCCCGAGTCGGCGCACGCGATCCGCGTCGTTATCGATGAGGCGGTTCGGTGCAAGGAGTCGGGGCAGGCAAAGACAATCGCCTTCAACCTCTCGGGGCACGGTCACTTCGACCTAGGCGCGTACGAGCGCTACATGAACGGCGAGCTGGAAGACTACGAATACCCGGCGGAAAAGGTGCGCGAGGCGCTGGAGGAACTGCCAAAGATCGCGGTGTAGGCCGCGTGAGGGAAAGCGAAAGTGAAAGAGCTCGTCGCTTGGCTCGGCACCCCGGTCGGCCGCTTCGTCCGCGACCTGGTCGAGGGCGCCATCGCGGGTGGAATCGCCGCGGTCGTCGCGCTCCAGCTCGACGTCGCGACCCCGAAGGTGATCCTCGTCGCCTTCCTCACCGGCGCCATCGCCGCCGCAATCGCGGTCGCGCGGCGCGCGATCGTGAACACGGTCTCGCCGACGGCGCCGACGCAGCCCTCTTGATCGCGACAGACGGAGGCTTGGACCGCTCGTAAGGGGCGTACCGTCGGCGACGACGAAACGGGAGGCAGGGATGCCGAAGTCACGAGCTGAGCGGGCGCGGGGTCGCGGCGAGACGCCGTCGAAGCGAGCGCTGCGTGGGGCTCAGAAGACCGCGCGCCAGGACCCCGAACGAGGCGTCACCAGCCGCGCGCGCAAGCGACGCCAGGGTCGCGAGGACGTGCCCGATCCGAGGTACGGCGGCCGTCCCGGAGAGGAGAAGTCGAAGTGGCGGCCGCCGGCCGAGCTCATGAGCCCTCGACAGAGGCGGATCGCGAAGAAGAAGCGCTAGCCGCGCCTCCCTCCGCGCCTGACGGCCGATGCGGCCCTGGCGCGCGCAGCAAGCGGCCTCGCCGACATTCAATTGGTTCGAGCGGGCTGAAGTCGCGACGGGCCAGTCGTGGTTGTCGACGCTTACTTCGTCGTCGGTCGCGGTGGTGGTCAGGGCTTACGTCTGATTCCGGACGACCGAGAGGATCTGCCATTCGCCGGGGACCCCTTTCAGCTCCTGGCGGCCATGAACGGCGAGCTGGAGGATTACGAGGTACCCAGCCGAGAAGGTGCGCGAGGCGCTGGAGGAACTGCCGAAGGTCGCCGTGTAGGCCGGAGCGCGACTCGATCGCGCCGTCGCCGGGCTCGTCGAGGTGCGGCTCATCGCCTGATCGATTCGGCTATTCGGAACGGCCGCACACCGACGACACAACCGCCGTTAGGCGGCCGAACGCGGAAGCGTCGCTATCAGACTCGTGGCGAGAGCTGAAAGCCATACCCACGCGAGAACGATCGCGACCCAGAGCGCAAGGGTGAGCACGACCAGGCCAGCCCCCGAGGCGGTTCCGAGGAAAGCGACCAGGAAGAAGACTCCGGTCGAGGCTGAGTACGCAGCCCAGCCGCGCTGCCCGAGCTCGGCAAATCGTCGGGCGAAGATGATGCATGCCGCGATCAGTGCGAAGAATCCGACTCCCGCGCTCGCGAAGTGCAGTAGACCGTGCGTGCTCATCGTGGTGGCCGGCCCCACCGGGGTCCCGGGTGGGAATCCAAAGCCGGGGTCCGCGCTAAAGATCGCGGCGGCGATGAGGCTGACACCGTAAAGACCGACCAGTCGCGGCCCCCAGGTCGCGGCGCGTCCCGAATGGAGCACGTGCCCCATCCCGACCCCGCACGCGATGACCAGCAGGCCGCTCGTGACGAAGTTGGCGATTTGGATCCACCCTTGATCGCCGAGGGCCATTTGGCTAAGGACGTTGTATCGAACATCGAAGCCGGGGCGGGTGAGGACCTGGATCGCACCCACGATGATGTACAGCGGACCCGCGATTACCCCGCAGTTCAGGAGCACTCGCGTGAGTCCTTCACTTGACCGCCGAGTACGGATCGCCGCGTATTCCTTTGAGCTTGCTCGCTGCATGGACGTTCTCCCTCTGGCTCTTCGTTCTTCGACCTTCGCCGCATCCGCGAACGTCGTCTTACATACGCGTCGAATACCGAGGTGCCAAGATCGACATCAGACAGCTCAGAAGTCGCCGACGCGGAAAGGCACTGCCTATCTCTTGTGCCTTACCTCGTTTTGGTGCATGCCGACGCGGAATTAGGCCATCCCCTTGACACGTCGGCTGCACCCTTGTAGACAACTCGCAGAATGGAGATTACACGAGATACGGCGCGGAGCAGGGAACAGAACGGGCTCCTTTCGGCTGGCTACCTCGACCCGCGGGAGCTCGGCCCGAACAGCTCAGTACGCGATCTGGCGCGGGCGTACCTCCAGGAGCTGCGCGACAAAGGCCGGAGCGACGCCACGCTGCCGCGGTACGCGCGCTTCCTTCTCGAGTTTCTTGAGTTCGTCGAGCGCGACGGCGACACGCCGCGCGTGCGCGATCTCGATGTCCGCATCCTGAAGGCCTACGCCAGTCATCTGACGCGAAGGCGGCTTCTCGCGGGCCGCGATGCCGGCAAGCGACCAATTTCGGCCGCCTCGAAAAACATGCACCTCATCGCGCTTCGCGGCCTTCTCAAATTCGGCGCTGTGCTCGATCTCTCCGTGCCGGGTCCGGAGAAGGTCGAGCTCGCCAAGGCGCCCGAGCCCAGCCCGGATGCGCGACATCTCGACGAGCACAAGCTCGACCGGCTTCTCGAGGGCTTCGACACCTCCAGCGACGACGGCGTTCGCAATCGCGCGCTGCTCGAGCTCCTCGCGGCGACGGGCTGTCGCGTCTCGGAGGTCGTGGCCCTTGACAGAGCGAAGCTGGAGCTGGACCGACGCGCGCCCGCGCCTGACGATGACGTGCGTATCACGGACGAGATCACAGTCTTTGGCAAGGGCAGTCGCTATCGGCGCGTATTTCTGAATGTGCAGTCGAGGCGCTGGCTCGAGCGGTACCTCCGAAGCCGCAAGGACCGGGATCCGGCGCTCCTCGTGACAAAGCGAAAGAAAGGCGACGGGTCCTACCGGATGAGCGTGAAGATGGCGCAGACCATCGTGGCCGAGGGCGCGAAGCGCGCGGGCCTGACCGAGAACGTTTCACCGCACTGGCTCCGGCACGCCGCGGTCACGAAGTGGGCGAAGGAAGTCAGCGTGCCGTTCGCCCAGCGCCTGGCCGGTCACCGCAACGTCGCGACGACGAGCCGGTACCTCGGAAGTACGGACGCCGAGCTCAAGGAGCTCTACAAGAAGCGCTTCGGCTAGGTCGTCGGACAAAAAGTGAAGGCGTTTCCACCTTCGCGGAATCGCCTTCGTCGCTTCATCCTGCATAACCGATGCCAGATGGGCGTGGCGGCGCGGGAGAAGCTCCCGCGCCGCTCGCCGCTGCTACGGCTGGACGGTCGTCGTTGCCGTCGCCGTGTTGTTCGCCGTGTTCGGGTCAGGGGGCGAGACCGCCGTCACGAAGGCCGAGTTGGTGATCGTTCCTTTGCTCGTGGGCTTCACGACGATCGTGATCGTGACGGACGCGCCGCTCGCGACGCTACCGATGTCGCAGCTGACGATGTTCTTGGATGGCTTGAGCACGCACGACCCCTTGGTCGTGGTCGTCGATCCGTAGCCGGCGTTCTTCGGCAACTGATCGTTGACCGTCACGCCGGTCGCGGTGTCCGGGCCAGGGCCGGTGTTCCGCACCACGATCGTGTACGTGAGGTTCTGGCCGACGTGCGCCGGGTCGGGCGCGTCTGACTTCGTTATCGAGAGATCGGCCTTGCACGTCTGGGCGACCACGTAATCCGCTCCGTAGTTGGAGTCCGGCGCCCGATCGGCCCGCGCGATGAAGCGGAGGCCGGTCCCCGCAACGAGGAACGCCCCCGCGGTGTCGGCGAACGGGTTCGTGAGCGTGGCGCCGTCCGTGGGGTTGCCCACGTCAGCCCGCGGTACGTGGATCACGAACGTCCCGTTCGGTCCGGCGTTGAACTCGCCTGTCGTCGCGTGCCGGCCACTGTAGCTATCCGCGCTGACGTTGAAGGTCCCGTCGCTGAAATTCGCAACGGTCTTGTTGTCCGGACCGGTCGTGGTGGCTTGGGCGAACCACCATGTGGGGCCGCCGGGGGCGTTGGCCGTGCCGGCCTGTTGCCAGTAGACGGTCCAGAGCGCCGAGAGGATGTTCGGGTTTGCGGTTGTGGGCGGGGCTTCGAGATCCTTGATGGTCAGCGTGACATCGATGGTCGCGCTGCCCGCGCTCGATGCGAAGGACGCGCTCACGATGTCGAGCTCGTCCATGTTCTGTCCCGATCCGCCCGGGTAGTTGTTCGGCGCGTCCGCAAGGAAGTCGAGGATCTGCGGGCCCGGGCACGTGGTGCCCTGCGGGGGCGTCGGCGGAGGTGGCGGGACCTTGCAATCGTTGACCAGGGCCAGACCGGTGGTGGCACTGGCGCCGGTGCACTGACGCGTGAAGTAGAGCACCGAGTTCCCAGGTGCGGCGTGGTCGTCCGCGTACGCGATATCCGCCGCGCCGTTGGTCGGATCGATCGAAACCTGGAAGAAGTCGAGCAGCGTCCGGTCACGTGGCGGGTCGCTCAGGTTGCAGCCCAAGCCGTCGATGCAGATCGGACCGGTGTGTATCACGTGATCGCTCGCCTTGAAGACGCCCCACGTGGCGCCCCCGTCGAGGGTCTGCGCCATATACGCCTGCCATTGGTTGCTCGGGTCGTCCTGCGGACTGGGCTGGGCGCCGGCGCCGCCTTGCGCGCCGTAGAAAACGACGTCGGCGATGCCGGACTTCCCGGCATCGGCCCACGGCATGATCGTTGTGTTGACGCCCGTGGGGTTGGCGATGAGGACCGGCGCAATCGCCGGGTTCCAGGTCGTGCCGGTCGCGTCGGCTTTGACCATGATGTGATTGCCATCGGTCCAGATGGCGTAGACCCTGCCGCCGGCATCGACCGCGGTGATCGGGAAGATCCGGTCGTACCGCGCCCCGAGCGGACCGTGGTAGACCTCGTAGTTGCGCCAGCTGATGATCTGCGCGCCGGGCGCGAGGACGTCGGTGACTGTGCCGACCGCCTCGTACACCCGATTGAAGTTCGAAGTCGCGGCGAGCCCCTGATTGATGTTGTCCTGCTCGCTGTCTGGGGTCACGAAGATGGAGTAGAGGGTCAGCGAACCACCGGTTGGCCTGCGGGCCACGATGTTGCCCAGCCCGTTCCCGGCCGGGCCCGGCGGCGAATTGAGCGAGCCCTGCCATTGCGCCTGGGGCACGTCGAGCGGGTTGATGATCGGGCCGCTCTGGACGTAGGTCTGCCCGCCATCTCTCGACGCACCGAGCTGGATGTCGACGATGGTGACGTCGTGATAGGTCATGTAGACGTCGGCGAATCCGAGGTTGTTTAGCTTGGGGTCGGCGGTCATCCACATCCGGTCATCCCCGGCCACCTGCTGCGAGTACGGGTTCGGCACGCCGAAGGTGGTGCCGCCGTCGTTGGATTTGCCCGTCGTGATGTTGGCCAGCGTCAAGCTGGAGTAGGCCAGGTCATTGTCGGTGGGCGTCCCGAAGCCGGGCAGGGTGGCCGTCTCCTGGGGTCCGATGGCCCAGTCGCAGTCGCCGCCCCCGGCCGTGTGGTCGGGGAAGCCGAGGAAGCTCGACGCCGATCCGTCGTGCGTCACTCGAAAGGCCTTGCACCCTGCGGGTACGCCGATCGGTGCGATCACAAATGACCGGCCGAACTTGTCTGTCCTGATGCTCGGCTCCGCGGCGCTGCCGCTGCCGGTCAACTGCAGGTTCGTGTTGAACGTCGCTGCGGGCGGCGCCGCGGCGAGATTCGCGGTTCCCGGAGAAGGGGTCGCGGCTTCAATGGGGATCGCGGCGAAGGCGCTGATGGAGACGACGAAGAGGAACAACGTGACTGATGGAAGAGCGCGGGCTCTGGGATCGAGCGCGCCCGGACGTCGCATGCGCGTACCTCCCGTTGACAGATGGCTGGGTTTCCCCGACCGCACGGGGCAGGCGTCTCGCTGCACGACGGGTGCCAGGCCAAGAGCGCGTTCGCTCCCCCGCTGATGGTCCGAGCAAGCGCTGATGGCTTAGCCCTTGAAGGGCTGTCCCGTCTCCACGTCCGGTCCACCGAGGTCCGCCTCAGGGAATTGGGTCCGGAAGGCCCTCGCCAGCCACTGCTGGAGACGCTTGGTCCACGTCAGCGGCTCGTACGCCTCGAGGTGCTGGTAGATGCGGTCGAGCTTCGCGCGGTCTGCATCGGTGAACATATCGTCCTCCTCCAGCGCTTGGCGAACGATGCGATCGAGATCGAGCGTTCCGGGGCACTCCGTCGGCACGATGGCGTGATGCGGTAGGACGGTCGTGTCCACTTGGAGCGCGAGGCTGTGGCGGCTCGCGATCTCCGCGTGAAGATGCGCCGAGGCGGCGTACAGGGCATCCGTCGGCGCCATTGCCGGGCCGGCCTCGTGCTCGATGCCGATCGACCGCAGGTTAACGTCGTACTTGCCCGCGTGATAGGCGGTGTCGTTCTCGCTCACGAGCTGCGCGATCCGGCCGTCCTGCCCGATCACGTAATGCGCCGAGAGGACGCTCCCGGGGGTCAGGAAGCGCCGTATCGCGGCTTCGAACATCACTACCGTCCAGTGGTCGACGATCAATGTGATCGCATTTCCATCACGGCCCACGGTGTAATTGCTATCGGGGACCGGCCCGCGCCACTCGATGGCCATCTTGATGGGGAAACGAGGTGACACCCTAGGGTGTGATGGCACGTTCCATAATCGTTGCGTTCGTCCTGCTCGCCGCCTGCAGCGGCCCGACGGCGGTCGCGCCGACGCCGACAGCAGGCGCCACCGCCACGCCGACAGCCTCTCCCACGCCGAGCGCCACGCCATCGCCATCCGCGTCACCAACGCCGGGCCTCATGCCGATCTTCGACGCGCACCTTCATTACAGCCGAGAGTCATGGACGGCGTATCCGCCCGAGAAGATCGCGGCGCTCATGGACTCGGTAGGCGTGCGCTCGGCGCTCGTCTCGAGCGCGCCTGATGAGGGCACGTTCCGCCTGAGAGCTGTGATGGGCGACAGGATCATTCCGATGCTCGGTCCCTATCGCAACGGCGCAGATGTCTTTTCGTGGACGCGTGATGGCACGATCGTCGCGTACGTCCAGTCCTCATACCGAGCCGGAGTGCACCGCGGCTTCGGTGAGTTCCACCTGAACGTCGGTCAGACGGGCCTGCCCGTCGTGAAGAGCGTGCTCGCGTTCGCCGCCCAGGAGAAGCTCTTGCTTCAGCCGCACGCCGATGCCCGGGCAGTCGCCGAGCTGCTTGGGGTGGTGGGCGCCGACAGGGTCGTGCTCTGGGCGCACGCCGGCGTCACCGCGACGCCCGACGAGATCGATGCGCTGCTCGCGAAGTGGCCGCACCTTTGGACCGAGCTGTCTCTCCGTGACGACGTCGCACCGCAGGGAAAGCTCGACCCGAAGTGGCGCGCCCTGCTGCTGAAATACGGCGCCCGCTTCATGGTTGGCACGGATACCTGGACCGTGGGCGGCACATACACCGGGAACGAGCGCTGGGACGCCTACGCGCAGATCGTCGGCGGCATCCGCGCCTGGCTCGAGCAGCTCCCCTCTGACGTCGCCGAGGCGATCGCGCACGGCAACGCCGAACGCTTTCTTGCGCAGCTGTCGCGCTAGCCGACTCTGGCATCTCCGGTGCAGCGGTTGTGCCGGAGGTGCGAACGATGGCTGATGAAGAATGTGCCCACTGCGGGACGCTAATCACCGAGTGGTCCACGGTCGCCAAACGCGACGGTAAGGTCTTCTGCTGCCCGAACTGCGCGAACGCATACGCGCGTGCGCAGCAGGCGCCGAACGAGGCCCCGACGACCCGGATCTAGGCGGCCGCGGCCTCCGGGGCGATCTCTTCGAGCGAACGGCCGCGCGTCTCCTCGCCGAGAAGCGCGACCGCGGCGGCAGTGATCACGAGCAGCGCCATGAAGAGTGCGAACGTCCCATTGATCGCGATTGCCGGGACGAGCACCGGTGTGAGATACGGGCCGATGATCCCGCCGACGCGGCCGACCGCCGCGGCGACACCCGCTCCGGTCGCGCGAACGGAGGTCGGATAGAGCTCGGGGGTGTATGTGTAAACGACCCCCCAGGCTCCGAGGTTGAAGAATGAGAGCAGGGCCGCCCAGAGGAACGCGTCCGTCCCGGTTCCCGCGTTGCCGAACATGAAGGCGGAGGCCGCGGTCCCGAGCAGGTACGCCACGAGCGTCGGCTTCCGGCCCCAGCGCTCGACGAGCCAGGCCGCGCTGAAGTAGCCGGGCACCTGCGCGAGTGTCGACAGGAAGAAGAATTCGTTGCTGCGGACCTCTGATAATCCGCGTGTCGCGAGGATCGATGGGATCCAGAGGAAGATCCCGTAATACGTGAGCACGACCCCGAACCACAGGATCCAGAGCATCGCCGTGCGCCGCGCGTACCGAGCGCCGAAGAGCTCGCCCAGGTGGGTGCGACCCACGCGCGTGGGCGGCACCGCGGGCGCGAGGGTGAGCAAGGCTCCCCCACCCGCGCGCTCGACGCGCCGCACGACCGCGTCGGCTTCCGGAGCGCGACCGCGCTCTGCGAGGAAGCGCGGCGATTCGGGAAGCGCGCGGCGCAGATACGCGACGTACAGCGCCGGCAGCGCACCGACCGCGAAGCCCCATCGCCAGCCGAAGTTGGCGACGACCGTGATCGCCACGATCCCCGCGAGGATCGTCCCGTAGGCCCAGAACGACTCGAGGAGCACGATCATCCGGCCGCGCTGCGCCCGCGGTGAGAGCTCGCTGACGAGGGTCGCGACGACCGGAAGCTCGCCCCCGAGCCCGAGCCCGGCGATGACGCGTGCGGCGAGGAGGGTCTCGAACGTCGGCGCGAGCGCCGAGAGCGCGCTGCCGATCGAGAAGACCACGAGCGTGACCGTGAACACCGCGCGCCGGCCGTAGCGGTCCGCGAGCCTGCCCGCCGCAGCCGCGCCGATGAACATGCCGACGAAGGTCGCGCTCGCGATGAGGCCGACGCCCGCCGGGTCGAGCTTGAACTCGCCCCGGATCGGCGTGAGCAGGAAGCTGAGCATGAGGACGTCCATCGCGTCGAACATCCAGCCGAGACCCGAAAGGATGAGCAGGCGCCAGTGAAAGCTGTTGAGCGGGACGCGGTCGAGCCGCGCCACGAAGGTCTCGGTCGCGGCGCTCAACTCCCGAGGCATCCCTCGGCAGCGAGGAGCTCGGCGTTCAGCACCGACCCACCGGCCGCGCCGCGGATGGTGTTGTGCGTGAGCACGATGTACTTGATGCCCATCGCGGGATCCTCGCGCACGCGGCCCACCACCGCGGCCATGCCCCGCTCGGTGTCACGGTCAAGGACCGGCTGCGGGCGGTCGCGATCGTCGCGCACGTGAATCGGGCGGTCCGGGGCGGTGGGGAGCCTGAGCTCTTGCGGGCGGCCACGAAAGTCGCGCATTGCGTCCTTCACAGCCTCCGGGGTAGGCGATCCGCGCAGCGTTAGGCTCACCGTCTCGGTGTGGCCGTCGCGGACGGAGACGCGGTTGCAGTGCGCCGAGAACGAGAACTCCGCATCGACGAAGCGCTTTCCGTCCCAGCGGCCGAGGAACTTCTTGCTCTCCGACTCCATCTTCTCCTCTTCCTCGGAGATGAAGGGGACGACGTTGTCGAGCGCGTCGAGCGAAGCGACGCCCGGATATCCGGCCCCCGAGATCGCCTGCATGGTCGTCACCACGGCGCGCTCGATGCCGAACGTCTTATGCAACGGCGCCGCCGCGAGCGCGAAGCCGATCGCCGAGCAGTTCCCGTTCGTGACGATCGATCCTGACCACGCGCGCCCGCGGCGCTGCACGTCGAGCGCGTGCATATGCTCGGGGTTGACCTCCGCGATCAGCAGCGGGACGTCGTCGTCCATCCGATGCGTCTTCACGTTCGAGAAGACGTGGTGGCCGGCCTTCGCGAGCTCCACCTCCCACCGCTCGGCGGCCTCGGGCGGCAGCGCCGAGAAGCAGACCTCCGCGTCGAGGTCGGCCTTGGTCGGCTGAAGGATCATGTCGGCGACGGCCGCAGGCATGTCGCCGGCCCAATGCCACGGCGTGACATCGCCGTAGCGCTTTCCGGCCTTGCCCTCACTCGTGGTCAGGGCGGCGATCTCGAACCAGGGGTGACCCGCGAGCAGCCCAATGAAGCGCTGCCCGACCGTGCCGGTGGCCCCGAGGACCGCGACCTTCCGCTTGCGCATTGTGGGCAAGTTTGACGTATCAGGCGACCGTCGCGGCGAGCCACCGGTGCCGGTCGTCGATCCAATGGCGTAGCCGGAGGCCGGCTGCGGCCAGATCGGCGAGCGTCTCGTCGTCATTCAACACATACCGGCCGTCGATGCGGATTCGCCATTTCCCACGGTCGCCGCCGTCGTATTCGACGGACTGCGAGATGAGCGGACCTTCACGTCGGACGTCGGTCACGCGGATGGTGATGCCAGCGAACTCCCTCTCGGTCGGCCGCGGATCCACTCCGATCTCCGGGTCGTACCGTTCGATGAGCACCACGCCATTGGGCGCGACGTGGCGTCGGCATGCTGCGAGAAGCGCGAGGCGGCCGGTCTGATCCGGTCGATTGATGAGCGTGCTCATGAGGAGCACCACCCCGAATGTCCGGCCCAGGTCGAGATCCTCGATCCGCGACAGGACCGTCTCGGCGCCTTCGATCTCGTCAAGCATCCGCTCGTCGAAATCGACGGCGGTGACGCGATGTCCCAGCTTGATGAGCGCGTGCGTGATTCGGCCCGTGCCGCACCCGAGGTCGAGGATCGTCGCGTCTTCGGGAGCTTCCTGGTGGATGAGCTCGGGCTCGCCCGCGGGCTCGAGGATCCGGCAGAGGTCGAAGGGCGCGCCCGGGTCGCGCACGAACCCCAGTGTGCGTCGAGGGAGGATGCGACCGTTCTAGGCTGCGCTCCGGACCATCGAGACGAGCAGGTCGGGCGTGACACGCTGGGCGCGGCTCACGATGGCGCCCTGGTCATCAAGGACGCGGTAGCCGTTCGCGAGCGGCGTCACGTTGTCGGGGACGATCGTACGGACGAGGTCGCCCTGCTCGTCGAAGACGAGGTAGCTCGGTGTGTACCGCGCGCCGTACGCGTCGCCGATCGTGCTCCCGGCCTTGGTCGGCAGCTCGAGTCGAACGAAGCGCGCGGCACCGCCCAGGCTCGTCGTGGCGAGCTTGATGGCCTGCCGGTTCGACATGCAGATGAGGCAGAAGTTCGAATAGAGCTCGACCACGACCGGGCGTCCCCCGCGGAGCGCTCGATCGAGCTCCTCCTGCGAGCGAATGTCCGAACGACCGGGACGCAGCGCGAGCCAGACGCCGCCGAGGACCGCGAGGTCGAGCGCGAAAGTGACCAGCACGGCGGGCAGCGCGGCGGCGCCGACCGGAGCGAGCGTTATGGCCACACCGATGACGGTCGGAACGAAGACGGCGGCGACGACGATCAGGAAGCTGTAGTGGTTGAGGGTCCTCAGCGGTGAAACTCCTCGTGGATGAGACGGACCGCCTTCTCGCGATCCTTCTCCAGCACCACGAGCGAGATGTTGAGCTCACTGGAGCCCTGCGCGATCGCCACCACGTTCACGCCGGCCTTGCCGAGCGCGCTGAACACACGGGCCGCGACGCCGGGCGTCCCGCGCATCCCCTCCCCCACCGCGGCCACGATCGCCACGGGCCGCTCCACGTCGATCTTCTCGACATCGTGGCGGCGCAGCTCCGCGTTGAACATCCTCTCGAGGGAGGCCTTGAGCCGCTCGGTGGCGTCGTCGGGAACGACGAGGCAGATCGAGTTCTCACTCGAGGACTGGCTAATCATCATCACCGACACCCGCTCCGCGGCAGTCGTGTCAAACACCCGGGCGGCGAAGCCGGGGACCCCGCTCATGCCCGCACCCTGCACCGTGATCAGGCCCAGGCCGCCCAGTGAGGTCGTCGCTTTCACGACGCTCCCGTCCTGCGACGTGTCGTGGGTGATGGTCGTTCCCGCATCGGAGGGCGCGAAGGTGTTCAGGATGCGTACGGGGATGCCGGCCTCGACCGCGGGGAGCACCGTGCGCGGGTGGATGACCTTCGCGCCGAAGTAGCTGAGCTCCGCAGCCTCCGCGTA
>Ga0066698_10000519_pt1 | contig 14565 bp, 12 predicted proteins | sample GraSoiAngelo_147_FD_66457 | JGI IMG/M metagenome (GOLD analysis project Ga0066698, IMG submission 66457) | Grasslands soil microbial communities from the Angelo Coastal Reserve, California, USA - 14_1009_05_40cm | ecosystem: Environmental > Terrestrial > Soil > Grasslands | place: USA... | reverse complement strand
CGGCAGCCGGTACCGGTGCGGCCGCGGGGACCGGTGCGGGCGGCTTGGCCGCCGCCCGCTTGGGCTTCGCCCGGCGCGGTTGCGGCGGCGGTTCCAGGACCTCACGTGATCTGGGCGGAGCCGCGGTCGCCTTGCCTCCGGATGCTCGCAGACGAGGAACGATGTCCTCGGGCACGCTGGACGACGCGGACTTGCCGCCCACCCCCATCTGCTCGAGCGTCTCCAGCAGCTCCTTGCTGGTCACCCCGAGTTCTTTGGCTAATTCGTGGACCCTCATCCGTTCCCTTGCACCCCTTCGACGACGTCTCGTAGCTTACGTGCTTCCTCCGGACCGATACCCGAGCGCAGCGAGCGCGCGAGCGACCCGCGACGGATCGCCCGATCCACGCATGCGGACGTCGGGTGGACGTACGCCCCGCGACCGGGCAGGCGGCGGTGTCGATCGGCGATGACGGCTCCGCCGGGGCCGAGCGCGATCCTCAGGAACGCCGACCTTCCCGCCGTTGCGCCGCAGCCGACGCAGGAGCGCTGCGGCTCGCGACGCCGATCCACCTGGTCAGGCTCCCGCGGGAGCCTCCGGGACGGCCGTCGCCTGCGTCTCCGACTTGATGTCGATCCGCCACCCGGTGAGGCGGGCGGCGAGGCGAGCGTTCTGTCCCTCTTTCCCGATCGCGAGCGAGAGCTGGTAGTCGGGCACGATCACCTGTGCCGTCTGCGTGTTGGGATCCACGCGCACCTCACGGACCTTCGCCGGTTGGAGCGCGTTCGCCACGAACTCGCTGGGGTTCTCCGACCAGGGGACCACGTCGATCTTCTCGCCCCGCAGCTCCGTCACGACGTTGCGTACCCTCGAGCCCTTGGGGCCCACGCAGGCACCCACCGGATCGACGGCAGGCTCGTTGGACCACACGGCGATCTTCGATCGATGACCTGGCTCGCGCGCAACCGCCTTGATCTCGACGACGCCATCCGCGATCTCGGGCACCTCCAGCTCGAACAGCTTCTTCAGCAGCCCCGGGTGGGTACGGCTGACCACGATCTGCGGTCCCTTCGCGCCTCGACGGACCTCGGTGATGTAGGCCTTGAGTCGCTCGCCGCTGCGGTACGGCTCGGAAGGGACCTGCTCCGCTTGCGGAACCAACGCCTCTACCTTCCCCAGATCCAGCAGCGTGTAGCGTCGTTCGGATTGCTGGACGATCCCGGTGACGATGTCACCCTCGCGGCCGGCGAACTCCTCGTAGGTCATCTCGCGTTCGGCGTCCCGCAGCTTCTGGAAGATCACCTGCTTGGCCGTCTGCGCGCCGATCCTGCCCTTGAAGTCGTCAGTGACCGTGACCTCTTCCTCGGAGAGGACCTTCATCACGAGGGTCTCTCCGTCCTCGGCTTCGACCTCTTCGAGCTGCTGCTGGAACATCCGCATCTCGCCCGTCTCCGGGTCGATCTCGGCGCGGAACCCGACGAAGTCGTCATCCGCGTCCGGATGCTCTTGCTTCCACGCCGACTTGTACGCAGCCGCCATCGCCTCCTCCAGACCCTGGAGGATCGTGTCGAAGGCGATCCCCTTCTCGCGCTCCAACTCGCGGAGCGCCGCGATCATCTCGGCGTTCAAGCGTGCGTTCCCTTCAGTTCTGCCGCCCAATCCACGACCGTTCGCGCGGACCCGATCTGCCGATGCCCGAGGCGTCGGACCACCCCGTTGACCTCGACGTCGATCGCTCGGTCGTCGGAAGCCACCAGGGTCCCGACGTGGACCGACGAGCCCTCGACCGGCTCCACGGTCCTGACCTCCACCTGCCGGCCGATGCACCGGGCGAACTGAGCCGGCCCCCGCAGCGACCGTTCCAGGCCTGGTGAGCTGACCTCGAGCTGGTAGGCCCCCTCGGCGAAGCCCTCGAGGTCCAGTCGCCGCCCGAGCTTCTCGGAGAGCAGCGCGATCGTCTCCAGGTCTACGCCGCCATCGCGGTCCACCGTGATCCGCAGGACCCGGCGAGCGCGAGCGCCGTGATACGACACCTCGATCAGCTCCAGCCCAGCCCCTTCCACGACCGGGCGCACCAACGCCTCCGCGTCCACTGACCATCCCCCCATAAACGAAAGGTGGGCGCGCGCGCCCACCTCCGGCTCGTGCACGACTCCTCGACACAACGAGTATAGCCGTCACCTCGCACGATGGATCGCACGGGCGTGGCGCGCGTTGACGCGCGCGCCACGCCCGTGCGACGATCGCGCGCCCCGGACCGATGCACGGTCCGGGGTTCCGTATCTTCGGGAGGAGCGCCGATGGCCCACCGGTTGGTGGTACGGCCCGATCGGGACGCCTTCGACCGGCTGGCGGCGGACTGGCCCCTCGTGCCCGTGTGGGCCGAGCTCCTCTCGGATATCGCGACCCCGGTCTCGGCGTTCCCCGCCGTGGCCGGGGATGGTCCCGGGATCTTGCTCGAGTCGGTCGAGCGCTCCGAGCGATGGGGCCGGTACTCCTTCGTCGCAGGCGACCCCGCCGCGATCTTGGTGGTAGATGCGGCGGGGCTCCACCTGCGAGAGGTCGCGCGAGAACTTCCCACCGGTGAGCCCTCGCGCCGGCTGACGCCACGCGAAGCGCTCAGGGCCGCGGTGCATCGGCTCCGGGCGCCACGCCTCGAGGGCCTGCCACCCATCACGGGCGGGCTGATGGGCTACGCCGCCTACGAGGCCGCTACCCTCCTCGACGGGCATCCGGTGCCGCACGCCGACGAGGCGCCCTGCCCGCCGATCGGGTTCCTCCTGATCGATCGGGCGGTCGTCTTCGACCATTGGCGGCAGCGGCTCGTGCTCGTGACCCACGTCCCGGCCGGCCGGTACGACGACGGGATCCATGCGCTCGAGGAGCTGGCGGGCAAACTCGCCGGCGCTTCGGGCCTTCCGCTGATGCGGGCCGGCGAGGCCGGGGAGGGCGGCGAGGGCGACGGCGACGCCAACATGGACGACGACCGGTATCGCCAGATCGTGTCGGCGTTCAAGGAGCACATCCTCGCCGGGGACGTGTACCAGGCGGTCCCCTCCCGGCGGGTGACCTTCCCCGCACCCGACGGCGGGCTGCCGATCTATCGACGATTGCGCGTCTCCAACCCCGCGCCGTACATGTTCTATCTGCGGATGCTGGGGATGGAGCTCGCCGGGTCCTCCCCCGAGCCCCTCGTTCGCGTCGAGGGGCGACGCGTCACCGCTCGACCGATCGCGGGAACGCGCCCCCGCGGCCGATCCGACGCCAGCGATCGCCTCCTCGAGCACGAGCTGCTCGCCGATCCGAAGGAGCGCGCCGAGCATGCGATGCTGGTCGACCTGGCACGCAACGACCTGGGTCGGGTCAGCGAGCCTGGCACCGTCCGGCCGACCGAGCTGATGCAGGTCGAACGGTTCACCCGCGTGATGCACATCGTCTCGACGATCGAGGGCGATCTCCGCCAGGACATGGAGCCCTTCGACGCGCTCGCGGTCACTTTCCCCGCTGGGACGGTGACCGGTGCGCCGAAACGCCGAGCGATGGAGCTGATCGCCGAGCATGAGCCCGATGCTCGCGGAGCCTACGCCGGCGCGGTCGGCTACCTGACGTTCGCCGGAGACCTCGACTTCTGCATCACGATCAGGACCGTCGTGGTCGCGCGCGGGTCCGCCAGCGTCCAGACCGGTGCCGGTGTCGTATCGGACTCCGATCCGCAGACCGAGCTCCGCGAGACGAAGGCGAAGGCGTCCGCGCTGATCCCCGCCGTGGCGCCGGCCGGTTCAGCCGGCAGCGGCGGCGGTCCCTGAGTTCGCCGCGGGGACGCGAGCCGAGAAGATCATCTCGGACCCCCCGACGTAGCGCAGGTTCTGGATCGAAAGACCCAGCGATTCCAGGTCTCGCTGAAGGCCCGCACGCGTGTAGCGGTTGATGTGCTCCTTGACGTAGCCGTTGGGGAACACCTTGCCGTAGAGCCACTCCAGGAACAACCACCGCTTCCGGCTGTAGTCGGGTGTTCCCAGGATCAGCAGACCCCCCGGTGCGACGACGCGCACCAGCTCCTCCAGATGAACCTGATCCCGCGGGATGTGCTCGATCACCTCCGAGCAGATGACGGTGTCGAAGGCCGCGTCGGCGAACGGCAAGCGCGTCAGCGACCCCTGCACCAGGTGGCGGCCCGGAGCACGGAGCCAACGGAGCTTGTGCATCCCCAGGTCCATGCCAACGACGCCCGGCAACGTCTGCACGATCCGGCTCGAGCCGCAACCGATGTCGAGGGTCGAGCGGCTCGCCTGCGGTCCCATGAACGAATGAACGACCTCGAACCTCCGTCGCTGCCAGCTCCGCTGTAGGGGGATCCAGGAATCGAAGGCACGGTTGTCGTAATCCGCCGCGCGGACGGAGTTCCGGAGACTCAACAGACGCCCGAGCGTCTCGAGGTAGGCGAGCCCGAACTGGACCATCCGCACCCGGTTCCACGGTTCCGCACCCCGGTACCAGAAGGGAACCTCGATCACCCGCCAGCCCTGGCACTGCGCCTTCACGATGATCTCCGGAAGGATGTCCAACCCGTGCGCTTCGAGCGGCTGGATGTCGAGAAGCACTCGGCGACGGTAGAGGCGGAACCCGCTGGAGAGATCGTGGAACGGCACCGAGAGCCCGAAGCGATACACGCGATTGAGCAACCGGCTCGCGGTCCTACGGCTGAAGCCCATCTCGGCGACGGCACCACGCACGTACCGCGATCCGATCACGACCTCCGCATCGTCGCGATGTGCCCAGATGATGGGCACGAAGTCCGCGGCGTACGCGAAGTCCGCGTCCATCGTGATGACCCGATCGCCCTGGGCCGCCTCGATGCCGGTCTGGAGGATGTCGCCGTAGCCGGACCCCTTCGACTCGACGAATACAGCGGGTGCCGCCTCCACGATGTGTCGAAGCGACGTGTCGGATGCGCAGACGAGGATCTCCGAACGAGGCTCGACGCCCTCGAGCGCGCGTTGCAACGCGGGAAGGAGACGGGGCAGGTCGTGGCGCGTTCCCCAGACCGGCACCACGATCGAGAGCACGGTGCTCTGCTCGTTCGTGAGCATCTCCGTATCCTCACGCCGCGGCCCATCGGCTTGCCTGTCAGCTTCGGGGACGGCTCGTCCCGGGCCGGGTTCGATCACGGCCGCATGATACCGTCCGCCGCATGATCCTCGTGGTGGACCACTACGACAGCTTCACGTTCAACCTGGTCCAGTTGATCGAGAGCCTGGGTCGGGAGACACGCGTCGTTCGGTCCGACGAGCGGCCGACCGCGGAGCTGCTCGCGATGCGCCCCGAGGCCGTGGTGCTCTCTCCGGGACCCGGGCATCCTCGCGACGCCGGGGTCTTCCCCGAGCTGCTTGCCGAGCTCCCCGCCGAGACACCGGTGCTCGGCGTATGCCTCGGTCACCAGGCGCTCGGGATCGGATCAGGTGGGACCGTGGACCGCACCGAGCCCGTCCACGGCAAGGCGTCGCTCGTGTTCCACGAGGGGCGAGGCATCCTCGCGGGCGTCCCGGTGCCTTTCGAAGCAGGTCGATACCACTCCCTGGTCGTCGAGCGATCGCTGCCCCCGGCGCTCGAGCTCACCGCGTGGACCGAAGACGGGCTGGTCATGGGCGCCCAGCACCGCGAGTTGCCGCGTTACGGCGTGCAGTTCCATCCGGAATCGATCCTCACGCCCGAGGGGCCACGGATCGTGGAGAACTTCCTCGGGCTACGGCCCTGAGGACGGCGCCGGGCAGCCGAGGCCGTGTACGAAGGCCGCCGATCCGCTCGCGACCCTGCACGCATGCTCGTCGACGGCAACGAACGCGCTCGCCGGGATGCGCCTCAGCTGATCCTTCTCGTCATCGGCTCGGGTGACCGCTACGGTTGAGGGCCATGGCCGACGGTCCTCCCCACGCGCGCGGGATCGTTTCGGGCCGGACCGCAACGCCTGCCTTGCTGGTGGGCGTCCGCATCGTGGTCCTCGCACTCGTGGTCCTCGGTGTCGGCCGGCGTCCCGTGACCGACGTCCAGGTGCTCCACGCCGAGCGGATCGCGACGTCGCCCGCGACCCCCTACCGGAACTTCCCCGTCGCCACGATGCCGTTGGAGACGGAGACCGACCGCGCGATCGGTGTTGACGGGGCGACCGCAACCGCCGTTCGGATCGCCATCCTGGCCTTCCTCGCGGACCTCTCCACCGCAGCCGCGCTCGCGTGGGGATGGGGACGGCGGCCCGCCACCGTCTACCTGCTGCTCGGGCTCCCGCTCCTTTCGTTCATCTATCTCCGGTTCGATCTGGTCTCCGTGGCCCTTGCCACGTGGGCGCTCGCCTGGGCACGGCATCGGGGCGAGGCCCTTGGCGGAGCCGCCCTTGGCCTCGCCGTTATGGCGAAGCTCTGGCCTTTGGCGCTTGCGCCCGTCTTCCTGTTGCGGCGGGCGTGGCGCCCCGCCGTTGTCGGGTTCGGGGTCCTCGTGCTCGTGCTCGGCGCGTGGTGGTACCTGACGGGCGGTCCGAAGGGTCCGTTCCAGGTGCTGACGTCGGCCGGGGTCCGCGGCTGGCACGTCCAGGGCGTCGTCGGCTCCGTGCTCTGGATCGCGGGTCGCGGCATCCCGGTGCCGGAGGCCGAAGCGCTCCGGATCGGCTTCGCCGCCACGTGGATGAAGGGCCTCCTGTTCCTGGGGCTGCTCGGGTGCGAGGTCGCCATCTGGCGCCGGGCCGCAGCGCAGGATCGTGATCCGGCCGGCGGCACGGCCCTCGCGGCCGTCGTCGCGCTCGTCGTTTTCTCACCGCAGTTCTCGATGCAGTATGCGGCATGGTTCCTTCCGTGGACGGCGCTCGCGTTCGAAGGGGACGACGACGGGCGCACGGCCACGATCGCAGCGCTTGCCGTGGTCCTGACCGGGTTGCTCGCGCTCGCGTGGCCGGATCCGGCCGCCGTGCCGAGCGGGTGGATGAAGGTACTGGTCCTCGCGCGGAACGCCGCAACGCTCGGCGTCGTGATCAGTTGGTTCGCGGCGGCGCGGGCGCGCTCGCGGAGGGAGCGGGATGCCCCGCTCGCGCCCGTCTGAGACGGGTCAGGACTCGGTGCCAGCGGCGGCCTTCTCGGCCGCTACCTTCCTCGCTTCGACCAGGAGCGCGTCCACGAGTGAGTCCTCGCCCACCTTCGCGACGACCTCCCCCTGCCGGATGATGAAGCCGAGCCCGTTGCCGCTCGCGATGCCGACATCGGCCTCGCGTGCCTCGCCGGGTCCGTTCACGACGCACCCCATCACAGCCACCCGCATGGGCACGCCGAACTTCTCTTTCTCGATGGCCGCCTCGACCCGTTTCGTCAACGCGAGCACGTCGATCTCCGCCCGGCCGCACGAGGGGCACGCGACCAGGTCGAGCCCGCGTTTCCGAAGGCCGAGGGACTGGAGGATCGCGTTGCCGACCTTGACCTCCTCGACCGGGTCGTCGGTGAGCGACACCCGGATCGTGTCTCCGATCCCGTCCGCCAGCAGCGTTCCGATGCCGACCGCGCTCTTGACCCCGCCCATCGGCATGGGGCCGGCCTCCGTCACACCGAGATGGAGCGGGTAGTCGCATGCCTCGGCGAGGATGCGGTAGGCCTCGATCATCACCTTCGGGCTCGAGTGCTTCACGCTGATCTTGATATCGCCGAACCCCTCGTCCTCGAGGATGTGGGCCTCCTCCAATGCCGACGAAACGAGCGCCTCGGGCGTCGGGCTCCCGTGCGTCGCCAGGAGATCCTTCTGAAGAGATCCGGCGTTCACGCCGATCCGGATCGGGACGCCCCGCGCCTTGGCCTCCCGCGCGATCAACCGAACCTTGTCCTGGTACCGGATGTTGCCCGGGTTGATACGCAGGCCCTGGACCCCGGCTTCGAGCGCCGCCATCGCGTACTTCCATTGGAAGTGGATATCGGCCACGACCGGCACGGTCGACTTCGCCGCGATCGCGACGAGGGCTTCGGCATCTTCCCAGTGCGGAACGGCGACGCGAACGATGTCGACGCCGGCTGCGACGAGCGAAGCGATCTGTTGCAGCGTCGCGTCGATGTCGGCGGTCTTCGTCGTCGTCATGGACTGGACGCTGACCGGCGCGTCGCCACCGATCGCCACGCGCCCCAGCTGGATCTGTCGGGACTTCCTGCGCTCGACCATCCCGACCGCCAGTGTCTCAGTCTGCATCATGATCCGAACACGTGGAACGTGACGGTCCGGTCCTTCGGCTCGTCCATCTCGAAGAAGATCAACCGCTGCCAGCGCCCGAAGCCCGGTTCCCCGGCAACCACGGGGATCGCGTGCGACGTCGCCGAAAGGAGCATCGCCTTGACGTGCGCGTGGCCGTTCTTGCGTTCGTCCTGGTGCATGTTCTGGGTCCGCACGTCGAAGTCGTCGTGCGCGTAGTAGACGCCGTCATGAGGGACGATCCGCGTGACGTGGCGGCGGAAATCCTCCAGCGCCCCGTCCTCCCATTCATTGATCAAGAGGGCACAGGTGGTATGGGCACAGAACGCCACTACGGCGCCGTCGGTGACGCCCGAATCCTTGATCGCCCGCCGAAGCTCGTCGGTCAGGTCGAGGTAGTCGTACCGGTTGGGCGTAGACACGATGACGCTCGAGGTCGCGGATTTCACCTGACCCTCCTGTCATTGGTCCCAACGGCGGCTTCCACCGCCGGCAGGTCGAACGTGAACGCGCTCCCGTGGCCCGGGTCGCTCTTGGCCACGATCCGACCACCGTGTGCTTCCACGATGGATCGTGCGATGGCGAGACCGATGCCGGTCCCTCCGTCATCCCGGGACCGGGCGGGATCGACGCGATAGAAGCGTTCGAAGACGCGAGGGAGGTGCTCCGGTGAGATCCCCACGCCGGTGTCGGTCACGCGCACCTGGACGCGTGCCCCATCGCGATGAGCCGTCACCTCGATCTCACCGCCGGGCGGTGTGAACCGCACCGCGTTGTCCACGAGGTTGAACAGCACCTGGTGGATCCGCTCGGCATCGGCCTCGGCGGCGAGGTGAGGCGGCACGTCGTCGTCGATCCGGACGTCCGAGATCGAACGGCCCATCGAGATCTCGGAGATCACGCGCGAGACGAGCGGCGCGAGCGGCACGACCTCGACCTGGAACGGCACCTCGCCCGACTCGAGCCGGGACAGGTCGAGCAGCTGGTCGACGAGCCTCCCGAGCCGCTCGGTCTGCGACAGCATCAGCTGGAGCGTCCGGGGGTCCGCGACCTCGACGCCGTCCGCCAGGTTCTCGAGATGGGCGCGGATCGCTGTGATCGGCGTCTTCAACTCGTGCGAGACGTTGGCGACCAGATCCCGGCGACTACGTTCGAGATCCTCGAGCTCCGCGGTCATCCGATTGAAGGCAGCGGCGAGCTGACCGACCTCGTCGCGGCTCCGCGCCTCCACCCGCACGCTGTAATCCCCCACCTCCATCCGGCGAGCGGCCGCCGCCATGTCCCGCAACGGTTGGGTCATCCCGCGCGCCAGCCAGCGAGCCAAGAGGAGGGAGATGAACCCGGCCACCGCCCCGGCGAGCAGGAACTGCCACCAGGAGCTCTGGAGGAACCCGAACGTCGCCGAGATCCGGCCGAGCGATCCTCGGGACGGCGAAGGGCGGAGCACCGTCACCCAGCCTCCGTCGGCTGTGGGAACGGCCGCATACGTGATACGTCCCGTGACGCCCCAATGCGGGACGCGTTCGTCGAACGTCGGGACCTGGAGGCCGAGGTCGGTGCCCTGGATGGTGATGTTCCCGTCCGCGCTCCGGGTGACGATCATCGTGTTGCGCGGGATGTGATCCAGCGGGCCGACGGCAGCCCTGCCCGCGAGCTCGAGCGCCGCGATCTCTTCGGTATCGCGCGGGGAGTTCCGAAGGTAGAACGCGATCAGGACGTAGCTGACGAGCAGCGTGACGGCGACCGCGAAGACGATCACCGAGCCGAGCTTCGCGCGGATGGTCGGGAGCTTCTCGAGAGGACGCATCGCCATCACGCGTTACTCCTTGAAGGCGTAGCCGACCCCGTGGACCGTCCGGATGAAGCGAGGATCGTTGCCGTCCTCGCCGAGCTTCCGGCGGATCCGAGCGACGTGCGAATCGACCACACGGCCGCCGGCGTAATCGCGGTAGCCCCATACCCGATCCATCAGCTGATCACGGCTCAACACCACACCGGGCTCGCGGGCGAGCGCGAGCAGGATCTCGAACTCGAGCGGGGTGAGCGCGATCTCCTCTCCGTCGACCTCCACCCGTCGCCGAGCGGCATCGAGGTTGAGGCCATGTAGCTCGATCGGACCCGTCTCCTGATCTTGCACCCCCTCAATCCGATCGACCCTTCGGAGGATCGCGCGAACCCGGATGGTCAGCTCGCGCAGGCTGAACGGCTTCGTGAGGTAGTCGTCTGCGCCCACTGCGAACCCCGCCACCTTGTCGGCCTCCTCGGTCTTCGCCGTTAGCATCAGGACCGGGGTCCACCGGTCCCGCTGGATCTGCTTGCAGACCTCCAGACCGTCCATGCCGGGAAGCATGAGGTCGAGCACGACCAGATCGGGCTGGTGCTCGCGGTGCGCTTCGATCGCCTCCGGGCCGTCCAGCGCGACGACCACCCGGTATCCCTCACTCTCGAGGCGGGCGCGGACCGCCTCCGCGATCGCCTCCTCGTCGTCGACGACCAACACGGTTTGCTCGCTCACGAAGCAATCGTACGCGGGCGCTGTGGAGGGCGGGACGCCCGGGCGATGGAGAAATCGTGTGGACCGTCGATCGTTCCCGCTGGTCACGGACCGATCGGGACCCGCTTCCAGATGTCGAGGACCATCGTGGAGATCACGAAGAACCCGAGGAAGAGCAAGACGGCGGCGGATACGGGCACGACCTTGCGCATATCGATCTTCCTGCCTCGCGCCTTCTCGAGCAGGAGGATCGCCAGGTGACCGCCGTCGAAAGGAGGCAGCGGGACCAGATTGATGATCCCGATGAACAGCGTCACGTACGCGAACACCCAGAAGAACGCGGCCCAGTTCCCGGTCGCACCGATCGCGCCCACCTGTTGGCTGACACCGATGACCGACGCGACGTCGCCCTGGTTCCTTGACGCACCCTCGAAGAGCAGGTGGAAGATCCGAACCACACCTCGGGGGCCGAAGGCGTGGCCGATCTGTCCCATCGACAGCCTGGTGTACTTCCCGACGTCGGCGACGCCGCCGGCGATCGCGGGGAAGAACGCGAGGGGTTGGGGCCCAAGCTCGATCCCGAGCCTGACGGACTGCTGATCGGTCCCCGGGTGGAGCACGACCGGCGTCACGGTCAGGTTCACCACCTGACCCCCGCGCAGGACCTGCACAGGGATCGCCTCGTGCGCGTGCTGCGCGACGTAGGGCCCTATCTCCGCCGGCGTTGGCGCGACCAGATCTCCCACGCGCGTGATGACGTCTCCCGACCGCAGGCCGGCGATCGCCGCGGGCGACGGCCGGCCGGGGGGCAGCTCCGCCGGCACGTCGGAGATGACGGACACCCGGGTCCGGTCGGTCTCTCCGGTCGTCATGAGCAACGCGGAGAAGATGATCGCCGCCACCAAGAAGTGCGAGAGCGGACCTGCCAGGATGACAAGTGCTCGCTGCCAGACGGGTTTCGCTCCGTACGCGCGGTCTTCATCGCCGGGGGGGACGTCGTTCTCGAACGGGTTCATCCCCGCGATCTTCACGTAGCCACCGGCCGGGATCGCCTTCACCCCGTACTCGATCTCCCCGCGACGGAACGACCACAGCTTCGGGCCGAACCCGACGAAGTACTCCAGGACGCGGAAGCCGAGCTTCCGGGCCACCAGGTAGTGACCGAACTCGTGGATCAGGATGATCGCGAGCAGGGCGATGAAGAAGGCGACGATGGCGAAGACGCTCACGGGGTTACCGTTCCTCGATGATCTCGACCGCGCGCTGGCGGGCCCAATGGTCCGCGCGTTCGATGTTCACGATCGAGACGACCGAGGCGGGGTCGTGCTCATCGACCACTGACTGCACGATCTCGACGATCCGCGTCAGTGGGATCTTCCCCTCCAAGAACGCCATGACGGCGACCTCATTCGCAGCGTTCATGACCGCGGGGAAGGTGAGCCCGAGCCCGCCGACCCGGTAGGCGAGGTCCACGGCGGGGAAGGCTTCGCGGTCGACCGGCTCGAAGGTGAGCGGACGATCGGTGAGCGGGACCGGTCCCACGCCGTCCGGAAGTCGCTCCGGCCAGGCGAGGGCGAGCTGGATCGGGAGGCGCATGTCGGCCGTCGCCATCTCGGCGCGCAGGCTGCCGTCGCGGAACTCGGCCAGCGCGTGCACCTGCCCCTCGGGGTGGATCAGGACGTGGATCTGCGAGTACTCGAGATCGAAGAGGTGGTGCGCCTCGATCACCTCGAGGCCCTTGTTCATCAGCGTTGCTGAGTCGATCGTGATCTTGGGACCCATCGACCAGACAGGATGCTGCAGGGCTTCCTTGACGGATGCCCGGCCGAGCTCGCTCCTGGTCCATCCGCGGAAAGGCCCGCCGGACCCGGTGATCACCACCCGCTTGAGGTCCTCTCGGCGCTCGTGTCGAAGCGCCATGGCCAGGGCCGCGTGTTCGGAGTCGACCGGGAGCAGACGCTCGGGTTCGCCTTTCACCAGATCCATCACGAGCTCGCCCCCGACCACCAACGATTCCTTGTTGGCGAGCGCGACCGTCTTGCCTGCCTGGAGCGCCGCCAGCGTCGGAGCAAGCCCGGCAGACCCGACCAGTCCGTTCAGGACGAAATCGGCGTCCGTCTTCGCCGCGATGATCTCCGCCGCGTCGGGGCCGACGATCAACTCGACGCCCTTCACCTGTCCGAGCTTGGCCTCGACGTCGGCGGCGGCGTTCTCATCCGCGATGGCGATGAAGGGAGGGAGGAACTCGCGGGCTTGGCCGACCAGGAGTTCCTGGTTCATCCCGGCCGCCGATAGCCCCACGATCTTGAACCGCTCCGGGTGCCGCCGCACCACGTCGAGCGCCTGGGTCCCGATGGACCCGGTCGAGCCGAGGATGGTGATCGACCGCATGGCGAGGAGCTTACTCCGAGGCCGTCGGAACGCTGTGAACTGGACGTTACGTGAAGATGACGCGGAACAGGAGGAAGGTGGCCGGAGCTACGAACAAGAGGGAATCGATCCGGTCGAGGACCCCGCCGTGGCCGGGGAGCACCGTTCCCATGTCCTTCACACCGACATCCCGCTTCACGACGGATTCGGCGAGGTCGCCCAGCGTCGCGGCGATCGCCACCACCAACCCGAGCAGCAGCGCGTCGATCCGCCGGTTCTCGAACGGGCCGACGAAGGACGTGACGAACGCGCCCGACGCAACCACGGTGGCGAAGGTTCCGCCCAGCAACCCTTCCCACGACTTCTTCGGGCTGACGTTCGGGGCGAGCGGGCGTTGGAACCAGCCGCCCCCGGATACCGATCCGATCAGGAAGGCTGCGGTGTCGAACAGGAAGGTGAGCAGGATGATCGCGAACACGAGCGCCTTGCCGTCGTTCAGCTTCAAGGTGGCGATCAGGTACCCGGCGAGCAACGGGATCCAAGCCATGTTCAGCACCGTCATGCCGATGTTCCGGGTGACGTTCGTGCGGTGTTCGGCGGGAACCGTCATGAACCACAGGAAGGTCGCCATCACACCCAGCGCGAACATCGCGGGAGTAGCAGCCTCGCCGCGGAAATACGCCCCAGCCATCATGAGCACACCCGCAACGAGCCCGACCAGGGTGGCCGGCTGGTTGTGGGCCTTCACCATGACCCCGAACAGCTCGCCCTGGGCGACGAGCACCGCGATGCCGGCGACGACGGCGAAGACCGCCGGCCCGGCCCACAGTGCCGCGAGCGCGACGCCTGCGAGGAGCACCCCGGTCATGAACGCTGCTGGCACGTCCCGTTCACCGCTTTGCGGACCGCGGCGGTCGAGGTCGGCGCCCACCTCGACCGCTGCGGGCTCCTGCCAGCTCGGCCCGCTGATGCCCTCGCCGACGACCACGGTCCTCGGCGCTGCGTCGGGATCCTCGAGGTCCGACAGCAGATCCGCCTCGACGTCCTCGGACGAAGCGGACGGGGGGGCGCCGAGATCGGAGAGGAGGTCGCCGACCTCGCTCCCGCCGAGCGCGTCGACCGGCTCCGTCGCGTACGAGCTCTCCTCGGCGAGCGAACCGGAGAAATGCGCCGCGGCGGCCTCCAGATCTTCCTCGGATGGCTCGCCCTCGAGGGATGACGTTTCGTCGGGCTCGAACACGTCGCGTTCCGAGCCGCCGGCGTCGGCGAACTCGCCCCCGTCGATCACGACGATGTCGTCCGCATCGGCCTCATCCGGGACCGGCTCGCCCTGGATGTCGTCGATCGGCTCGAGTGCCGCCGAGTCGTCCCAGGCGTCATCCGGCTCGCCCTCCGCGGCGGCGGCGGTCGTGTCGGTCGCGGACAGCTCCTGACTCGCGTCGGGTGGCTCCTCCGAACGCACTTCCACGTGGGATTCGTGAGGGGCGCGCTCGGTGACCTCCTCGGGTTC